>ENA-OSJC01001417-OSJC01001417.1-marine-metagenome-genome-assembly--contig:-NODE-1417-length-19720-cov-5.096574_pt1 | contig 19720 bp, 17 predicted proteins | sample MGYA00237885_ERZ534234 | MGnify/ENA primary metagenome ERZ534234 (study PRJEB26413, sample SAMN06343907) | marine metagenome | isolation source: coastal waters | place: Atlantic Ocean: West Antarctic... | reverse complement strand
AATATCAATGAAATATAATTTAAAATTTTTAGGAAAAAAGCAGATATTAGATAAATATAAAGGTGACTACTTAAAGTTGGGTAAAAAATATTTTTATAGTAAGCAAAATAGTTTGTTAGGCCAATATGCTATTTTGAGTGGTAGAAAAAGTGATTCAATAAAGTCTTGGTTTATTTCACTTAAATATAATCCAGTTCAATTTAAGGCATACATAAGTATAATTCTTGTCATTGTTGGAGGGGCGTGGTTATACCAAAAAACCTCGAATATTTATTATTTTTTAAGAGATAATTTGGTTAATAAGTGAAAGTATTAATTGTATTTGGTACTCGTCCAGAAGCTATAAAAATGGCGCCAGTAGTTCATTTGCTTGGTAAAAAATTCGATCTAAAAGTTTGTGTAACAGCACAGCATCGTGAAATGTTGGACCAAGTTCTTGACTTATTTGAGATTGTTCCTGATTATGATCTTGATATTATGAAGCCATGCCAAGATCTATATGATGTTACTAGTAATGTTTTAAATGGAATTAAAACAGTGCTTATTGCTGAATGTCCAGATGTTGTGTTGGTTCATGGTGACACAACCTCAGCTATGGCAACTGCTATGGCTGCTTTTTACTTAAAAATTCCGGTTGGCCATGTCGAAGCTGGCTTACGCACTTATAATTTGAAATCTCCTTTTCCCGAGGAGCTAAATCGTCAATTAATCTCAAGAATGACTCAATTTCATTTTTGTCCAACACAAAATGCTCGGCAAAATTTATTAAATGAACATGTAAGTGATAGCCAAATTTATGTCACTGGAAATACAGTTATAGATTCACTATTATTGACGGTAGAGAAAGCAAGAGTATCAAATTTTGCGAATAGTACATTAGAAAGTTTGCCATTTCTAAGGTTAGGTATTAAAAATGTTCCACGAATTATCATAATGACTGGCCATCGTAGGGAAAATTTTGGACAAGGTTTTGAAGCAATTTGTGAGGCTTTATATGATATTGCAATTAATAATCCTGATATTAAGATTATCTATCCTGTCCATTTAAACCCTAATGTTCGTGAGCCTGTGAATAGAATTTTATCTAAAGTAGATAATGTATACCTTATAGAGCCAATGCAGTATTTAATGTTTATTAAGTTAATGGATATTTCTTATCTGATTCTTACAGACAGTGGAGGTATTCAAGAAGAAGCGCCTACTTTAGGTAAGCCAATCTTAGTATTAAGAGATACTACTGAACGACCAGAGGCATTAGATGCTGGTACTGTAAAATTAGTTGGAACAGATAAAAATCTAATTGTAAAAATGGTCAATCAATTGTTAACTGATAATAGCGAATATAGCAAAATGTCAAAAGCGCATAATCCTTATGGAGATGGAACTGCGAGTCATGCCATCTTTAAAGTATTAGAAGGATTAGACTTGTGATTGTATCAGTTGTTGGCTTAGGTTACATCGGCTTGCCCACCTCTGCAGTTATAGCGTCTAGTGGTATAAGCGTTATTGGTGTTGATGTAAACCAAAATATAGTAGATACAATAAATCAAGGAAAAATTCATATTATTGAGCCAGGACTTGATGTTTTGATTCGTAAGGCTGTTGAAAAAAATAAATTAAAAGCAGTTATTAAACCAGAAAAGGCAGATATTTTTATTGTGGCTGTTCCAACTCCTTTTAAAGGAGATTATGAGCCTGATCTATCTTATATTAAATCTGCAGTAAGAGCATTTGCACCTGTTTTAAGAAAAGGCAATTTAGTTATTTTAGAGTCAACATCGCCAGTTGGTGCGACAGAGGATATCATAAAGGTAATGAAATCAGAGAGACCCGATTTAACTTTTCCAGATTTTGATAGCAATGATTTACAACCGGATATCTCAGTAGCTCATTGCCCTGAACGTGTGCTTCCAGGCCAAGTAATTCGTGAACTATCAGAGAATTCTAGAATAATAGGTGGAGTAACTAAATTATGTGCAGAAAGAGCTGCTGATTTTTATAACCTATTTGTTAAGGCTGATTGTTTGATTACTGATAGCAGAACAGCAGAATTAAGTAAGTTGGTCGAAAACTCATTCCGAGATGTAAATATTGCTTTTGCTAATGAGTTGTCTTTAATCTGCGACAAATTAGATATTAACGTATGGGAGTTGATTGAATTAGCAAATTATCACCCACGTGTTAATATCTTAAAGCCTGGGCCTGGAGTTGGTGGACATTGTATTGCAGTTGATCCTTGGTTTATTGTTAATTCGGCGCCAAATGAAGCAAAGTTAATTCGAACTGCCAGAATGATAAATGACAATAAACCTAATTTTGTTCTGAGAAAAATTGAAGAAGCAGTCAAAAATACTGGAAGAAAAAAATCTGAACTTGTGATTTCTTGTTTGGGCTTGACATTTAAGCCTGATATTGATGATTTGCGTGAAAGTCCAGCACTAAATATTACTAAAAAGATAAGCGTAATGGAGTTTAAAAAAGTATTGATTGTTGAACCAAATATAAGTAAAGTGCCTAAATATTTTAAAGATATTAACAAAATAACCGTATTTAATGATGCTTTAAAAATGTCAGATATAGTTGTTTTGTTGGTTGATCATACCCAATTTAAAACTGCAGATTTAAGTCTGCTTTCGGGTAAGCAGATCGTTGATACTCGAGGTATCTGGGATAATGCAAAAGGCATTTATTGATGGTGAATAAGTGAGTAATAATAAAATATGCACAAATTGTGTAATGGATACTTCTGATTCAAAAATAGATTTTGATAATAGGGGTGTATGCGATCATTGTCGGGATTTTTATGATAATGTTAAGCCAAATTGGAATACTGGATCAAAAGGCCGCAAAGATTTAAATAAAATTATTACCAAGATAAAAGATGATGGTAAGAATAGAGATTTTGATTGTATTATCGGAATGAGTGGCGGGGCTGATAGCTCCTATCTATTGCATATGGTTGTAGTTGAATTTGGTTTACGACCTTTGGTTTTTCATGTAGATGGAGGTTGGAATACTCAAATAGCTGTAAATAATATCAATGTAATGATAGATAAACTGGGGCTAGATCTTTATACCGAGGTTATAAACTGGGAAGAAATGAAAGATTTTCAGCTGTCATATTTTAAATCTGGACTGGCAAATATAGATGTACCACAGGATCATGCATTTATTGCAACTTTGTATAATTTTGCAAATAAACACAATATTAAATATATTATGAACGGTGGTAATATTTCAACAGAATGCGTAAGAAATCCTTTGGAATGGCTTTATTACGGGACTGATATGGCTCAAATTAAAGATATTAGAAGAAAGTTTGGCACTAAAAAATTAAAAACATATCCATTTAGCAGTGTATTCAGGCATAAGATTTATCTTAAATATTTTCGTGGAGTTAACGTGGTTAAACCTCTTGATTTTATGCCCTATATTAAATTTGATGCAATGAAGTTTTTGGCAAAAGAGTATGGTTGGCAACCATATCCTCAAAAACATTTTGAATCTAGATTTACTAAATTTTATGAAGGATATTGGCTACCCATGAAATTTGGTTATGATACAAGGAAAGTTCAATATTCGAGTTTAATTTTGACTGGTCAAATGACTAGAAATGATGCTCTTGAAATTTTAAAAAAACCTGCAATTCCAATTAATGAGGCAACTCATGATTTTGAATATGTTGCAAAAAAAATTGGGATTACTGTCGAAGAATTACAGTTATATTTCAATCAGGATAATAAAACATATAAGGATTATAAAAACCAATTAAGAATTTTTAGTTTTGGGGCTAAAATTTTAAAAAAGTTTGGTGTTGAAAGGTCCATTAAAAGATGATAGGAATATTAGATTATGGCCTTGGAAATGTTATGGCATTTTCCAATATCTATAAACGGCTTAATATACCTGCCTGTATTATTACAGATGCTAATAAAATTGACTCTATGGAAAAGCTTATTCTTCCTGGTGTTGGCTCTTTTGACTGGGCAATTGAGAGGCTTAACTCTTCAAGTATGAGAGATGCTCTTGAGGAGTCGGTTTTAGAAAAAAAGACTCCAATATTAGGTGTGTGTGTAGGTATGCAAATGATGGCAACAGGGAGTGATGAGGGGAGTACTAATGGTCTTGGCTGGATTGACGCACGAGTTAAACATTTTTCTAAGTTGTCAAATATAAGCCTAGATCTTCCACATATGGGCTGGAATGATGTTGAAACACATCATGAGCACCCTTTGTTTAAAAATCTTCAAAAAGAAGCAATTTTTTATTTTCTTCATTCATACTATTTTCAAGAGAATAATAAATCTCAAATTTTAGCTACGAGTAACTATGGAGGTATTTATACATCGTGTGTATTTAAAGATAATATTTATGGAGTCCAATTTCATCCCGAAAAGAGTCATCAATGGGGTATTCAATTGTTAAAAAATTTTTCTGAAATTAAAAAATGTTGAGATTTAGATTGACACCATGTTTGCTTATTAGAGATAAAGGCTTAGTAAAGACTGTTAATTTTAATGATTCAAAATATGTGGGCGATCCATTAAATGTCGTTAAAATTTTTAATGAAAAAGAAGTAGATGAAATAATTATTTTAGATATTGACGCAACTGCTGATAGTAAGATACCTGATTTATTAATGATAAAAAATTTGGCTGCAGAATGTAGAATGCCATTATGTTATGGAGGAGGCATCTCTTCTATTGCTCAAATTCAGGAGATTATCTCTCTTGGGGTAGAAAAAGTTGCACTTAGTGCAGCAGCGCTTTTTGATCCAGAGCTAATTTCTCAAGCAGCTCAAACAGTTGGAAGTCAGAGTGTAGTTGTAGTAATTGATGTAAAGAAGAGAAGATTTAGTAAAAAATATGATATTTACACTCATAATGGAACAAAAAAGCATAAAAAGGATTTTCTCTCTTGGGTTGCAGAAGTTCAAAGTTTGGGCGCTGGAGAAATTGTAATAAATTCAATCGATAGAGACGGCACTATGAATGGATATGATACTGAATTAGTGGAAATAGTTAAAGAGACTATATCACTTCCTTTGACTGTGTTAGGCGGTGCAGGATCGTTAAAAGATGTTGCTGGTCTGATTAAGAAATTTGGAATTATTGGGGCGGCAGCTGGAAGTTTATTCGTTTTTAAAGGGAAATATAAAGCGGTTTTAGTAAACTATCCTAATCCATTAGAAAAAAAAACTATAACAAAATATAATAAAAAATAATGAAACAGATATTACAGGACATGGCTAAAGGAAGAACTATTTTGGAAAATGCGCCTTCGCCTAATTCTAAATCGGGGAGCCTTTTAATCAACACCACAATGAGTTTAATTTCAGCAGGCACTGAAAGAATGCTAGTTGACTTTGCTCGATCCTCATATATTGAGAAGGCCAAGAAGCAACCAGATAAAGTTAAGATGGTAATGGAAAAAATGAAAACTGATGGCTTTTTAACTACTATTAATGCCGTTCAATCTAAGCTTTCACAGCCTATACCATTAGGTTATTGTAATGTAGGTGTTATTAGTGAAGTAGGTAAAGGTGTGGAAGGATTTAAGCCTGGTGAGCGTGTTGTATCTAACGGTCCTCATGCAGATGTTGTGCGTGTTGTAAAAAATCTTTGTGCCAAAATACCAGATAATGTAGATAATGAAACTGCTTCATTTGTGGTTGCAGCAAGTATTGGGCTTCAAGGAATAAGACTAGCTAAACCAACATTAGGAGAGGCTTTTGTTGTAACTGGTGTAGGCTTAATTGGGTTATTAATTGTTCAGATGTTAAGGGCAAATGGCTGTAGAGTTCTAGCTATTGATTATGATGAAGATAAATTAGCAATTGCCAAATCATATGGCGCTGAAATTTGTAATCCTAATAAAGGTGCAGATCCTGTCTCAGCGGGTATGGCATTTAGTAGAAGTAAGGGCGTTGATGCAATAATTATTACTGCTTCTACTTCGTCAAATGAACCTATATCTCAAGCTGCTAATATGGCAAGAAAATGTGGACGAATAATTATGGTAGGAGTAACAGGAATGAAACTTGATAGATCAGAGTTCTATCAAAAAGAGCTCTCTTTTCAGGTTTCTTGCTCATATGGATTTGGACGTGGAGATAAAGAGTATGAGGACAATGGTAAAGATTATTCTTATGGACTTGTTAGATGGACTGCACAAAGAAATTTTGAGGCAGTATTAGATATGATGTCAAATGGCTCAATAGATGTGTCAAAGTTGGTTAGCTATAAATATAAATTTGATGATGCCTTATCTGCGTATGAAAAGCTTCTAGAGGATAAATCAATTATTGGCATAATTCTTGAGCATGATATTGATGTGAAATTAAGACATATAAAGAGCATCCCATTAAAAGTCAATTCAAGTTTTGATAGTGGTAAGCCAATAATTGGATTTATTGGGGGGGGGAATTATGCCTCTAGGATATTAATCCCTGCATTCAAAGAAGCAGGCGCTCAACTTCATACAATTTCAACTTCTGGGGGTGTTAATGGAGTAGTGCATGGAAAAATATCAGGATTTAGCAATGCTACTACTGATACTGAGGCAATGATTAATAACCCAGATATTAATACAATCGCTGTAGTAACTCAGCATAATTCTCATGCGAAGTTTGTATCTGAATCCTTAAATGCTGGTAAAAATATTTTTGTAGAAAAGCCCTTAGCTTTAACTTATGATGATTTAAATCTGATTGAAGAGGCTTATCATAAAACCATAAAAGAAGGTAAATCACTCCATTTAATGGTTGGTTACAATAGAAGATTTGCACCGCAGGTGCTCAAAATGAAAGCATTATTAGATCCAATAAAGGGGCCAAAGTCATTTATGATGTTAATGAATGCTGGAGCTATTCCAGCACTTTCTTGGGTGCAGGATATTAATTTGGGAGGTGGAAGAATTATTGGTGAAGCTTGCCACTTTATTGACTTAATGCGTTTTCTGGTTGGAGCTAAAATTACATCTATACAAGCAAGAAGAATGGGTGAAGATAAAGGTGTTGAGATTACTGAAGATAAGGCGGCAATTACACTTGGTTTTGAAGATGGCTCTTTTGGTACAATTAATTACCTAGCAAATGGTTCAAGTAAGTTTCCAAAAGAGCGTATTGAAGTATTTGTAGATGGAAGAGTTCTTCAATTAGATAATTTTATTAAACTCAAAGCTTTTGGATGGCCAGGGTTTAAAAAAATGAATTTATGGTCTCAAGATAAAGGACAGAAGGCTTGTGCTAAAGTTTTTTTAGATGCCATAAAAAATGGAGAAAAGGCACCAATTCCTATCGATGAAATTTTTGAGGTTGCACGCACATCTATTGATATAGCTCAAATTTTACGGAGTCAGTAAACAAGTTGTTAGCCAATTTTAAAACATACTGCAAATTGGGATTTTCTAACTTACTTCTTGTTTCTTTTTATAGATTCCAATTAAAATCTGGTTGGTTTAAGTATAGTCTTCCAATAACGCAACCATTAAAAGGTGAGTTTTTTAGGGGCAATCTTAATTCTAAGAAAAATATGGATTGTCCTAAAGATGCTAGATTACTTCTAAAGTCCAAATTGCGATATTTCTCTAATCAATTAGTAGATATAGATAGCCCTCCCAATTGGTTTATTAATCTAGACTCAGGTAGTATTTTTCCAAATGATAGGCATTGGTCAAAAATAGATGATTTTTCTAGGGGTGATATAAAGTTAGTCTGGGAGGCGTCAAGATTTCATTGGTTGGTTCTCGCATCTCAAGGATTTGCATCAACTAATGATCGAGAGTTTGTCAGTTTGATAAACTCTTGGTTAGTGGACTGGTCAAAAAATAACCCATCTAATAAGGGCGTTAATTGGAAGTGTGGCCAAGAGGCTTCTATCAGAGTGATGAATTTATTACTATCGAGTTTTATTCTAGGGGAAGTTGATAGGCCTCAACAGGCATTAATCCAAATGATTAGAGATCATTGTAGGCGTATTAGCAAAACACTCCACTATGCAATTGCCCAGGATAATAATCATGGAACAAGTGAAGTATCTGCATTATATATTGGAGGAGCTTGGTTGAGTCATGTTGGAGAGGCTAGTAAGGAGTCAGATGAATGGTTAAAACGAGGCAGAAAAGGCTTAGAAGAAAGGACTAATCATCTTGTAATGGATGATGGAACCTTTTCTCAATATTCAACAAATTATCATCGATTATTTTTAGATTCTATTTCATTAGTAGAATTTTTTAGAGTTTTATTTAATCAAGCTGAGTTTAGTAAAAAATATAAAACAAAAATTAATTTAGCAATTGATTGGCTTTTTCAATTAACTGATGCAAGAACGGGAAATATTCCTAATTTAGGTGCTAATGATGGCTCATTATTATTACAGTTGGCTGGAAATAGTTATCAAGATTTTAGACCTTCAATTCAATTTTCTTCATTTTTATTTAAAGATTATTGCCCATATCATAAAGGCTGTAATGACATATTAGATTGGTTAAAAATTGATTTATCTACTGCTGTATATAAAGAAAAAAGCCTACAATCTAAGACGTTTAAACATGGTGGATATGTATCAATTATTGGAGAGAAAACCACAGGCCTCTTTTGTTATCCAAAATTTAAATTTCGTCCAAGTCAGGCAAATTTACTTCATTTAGATATTATGGATAGTGGCCGAACAATTATTGGAGATGGTGGAACCTACAGCTACAATAAGGGAGATGAGTGGCTTGAATATTTTTCAGGTATTAGTTCACACAATACTATTCAGTTTAATGACTCTGAGCCAATGCCAAAACTAAGCCGCTTTTTATTTAGCGAGTGGCCTTCAGGAAGGCTTATATCATTTACAAGTAAGAAGTTACGCATGTCCACATCTGCTAAGTATAGTGATTACTTGGGAAGAAGTCATGAGAGAAAAGTGTCTATAGAAAATAGAACTTGGACTATTACTGATAACATATCATGTTTTTCGGGTTTTGCAGTACTAAGGTGGAGATTGTGTAAGGCGAACTGGAAAATTGAAGCCAACCAGCTAATTTCTGATAAAGCCATAATAAATATTAAGGTTAATAAAGCCTCGACTGATAGTATTAATTTAGTTAAAGGTTACCAATCAGATTTTTATAACGAATTGTCAAAGATAGATGTATTTGAAATTATCTTAAATAAACCTTGTATGATTGAAACCACTATTAAATTAAAAGTTGCGGTTACTTGATGCATATACTATATTTTCACCAACATTTTTCTACACCAAGTGGATCAAATGGTATTAGGTCTTATCAGATGGCACAAATGATAGTAGAAAGGGGACATCAAGTTACAATAGTTTGTGGAACTAATGATAGATCGGATACAGGGCTGTCAAATGATTTTTTAAATAGTAGGCGATCTGGATTGGTAGATGGCATTAATGTTATTGAATTTAATTTACCATACTCTAATTCAGATAATTATATAAAACGAGGATTAATATTTCTGTCATTTGCAATGAAGAGTATTGGGATAGCATTAACACAAAAATATGATATTGTTTTTGCTACCACCACTCCATTAACTGCTAGTATTCCAGGTATTTTTGCTCGTTGGTTTAGAGGTAAAAAGTTTGTATTTGAGGTTAGGGATTTATGGCCTGAGGGGCCAAAAGCATTGGGTGTAATTACTAATCCTTTAATATGGAAAAGTATGTTTATTCTAGAGTGGCTATCTTATCATTCTGCACATAGATGTATTGGGTTATCACCAGGCATAATAGATGGGATAAATAAAAGGGGTATTCCAAGAGATAGAATTAAGTTAATTCCAAATGGTTGTGATTTTGGAATTTTTAATTCCAACTCTATAGAATGGAGACCAAAAGAGGTTGCATTAGATGATTTTATGGTTATTTATACTGGTAGTCATGGAATAGCTAATGGTCTAGATTCTCTCCTAGATGTTGCCTTAGAACTAAAAAAAAGAAAATTAAATGATATAAAATTAGTTTTAATTGGCCAAGGAAAGCTAAAGTCATCACTACAAATTCAAGCAAAAAAAATGAATTTAGATAATATTATATTTCACAGTTCAGTTGATAAGCATAAATTATCAGGCCTTATGAAAAGTGCCAACTTAGGATTACAAATATTAGCGAATGTTCCTGAATTTTATTTTGGTACATCCCCTAACAAATTTTTTGATTATATTTCAGTAGGGCTCCCAGTCTTGAATAATTATCCAGGCTGGCTTGCAGGAATGATAGAGGATAATAATTGTGGCTATACTGTCCCACCAGAAAATCCTAAACTTTTTGTTGATGCTTTAGAAGACGCTTTTTATAATAGAGCTAAAATAGAATTGATGGGATTAAATGCAAAAAGATTGGCTATAGATAAATTTAATAGGGAAAGTTTGGCAAATGATTGGGCAGAATTTGTTTTAGGTGTTAATCCATGAAAAGAATATTTGATTTGACACTCTTGTTTATTAGTTTACCTTTAATATTTCTGACTCTAGCTTTAGTTATTTTATTAGTTAAAATTAAACTTGGATCACCAGTGTTTTTCATTCAAAAGCGAACTGGTATTAATGGAATTTTTTTTAACATTTACAAGTTTAGAACAATGACAAATGAGTTTGATGATGATGGTTTTAATTTGCCAGATGAAAAAAGACTGACAAAATTTGGGAAAATGCTCCGTACTTCAAGTTTAGATGAATTGCCTGAGTTATGGAATATTTTAAAGGGAGATATGAGTCTTGTAGGTCCTAGACCATTACTAGAGGAGTATCTTCCATTGTATTCTCCAACACAAGCTAAGAGGCATAATGTAAAGCCTGGTATTACAGGTTGGGCGCAAGTGAATGGACGAAATGCAATTAGTTGGGAAAAGAAGTTTGAATTTGATGTTTGGTATGTAGAAAATCAATCCATTTGGTTGGATATTAAGATATTATTTTTGACATTAATGAAAATATCTACTGGTGATGGAGTGACTCCCAAGGAAAGTCCTATAATGCCAGTATTCAAAGGATCTAAGAAATGAGTAATATACTTATTACTTCAGCTGGAAGAAGGGTTGAGTTGGTTGAATCTTTTCAAATAGAAAGTAAAAAAATTGATAAAAACATCAAAATATTTTGTGTAGATTTAAAGCCAGATTTATCTGCCGCATGTCAAATTGCAGACCTTTCCTTTGCTTCTCCTGCAGTCAATTCTTTAGATTACATTCTATTCTTAAAGCAAATTTGTATTGAAAACTTGATTACAATAATTATTCCAACAATTGATAATGAACTACACATTCTTTCAGAACATCAGGAGGAGTTTCTAGAACTAGGCATTAAAGTTATTATCTCAGATGATTTATTAATAAAGGCCTGTAGAAATAAAAATCAAACATCTGGATTGTTTAATAATCTTGATATTGATACTCCTAAAATTTATGACAAAGAAAATTTAATTTACCCATGTTTTGTAAAGCCTTATGATGGAAGCTCGAGTGAGGGAGCTATGCCATTATTCAATGAAAGAATGTTAACCAAGGAAGTTTTTGAAAACCATAAAAATATTTTTATGGAGTTTATTCCAGAAAGTTATGATGAATATACTGTAGATCTCTACTACGATAAATCTGGAAATCTAAAAGTATTAGTTCCTAGATTAAGAATAGAAACTAGAGCTGGTGAAATAAGTAAAGGGGTAACTAGTAAAGGGGTTATTTACAAATTCTTAAAAGATAAATTAATTAATTTAAAAGGAGCAGTAGGTCCAATAACCTTACAATTATTTTATAATTCAAAAGAAAAGTCTTTTAAAGCAATAGAAATAAATGCAAGGTTTGGTGGTGGCTATCCTTTGGCATATTCAGCTGGTGCCAATTTTCCAAAAATGATAATTTGTGAATATATTCTTGATATGAATGTAGATTTTATAGAAGATTGGGAGGATAATCTTTTAATGCTTAGATATGATTCAAAAGCTTTAATCCATGACTATAAAGCCTAAAGACACCTGTTTAGTTTTAGATTTAGATGATACTTTGTACAAAGAGTATGATTACGTTGCTTCAGGTCTTGAGTATTTAGAGCATCAAATCTTAAAGTTATACGGTGTCGACTTAACAAATCAATTGCAAAAATTTAAAAAAAATGGTGTTGATGATATTTTTCTTGAGATTACTAAAATATTGAATTTACCTCCATCAACTAAACACTCTTTTCATATGATGTATCGGTATCATACTCCCAATATTAGATTAACAGCAGAAACGAAAGACTTTCTTAAAGAGGCTCTTGATAAATTTAATCAGGTTGTAATTCTGACTGATGGAAGATCTGTTACTCAAAGATTAAAAATGAAATCACTAAACTTATTAAATATTTCTACTTTTATATCTGAAGAATGGAGCTCAATTAAGCCAGAAAAGAAAAGATTTATTTCTATAATGAATGAGTTTAGTTTTTGCAGAAAATTTTGCTATGTTGCTGATAATCCTTTAAAAGACTTTATTGCGCCGAATAAGCTTGGGTGGATATCAATATGCTTAAAAGGAGATAAAAGGAATATCCATTCTCAGAAACTAAGTTCAGTTGAAAAAGAAAATTATCCTAAATACTGGTTAGATAGTTTAGTGGATATTTACAAATGTTGAAATCTAACTTTTCATCATGGCCTTCATATTCATTAGAGGAAGCCAATGCTGTTAAAAATACCCTTTTATCAAATAAAGTTAATTATTGGACTGGAGATCAGTGTCGAAAATTTGAAAAAGAATTTTCTAGGTGGTCTGAATCTAACTATGCAGTTGCTTTATCTAATGGAACTGTTGCTTTAGATTTAGCACTGAGAGCTTTAGAAATTAGTAATGAAGCTGAGGTAATTGTAACTTCACGAACTTTTATAGCTTCTGTGTCATCTATTATAAATGCCGGTGCCACACCAGTTTTTGCAGATGTTAATTTAGAATCTCAAAATATCACTGCTGAATCTATTCGAAAAGTAATTACAAATAAAACTAAAGCGATTATATGTGTTCATCTAGCAGGTTGGCCATGTGAAATGGATGAAATATTAGTCTTAGCTGATGAGTTTAATTTATTCGTTATTGAAGATTGTTCACAAGCACATGGTGCATCTTATAAAGGAAAATCGATTGGATCTATTGGACATATTGGTTGTTGGAGTTTTTGTCAAGACAAAATAATAACTACTGGTGGCGAAGGTGGAATGGTAACAACTAATGACGAAACTATATGGCGTAGAATGTGGGCATACAAAGACCATGGTAAGAGTTATGAAGCGGTTTATGAAAGGAAACATCCGGATGATGGTTATAGATGGCTTCATGACTCATTTGGTACTAATTGGCGTATGACAGAATTCCAAGCAGTGATTGGTAGGATTCAATTAAAAAGAATGCTAAACTGGCATAATAAACGTTTAATTAATGCAAATAAAATTTGGAGCGCTGCCAGGCAATGTAAAGGACTATTGGCTCCAGTGATTCCTGAGCATATTGAGCATGCTGCTTATAAATGTTATGTATTTGTTCAGTCAAATAAATTAAAATCTGACTGGAATCGTGACAAGATTATTGGAGAAATAAAAAGCTTAGGTGTTCCATGTTTTTCTGGATCATGTTCTGAAGTTTATTTAGAGAAAGCATTTGATAGCTCTAACTTTAGGCCAAAAATTAGACTACCAAATGCTAAAGAGTTGGGTGAAACTTCTCTGATGTTTTTGGTTCATCCCACTTTAACTAAAAGTGAGATCCAAAAAACTTGTAATGCTATTTTATCTGTTATGAAACTTGCTTCCAAAATTTAATTATAATTCTAATATAGATGTTAATAGTTTAAAATTATCCAACAATTTAGTAAATACGCTAGTTAGAAAATAATATTATTTAGATTTATCAATTAGTAAGCAAAATTTCAGTATGAAGGGGACATTCATTTAAGTAAATTAGGTATATGAATTATAGTATTACTAAATGTATAGATAGAGAAGAGTGGAGCAACTTTATTTCTTCTTCACCACAAAATAATATATTTTGTAAGCTTGATTTTGTCGAAGCTTTTGAGCAAAATTACGAAACCTATTTTGTAAAAAAAAATGAATTAATATTGTTAGGTGTTCTGATAGTTAATGATGCATTCTTGTATCAGGGTGTATTATTTTCAGAATATTTTGAGTCATTATCTACTCATAAAAAATGCAAGATCCGTCTTGATTCCATTGAATTCTTGTTAAAAGAATTAGAATTAATATATAAAACCATAAGCTTAGGTATTCATCCAACAATAGATGACTTAAGGAGTTTTCAGTGGCACAACTATCATAATAAGAATGGCCTTCAGCCAAATCTTAAGTTACATTATACTGGTGCTTTAAAAATTGAAAAAAATGAAGATTTTAATCAGATTTTGTCTAATGTTAGAACTTCACGTAGGCAAGAGTACAGGCGGTGCTTAAATAATGGCTTCACAGTTCAAGAGTCAACGGATTTAGACCTTCTTAACTCTCTGCATACTAAAACCTTCAAAAGGCAAAAAATAAATAGACCTCCTAATGAAGTTTTATTAGTGACTAAAGTAGCTAAAGAGTCTATTTCTAAAGGCTTTGGTAAGCTTTTGGTCTGTAAAGATAAACAAGGTATTCCAGCTTCTGCTAACCTCTTTCTTTTTGATGATTCAACAGCTTATTATTTGATTGGAGCTAATGATCCAGATTATAGGAAAGATGGAGTAGGGGCTTATATTTTGTTAGAACAAATTCGAAATTTTATGGCACAAGGAATTCGCTATATTGATTTTGTTGGAATTAATTCACCATTAAGAGGGGATTTTAAAACGAGTTTCAATGCAAAGCCACTGCCATATTATTCATTTACTTTGAGATAGTTGAACTTAGAGAGAAGGCAAGCACTTATTTACTCATTAAACAACTCCCAGCTGGTAGCAGTTCCACGCTTAATATCTTGTTTGACAGTTTTACCAATAATCTGTTCTTCAAATTTTGGCATTAATCCAAACCCTGGTCTTATTCGTCTAATATGCTCAGGTTGAATAATTTCCCCAGATTTTATATCTTTAACAAAATAAACTGAACGCCTAAACTTAATATTCAATTCCTCAGCTGGCTTTCTTTCATAACCAGCCACTCCCAGAGAAGTCCATGCGTCTTTAACCTCCATACAAAGCAATTCTAATTCAGAAGGCTCAATAGAAAACTCAGAATCAGGCCCTTTATCATTGCGATTTAAAATAAAGTGTTTTTCTATCAATGTTGCCCCTAGGCTTGTTGCAACAACTGAAGCAGTATTTGTAACAGTATGGTCTGACAATCCAATCTGAACTCCTAATCTTTTAGATAAATCAGGAATAGTTAGTAGATTAGATTGCTCAATAGGTGCAGGATAGCTACTTAAACAATGCAAAACAACCATGTCTTTACAACCTGCATCTCTTGCAGTTGCAACCATTTCTTCAATTTCTTCCAAGTTGGCCATTCCAGTTGACATAATTAATGGCTTTCTAGTTGAGGCAATATATTTAATCAAAGGCAAATCAGTTGCTTCAAAAGACGCCACCTTATAAGCTGAAACATTTAGATCCTCTAGCAAGTTAACAGCTGTTTCATCAAACGGGGTTGAGAAGCATGTAATACCTAATTTTCTTGCATGGTCAAAAATGGTTTTGTGCCATTCAAACGGTGTTTCCGCCTCCTTATACAAATCGTACAATTTGTAGCCATCCCATAATCCACCTTGAATACAAAAATCTTCATGATCTGAATCTATTGTCATGGTATCTGCAGTATAAGTTTGTAGTTTTACTGCATCAGCTCCGCAAGCTTTGGCTTTGGTAATAGTATCTAAGGCCTTTTGCAATTTGCCATTATGATTTGCAGACAATTCGGCAACTATATAAGGCGGATGTTCAGGGCCAATTTTTCTTCCATCAATAACAATCTCAGACATCATTTTCTCTTTTTAGTGAAACAAGCTATTTTATTATAAGTGTTTGATAGTAAGTAAGTAAGAACAAATTGAACTGCACCAATAACTATAGTATTATTCAGCATAAAACTAAAAAATATTTGATGTCCAATAGACGAGGAAAGTATTTTTATAGTGACAAATGATTATCACGTTTTAAGAACACATTAAATATTTTCCTAAATTTATGGAGAACAATATATAGTTAATGTTATAGGATCAAAAACTACTAAAAAAAGTTATCAGAACTGGAGAAAAAATCATTGAATGTATTCTATAAAACTTTTAACGTTGTTAAGTCTAGAGATGATGATTTAATATATAAACGATTATGTACAGATCACCCTTATGATACCGGAGACATTTATTCCAAGGTTTAGTTTCAATAAACACTATAATTAGATTATCGTGAAACATATGAAAAATAAAATTTTGTTCTTAGGTGATGAGACATCCCCTATTTTAAAGTGGTTAGTAAGTTCTAAAGAACTTGTAATGCAAACTTCTGAAAAGATAACTATAGGACTAATACATTCAAACAATATTAACTTTATTGTTAGTTATGGTTACCATCATATTCTTGAAAAGAATATTTTAGATCTTTTTCCTGATAGAGCAATAAACTTACATATAGCATATCTTCCTTTTAACCGAGGGGCAGATCCTAACTTTTGGAGTTTTGTAGACAATACTCCTAAAGGTGTTACTATTCATTATTTAGATGAAGGTATTGATACTGGAGATATTATTGTTCAAGAGAGAGTTGAATTTGATACAAAACAAGAAACACTTGCAACGTCGTTTGAAAAGTTGCAATCAACTATTCAAGATTTGTTTAAACAGAACTGGCAAGATATAAAAAAATTGAAATGTAAACGACAAAAACAAGTTGGCAATGGCACGTATCACAAGGTTAAAGATAAGAGAAATTTGCATCACCTTTTGGAAGGTGGTTGGGATACACCACTAAATGCGTTGGAGAAATACAGTGTAGCAAATTTAACAGGAGAAATTGTTCAACTGTGTTATTTTGATAAAACTATGATAGGTGATGACTATATATCTTGGTTAAACGATCCTGAAGTCGTTAAATATAGTGATCAGAGTTTTTTTGAGCATACAAAATTATCTAGTTTAAATTATTTAGAATCTTTTTCACAAACTAATAACTTATTTCTTGCAATTAAGGAAAAACAAACAAATAATTTAATTGGAACAATAACTATTTACATTGATAAAAATCATGGGGTAGCAGATCTTGGAATTATGATTGGAAATAAAAAATATTGGGGATGTGGAATAGGAACCGATACATATAGCTTGGCTATAAAGTATATTTTCAATGAATATAATCTTCGAAAGATAACTTCTGGAATGCCTTCAAGTCACCTTGGTATGATTAAAGTTGTAGAGCGCTCAGGAATGAGTCTTGAGGGGATAAGGGCCCAACAACAAATTTTTTGTGGGGTGTTAACAGATACTCTTCATTATGCAATTTTTAATAAGTATGAAAATGGTTGAATATTAGAAGGGTAGATTAAAACACATCCCAGTCAGAAAATGTGACCTGCCATAAAGCAGCCTTCAATAAATTACTCGATTTTTTTTCATTTGTCCAACGAGCAAGTAAGTAAAGTTTACGTGGATTAAATCTACTTGGAACCTTAACAAAACCTACATTCTCTTCTATTTTTTTATCAACTGAGGTGCCGGACTTCACTATAAAAGCTATCTTCTCATGAACATATAAACTGTCTATATTACTGAGTAGTTTTTTAGCACTATTCACTTGGTCATAAGCTAAGTCCATTATTACAAGACATCGTTCCGAGAGAATATATTCTATCTTAACTACAGCAATTGCAACAAGCTCAGAGTTCGAGCGCAAGCCTAATATTTTATATTTACCATTAAGTGAATTATTGAATCGCCACTCGAGATAAGTTTTATTTCTTAATAATCGAATTTCATGTCTTAAGCCGTATTTTAGAAATAAAGTCTCAATCTCTGTATCAAATCCATCTACCTCCTCTATCAGATCAAATTGATCTAACTTTTCCAGCTTAAATCGACTATAAATCTCAAGTAGGCCACCAAATATTGATCCAAAAAATTTACTATTAATCTTTTTTTCAAAAAATGCCCTTACTGAAATTGGTCGAAGATGAAGTGGCAACTCTGTCACAACATGAAAATCATTGTATTTGATAAAAGTATGAATACTCCTATGATTTGGAAAAGTGTAAATTAAGTCGACATGTTTGTCGATATCGTGGTTTGCGAACTTAGCTAACTTTTGAAATACATTCTGATTTCTATGGCTCTTAGAAACAGCAACGGATTGGATATTTCCAATCGTCATTTTCTTATTTTTTATAAATACTTCATAGGTAGGTATGTGGTAATAACCGATGATTGAATCATTCTCTTTTGCTAAATAGACGTGGGATTTACCAGTAGGTAATTCTTCATATCGCCAATCCCAATTTTTTTGATCCGACCCTGTCTTATCTTGCGCGTTGACTTCATCAGAAATAGATTTCATCACATCTAACAATGATTTTTTGTCACTCTTAACAAACTTTTCGAAAGTAATCAATTTATTAGGGCTCCTATTTGTGGAATGAATTTACTCTATTCATCTAAAAGTTCTCGCATTGGCCCTTGATGTTCGAAAGTTTTGCAAATCTGTTCAATTTTTGTCTCAACTGTTTTATTGCCTAAATTTAACCATTGATTTTGTCTAAGCCAAAAAATTGCACGCTGTTTTATATTCATGTACTGTAATTCCTTCCACGTAACCCAAAATTCCTTTCCAGTAAGAATATCGTAAGGATGGAGATAGAGGAGTGGAGTATGCTGTTTGTTATAAGCTTGTTTCATCGCCTTGATTGTTAAACTTATTGGGAAAAGTCTTAGAAAGGTTCCCCCAGTTCCAATATTAATTTTTCCAAAAGCATATGGCATGCGATAGATACAAAATTCTTTAAGAGAATTATCACCAAATAAAAATTCTCCATTTTTTAAAATTTGGGATTTATGTTCTGATGTTTTGTAGCTTGAATCGTATTTAAAGCGCTTTGCTAACTCTTTGTATGCAAAAGCATTGTCAGCAGAAATTGCAAAGCTAGGCGCCCTAAATCCTACAGGTCGCTCACCAGTGATAGAATGTAATGTTTCAATTGCAATATCTAAGTTATCACTAAAGGTTTCAGCAGTTTCATTATCGACGTTGTCATGAAAATTGTAGTGGCAAGCTACCTCATGCCCATCATTAAAAATTTTTTGAATTAAGTCTGGCGCTTTTTTAGCTAAAACTGCCGTTACAAAAAATGTCATGCGACGACCAGCAAAAAATTGGTCGGAATATCTATTTATGATTTCATAACTTTTTTTTAAAGCTGCTAATTTAAAACTTGGATTTGGATTTCCCAATCTACGATTTGTGTCGTAGTAAAAGTCTTCAAAGTCTACTGAAAAATAAAATGGAATTTTGCTATTTGTATCGAGGCATTTTGAAGTCATCTGCAACTAATTCCTTACGCTATTCTTATGTTCAACAACCTAAGCTCTTCAACAATTTGCTGTTGCATAGTTTCCAATTAAGCTTTTCAACTCATCACAAGATTTCATCACTCACTTCCGTTGTTTAGTTTCAGTAATATTCTACATTAACTATCTACATCATATAAAGAACTCAACATAGAAAGTAGTCTTGAAAAGAAGATACTCATACTAAATAAGA
>ENA-OSJC01001416-OSJC01001416.1-marine-metagenome-genome-assembly--contig:-NODE-1416-length-19726-cov-7.962288_pt1 | contig 19726 bp, 24 predicted proteins | sample MGYA00237885_ERZ534234 | MGnify/ENA primary metagenome ERZ534234 (study PRJEB26413, sample SAMN06343907) | marine metagenome | isolation source: coastal waters | place: Atlantic Ocean: West Antarctic... | reverse complement strand
CTAAAAAGGAAAAATCTAAATGTTCGAATGCACACCCAGCACCACCCTGTAAAGAAAATCAGTACGTAAAAAAACCAAGTGGTTGTTGTTATAATAAACCTAAAACAACCAAAAAGAAAAAAGGAGGTTCTAGAACTCACAAGAAATCTAGGAGAAATAATAAAAAACAAAAAAGAACATTACGGAAGAAAAAGAAGAATAAAAAATCTTATTCAAAAAGAAAGCGTTAACAGCTTACATAATTCGGTAGGGCGGGGGCAATAAAAGGGAAATGTTTATGAATTAAATTATAATCTGCAAATAGTTCTTCGTGTTTTTTGACATCCCGGGTTACGACCAGTTTAAAAGTACGATAATCACTCGAAATGATATCTACATTTTTATTAAGAGAACAATGATTTATAAATCTCCCTTCATTAAGGATATAACTTTGAAATTTTTCTTTTGTGATTGGATTAAATAGCATAACTGATTTATCTTTATAAGGAAATATATTTTCAAATATAATTTCATTTTTTTTATAATTTTTCCCTGCGAATAAACCTTTTCCCTGAATTTTAGATGATGAAATGAAAGGTTTACACGGTAAAAAAAGATACATACCTATAAGTATCATTAATAATAATAGTAACACTCTTGTAAATTTTTGCATAATATATTATACTATACTATATTAATTATACTATACTATATTAATTATTGTATATTAGAACATTTCATAGAGTTCGAATGATATTTCTTCGGCTTTAAGATAACGACTAACTATTTCTCCCGCTTTTAATATATCTGGACTACCACCTTTATCATCAATAACATATTCCATATTTAGAATTTTAAATTCATCTGGACCAATACGTCCTATTAGATCCAGAATTTGTTGAACCGTATTTCCTCCGGGGATCACAACCCAGTTTTTGTTGTTAAATTTTAGAAGGTTTACTTTGAGTTGCAACATATTGTTTTTTAAAAATATTTAAATTATGTTTATCAAATTTAAATATTTTTAAAACAAAAAGAAGTTAATCATGTAAAAGCGTCTAACCATGTAAAAGCGTCTAACCAGGTTGATTCATGGGTGTTGACAACGGTGGATTAAAAAATTGTTTGGGATCTTCAATAAATCCATGAAACCAATGTTTTCTACCATCATTTGAATGAAACTCACAATAAAATGTTGTGTCTTCGCATGTGGGGCCAAATATATCTTCATATGTCCACAACATACCTTGCCAATTATTTTCACCATATTTTTCTTTTATGATATCTGTAATATCAACGGTTGTATTCATAGTTGCTTTTGTTAAATTAGGACCATAGTAGTTTTTATAGTATTCAGAGTCAATCATTCTATAATAAATATTCTATTTTTAATTTTTAAATGTATAATCTTTTATTTTCTCGATCATCGGTTTTTGACCCGAAATAACTCTTAACCTCCTCCGTGTTTCCAATACCTTTTTCCAACTTTTATCCAAGTTTGCTCTATTTCTTACATGTATTTTATTATAAAAACGAAATCTTAATAGATGATAATAATAGAACATTTATTTACATTTATTAACAAAAAAAATATCTTTTTTTAATTTAACCCTTATATTTTTAATCATTTAAAGAAAATAAAAGACTATTGTATAAATATACTTCATGTCTTTTAAAGATAAACCTTTGAAAAAGATTATTGCGGATAAAAGGGTGACTATCGACGCATTACATCAAGAGATATCAAATGAATTTATAACAAAGAAATCTCAATACGAAGAGTCTTTAAAAGAAAAAGAATATTTATTACAAAAACATTCAACTAATTTAACGGAAGAAATCATGGAAAAAATATCGATGCATGAAAAAATAATCAAAGAATACAAACCAGAGGAAAGAGTGGAATATTATCTTGATGCGGGTGATTTATTAAATGAGTATTATTCAAAGAAAGAAGAAACCCCGGAAAATAAAGAAATAACAGTCCTTGATTTTATGAATAAAAATAAAAATAAAAACAGAAAAAAAGAAGAAAAATTAGTGAATAACTACATGAGAATTATTGATGACACTGTAATCAGAGAACATTATATTCAGGATATACATAATTGCCCTCTTTGTTTAGGTAAATTAATATTAAAAAATGTAGATAGCTTACTTATTTGTGAAGAATGTGGATATACAGATTCAATCATCATTAATTCCGAAAAAGTATCCTATAAAGATCCACCCAGAGAATCATCCTACTTTGCATATAAGCGTATCAATCACTTTAATGAATGGTTGGCCCAATTCCAAGCGAAAGAAACAACGGATATCCCCGAAGACGTCTACAAAGGGATATTACAAGAATTAAAAAAAAATAAATTTTTGGATATCAAGAATATTTCTTATAAAAATATGCGCGAAATTCTTAAAAAGTTAAAATTCAATAAATATTACGAACATATCCCACATATTATCAATATTTTGAATGGTAAAAAGGCCCCAATTCTAACGAGACAATATGAAGAACAATTACGAATTATGTTTAAAGAAATACAAACACCATTTATGAAGCATTGTCCTGAAAATAGAAAAAATTTTTTATCATATAGTTATGTCCTTCATAAGTTTTGTGAATTATTAGAATTAGATCATTTATTAATTTATTTTCCTCTTTTAAAAAGCCGGGAAAAACTGCAACAACAAGATATTATTTGGCAAAAAATATGTGGTACTTTACTTTGGGAGTATATTCCGAGTATATAAATTATAGTTCGTTTTCTTTATCACTAACAATGACAACATATGGCATATAACGATCTAATAAAACAAATGTTGTAGCCGCAAGTAAACCAATGTAGATTGCATGTTCATTCATAATCGAACATTTTGGTATATAGTATGTAGACATCGTCACAATTATTAGCATCAAAAAATATTTAATTAAGTTTTGTTTATTAAATATTTCAAACATAGTATAATATTTAGTATAGATAATATTATAAAAATAATATATTATAATAATAATAATGTCCCAATTTAAACCTCCAATAAATGATAATGGTTTTATGAAAGATATATATCAGACAACAAGAAATGATTATATGGAGGTTAATGAACCAATTATTTTTAATAATCGAAGAAATTATTCTTTAAAGGGGATTATCCAGGAAACCCCGATGAGCAATCTATTTTTTTCGGATATGAATTTTAAGGCTGTCCAAATGACCATAAGACATAAAATATTTTCTGAAAAAAATAAAAAAATCGGATTTCAATCAGAGAATGAACTATTTGTTATTATGAGATCCATCTATCTACAATATGCAAATTCGGTCCTTACATCTGATAAAATGTTAGATAATTTAAGGACATTAAATAAATCAGTGGTAGATTACGCCGTTGGTAATATTGGAGAACAATTAGACCAGTATGGTGTATATCTTGAAAAAATCTCAAGCGCACCAGTACCAATGGATCATCCAAGGGCCGGTAATACAGATAGTTTTACATATGATATGAGCAATATCATTTTTTAATCCACTTCATCTATCGTAGGTTCTTTATCCATACCACTCATATCAGGCATACCACTCATATCAGGCATACCACCCATACCCATACCACTCATATCAGGCATACCACTCATATCAGGCATACCACCCATACCACCCATACCACCCATATCAGGCATACCACCCATACCGCCCATATTATTCTCTTTGGCATCGGGGTATAATTTTGACATAATCGGTTGAACAACTGTATTAAATTCATTTTTCTTTGATTCTAAATCATCTTTTTTAAGAGATGGATTTTGCAACCATGTTTCATTTTCTTTAATGCACTCCAACAATTCATTTTTTTCTTCTTCTGTAATTTTTTCCTGAACTTGTGGATTCTCAATCGTTGTTTTTGTTTGAAATAGAATATTCTCAAATTCATTTTTTGATTCAATGCATTCTTGTTGTTCCATATCTTCTTGTTTAAATTGTTCTGCTTCTTTGACCATTCGTTCGATATCTTCGGCTGACAATCTTCCTTTATCATTTGTAATTGTTAAATTTTTGGTATTACCGGATCCTTTATCCTTTGCTTCAATATTCATAATACCATTTGCATCGATATCAAATGTAACTTCTATCTGTGGTGTCCCTCTGGGAGCGGGTGGGATCCCACCCAATTCAAAATTACCCAAACTATTATTATCTTTCGTCATCGTCCTTTCGCCTTCAAAAACATGAATTGAGACAGCCGGTTGATTATCTTGATAGGTTGAAAATGTTTGTGATTTCTTTGTGGGGATGGTTGTATTTCGTTCAATAATCTTTGTCATCACGCCCCCAGCCGTTTCAATTCCAAGAGATAAAGGTGCAACATCTAGTAGTAAGATTTCGTCTGCTTTTTCATCTCCCGAAGTCGATTTTGAAAGAATTGCAGCTTGAACGCTCGCCCCATAAGCAACGGCTTCGTCAGGATTAATACTTTTACTCAATTCTTTTCCATTAAAAAAGTTTGTCAATAGTTCTTGGATTTTCGGGATTCTGGTCGATCCACCAACAAGAACAATCTCATCAACACTACTTTTTGAAACACCTGAATCACGAAGGACCTTCTGCACCGGTTCCATGCATTTTTGAAAACAATTCATACAGAGCATTTCAAACTTTGCTCGGGTGATACTCGTAAAGAAATCAACACCTTCATATAATGAATCAATTTCTAAAGATGCTGTTGCGCTACTAGAGAGAGTTCGTTTCGCTTTTTCACATGCGGTCCTTAGACGTCTCAAAGAACGTTTGTTTTCACTAATATCCAACTTATGTTTCCTTTTAAATTCATCTGTAAAATGCTTTACAAGAATATTATCAAAGTCTTCTCCACCTAAATGGGTGTCTCCAGCGGTCGCTTTTACTTCAAAAATACCATCATCAATATTTAATAAAGATACATCAAAGGTTCCTCCGCCTAGATCAAAGATAAGGACGTTTTTTTCTCCGTCGGACTTATTATCGAGACCGTACGCAATTGCTGCGGCGGTTGGCTCATTAATAATACGAAGAACATTTAGACCCGAAATTGACCCTGCGTCCTTGGTTGCCTGCCTCTGTGAATCATTGAAGTAGGCGGGGACAGTAATTACAGCGTCTGTAACTGTTTCGCCGATATAAGATTCTGCAATTTCTTTCATTTTGGTTAGAATCATAGCAGAAATTTCCTCGGGGTGATAGGTTTTTTCTTCATTTTTGTAAAGGACTTTGATAACTGGTTTCTTATCTTTTTCAATGACATCAAACGGGAAATGTTTAAGATCACTCTGGAGTGTTTTATCATCAAAATCTCTTCCAATTAATCTTTTGGCATCAAAGACTGTATTTTCGGGATTCATTGAGGCCTGATTCTTCGCCCCATCTCCAATAACTCTTTCGTCATCTTTAAAAGATACATATGACGGAGTTGTCCTATTACCTTGATCATTTGCTATAATTTCACAACGATTATCTTTCCACCATCCTACACAGCTGTATGTTGTTCCCAAATCAATTCCAATCGCAACCATTCTAAATATATATTAATATTAATTAATAATATTTTAAGTAATTTATTTAAGAAAAAATATGAATAAATGTCTATGGATAATTACGGAGATTATATTCTCGGGATTATAAATAAAAAAAATTTCATTAAAAAATGGAAAGATTGCACATATAAAGAAAAACCGCTCATAATTTATGGTAATGCCGGTATAGGGAAAACTAAATTAGTAGAACATATCACGTCTGGATTTATACCTATAAAGATTGACATTGATTTTTGCAAGAAAAAAAATAATCTTAATGAGTTTGTAGAGATGTCTCTCTACAAAAAAAGCATAACAATGATGTTTGATAAAAATATTCGTGAAAAAGTTCTTATTTTTGATGATTTAAAACACATTCAATCCAATGATAAAACTCTTTTTAAACAAATCGTAGATTTTTCTAAAAAAAAAATACCATATCGTATAATCTACATTTTTCAAACGATTAATCATAAATCAGTACAAACCATCTATAAGAAATGTTTCCCTATTAATATCACATTTAATTTGAAACAAATGGAAATGATTGTGAAAACATATTATCCGATTCAAAAAATAGATGTCAAAGAATTAATCAAAAAATCTTCATTTAATTTTCATAATATCAAAATAAATATAGAACTATTCGGAGATAATATCGATACCGTAATTCAATATGATAGAAAATATGATGACACGTTTGAAATACTTGAAAAAGTAATCAATGACTCTTCCTTTGTAAATATATATAGAGATGCAATTTGTGATTATTCTATCTTAAATTTAAATATTCTGGAAAACATACCACATTGGTTATTTAATCATAAAAAATTATCATATGATAAAAAAATAAATATCTTATTATCTATTTTTAATTCTTCGTGTATTGGTGATTTTCTATATACAAAATTAAAGATGTATAATGAATGGGATATCATAAACCATATTATCACATATTCTGTATTAACCCCCGTAATGTTACTGTCAAAACACGGTATCAAAACAAAAGAAAAAAAATACAATAAATATTTAAGTCGGTCAATAATATACACATATAATAATAAATTGTTATTCTATTATGGGATGAATAGTGTTCGTTTTTCTATTTTATATAATTTGGCACATAATTACAATCATAAAAACGTTTCATTTGATGTATTAGAAGCATTTATTAAAAGATATTCGATTAATCAAAAAATATTCGAAAAATTCAGTAAATACTATGATTTTGAATTCTCAAAAATATTGGTGAATAATATATTTAAAAAATAAATCAAAATAGTATTTATAATAAAATGCCCATGAAACTATCCTACTTTGATGTCCGAGGACTCGCCGAAACTTCGCGATTTATTCTTGCAATCGCTGAACAAGAATATGAAGACTTCCGTTATCCACTCGAAGTAATTGATATGTCTAAACACGAGATGAAGAAAGAAGAATTTGATACTGATAAACAATCTGGAAAACTCTTAAAATCCCTTAATAAGGTTCCTGTTTTGGATGTCGACGGTGTTACGATCCCCCAATCAAAGAGCATTGAACGTTTCCTTGCACGGCGTTTTAATATGATGGGACAGACTGATGTAGAATCGGCACAAATTGATGCAATTTGCGAATCTGTCCGAGATTTTAAGGATATGTATCAAAAAGTTCGTTCTCTCCCATCTGAAGAACGGGATGATGGTATGAATGAATGGTTTACAAAAACACTTGTTGAACGTCTCACTCTTCTTGAACATCAAATTGTGGGTGAAGCGGGTTTTAGTGTTGGTAATTCTCTTTCTCTCGCAGACGTCGTATTATTTACATTTATTACCGAATTTTTTGATAATAAGGAAGCATCATACAATGCCACGCTTGTTGCACCAAAGATACGTGCGATTATCAACAGTGTAGGAGAAAACGAAAAAGTGAAACATTGGATTACGTCTCGTCCAAAGACAGACTTTTAAGGTATACCTACTTATTTTTACGATATTCATCAAGATCTTTTTTAGTTAATTCGTAACCCCAGTGCAGTAAAACCTGTCTTATAACTGGACTCACAGTTACATCATCGTATGTTTTCTTTTTTTTTATAATTTCATTCATTAATCTTCTTCTAAAACGTCCATTTGGCCCGGTAAGAGCTAACCATCGTTTTATTTGTCTTTCATCATCCTTTGTCCGTCGCCCTTTATAATATCTACAATACCATTGAAACCAACCATATGGGTCTTGTTCAACAATCCAACCGCTTTCTTCCCAATCTTCAAGTGAGCTACCACACTTAACACCATATTTATTCACGTTTTTATCATACTTTTCAGATATTATTTTTTTTTCAATATCAATACCTTTAAACCAACCTTTAAATTCTCTGATAACATTCCCAGATTTATATTCTTTGTTATTTACAGACGAATAAATAGGACGAAAATAGGTTCCACCAAATGCACCCATTTGAAAGACACGTTTTGGAGAGCGATTTGGTTTAAATTGTTTATGTATATCTTCTATTTTATTGCTCATTTTATATAATATTGTAATATTATTTTATTATTTTATTATTTCCCATTATAATATAGTTTTATATAATATTATATTGTAATATTATATAATGGTTAAAGTCCGTCATAAAACTAAAAGACGTTCTACTAAAAGACTGCCTACTAAAAGGCGTAAATCACGGACTAATATATTATCTTCAAAACGTCGTTTATTGGTTAGTGCCTCATTACGGAGAGAAAATGATAAAAAATCAGGTATCCCCAAAATATATGTTATTAATCTTAAAAAAGATAAAACAAAATGGAGCAAGTATAAAGATGATTATAAAAAAGGATTAATTGAACGATATTCCGCATGTCTAGGTGTTGATCCCCAGACAAAATATAAATCACAATTCAAACAAAACAAAGATAAACTTCAAATAATGTGGAATGCAGGAGAAAAAAAGAAAAAATGTACTGCGGGTATTTTAACATCGCATTTAGGCGCAATAAAAAAAGTCCACAGTTCTAAAAAAACATTTCCTACAAACGGGGTTTTAATTATTGAAGACGATGCTCAAATAAATTTTACGAGATTAAAAAAAGCAATGAAGTCTATTCATAAATATCAATCGAGCATTATTTATTTTGGAGGGACACTCCATCCACCAGATACTTTTAAAAATAAAAATTGGTACAATAAGATCGATTCTCTAAGGAAAACATTCAAAAAAAACACATTTAATAAAATAGATCCATCCAAATATAGAATACTGGGTGGTCATGGATATTATTTTCCAACTTGGGAAACAATAAATTCATTATTAAATAAAATTGAATCAAAGAAAAAGATTAGAGCTCTTGATAGTGAGATGGTTAAACTACAAAAATCAGGGATGATTCAATATTTTTATTATCCAGCAATTAGTTATCTCAAAATAGAAGATGCGAAAAAAGGTATCCATGCAGGATATTTTGATGATGAAAGGACTATGGAATATTACTAAATTCACTTCAACATGATTCTCATATTTAAGAAAATCATAATCATTAAAAAGAAAATAATTAACATGATTATTAAAATACATTTGAATATGTAAGGGTATATTTCGTCCATAATATATTGAATTAATGGTTTTAATAAATCATTTTTTAAAACGATGATATTTTCTTCTTTTTTCATTTCTTCTTTTAAATTTAACAAAACATTATTTGTAATTGTAGATAAATTCATCTATATCCTTAAAAATAAATTAATATTTTATACATAACTCATCTTATAGATAAACCATCTTAATAAACTTTTTAATTATATTATATTATATTATTTATTATATATTATATAATATATTATGGATACGAATAGTCTTGTCTATTTAATTATTGGTATTTTTGTATTACTCTATATAGTTGATAAAAAAGATATCGTAAAACCAAGTGTTGACCAAGTCAATATATTAGAAAATACAGGAGAAGTTAAAAAAGTATTGAGCACACAAGAAAAAAAAATTGAAGATAAAAACAAATTATATAAAACTATATTAAAAAATATTCAAGAAATAAATCCTTTGAAAACATATAATGTGTGGACGTATGTAGAAATACCAAATGATAGCAGAAACATACAATTGTCATATACAAAATATAACATACCTATTTACTTCAAAAAATGCATTCAAAAAATGAAAGAAAATGTACCCAATTTAATTGTCTTGACACCTCTCAATATAAAAGAATACTTACCAGAGTTTGATATAGAAATGCATAAAGATTCAATTATCCCCATTAAATTAAGGATTGATATTCTCTTTGCATCTATATTGAAAATGTATGGGGGGATATGTGTATCACCTGGAACAATTGTGTATGATTTAAGCGAATCATTGAGATTCCTCCATAAATATGAAGTAGTAACATTTGGCGGAAATCAAGATATATTACAATCACAAAATCATATTTATCTACCAAATTCATATGTAATTGGTTCCCAAAAAGGTTCGAAAACAATCACAGAATATTTACGATTACTTCAGATGTTAAAAAAAAATAAATATCATCACAATATAACTACATCATCTTCGGCAGATATTTTATCATCCGTACTAAGTTCTTTGAAACCAACCCAATTTCATTATGGCACAGAATATGACGGTTCACATAATTCTCATCTTCAATTACTTCGTATTAATGATTATTTAGGAACATCTGATATAGACTTTTTAAATAAAGATAAATTAATGATTGTTTCATTTCCATATGATATATTACTAAAAAGAACAGAATATTTATGGTTCCTCCATTTATCAGAAGTACAATTTCTTGAATCTAGAATTATCTTAAAACGCTTACTTATAAAGGATATTTAAAAACAAAATTTGAATATGTGTTAATAATAATATTAATAATAAACCATCATGGGTATTAAATCACTTACACAAACGGTTAAAAAATATGCACCAGATTCAATTACAAATGAAAATCTGTATAAGTTATCAGGCAAACGTGTGGCGGTTGATGCAAGCCTTATTATTTATCAGCAATTATTAAGTAATCCAAAACAATTCTTCCATAATAAAGATGGGAAGATTACAAACCATATTACAGGATTATTTTATAAAATATTAAATTATATTACTCTTAACATTGAACTTGTTTTTATCTTCGATGGAAAACCACCTGAAAATAAAAATATTTGTATTCAGGAAAGGAAAGAAAAAGCAAAGAAAGCAAAAGAACAATTAAAAAATAAGTGTATGTCAGAAGAAGATAAACATAAGTTAGAAAAAGCATCTACAAGAGTTACCAGAGAAATGATTGATGATGTTAAAAAACTATTATCACTAATGGGTATATCATATATTCATCCAGAAGTTGGCGAAGGAGAAGCCTACGCGAGTGAACTTTGTAGGACCGGTTTTGTAGACTACGTCCTTACAGAAGATATGGATTCACTTGTTTACGGGTGTCCACACCTTATTAGAAATTGTATTGATAAAAGTTTAAAACGTAAAGGGATTGTTTCAATCTTCAATTATGAAAAAATCATAGAGACAATTAATTTGGACCATCAAAAGTTTGTTGAATTTTGTATCCTGTGTGGGTGTGATTATTGTCCTCAAGTCCCAAAAATTGGAAATGTTACTGCACTGAAGTTAATTCAGAAATATGGAGATATAAAAAAAATTATTGATGAAACATCTTATGATTTTCCAGATAATTATCTGGAAACGTTTGAATTAGCAAAAGAAAACTTTCTAATGTATTATGATAAAATTGATGTAGATCAATTGGACATTATTAGTTCAGAAAAAAATATTGAGGGACTCCTTGATTATCTCACAAATGATATTGAAATGAATAATAAAAGAGTTGTAACTTCTCTTAAAAAGTTAAATAATATTTATAAGGGTTAAACTTTCTGCAATTTACTACTTTGTGTTTTTGGATTTTGTTGTTTAATAGATTCTTTTGTCTTTTCTTTTTTTTCTTGGACACATGGACAATCATGAGCATGTGTATAACGGTGTTGTTGACAAAACGTACCGCCGCATGAACAACTATAATTAATCAAACCTGTTTTCTTTTTGCAAAAAGAACATTTTGTTTTTTTTGTCATCTTTATAATATCTTTTTTTTAAAACGTTAATTATATCTATCAAATTTTAAATTTACAGGAAGGTGAATCCCCACCCTTTAAAAACATCATTATAATCCGCCTGGGTTACAATTTCCCCTCCTCCTTCACAAAGATAGATACCTTCATATGAGAGTGTTTTTTTCTCTCCACCCTTTTTATCCTCTTTTAATTTAACTTCACCTGTATCATCGGTATCATCTTCGGTATCATCTTCGGTATCATCTTCGGTATCATCTTCGGTATCATCTTCGGTATCATCGGTATCATCGTCTCCATTTATCTTATTAACCATAGACTTTGTTTTGTCATCTGTATCATCGTCGGTATCATCGTCGGTATCTATTACTTCATTATTAGTTTTTAAATTTTCATCGTCCCACACGATTTCATCATCTTTTAATTTCCCGACTTTATTTTCATCTTCATCATAAATATAATTTAATTCATCGAATACATGTTTATACTTGATACCGTTAATTACAATTGTTTCGGAGGGATTGTCTAGATTATATTTATTATCGTCCTCAAAACTATTATCTTCCTCACTTTTATCATCTTCTGAATCTTTTTCATCATACCATTCTTTTATCCCACCCGTATACTCAACCACATTTGAGAAACCAGCATTCATAATATGTTTTGCTAAATTTTTAGATGCATTGCAGCTTGGTCCAGCACAGTAAGTAATAATCGGAACATCCTTGATATCAAGCTTACCTTTTTCAACCATATCTTCAAGATCCGGATATTTTTGAATGTGTTGTTCGATAAAGTTTGAAACTTTATCATCACGATTATTAGGGTTCAAACTTGACACAGGTAAATTTAATGTATCGGGGATATTTTTTTTATTATGGTCTTCTTCAGATAAAGCATTTATAATAATATGATCTTTTGATTTTAATGTTTTTTCAAATTGTTCTCTGTCTAATTCACAATATACAACGATTGTTTTAACGTCAAAGCTCCAAACATTATCTTCTGTTAATGTAGTATAGTGGACATGGCGGGGATATGTTATCCCATCAACACGATAAGGTTGAGGACAGTTTAAAATAAGTTTTGAATTTCCTTCTTTATTCGTTTTAATTAATCCAGAATTAGAACCATCGCCATACGCTGCTTCAGGTCCATTTATTTCTAATTCTTTATTTGATAATGATGCCCAATAAAAAATCCATTGACCGTTTTTAGGAACATCTTCTTTGTCCATATCAATTTTCACGGGTATTTCAACTCTTATTTCTGATATTTCGGGGGTCTTTTTTTCAAGATCTTTTTTATTTGGATTAAAATTATCATCACAATTTAATAATTTTGGTAAAAGAGAATAATTACCTGCCTTTTTATACCACATTGGTACTTCGTTTTCCATTTCACTTTCAAGGTCGTCTATTACCGTAGACTTACAATCAAGACATTTTTTTGTCATTATTATTCTTATATAATAATAGATATTTTTTATGGAACCAACTTACGCTTCCAATCAATATTAAATTCATTGAGCTGTAATTGATAAATACGGATATTAAATACATGTTTCTTAAATACTGGAAAAAATTGACTATATAATATGTATACATTAATCCTATGGTTGGTGTAATAATACCTCTTACTAAAACCATGCTTTGGAAATACCTTTTTTCAAACATTATATTTTCTCTATCGATCAACTGTAAATATTCCGAAAATTGCGTCAATGGATTGGTTACTTCTCCAAGAAATAATGCTATACATACTAAATACCAATCATACTCAAAGTATCTTGTAAAAGATAAAGAAAAAGCACCAAGTAAATGGTGTGCAATATATGTCCCTTTATCATTTTCATCGGCAATTAATAAAGCGATGCAATCCCACAAAAAATAGGATATACTCCGATCAAAAATAATTTTTGCTGAATCAGGCATCGGGGTAATTTTTAATGGGTCCATGATCGTTAAGGGATATTTGTATAAGACAGGCAGTAAATGATAAATACATCCGGTTGAATGCATTAATCTTACATAAATATTTGCTGCTATTTTCTTATCGAAATTATAAATTGTTAATGGTGATAAAAAACAAACTGTTACTAAAAATATATTCATAAAATAAAATGATAACATATATATTTACTATTCAATTATTTTTTATAATTTTTGAACCTAAATCAAAATTGACTTAAAGTGTATGTAAAATAAATCCTTCTATTTCATTGGGTACCTCATAATATTTTTTATATACACTGAATGCTATCTTTGGGATTTTCTTTTCATCTTGACGTAATAGATTACGTTTATATGAGATATCCATCGGTGTTGAAACATGGACACATTGAACTATGTAATTATGTTTTTTAGCGAAGTCTACATATAATTTCCTTTTTTTAATGGAGCTATTTGTTGCATCAAAAACAAATGACTTTTTACTTTGAATATAATCTGATGCAGCTTTCAACATTTTGGGTGTATTACTGTTGTAATCGTCTCCTTTAATATGAAGATATTGTTTATCATTACATATTTCGTTTGCTACGGTTGTTTTACCTGAACCTGGATATCCCATCATGATAATTACTTCCGGTGGATCTTTTAATTTGATACTAGATATATCGTATAGTTCATGCGTGTTTATCATAAATATTTTTTCGGGAGGGAAATATTGAATACCTATATTTTCGGCAAACACTTTATCCGAATCAGCAAAATCAGTTTGTCTTCCGAGAGCATCTCCGATAAAGAATGATTTAGATTTATCAATGATATTATTCTGGAAAAGTGTATCAAACAAGATAATATTAGGTTTATATTCAGTTTTCACTCTGGCGATCACAATAAACATCGGGATGTTTAGAGATTTCATAACAAGTTTAATTTGATCACATTTCCACGGTTTTGATTGATTTGTAAAAATTGTTAACATATATCCATCCTCATAATACTCTTTTAATTTACTAGGGACAGTTGAACTAAACCACTCCCAATCATCGATATGAGTCGGAAAAGTTGCTCCTCCTTTAGGATTTACAAGTGTCCAGTCATAGTCTAGTCCTATCATTCTATTTCTGAATTGTGCACCATTGATATTGTAAACGGTTGGAGCCATCGTGTATTTGTTTTATCAAAGATTATAATTTCTTTATCAAAGATTATAATTTCTTTATCAAATTTGATTTAAACTTTATTTTCAAAATAAAATAGACTAAAGATGCCTACTTACTATACTGAATCAGGACAAAAGGTAAGAAACCCCGAAGCATATGCTTTAACCAGTGCTCCTATGTATGAAACTAAATATGGTAATACAAAAGATGTAAATGCTCCAACAACTATTTACAAAATGAATCTTCAAAATGGTAAAAAATATATCGGTAAAACAACGGATGTTGATCGTAGAATGGATCAACATTTTTCAGGCAATGGTTCAAAAGTAACACAAAAGTTTAAACCAATGAGTGGTGAAGTAATTGATGAAGTACCTGGATTCTTCTCTGATGATGTTGAACATGAATATACAGAAGAATATATTGAAAAACATGGTTATGGAAATGTACGGGGTGGATATTATACAAATTCAAAAACATTGAAATATCAACCGAAAAATAAAACTACAAAAACAAAAAAAACAGTTACTTGTTACAAATGTGGAAAGAAAGGCCATTATACAAACCAATGTTTTGGTAGTTTTAGTTCATTAGATGATTCAGATGATTATTAATTATATGAGTCCATTAAGTGTTTTCATTAAATTGAATAGTTCTTCGGATTTACATAATTGATCATCTTGAAGCTCATTTATTTCATTAATGTCATTTGCAATATCCAGAAGAGATTTCACTTTACTCTTCAAGGTATTTTCATAATTGTCTCTTTCTTCATAAAATTTATCTTTTTCTTTTTCAAATTCACTCTTTTCAGAATTTAAATCATGACGTTGTTTTTCTAAAAGTATTTCTTGTTTTTGTTCTTTCTTTATACATTTTTCATTTGTGTGTTTAATCATTTCACGAATAGTACTTTTATCTTTGATATTTTCTTTCCTTTCATTTCGTAGGATAAACATGGAGAAAATTCTTTTTAGTTTTTCTTCATTAATTTGTTTAACCTTTTCAGAATAAACTTCTTTTTCTTTTTCTAAATCTTTTCTTTCTTCTTCAACCTTTTCTTCTACGACCTTTTCAATTTGTGATAGCTTCTTAATTTTTTCTTCAATTACGAAGTTTTCATTCGCCCTTGGATGATATTTCGCATAGATTGTTTGTATACTAAATACAATTTCCAAACTACCAGGTTTAATTAGATGTAGAATATCAATGTATTCTTTATTCAGGGGATATTTATTAATAACTTTTGGATCAAATCCGATGTCTTCTATTGAATATAATAGTTCTCCTGCCCCACAATCGGGACATATATCATTTTCAAAATATCGCCTTACAGCATCTTCTTTTGAATCGCCTTCTATTGTATATGTAGTTTCTTCTTTTATTTTCTTTATAGGAGGAACATTCACTCTCTTTTTAGATTTTTTCACCTTTTTTACTACCTTTTTTTCTCTTGGATCTTCTTCTTCATATTCAACTTTTTTCACATTTTTTACTAAAACTTGACCACATTTACATCCTGTTCCTTCATAATATCTCCCATCGATACAATTACTGTTGTTTGACGTACCATAATCACGGGCTGGATTACATTTATTAGTAGACCCACTTTGTTTAATATACTTACTTATATCATATAGATGAAATTTTGAATAGGTTGTACATGTATTACGGGATATTTCTTCTTTAAACTTATCATTTGGTAGTAATATTACTTCTTGCACTTGATTTAGATTGTATCCTACACCCCGGGTATCTGGATACATATTATTCCGGAATTGTCTTGTTATATCATGATTTTGTAGTTTTTCTTTGTACAATTCTATTGTAAATTCTTTTGAACTGGTCATCCAAGGATGTTCCTCTACCCCGTCTCTGCCCATAACGACTAGTCCACGCCTCGCCATTGAATTAAACAATGAATATGGTGATGCTTTCCTGAGATTTTGATAAATTATACCTTTGTTAGTAATACCATAACCATAACTATCTGATGTCTGCACTTGTTGGTTGCTTATGGCTTTTTTAGAACCATGAAAATGAATTAAAAACTCGTTATCATCAATAATTTTATGTGGATATTCAGTTAGTGTTTTGTAATAAGTTAGTATTTTACCATATACTTTTTCATATTCTTCTTTGTAATTATTTTCATCAAACATCTCTCCGTCGCCCAGTTTACTTTTAGCATGTGAAAGAATATTATGAAAGTCAGGATGTTCCTTATTAACCATTTTATACCCCAATTCTAAAGATGATTTTAGTAGGTTTATATTTTCTTCTGTTAATTCATTAGATGGTTGATATACAGGATATTCTTCTTCACACATATTCAAATCATTTAAAAATTTTTCTTTTTCTTTTTCAACAGCTTCTTTTACTTTGGTTGATATGAATTCATCAAAAGAAGATGAAACCATTGAATAAACATTTGTATCTATATTTTGGAGAATATCCATAATGTTATTTAACTTTGTTGTTTATTAAACAACAAAAACAATGGTTTCAAATTTGATTTAAAGTATATTGTATAATAAAAAACGTTCCTTTTAAAATGGAAAAGATAAATACTTTCTATCCTACAGAAGTATACCATGATTATTTAATTGATCCTTCTATCATGGAACAACTCTTTGTAGACAAGGGTAAAAAAAGAAATGTAACCTTTTATGATTATACAAATACAAATAATCATGCTAATTTTATCAGAGATATCGCTTCTGAATTTCTTAAGATGAATAATTTTGACCATAAAAAAAACAAATGGTACATGGATGTGATAAGATATAAACTAGTAAACGATACAAAAAGAGTACAGAGTGGACTTGCATGGCATTGTGAAAATGATAATTATCCTAATGTAATTACAGTGATATTGTACTTGAGAATTGATGAAGGGATTATCGATGGTAATATTAGATACAAAGATATGAATAATCAAAAAAAAGTATTACTAGTTAAAAGTGGTACGACTGTTATTATGGATGGAAATGTACCTCACAAACCTCAAGATCCATATGGTTCGGGTTTAAGAGATTTGATTATCATTAGCTTTGAAAAGTAAAATTGATTTAAGGTATTTTATGGTTTATAAATATTAAATGGAACCTTGTTCAATCTGTTTTGAAGAGATCACTGAAAAGGATAAAAAGACATTAAATTGTGATCATATCTATCATGAAAAATGTATAGATAAATGGTTTTCAATCAATCATCAATGTCCATTATGTAGAAAAAGTAAGTTTGATAAAACTATCAAAGAATTTGAAGATAATTATTATAAGAATACTTTAAAAATAGAAAAACAAATGGAATTATGTATGAATAAAATATTCCGGGTTTAATTTAATTTATCTTTCATAAATTAAAAATAATTCAAAATAATAAAATTAATATGATCTTAAAGTTTCTAAAAAAACTTTATATCCTTCATCTTTTGCTAATTCGCGATTAACTCTTTTTTCTGGAAAATCATTAAGATATTTTATTAATCCACTTTTCGTTTTACAATTATGATAATTTTTTTCTTTTACATCGATTACCGATGCAAAAACATATCTTTCAAGAGACTTCTTTGCTTTTGTAATATTTGTTTCAGTCGGTAAACCGAATGAAATTAACCAGTTGTTTAATTTTATAAATAATGGACTATGGAGCTTTTGTAAAAGGTTTTCACGTTTTAAAAGAGTCTTTTCTGACCAATTGTTTTTTTGTGAATATTCTCGTAATTCTTGTATTTGATCGTCTAAATCATCTCCTTTTATTTCATATGATCGTTTGAAATCGTCAATTGTTTTGGCCTTCATTACCATATTTATAATTTATATAGTTGTATCTTTTAAAGTATTATTTTTTATTTTTAAATTTGATTGAATCGATACTTAAAAATATCACATTATAACATATTATAAGATGTTTAATATTTCTAAACAATATATTAATAAACGTTGTGGTCTCCATCTAGATGAATACCAGAAACCAACTCCAGATGATTCAACGATACTCGGTATTATTAATAGCAAAGGTAATTTTACTGCATGTCATAAACATATCCATATTACAAGGGATAAATACAATGAAGTGATTCCTAAAATAATTGATGAATTTACAAATGCTGGATTTTATGAAACAGAAAAATTCTTTGAAAAAAAGATAGATGTTCAAGAAGAATATAAACACCTTAAAAAGGATATCGCGAATAGTAATAATATTACGGCACAAAAAACTAGTAAGTCAAACTCAATCATTCGCAAATATATGCCTCATATTTACGAAGTGGAAGATTATAAAGGAAATAATATTGTAAAATTGTGGAAACGAGAAAATATAGAAAAAGCATTTAAATCTCTTGATAAACCTAATCGCACTGTTAATAGTCAATTTTCGGAATTTAAAAGAGCTATTAAATTTAACCCAGTTACAATCTATTCTCCTATTATGACAAAATCAATTGTAAAAGACCTTGATTGTAAGACCGTATTTGATCCGTGTATTGGTTGGGGTGGTCGTATGATAGGGACGACCTGTTTAGGAAAAGATTACCATTACACAGGATGTGAACCATTCACTAAAACATATGTTGGTCTAGAAAATATGACAAAAGAATTAAGCATAGAAAATCAAGTTACACTTTATAATAAAGGTGTTGAGTCAGTTTTAGAAGAAATAGATGATAAAAGGTATGACATGTGTTTGACAAGTCCTCCTTATTTTGATCTAGAGGTATATTCGCATGAAGATACACAATCAATAAAAAAATATGAAACATATGATGAATGGATAGAAGGATTTATAAAACCAATTATTGAATATGTATGTAGTCATGTTACAAAATACAGTTGTTGGTCGGTAAAGAATATTAAAACAGATAAAAAATATAATCTATTAGATGATGTTATTAGAATCCATGTTGAAAATGGATGGAAATTAGATAAACAGTTTGCAATTAAGAAAAATACTAATAAGAACAAGAGTACAGATGGGGATGTTACATATGTGTTTGCTAA
>ENA-OSJC01001406-OSJC01001406.1-marine-metagenome-genome-assembly--contig:-NODE-1406-length-19815-cov-6.706151_pt1 | contig 19815 bp, 17 predicted proteins | sample MGYA00237885_ERZ534234 | MGnify/ENA primary metagenome ERZ534234 (study PRJEB26413, sample SAMN06343907) | marine metagenome | isolation source: coastal waters | place: Atlantic Ocean: West Antarctic... | reverse complement strand
ACACTATCAGCTAAACGTAAATGTTGAGGATTAAAGCCATAACGAGACTGGATGCACTGATAAAACCACTTACTTGAATAACGCCTCTCATCTGGAATCATTCCGCCTTCACCAGAACAAGTAGCAGTTCCAGCCATGGTAGCACCACGAGCTAAAGCAGTTTTAGCTTCATAACTCAAAGCGCCAAAGCTCATACCAGTAATATAAATTGGAATGTCTAGCTCTAATGGTCTTGGAGCTTCTGGTCCAATAATGGTTTTAGTCAAACATTTCTCTCTATAACCCTCAATAACAAAACGTGTTAACGTTCCTGGCATAAAAGTCAAATCATCCCATGTTGGAATTTTTTTAAATAGAGAGAAGCCTCTCATTCTATAACGTCCCAAATCAGATTTGATATGAATATCATCCATCACTGCTTTAGGGAAGATAAAACTTTTGCCTAGTCTATGGTTTTCTTCTGAATCACTCATAATATTTCCTTTTGTTTAATTTGTTAAATGGTCGATTAAAGAATTAGTTTTTTCTCGTTAGGCTCTAAATTAGAGTAGTTCCATAACATTTTTCCAGAAGTATGCTTTTGCATTTTTTCAACACCTCTAGGAGTCTTCATACCATAAAGAGCTAATTTCTCTGTTAAGTAACGAACATCAAGTTCTGTCATATCAGCTTGCACACAGTCAACTCCTAATTCTTCAACCTCACCACCAACATAGATAGTGCCGTCATACATTGAATCACCTAAGTTCATTCCGGCATCACCAAGCACAATCATGCGACCACGCTGCATCATGAATCCAGAAAATGCGCCCGTCTTACCACCAACAATAATTGTTCCGCCCTTCTGGTCAATACCAGTACGAGCACCAACACTACCCTTACAGACGAGATCACCGCCACGAATAGCAGCGCCAAAAGTAGAGCCAGCATTTTTATCAATTACGACAGTACCAGCCATCATATTTTCAGCACAAGACCAGCCTACACGACCTTTAATATGAACATTAGGACCGTCAATTAAACCGCAACCAAAGTAGCCCAAGCTATCTGAGAAAGTTAAGTTAAGTCTGTTTAAGATACCAACACCAACACCATGCCTAGACATAGGGTTGTCAACCGTAATGTCGCCAATACCTTTTTCCATTAACTCTCTGATTTCACGATTAATTTCTCTTGGCGTCATGTCAAGCGCATCAATCGTTGCACTCTTAGACGTATCAACATCAAATGAGTGGAAATACGTTAAATTTTCACTTTCATCAATTGAGAAGAATTTTTTCTGAGTTCTTCCTTTTAACTGCTCTTCATGAAGTCCCATCTCTTGAGACGTTTCTTTTCTTAGTTCTGCCATACTTTTACCTCTCCGTGATATGGGTCAAATGTTTCAATATGATGATCAAACAATGTTCTAATTGCAACTTCTTCTGAAGCAAGTGCAATCATGTCATCACCTTCATAAACAACCATAGGCTTAGCAGCCATAACATCCTTGGCCATGCCAAGTTGATCTTTTGTTGCAACTAAATATGTGAAAACACCATCTAAATATTCAACAGAATCTTTCATGGCAGTTTCTAAGTCAGCACCTTGGCTCATTCTATCTGCAAGGTAAACGGCAATAAGCTCTGAGTCACAGTCGGATGAAAAACGATGACCTGAACGCTCAAGTGAACGTCTATTTGTCCAATAGTTTGTCAACTGTCCATTATGAACTACTGCAACATCACTAAATGGATAAGCCCAATATGGATGAGCAGAGCGTATATCTACGTCAGACTCTGTCGCCATCCTTGTGTGCCCAATTCCATGCGTCCCACTAAATTCATTTAAACCATATTGATTAGAAACAACAGAAGCATCTCCTAGATCTTTAATTAACTCTAGTGAGTTACCGATAGATAAAATCTCAACACCTTCAATATCTTCAACAAAGTCGGCAACTTTTTTCATATCACCTGAAAATTTAACCTCATAACGATGAGCATATTCAGTTGGGCTTTCTTTATTTACAACTTTAACACCTAACTCAGTAAGTCTCGAATTCACTGCTTCAAGGCGCTCTTTAATTACAGCATGTATTTCATAACTTCCTTCTAGATCAGCCGCTTCGGCAACCTTAAAACGCAAAATTTGATTTCCATTATCTTCGCCATACATTGCATAGCCTGTTGAATCTGGCCCTCGATGCTTCAAAGCTTGCAGCATTGATGTCATTTGCTCACCAATGTTTACATCTTTTCCAGCTTTTTTATGAATAATCCCTGCTATTCCGCACATAAAATAATCTCCCTTTCCGAAAAATTGCCCACCGATTAGGTGGGCACTCTATAAATAAAAAACCTAAATTAAACTAACCTAAGGTAGGCAGTCCAAGTAAGTTTCCAAATCCCAATCTGTAACCGTATGATTAAATCTTTCCCACTCATCTGTCTTGTAGTGGTGATAGACCTTATACATTTCATTAGGCATCGCAGATTTAATGACTTCATCATTTGCAAGTTCATTCATCGCATCACCCAGTGTCATAGGAAGCTTAGTAACTTGTTTACCTGCTTCCATTGCTGCATAGATATTGCGCTCTTCAGGCTCACCTGCATCAAGATTATTATCAATACCATCACCCATTGCCTTTAATAACGCTGATCCCATTAAGTAAGGGTTAACCATTGAGTCAACTGAGCGGTATTCAAAACGACCTGGTGCAGAAACACGAAGCGCACAGGTACGGTTTTGATAACCCCAGTCGGCAAAAATTGGTGCCCAAAAACCAGTATCCCAAAGACGGCGGTAAGAGTTAACTGTTGAAGAGCCAATTGAAGTCAGTGCTGGTAAGTGCTTAATAACACCACCGATTGACTGAAGGCCAATTGGACCAGGCATTTTTTCATCAATTGAAGGATCCGGCATAAATGTATTCTCACCACCCTCTTTATATGTAAAGCAACCAGGCATACCTGGAAGCTCTCCATCACCAGTAGCAATTTCTGGATGGAATACCTCTTTTCCACCTTTCCATAAAGACATATTGTGGTGACAACCTGACGCCGAAACACCCATAAAAGGCTTACTCATAAAGCAGGCAATCAAACCAAACTCACGAGCAACTTGGGCACAAATTTGACGATAAGTCGTCAAGCGGTCGGCATTTCTGAGTACATCATCAAACTGAGTATTAAGCTCTAATTGACCTGGAGCGTCTTCATGGTCACCTTGAATAATATCAAGACCCATTTGCTCTGAATATTCAATAACTTTCATAAACACAGGGCGTAACTCTTCAAACTGATCAATGTGGTAGCAGTTTGGTTTAGTGACACCACCATTTGGCTGACCATCTTCGCCGCGCTTAAGCCACATCATTTCTGGCTCTGTACCGCAACGCATATCTAAACCGTATTGATCTTGGAATTCCTTGTGTTGTCTATATAAGTTACCACGGCAATCAGATGTTAATGCTTCGCCTGCGTTTTCCCGCTCTTCACGATTCCTATAAAGTCTACAGAAAACGCGAGCAACTCTCTTATCCCATGGAAGCTGACAAAAAGTGTCAGGATCAGGAAGGCCTACAAGCTCTGAAGCTTCAGGGCCGTAACCAATATAATCACCATGACGATCTATAAATAAGTTGGCTGTTGAGCCATATACTAGTTGAAAACCTTTTTCAGCCAATCTCTCCCAGTGACGTGCAGGAATACCCTTACCGACGATACGCCCGGTAACTGATACAAACTGATAATATACATATGTAACACCTAAAGCATCGATCTTAGCTTTAACATCTTTTACAAGCTTATCGCGACCAGGTTCGTTAACGTGTTGTTCTAAATCTGTCATTTAATCTCTCCGAAAAAATAAAAAAAATCTTTATTAAAGATTTACCCCCTTTATATGTATTTATTTTGTTTCAAAGTAAAAAACTAAATAAGTACATCAACAATTTGTTGCTAGCCCTACTGTAGTAGTTAAGAATAAAAAACTACACCACTGAAATAACTTAAAAAAAATTACTATTCAACAAATATTCGGGTGAGTATACTCCCAATGATATTCCATTGTCAAGAAATTTTTGTGATTTTAAAGAAATTATATAAAGAGTTGTTTTTCTTCTGATTTATCAAGAAAAAACATGAAAAAAATTATAAAAAAAGTGCTCCTATAGGGAAGTATCTCTATAGATAATAAACAACAAAAATTACTAGTAAAACTTCAAAAAAAAATTAATTTAATCAGAACTAGTGGAACAGATAACAGTTAAAAATTGACATTCATCTGAGATAATTTTTTTAGGTCCGTGTGGCTTATCTGAGTCAAAATATATAGAGTCACCCTTCTTGAAGTGGTAAACCTTGCTTCCATAGTAATAATCCATTTGACCTTTAAGCATATATATAAATTCAACTCCCTTGTGTTGAAATTCTGGAAAATCATAGTCTCTTGAACTAACAGTGATAAGACATGGTTCAACTTTTAGTGACCCCCCTACTGTATGGCCGAGAAGCTGATAATGACGACTCTCATCTGACCCTGCTCTTTCTATTGTTAAACCTTCTCCTGAATTAACAAAGGTTGGCTCAACGTCTTTATCATGCTGCTCAAATAGAGATGTAATTGAAATATTAAGTGCATGACATATTGATTGAATCGTTTTTAATGAAGCACTAATCTGACCATTCTCAATTTTTGAAAGCATACTTGCAGATAGCTGTGATTGCTTTGATAGTTGCTGAAGTGTTACCCCAGCATTTTTTCGGTTAATACGAACTTGCTTTCCAATGGATGCTTCTAGCTGCTTATCAGTTCCAAAACTTGGAAGCTCTTTATTTATTATTGAAACGCTTTTTTGTTTTAATGGGTTTTCTGAGTTAGAAGCCATAAATTAATTATTTACTTAGAATAAGAAATATCTATTATAAAGAAAATAATATTAGCGCACAACTACTCCAAAATAACTTGATTATTATTTTGAGCGGCGACTTCTTCGATTCTTAGTCGGTGTTGAGTCATCTCCATGGAAAATCGCCCTAGAACCCTTTGACATTGGACCTATAATATTTTCAATCTGCTCTAGAGTTGGAGGTGGACTTATCTGATGCTCATCCATAGCCTTTCGCATTGCTCTTATATGATCAAAGCTCGTTCCACAGCAACCACCAATAATCTTTGCACCCGAGTTCATAGCAATTTGAACGTAGTCAGCCATTAACTCTTCTGTTCCAGAATAGACAATACTGCCATCGCGAAATTCTGGGATACCGCAATTTGCCTTTGAAATAACTACTGTATCCGGACCAACGTTTCGATTAATGTCATTGATTGTTGCCAATAGGTCAGAAGCGCCTATACCGCAGTTTGCACCAAACCCTGTCAAATTAAGATCTTTAGCTCTCAAGGCAAGGTTTGATGGAGTAATCCCCATCATGGTTTTGCCTGCAGTATCAAAACTCATGGTTGCACAGATAGGTAATCCAAAATCTTTAACCGCATCTAGTGCTGCTTCTAGCTCTTCCATTGAGTACATTGTCTCTAGCCATAAAACATCAACACCACCTTCAACTAGGCCCTCTGCTTGAGCCTTAAAGGCATTAGTCGCTTCAACTGGAGTCATGAGACCGTGTGGCTCAATCATCTCACCAGTTGGCCCCATTGCGCCAGCAACTATTACCAAGCGATCAGAATTATCAGCTACCTCTCTGGCAATAATTCCTGAAGCCTTGTTTAGCTCAAAAACTCTGCTTTCAAAATTGTGCAGTTTAAGTCTATAAGAAGTACCGCCAAAACTATTGGTAAGAAACAGGTCAGATCCTGCATCAACAAAGCCTTGATGAAGCGCACGAATTCGATCTATATGATTAACATTCCAAGGCTCAGGAGGATCACCAGTTTCAAGCCCCATAGCAAACAAATTAGTGCCAGTAGCGCCGTCAGCTAATATATGGTTTTTTTCTTTAAGAATTTGTAGAAAATTATTCATTTGATTGTAAAAAATTCAAATAAGAGATGCAGTAAAACTCACTAAAAAATACAATAAGATTTGTAGTGAATATGATACAGTCTTAGAAACTTTAATTATCAATAAAAAAGTTGTCAGATTTATATTATGAATAATTTAAATAATTATCAAATAGAAGATATCAATCCCTATATAATTTCAAGTTAAAATCTAACTCACAAATTGTGAATATTTTGATGACAAAGCAAGTGCAAAATTGCATGCTATTTTTTAGCAATAAGTATAGTCTTGGTCACTCTCATACAATCCAAAAAACGATTTATTTTCTTGCTATAAATTCTTGGAACAATGAATAACAACTCAAACTCACATGAAGATGTGATTAATCGTTTTATTAGTTTCGGTGAAACTAATTTTGAATCAACATCTTTCCAAACTCCAGCAAACAAAAGTGCCGCACAACTCGGTGTTCTTCGTTTAATTTATGCCTATCGATTCTCGGGACACTTGAGAGCTAAACTTGACCCTTTAAAGAGACCAAGACATCACTCAACGCCACCATTTACAATTGAAGAATTTGGTTTAACTACTGAAGACCTAGATAAGACCTTTCAAATGGGCTCCTACCAAGGACCAAACTGCAATACTTTACGAGAACTTGTGGCATCCCTTGAAAAAACATATTGCGGTAGCCTTGGTACTGAATATATGCATATCCCTAATATTGAAGAAAGGAAATGGATTCAAACAAAGATTGAGACTATGTCTGTAGATCTTCAAAATGATTCAGAATATAAAAAATGGCTACTTCAACGAATAACTGCAGCCGAAGTTTTTGAAAAATTTCTTCATAATCAATACGTAGGTCAAAAACGTTTTTCCTTAGAAGGTAGTGACACTCTCATACCACTACTTAATGTCCTTATTGAGCACTCAGGTAATCACTTGATGAAGAGAATCTGTCTAGGGATGGCACATAGGGGACGCTTAAACGTATTGATTAATATCATGGGTAAGCGCGCTGAAAGCTTATTCAAAGAATTTGATGGCGATTTAGGACTGACTAAGAATCAAACTGGTGATGTGAAATATCACCAAGGCTTTTCTTCAGATATTAAAACAGAAAAAAATCATGTTCACCTTGCTTTGATGTTTAACCCCTCTCACTTGGAGTTAGTTAATCCAGTTATTGAAGGTTACGCTCGCTACCATCAAGATATTATTGGAGATAAGGACCGTCAAAAAGTTTTGCCTGTTCTTATTCATGGTGATGCTGCCTTTTCAGGTCAGGGGGTTGTTATGGAAACATTAAACATGTCCCAGTCTGGAGGATACAGAACCCAAGGAACTGTTCACATTATTATTAATAATCAGATCGGTTTCACAACCAGTAAACAAGATGATGCTAGGTCGACTGACTATTGCACTGATGTTGTAAAGATGATTAATGCACCTGTCTTTCATGTTAACGCTGAAGACCCTGAAATGGTTAGTTTTATAACTCGCTTAGCGCTTGATTACCGTATGAGATATAAAAAAGATGTGGTTATAGATTTGATGTGCTACAGGCGTCATGGCCACAATGAAGCAGATGAACCCGCCGTTACTCAGCCATTGATGTATGAAGCCATTCGTAAAATGCCTACAACCAGATCAAACTACGCAAACTCTCTTATGAAGGAAGGTGTAATTGAACAGTCAGAAGTTGACTCAATGGTAAGTGACTACCGACAAGAGCTAAAAGATGGCCACAGGGTTGCATACAATATCATTAAGCCAAAAAACAAAAGAGCTTGGGAAATGCTCTGGGAAGATTATTTTAATGCTTCATGGGAGGCTCCTTATGAATCTTCCATTACTCATAAACACATAAAGAAACTAAACAAAAAACTTCAGAAAATACCCACTGGCTTCGAGGTTCACCCGCGAGTTAAAAAGATGCTGTCTGATAGGCAGAAAATGGCCAATGATAAAATTAATGCTGACTGGGGTTTTGCTGAAACATTAGCTTATGCAAGTCTCACAGAGCAAGGTACGTCTATTCGACTTTCAGGACAAGATAGTGGAAGAGGAACATTCTTTCACCGCAATGCAGTACTTCACAATCAACTAATAAATGAAGATTATATTCCCCTACAACATATTAGCAAAAATCAAGGAAAAGTTCAGATTATTGACTCAATTCTTTCGGAGGAAGCTGCACTTGGATTTGAGTATGGTTACGCTACAGCAAACCCAGAATCTCTAGTCATCTGGGAAGCTCAGTTTGGCGATTTTGTAAACGGTGCGCAAGCAATTATTGATCAATTTATTGCCTCGGCAGAGGCTAAATGGGGGCGTCTTTCTAACTTAGTTATGCTTCTTCCACATGGCCTTGAAGGTCAAGGACCTGAGCACTCATCTGGACGACTTGAGCGTTTTCTTCAGTTATGTGCTAGTCACAATATGCAAGTCTGCGTTCCCACGACGGCCTCTCAAATATTTCACTTAATGAGACGACAAGTGAATAGAAAATTTCGCGCACCTCTAATAATTATGTCTCCAAAAAGTTTACTGAGAAATCCTCTAGCTTCCTCACCTTTATTTAAGTTCACTGAGGGAAAGTTCAAGGATGTATATGAAGAGCAGTATGACAACATTAAACCTAAAAAAGTTGACCGCATCATTATGTGTAGTGGCAAGATATTTTATGAATTATTAACTCGTCGCCAAGATGATCAGATTAATAATGTAGCAATCCTTAGGCTTGAGCAGCTCTACCCATTTCCAGCAGAGGAACTTATGAAAGAGCTCGCAAAATTCTCAAAAGCTAAGGATGTAGTTTGGTGCCAAGAAGAGCCAATTAACCAAGGAGCGTGGTACACTTCTAGACATAATTTTATGCAATGCATAATTAAAAATCAAACTCTCCATGCTGTTGCACGAGATCTTTATGCAGCACCAGCCGAAGGAAGTATCAGACAACACAACATCAACCAAAGCTACGTAATTGAACAAGCGCTAGGCATTCAGCCTATAAATAACTCTAGGAGTATTAAGAAGTGAAAGAAGTAAAAGTACCTATATTGCCAGAATCAATAAGTGAGGCGACTGTTGCAGCTTGGCACAAGAAGCCTGGCGATTATGTTGAAATCGATGATGTCATTGTTGAAATTGAAACTGACAAAGTTGTGCTTGAGGTTCCTGCAGAAGAGTCTGGCGTTTTAAGTGAAATCCTAGAAAAGGAAGGTGAAACTGTTAGCGAGCAGCAAGTTCTTGGTCTTTTGGATGATGAGGCTAAAGAAGTTGTAGTAGAAGCTCCAGATGAAGAAGTTGTTACCGAAGTTCCAACAGAAGAAGTTTCATCTGAAGAGGAAGTTGTTGCCGAAGCTTCAGCTGAAGAAGTTGAAGTAGAGGAAGCTCAAAATAAAGCTAGTGATGATAGCTCAAATCTAAATGAGGCTCCAGTAATGAGCAATCGAATGGAAGAAAGAGTCCCAATGAGCCGAATTCGGAAAACTATTGCAAATAGGCTCCACTCTGCTACTCAAAATACGGCTATGCTCACAACATTCAATGAAGTTGATATGAGCGAAATATTGACTATGAGATCTAGCTATAAAGAAGCATTTGAGAAAAAATATTCAATCAAATTAGGCTTTATGTCTTTCTTTGTTAAGGCTGCTGTCGAATCACTTAAAAAATTCCCTACAGTCAACGCCTATATTGATGGTGATGACATTATTTACCATGCATATTGCGACGTCTCAGTGGCTGTGTCTTCAGAACGTGGGCTTGTTGTACCCGTTCTTCGTGATGCCCACAAAATGGAAATGCATGAAATTGAAAAACGTATAACTGACTTTGCTTATAGGGCTCAAGAAGGCTCTCTTGGTGTTGATGAAATGAGTGGTGGTACCTTTACTATATCTAACGGTGGTGTTTTTGGATCCCTTCTCTCTACACCAATCCTAAACTCTCCCCAAAGCGCTATTTTGGGAATGCATAAAACCGAAGATCGTCCAGTTGTAGTCGATGGTGAAATTGTGATTCGACCAATGATGTATTTGGCTCTGTCTTATGACCATCAAATTATTGATGGCAAGGAGGCTGTTCAGTTTCTAATTTCAATTAAAGAAGCTCTAGAGGATCCTGCAAGACTATTGCTAAAAGTTTAAAGATCAAAGGGGATTTAATTCACCAAACTTTTAACAAAATGAATCAATCATAGAATTAGTGTTTGAACAAAAAAAGGGCGGTATTTTCATACCGCCCTTTTCGTTTTATTACTTTTACAGTTGGTTACTTATAGTGATCTTGCTCGTCAGTGTTGCCTTTAGCTAACACTGCTACCAACATAACCGTAGCAATCACTGTCCACCAACCTGCGGCTGATGAGCCAGCACCGATATACATACCCATGTCAATCCAACCATCGGCATTATAAAGTTCTGCAAAAGATTCAGCAAAATATCCCATATTAATTCTCCTTTATAATTAAGATTCAGATTCAGGACTCGTCATACCCTCAGGGTAAGCTTGTGCAGGTACTTTCACTGCATCAAGTCCTCTTTCTTGAACTGCTTCTGGGATACGCAACATTCCAGCCTTGTGAACTAACCAAGATACGACATATCCTGGAACAAAACCAAGTAAGAACATTACTACTGCACCAACAACTTGACCCCATATGCTTATAGCCACAGTACCCTCTGGAGCAAAAGCGCCAAGCCCTGGAGCACCAGAACCTAAGATACCAAGAACAACTAGACCGAATAGACCAATCGTTCCGTGAATCGTAACCGCGCCAACAGCATCATCGATACCAAAGCCTTCAAGCCAGTCTGCACATGGTTTTATAATCATACCTGCAACCATAGCAATAGCGAGGACAGTAGAACCAAAGTAAAGGTCTAATCCTGCAGCTACTGAAATAATACCTGCTAGACAGCCAGACATCATCCAGAAAGGATCTCTAGTCATAACCCAAGCACCGATAATTCCGCCTGCAGCAGCCAGAGGAACATTAAATCCTAACGCTGCCAGCGTCATTGGAGTACCGTAAATGGTCGTTGCTTTGTCAGCGTACCAGCTCCAACCTTCACCAGGCAGAATGATACAAGCCATTAGGAATCCGAAGAAACCAACAATAATCAGCATTAAGCCGGTTACTGTAAGTGGCATATTGTGACCAGCTATGTGATTCGCCGAACCGTCAGAATTGAACTTCCCAACACGTGGCCCTAAATTAATTAGGACACCGAGTGCAAAGAATCCAGCGACAGCGTGTACAAGACCAGCAGCACCAAAGTCGTGATATCCAAACTCAGTAACTAACCATCCGTCTGCGTGCCATCCCCATGCCGCAGCAGTACCCCAAGCAGCAGTACCTAGTACAATCGCACAGATTACAAAACCTACAGTTTGTATTCTCTCGATCAGAGCACCAGAAGCGATAGAAGCGGTAGTCGCAGCAAACAATGCAAAAGCACCCCAGAATACACCTGACGCGTGGTCACCCATATTCGGACCCATGTATTGAGCTGAATCGCCCCATGGTAAAGCTATAGCACTAGCATACTCTATACCTGAAATTCCCATGTAACCTGCGCCAGAGGCGAGGTCGTACGGAAACGTTGGTAAGGCCCAGTAGAACCACCAGCCAAACAGGTACCACGCAGCAATTGTAAACGCGAACGCGAGTAAATTTTTCATACCCGATGAAAGAACGTTCTTCACACGAGTAGCGCCCATCTCATAGAGAAGGAAGCCAGCATGAATGAGAACCATCAACGGAATCGTTACATAATAGTACATCTCAGCAAACATAGTGTTTGTAACCTGAGCCGCACTTTTGACAGCAGCTAAGTCTGCCGTTAAAGCTAATATTTGATCTTCCAAAACATTATCTCCTTTTAAAGTTTAAAAAAACCTCTCTCCTTTTTATTGATAGGAAAATTTAACACCTATCAAGGACGAGTATATATGAAGTAAGATTTGAAATCAAAAAAAATCATCTTTAATTACTATTCAAAAAAGAAATTTATTAAGTATCCTAAATAAGAACAATTAGTTATTACTTAGTTCGAGTAGGTATGGTGCAACATAGCCTTCATAATGTTGCCTTTTATCCTTCGGTAAGTCCACCCAACCTCCGACCGTTCCTCGACATTCTGAGGAGCCACATAAACACCTAGTTGGAAAATACCCTATTTTATAATTTTGCATTGCATAATCAAAAGTAACCTCTTCGCTAGGCTCAATATCTCTCATAGCAACATAATCATGAGCCCCTGTCTCATTAACCTTGATGCCACAATTTGGGTTACATGAATGATTAACGAGCGCCATAAATCCGACTGGTGCGACATATTCATGTTCACCAATCTGAGATACGCCCACATGATTAATACTAACAATTTTATCCATAACACCCATCATTACAACTTGACCTTTGCTATAAAAATTCTTACTAAAAACTCCAGAGCCGCGATCCGCGGAATCCTGTAAATCAAAATTTTTGTCTTGTTCACTAACTGCCATAATGCGCAACAATACTCATAACATGCTCTTTAAATTCTTCTTCATTGTGAAGCGCAAACTCATCGATGGTTGTTAACGAGCTGACATCTCTCATTCTGTCTGTAAAGACTAAACCATCAAGATGGTCGAGTTCATGTTGAAAAGTACCGGCGCTGATTCCTTTTGAAACAAAATTGACACTTTGGCCTTCCCTATCAAACCCCTCAATTATAATTTCAGGACATCTATCGACCTGCCCTCTTAGGTTGGGGACAGACAGGCAACCCTCATAAACAGATATCCTTTCATCTGTTAGAAAGGTAATCTTTGGGTTAATTAATACAGTGAGTGGAATATCAGGTTTGTACGGGTAGCGAGGGTTTTTATTAACCTCTATTATACAAATTCGAAGAGGTACCGCAATTTGTGTAGCTGCAAGACCTGCACCATTTGCATTCCTCATTGTTTCAATAAGATCATCAATGAGATTCTGAATTTCATCAGAAGTAATTTCACTCTCATTAACTTCTTCAGCAATTTGACGTAAAGCGGGGTTACCTATTTGTACTATCTTTCTAATCATTTAATTCTCACATAGAAGAAATGAGCTATTCAAGGCTCAATAAAATTTCATCAACTATTTCTTTAGAGGTCTCAGGGTTTAAAAAAGCAAAACGAAATACTGGCTTACCCCTAACCAAAGAAGGAACAACAAAACAGACTTGCTTTTTAAGTTGTTCAGTAGACCAGTTTTTATATTCCTCCCATCCCCAATTATCACGCTCAAAGGCAACTACTGAAAGTGAAGGCTCTATCAATAATGTTAAATAGGAAGATTTCTTAATTTCATCAGCAGCATAAATTGCAATATTAAGAGAACTTTCAACAGCTTGACGATAAGCCTTTATTCCATAGACTGATAAAGAAAACCACATCGGCAAACCTCGAGCTCTTCGTGTCAGATGGAAGGCATAATCAGAAGGATTATCACCAGCCTCCTCATCATGCAGAATATCTAAATAACTTGCTTTTTGAGAATGAACCTCTGAAGCCAAGTGTTTGTTTCGATAAATTACAGCTGCGCAGTCAAAAGGTGCAAAGAGCCATTTATGTGGATCCACGATAAATGAATCTGCATATTCAATACCACTAAAAAGATCTTTTACCTTTGGAGACAAAAGTCCAGCACCGCCATAAGCACCATCAACATGGAGCCAAATCTTGTTGATTTTTGCATACTTTGCGATGCCACTAATATCATCTATAACACCTAAATTAGTTGTTCCTGCTGTTGCAACAATTGCAAATATATCAAGTTCTTTATATTTCTCAGAATGAACTTTTAATTCATTTTCAATTGACTCTCGTGTTAACTGAAATGAATCATTAGTAGGAACCACAATCACTTCGCAATCCATAACAAGTGCTGTACTTTTAACAGATGAGTGGGTTTGGTCAGAGCAAATAATCGCTAAGCGTTTTGAATTATCTTTATGCTTCTTTCGATGCTCCTCTCTAGCAACAACAAGTGAAGAAAGATTTCCATTAGTACCACCTGCCACAAAACAGCCGCCCGCATCCTCAGGAAAGCCTACAAGATCAGAAATCCACCTTATTACTTGATTTTCAACCCAAACTGCACCACTCCCCTCTATCCAAGAAATACCATTGAGAGAGCCTGCGGAAACAACTAAATCAAAAATCATTGATGCCTTAGTTGGGGCTGCAGGTATGAATGAGAGGTTTCTTGGAGAGTCTGCAGAAATGATGCTCTGCTCTATGGTGTTTTTATATTGATCAAAAACCTTATCAATTGAGTTACCTACCTCATTGATGAGACTTGGCGCATTTTTTTCAAAAAATTCAACTGATTTTGGATAATCAAGAGTAGGTGGATCCAAACTTAATCTTTCAATAGTATGAGATAGAACCTTAAGTAGTATTTTGGAGGCTTGGTCATCAAATTTATGCATAGTTTATTTTAGTTAATATGGACAGTTATAACAGCCATTATTACAGCATTTTTCTTGTTTAATGAGATACCATTTACTAAAAACATGAAGTCCATCTTCTATGGTAAAGTCAACATTTTTAATGAGCTTAGATTGGTTGCGATATGGCTCAGCAAGTTTCTGAAAACTTTCCATACCATTATCTTCAACAAGAGACTCAATTCTATTATTAATAGCCTCACCAAGACAAGACGGGCAGAAACAGTCTTGCTCTATAGTTGGCGCCATAATTGGGGGGAAACTCATACACCAGCAGTTTCCAGTGCCTGCACCACAACCAAACTGTTGTTGGCATTGTGAACAATGTTTAACTGTCATTGAAATAGTAGATAAATTTTCGATATTTGGATTTTGACATTGATTCTATATCAATGCAACAATATTGGCCAAATATAATGAAACTTTAAATAATCTGCTAATTAAAAACGAGGTTACACCAATTTTCAAATAAAACAGAGGATGCCCTATTATTAACATCTAGATTTTCAGTAATACTAGATGTTAAATCATCAAGTCCATTAACACTGAGCTCCTCAAAAAAATCGGGCACACCAGGAATTTTCATCCACCCATCTAAGGTATGGCTACAAACTTCAGGATGAAACTGACAGGAGTATGCGTTCTCACCAAGCTGCATAACATGGTTTTGGCAATGTTCTGAGGTTGCTAGAATTATAGCATTCTTCGGTGCCTCTATAACTTCCACCAAATGAGCATTTACCCACTTTTCTGAATCTTTAAGGTTTTGAAGTAGTGGATGATTCAAGCCTTCTTCGGTAGGCTCAATTTCAAACAGACCTACCTCGTATCGTCCAGTATTGATAGCTTTACCTCCCATCGCTACTGCAAGCAACTGATGGCCAAGACATATTCCTAAAAATGGCATTTTAAGATCTTCTACTGCATATCTAATTGCTTTTTTCTCTTCAATCAGCCAGGGATATTTATCTTCCTCCCAGACATTCATACTACCTCCCATTACCCAGAGACCATCAAAGTTTTTTAAATCAGGAATTTTATCTCCTGCATGAAGATCAATTTCAATAAAGTTAACGTTCTGACTCTCTGCAAAGTCACGAAAAATGCCTGGGTTTTGTGAGGGCATATGTTTGAACACTAGAATATTCTTTTTAGTCACTCTTCTCTTCTCTAATTAATAAATATCATTATGCTAAAAATTCACTTAAACACTACTAAAAAAATTCATATCAGCATGAATTCAGTTGTTGGGAGTTTTGTCATTCTGATAACTCCTGAATTGATTCAATTCAGGAGCCATTATTCATAAAAAGTGCTATGATAGATTTTTAATAAATCGCTATTTAATTAATAATAGTAGTTAATGCAAGGTTCTTGGTATGCAAATTGAGAATTTACAACTTGGAAATATCTATTCAAATGAGGAGATTCGTTCAACTTTCGGCTGCTCATTACAGTCCGGAATGAATAAATCCAATAGTACCAACACGCTCGTTTTAATTATCAACCATATCAAATCAATCTATCACGATAGATGGTTTAATAATAAAGTGCATCATATAGGTAAGGGGCAGATAGGTGATCAAGAGCTGACACGGGAAAACAAAACCCTCTCTGAATCAAAATCTAATGGTGTAGTTCCTCATCTCTTTGAAGTATTTAAAGCAGGAGAATACATTTATCGTGGGCAGGTTCATTTGTATGATAAGCCTTATCAAAAGCAACAGCCTGATAAAAATGGTGACTCTAGACTTGTGTGGGTCTTCCCACTCAAGTTCAATAATAATTCAAAGCCAATCAATCATTCTGAAATTGAAAATGTTTTTCAAGCTCAATTTAAAAAATCTCAAAAACTTAGTAATGAAGAATTAGAAAGCAAAGCAAACAACTTGCCAGATATACTCGGTTATAGAGAGGTCGCAACTATTCGTCATCAAAGAAATCCTTACGTTGTTTCTTATACATTAAGGAGAGCCAATGGAGTCTGTGAACTATGTGAGCAGGCAGCACCTTTTAACAAACCTAATGGGGAACCTTACCTAGAAGTACATCATGTTAAACATTTAGAAGATGATGGCGAAGATATGACAGAAAATGCAGTGGCATTGTGCCCAAACTGTCACCGTATGATGCACTCACTTAATCGAAAAAGTGATATTGACATATTGATTCTTGCCAACAAAATAAAGAAAATTTAATCTATCTATTTAGGTTATTCCAGCTTCGTAAAAAAGCTTGCTCAGCAAGGAACAGCCATTCCCTTGGTTTTTGGTTTTCAGTGATGTATCTAGCAAGGACATAGATGTCTTCAGGATTAGTTTCAATAAGCAATTCAGAATCCTTTGAGGAATTGATAGATAATTCTTTATTTATTGTGAGATTAGATAAAGCACTCGAAGGATCTTGCAAATTCCACTGCGAAGCATGCTCTGTTACCGAATCCTTAAAATTATCGATAGAAGAATAGTTAAAGCGGTAGCAATCAATTTCAGAAAATTTACAGGACAATTCATCTGAAATAATTGAACAAGAGCTGGCTATCATCATTAAGAGAATAAGAAATTTGTTTTTGAGTTTATAAAGCGATAGCATAAGAGAGCTCTGTTTCTATTGAAGAGTCATTAGGATTACTTGCAAAACCCAGCTTAAGATCTTTATAGTCCATACCAATATAACTTGAATGTAGCCTATTTGAATTATCACTATGATTTAGATTATTTGTAATAATATGTTTAACTGAAAAAGCTAAATTTTCATTTAAGTCTTTGCGATAAGATAGTCCATAATTTAATTGCCTTGATGAAGAGTCTAGGTCAATATTTTTGATAGTTTGATTTATATTTCTATTAGAATCAGCCAAGCTTGCAGTTTTGATTGCTATTGAGCCGCTATCAACTCGATTAGGTTGATTAACAAATATGGAAAGTTGGTCATTATTTGATAAATTTCTCATATCAGCAACCAACGCAATACTAGAGGATTTAACATCTCTCGCTGAATCAACTAAGCTATTACTTGGACTCGTCATGTTTGTATTTGCATGGGTTACTATACCTGTCAATGAGAAATTATCAAAAAGATGCTTTTGTGCTTTGAGTGCAGTAAAGGTTGTAGTCGATTTAGCACCGTCAAGAGAAAAGGCATTAGATCCTATAGAGCCAAGTAGACTATCATTTTCTTGACTAAGACCAGTCATTAAAGTGACAGATTGGCTCTGAGAGTTTCCATACTCTAGTGAACTTACTAGACTTTTTTTAGATCCAATTTTTTGACCATTATTAAACTCAATAGGCATTGTTGCACCAACTAATAAACGGGCATTAGATATACTAAAAGTACCCCCTATACCCAGCCCACCTTCATTAGAATCTAGATATGGCGTATCGTAACTTTGTAAGTTAGGCGATGAGTAACTATTTGAATCAAAGAAGCTCTGAACAGGCAATGCACTTAATCCGATTGATATTCCTTGATTTAGATTAAAAGAGTCTATAGTTTTCAATGAATTATCAATAGGATTTGTAAGACTCTTAAGCTCTTCTGAGAGATTAAATTTGGGCTCATTATTTGATATTAAATTAACGTGGTAACTCATGTCATATTCGAAGCCACCACCCAAGTCATCGTAAGTGTATCCTACCTCACCAATTAATCCTTTTTGAAGAGAGTCCCCCAAAGAATTTGAGGTTAACAGTTTTGAATTTCCTAGTTGATACTCTTCACCAACCTCTGTAGATTTGCCTGTATAAATCCTTGTATAGGCTGACGATGTGATAGGATTTAGAGCTGCATAAATATCTAATATACCGTGTCCAAACTCATCGTCATATCCATGAGAAACTCCATTACCAAAAGTTACTGCTGCGTCATGAGAAAAAAAGGTGTTATCAGCAGATGCCAGTAGTCTATCTGTAAGCTGCTCTGGATTGTGATTTGGAAATGCTTCAGATAAAAGTGCAACTGCTCCAGAAATTTGAGGTGCAACAAAGGATGTGCCTGAGCTGGGCTGCCAATATAAATTAGTAGCAGAGCTGTCATAGCCAGCACCAACGATTTGATAACCATCTGCACCTAAACAGTACTTTCCAGTGGAACCGCAAGGGGCTGACTTTCTGGCATAAGTTTCGTTTCCAGATGAGCCCGTAATCTCTACATTAACCGCAGTTATCCAGGCCTCTTCTAGTTGAGAAAATAATACGGGTAGTGCGGCCTGAAAATCAGCATCTGTATAGGACGTAGTGTTTGATAGAGCGTAGACGATAACACCATGATCTTGAAAGTTATCAAGAGCAGTGATATAAGCATTAGCTGAAGCTTCGTTTGCAGTATAGCCACTAGAATGAAATTTTTGAGCTATTCCGTACGCATTGGTCCAGCTATTCGAGCTTATATCAGATTGAAGTGAATCAATCTGATAATCAATTCCCCAGCTGTTGTTTTGGACTACTGCTGAACTTGCATTATCAGTTGCATTAGCCCAGTGCGTTGGGTAGTAAGTGTTTCCATTTCTTTGATTGTAGCTTGCCCAATGTAAACTTGCTCCTGGCGCGACACCTTGCATACCCGTACCGTCATCCTCACCGGCAGCTACGCTTGAGACAATAAGGCCGTGATCGGCAGTATTAGTTTCTCCAGTTGCAGCAGTCTGCGTTCCATACTGAGTAATTGTTTTACTATCAAGCTCGTCGTGACTTGTACTAAAACCTGAATCTAGAATTGCAATCGTCTTCCCAGAACCTGTAAGACCATATCCATAAGCCTTATGGGCATTTATAACCTCTAGTGGGTTCTGAGAGCTTGCTGCACTAGAATAGTTTAAATTTTGAAATTCAGTTGTAGCAGCTTGAGTTGAAGCATTCGAAGAGTTGTAGGTAAGACTCGTTCCAGAACATAAAACATTTGAAGTAGAGCAAATTGAAGTAGTCGAATTTGAAGAGTTACCTCCTCCTAAAGATCCTAATAGAAATACTGTCATAAAGACAATAATCATTGTGTTAGTAATCACTTATTACCCAATTAATGAGTTTAAATCAATATACCTTAATAATCGTTGATCATTGCGAAATATAAAACTTACTGTTTCGCTAAATAACCATTAGAATCAACAGAATATATATATAATTTTTTATAAAATTTAAAATGAACTATTATGTCTATTAAATCGATAGAGGCTGTAATTGCCCCTGACAATCTTCACTTTGTTGGAGATGGCTTCAGGGTTTATGGAATTCTAGGTAGAAAAGAGCCTCTTAGTATGAAGCGTATGAGCCCTTTTCTTTTATTGGATTACGCACCAGTACATTACTTCCCACCAAATAATGGCGCTCCACGCGGCGTTGGACCTCATCCTCATAGAGGCATCGAAACAGTCAC
>ENA-OSJC01001402-OSJC01001402.1-marine-metagenome-genome-assembly--contig:-NODE-1402-length-19862-cov-3.425120_pt1 | contig 19862 bp, 20 predicted proteins | sample MGYA00237885_ERZ534234 | MGnify/ENA primary metagenome ERZ534234 (study PRJEB26413, sample SAMN06343907) | marine metagenome | isolation source: coastal waters | place: Atlantic Ocean: West Antarctic... | reverse complement strand
CAAATTTAAAATTATTTTTTTTCATAATAATTATATGATAATAACATCAAACAATTATTAATCTTTAACAATTTTTTTTGAGTATTCTACTATTTTTTCAACAGTAGGAACATATGCTTTTTCTAAATTTGGAGCAACTGGTACAGGGGTATCTTCTCCTGTGTAACGAATCACTGGTTTTTTTAATGTTTTATAACAATTTTCAAAAATTATTGAAGTTATTTCACTTGCTACACTGGAGGTGTAATAACTCTCACTGACTACTATGGCTCTTTTAGTTTTATTTACAGAATTTATAATAGTTTCTTTATCAAGTGGATTAAGTGTTCTTAAGTCAATAACTTCAGCTCTAATATCATCATTTAATAATATTGCTGCAGCCTCTTCTGCAAAATTTGTCATTCTAGAGTAGGAAATAATTGTTAAATCAGACCCTTCCATTCTAATTTTTGCTTTTCCAAAGTTTTCATCAGGTTTTTTTTTATCTAATGGTCCAGTTGTATTATATAATAGTTTGTGTTCTATAAAAATAGTTGGATTATCTGTTTTTAATGCTTTTTTTAATAAATGATATGCATCATTAGGTTTTGATGGCATAGATAAAAATAATCCAGGGGTATGCATAATCCAAGACTCTAAACTTTGAGAGTGTTGTGCTCCACCTGAACGGCCAGTTCCTCCCTGAGTTCTGAGGACCATTGGTACACTTATTTGTCCACCAAACATGTATCTAATTTTTGCTGCTTGATTAGCTATTTGATCCATAGACATTCCAAAAAAATCAACATACATTAATTCTGCTATTGGTCTTAAGCCAGTCATTGCTGCCCCTATAGCTGCGCCAACAATAGCTGGTTCTGAAATAGGTGTATCAATGACTCTATCTTTTCCAAAAATTTTTAATAAATCTTTAGTAGCTCCGTATGCACCACCATATGCAGCAACATCTTCCCCCATAACAATTATATTTTTATCATCAAGCATAGAGTCATGTATTGCTAACCTAATAGCATCTCTATAAGTTATTTTTTCAAAGTAATCTTTTTCTAAATCAGTCATAATTATTTTACAGACAAAATTTTTTTTATTCTCTCATCCACACTTTTTGGAGACGGCATATCATTGCTATAAACATCATTAAAAATTTCTTCTGTATCATTTAAAGGAGAGCCAATTGCATAATTCATTGCTTCGTCCATTTCTACTGATATAGATTCATCCATTTTATTTATTTCATCTAAATCTAACAGATTATCTCTTATTAAAGCTTCTTTAGCGAAGCTAATTGGATCTCGTTCTTTTCTACTTTTTAGTTCTTCTTCACTATTTCTATAAGGGCTTTTATCCATTCGAGCATGTCCATAAAAGCGATAACATTCAATTTCAATAAATCCTGGCTGATATTTTCTAGCTTTTTCAATTACATCTTTTGAGTTGTGAAAAGCTTTTTCAACATCTAAATCATTTATATGCAAAGTATTTAAACCAAATGACTGCGCCCTTGCAGCAAAATCTTTTTTTCCTACTGCATCATCTATTTTTGTACCCATGCCATATTGATTATTTACACAACAAAAAACAACGGGGAGATTCCAAAGAGATGCCATATTCATACTTTCATATAAAATTCCTTGCTGCATTGCTCCATCTCCAAAGAAAGCAATTGAAACCTGAGGTTTTTTTAAATATTTATAACTTAAAGCAGCTCCAATTACAGTTGGTATACCACCTCCAACAATAGCATTTGCTCCTAAGTGACCAAGTTTCATATCAGCTATATGCATTGAACCACCCTTACCTTTACAATAGCCATCTTTTTTTCCAGCAATTTCTGCCATCATTCTATTAGGATTTCCACCCTTTGCTAAGAAAATTCCATGTCCACGATGATGAGTTGTAAATGTGTCTTTTTCATCCATAGCTTTAGCAACACATGTGGAAGCTAGTTCCTCACCGATTGAAAGATGCAGCATAGTTCCTGCAGTTTCGCCTTTAATAAACAATTCAGAAACTCTCTCTTCAAAAGTTCGAACTTTTTTCATAGTCTTATACAAGTCTGGTAGAAGAGAATTAGTTTGTGTCATATAATTAAAATATATAATGATTATTCATAAATACACAAATATAAATTATAATTAATTTATGATACTTTGCTCGGGTGAAAATTTAATTGACAATGTTCCTATTAAAGGATCTGAAGACTCTTATAAAGCTTGTGTAGGCGGCTCTCCACTTAACACAGCTTTGAGTTTAGGAAAATTAAAAATTCCTATATATTTTTTTTCTCGCATCTCTAATGATTTTTTTGGAAAAAAAATTATAGATTTATTAAATAAGAATAATGTAAACACATCTCTTGCCCAAAGATCTAATGATCCTACTACAATAGGTTTTATAAATATAGATAAAAGAAATACTGAATTTACATTTTTTGCCAATCAAACTAGTGATAGAAATTTAACTAATTATTATTTTCCAACTAATTTTAAAAAGAAAATCAAATTAGCTCATTTCTCATCAATATCTTTAGTTTTAAAGCCTGGCTCTGAAACGTATTTTAAGATGATGAGAGATTTGAGCAAATATTGTTTAATTTCTATTGATCCCAATATTAGAAAAAATTTAATTGAAGATAAAATATTTTTTAAAAAAAGATTTAATAACTTTCTTAATATTGCAGATATTATTAAATTAAGTGATGAGGACTTTTCTTATTTTTATAATATTAAAAGAGCGGATAAAATAATTCCTAAATGGCTATCTAAATACAAAGTTAAATTTGTAATCTTAACATTCGGCAATAAAGGATCTAAAATTTATACTAAAGATTTTAGTATAAAAATTAATTCATTAAAAATAAAGGTTAATGATACAGTTGGTGCCGGTGATTCCTATATTGCAGGAATAATAGCATGGTTATACAAAAAGAACCTTCTTGAAAAAAATCAAATCGAAAAAATTTCTAAAAAAAAATGGTTTGAGTGTTTGCAATTTGCTTCAAAAGTTGCCGCAATTACATGTATGAGAGATGGATGTAATCCACCAAATTTAAATGATCTTAAAAAAATTAAATTGACTCATAAATAGCAATATCTTCTCCGACATCAATTTCTTTACCTTCTTTAAAAAGAATTTTTTTTAAAGTTCCATCTTCAAGAGCAGGGAGTTCTACTGTGGTTTTATCACTATCAACTTCAGCAATAATTTGTCCTCTAATAAATTTCTCACCTTCAGTGACAAGCCATTTAGTTATGCTACCTTTTTCCATAGTTTCGCCTAATCTTGGTAATGAAATTTTCTTTTCCATTGTTACTCCTTTAATGATATTTCTATATTAGTTTTTTAGAATTTCCTCAGTAATCTCAATATCTTCTGATAATTCTCTATCTGAAAAAATACCTTTTTTAGATAATTCATCATGATATATTTTAACAGCTTCTTTTGGACTAACTTCAGCTAAAATTACTTTATGCATCATTTTAACAATCAGCTCTTGATTTTCTGCAAGATTAATTTTTCTTCCAAACAAAGCTACTCTTGCGCCATACTTTAAGGCTTGAGAAATTAGTTCAAAACAATCTCTAGTAGTACCTTTAGATCCTCCCAAAATTCCAACTATTAGATTGCCAGGATCATAGGAAGCTAATTCTTCCATGGCAGATGGTCCATTGTAAGCTATTTTTAAAAATATTGGTTTTTCAGTCTTTTTTTGCCCAGATAAAGAGCGCAGTATACAATCATTAATATATTGCCCCATTTCTTCAGTACTTAAATCTATAACAGCTGAATTAAAAACTTCTAAAAAATGTCTCATGCCAATATTTTCTGATTCATATCGAAAATTTCTATATGTATTTAACATTTCTATATCTAGATCTACATCTTTATTAAATGTCATTGAATATAATCCTAGGTCTGCAAATTTTATTGCATGTTGAAGTTGAGCAGTAGCAAAATGTCTTGATTTATGTTTATCGTATTCTCCATTTCTAAGCATACCCCAGATACATGAAGTGTCATTTAGTCTTATTGCTGGAGTAACTGTACTATCTCTAAATAAACCCTCATTATTTAATCTTTCTGCACTTGTCATAGACATTAACATAATATCAACAAGCCCTGACTCAGTCATGCTTTTCATTTTATTAAGATAAAAGGGATAAGATTCAATTTGTTTAGTTAATTTTCCATTTTTATCTCTTTTATAGCCCGGCGCTCTTCTTCCCGCTCCCATGTCTGCGTCTTTAGCATCTGCAATAATAAAATCTTTTCTTTCAAATTTTCCTGAAGAAACATTAGTTAGTTTTTTATCTAAATTTTTCATAATTTTTTATACTCTTATTTTGTTAAATATTTATTTTTAAGCACTTTTTATAGCGCCCGTTATAAGGCCTGTTAATTCTTCTGGTGTGCAATCAATCTTTTTTTTATCACAAACTTTTTCACCTAAACGCATAACTACTATCCTGTCACAAACCTCCATTATATCTGGCAATCTATGACTTATTAATAAAACAGCAATATTTTGTTTTTGTAAATTTCTAATATATTTTAATATAACTGGCACTTGAGCAACACTTACAGCTGCTGTTGGCTCATCCATTAAAACAATTTTAGGCTCAGATAATCTAGTTCTAGCAATAGCAATAGCTTGTCTTTGTCCACCCGACATACCAGCAACAAGGTCATCAGGTCTTGCACTTGAGTTTAATTGATCTAAAATTTCTTGAGATCCATTATTCATTTTTTTATGATCTAATAAAAATCCATATTTTTTTAATTCTCTACTTAAATAAATGTTTTTTGCAGCTGTCAAATGCTCACATAATGCAAGGTCTTGATAAACAACTTCAATACCTGATTTTCTAGCATCATTAGGATTATTAAAAACTACATCATTACCGGTAAAATTAATATTACCAGAAGTTGGTAAGAAGTTTCCTGCAACTACTTTTAATAACGTTGATTTTCCAGCTCCATTATCTCCCATTAATCCTACAATTTCTCCTTCTTTTATTGATACATTAAAATCAATAAGAGCTTGTACAGCACCGAAACTTTTATAGATTTTAGAAAGATTAAGAATTTCTGACATATTATTATTTAGTTCTATTTTTTAGTTGATCAAAGAATACAACAGCTACAATAATTACACCTGTTAAAATTCTTTGCCAATAAGGATGAAAATTTAATAAATTGGCTCCATTATTAATAGTAGAAAGAATTGTGGCTCCAAGCACTGGTCCAAAAACACCACCAACGGCTCCAAAAAGACTTGTTCCACCAATAACTGAAGATGCAACAGCTTGAAGTTCCCAAGTAAATCCATTAGATGCTATTCCTAAACTCAGTCTAGCAGCAACTAAAATTCCAACAATTGAAGCTAATAATGAGGAATACATATAAGCAAAGAAAATAGTTCTAGTTACAGGTACTGCATTTAGTTCGGCACCAGACCTATTACTACCCACAGCATATAAATGATTTCCTAATCTTGTATGATTTAAAATAATATAAGTAGGAATCATAACTCCAATAACACACCAAAATAAATTAGGAATGCCGATGACTGAACCTCTTGAAAAAGCTTTAAAATCAGCTGGCAAATTTCCAATAGGCATAGCACCAGTTAAAAGTAATGCAACACCAAACCAAGTAGTTAAACCTGCCAAAGTCATTATAAAAGGAGGAAGTTTTCCTTTGGTTATTCCAAATGCATGAATTGCCCCAACACCTAATCCACTTAAACATGTTACAATAATAGAAACAGATATTGGATAACCTTTGTTAAGCATAATGGCTACTATACAACTTGCTAAACCCACAACTGAACCAATAGATAAATCTATTCCTGCTGTAATTAATACTACTGTTTGTCCAATTGCAATAATAGACCACAAAGAAGACTGTCTCATAACATTAGTTATATTACTTTGTGTTCCAAAGTGTGGAGAAGCTATAGATAATGTGATCCAAATTATAGCAACAAGAAAGAAAACACCTAGATTATTTAGATTTTTTCTTATTTTGGCAATGCGCGGATCAGCTACATTTCCTTCTTTGGGTCCTGTTATAATTTCTAAAAAATTCATTTGCAGATTATTTAATTTAAAAAAAACCCCTTCATATTTCTATGAAGGGGTTTTAAATGTTAATTTATGGTTTGCAATCTAAACTTGGATTTAGTTTTGCATCTATAGCAGCATCATTGATATTGGCTTTAGTTACTAAAGTTGCTCCAGTATCAGTAAACGCTGGCAATGATTTTCCATTAACCGCGTCAAGTGCAGATTTAACACCCATGTTACCCATACCCCAAGGATCTTGAATAATTAGACCTTGAAGAGTGCCTTCATTAATCATGTTGATTAATTCATCACTACTATCAAATGTAACAGCTAAGATTTCACCAGCTTTTCCAGTTTCTGAAAGAGCTTGGCCAGTTCCTAATCCACCAAATAAAGCGTCATCAAAAATTCCTCTAAGGTTAGGGAATGTAGTGATTAGATCAAGAGTATCATTTAATTGTCTAGTTGTAGTAAAGTCACCAATTTTCGTAGCAACTAATTTGATGTCAGGATATGCATCAAAAATTTCATTACAACCTTGAATTCTGTCACGCAAAGAACTTGGTCCTGCTCCGTAATTTACGATAGCTACTTCACCTTCAGGTGCACCATGTTTTTCAGCAATTATATCTACCAAATACTGACAACCCATTCTTCCACCTTCGACATTATTAGTAGTCATAAAAGTAGAATGATTTTTTGAATCAGCAATAGAATCGATAACTATAACAGGTACAGTTTTTGCAGCTTCATCAATAGGTCCACCAAGACCTTCAAATGAAGTAGCAGCAATAACTATTGCATCAGCACCAGAGTTAACTGCATCTTCTAATACGTTAATTTGACCTGCAATATCTGCTTCAGACGTTGGTCCAAGTAAAGGCACTTCAATGCCTAATTCAACTCCGGCTGTACAGCCACCATCAAGAACAATTTGCCAAAATGGAGAAGTACTGTCTTTAACAATTACAGGAATTTTTTCAGCTTTAGCTGAGAAGCTTCCCATTATTAAAGCTGTTATTATAAGTAAAAATTTAAATTTCATTTATCCCTCCCTGGAAAAAATTTAGTCAACTTGACACTAAAATAAAAATAAAATCAAGTTTTATTATATTCATTTAATATTTTTATGATTGAATTTAAATCAATATATTATATCATTGATGTAAATTAAATCAGATTTAATAATTAAGTTTTAATATTTTATTATGAAAAATCATTGGAATAATATCTCTATCAAAAAAATTTCTGAATTATCAGAAGTAAGTACTGCGACTGTTGATAGAGTTCTTCATCAAAGAAAAGGAGCTTCAAAACATACTATAGAAAAAGTAAATGATGCACTTAAAAAATTAAAGGATGGAATGAGTTATAAGAGTAAAAAAATATTACTTTTTTGCCAATCAGGAAATTCATTTAATAAAAAAATAGATAAAAATATTAATCAGTTATCTAAAAATAATGGGCTCTATAAAAATCTAGATACCATTTATATTTTACCACACGAAAATATACCAACTTATTTAAATATTAATTTTTTAAAGAATAACTATGATGCATTAATAGTAATTGCAGCAGAAAATTCAAAAATAAAAAATTTAATTCAAAGTTTTATTCTTATTAACAGACCTGTTATTACGTTAACCACTGATTTGTCTAATACTGATCGTACAGCATACGTTGGAAATAACCAAGTTGACTCTGGTTCTACTGCAGCTAAATTACTTACAGACAGTCTTAATCAAAGAAGAGGTGATATTTTAATTGTTTTAAGTCAACCATATCGCTGTCAACAAGATCGGGAATTAGGTTTTAAAAAAATCTTAAGATATGAATTCCCAAAATTTAAAATCAAAGAAGTGATTCATAGAGTACATACAATTGAAGATAGCTATAAAGAAGTAAAAAAAAATATTAAAGACAATGGGCCACCTCTTGGAATATATAATGTTGCAGGAGGAAATATAGGAATAGCAGAAGCAATTAAAGATGCAGGTCATCAAGAGATAATTTTTATTGGTCATGAATTAAATGATAAAACTCGTATTCTCTTAAATACTGATCAAATGTCGTATGTAATTGGTCATGATGAAAAATTTGAAATCGAAAAATCTTTATTATTAATAGATAATTTTTATAATAATAAATCAGTTAAAAATATTGAATCAAATATACTAGTACATACAAAATATAATTGTTCTTTTGGATATTAAAATAAAGAATTATCTAACGCTTCTTCCACCATCAACTGGAACTGTTAGTCCGGTCATAAAAGAGGCTTCTTCACTTGCCAAAAAACATACTACATTAGCAATTTCCTCTGGTTTTCCAATTCTACCAATTGGATGAGCTTCTTTCATTCTACGATCAAATTTAATTTTGGAGTTAATTTCTTTTTTTAATGAAGATACCATATACGTATCAACAGCTCCAGGAGCTACTGCATTTACTCTAATTTTTCTTTTTGCTAAATCTAACGCAAGGGAAGATGTAAAAGTTACTAGTGCACTTTTAGAGGCTGCATACGCTAACATATTTTTTACACCCCTTAAACTTGTGACAGATGCCAAATTAACAATATTTGCTTTTTTAGATTTATACATAAGTGGCAAGATATATTTACAACCTAAAAATACACTTGTTAAATTAGTGTTAATTATATGATTCCACAGAACAAGGGGTGTGTTTTTGATATCTCCACTTACTCTTATTCCTGCATTGTTTACTAATATGTCTATTTTTTTATGTTTTTTACGAATATAATTATAAAAAACTTTCCACTCTTCTTCACTAGTAACATCAATTTTATAATATTCTATCTTCTTAACTATGTTGTTATTCTTAAGAGAAATATTTTCTTTGCTGGTAGCTATAACATTGCACCCTTCTTTAGTTAATCTTTCTACTATTTTTTTTCCTATACCTGAAGTAGCTCCAGTTACTAATGCAATTTTATTTTTAAATCTCATAATTTAAATACTTTATTAAGTCTAAAGAACCTCTTTATTAATTATATTCATTTTATTCGTTTTATTTTCTAAATGAAAAATAATATTTTCAACTGTCTCCATGGACATTCTTTTTCGGCATTCTAAAGTTAATGCCGCATTATGAGGTGTTAAAATAAGGTTTTTCGTTTTTAAAATAGGATCATTAAGCTTTGGTGGTTCTGGAGAAAAAACATCTAAACCTGATCCAAAAATATTATTATTATTAAGCGCTTCAATAAGATCATTTTGATTTATTATTCCACCTCTAGCAGTGTTTACTAAAATACAATTTTTTTTCATTTCTTGTAGTTCATTTTTAGCAATTAAATTTTTAGTTTTTGTATTAAGTGGCATATGTAAAGTTATATAATCAGCAATCTTGATTCCTTCTTCAAATGAAATAAGCTTACACCCTAGGCTCTCAACATCCTTTGCCTGCACAAAAGGATCATAAATAAAAACATTTGTATCAAAAGCTAAACAACGCTTAGCTACTTCTTTTCCAATGCGACCAAAACCTAATATAAATATATTTTTTTGATATAACTCGTAGGTATCATGGATTAATGTTTTTTTTGAAAAATTTCCATTTTTTACCAAAGAATCAGCAAAGGTAATTTTTTTAGATAAGCTTAAAAACATCATCAATACATGTTCAGCAACAGCAACTGCATTTGATGTTCCAGTTATGGCCAATGGTATTTTTCTTTCATTTAAATAATCTAAATCTACTGCATCATATCCTACACCATGCCTGGCAACTATTTTTAAATTTAAACATTTCTTTAAAATATTTCGAGTAAGCTTACTTGTTCTTACTCCAATAGCATCTACATCTTGTAAAATTTTTACTAGACTCTCTTCTTCGTAATTTAAAGTCTCTATACATTCTATTTTTTTTTCCTTAGCAAAATTAATTCCAATCTCATGAAATTCTCCTATGAATGCAATTTTCATAATTTCTTATAAGTTTTTTTTATTATAAAATCTAAAATAGTTTAAAAAAAAGGCAGTTTTTTAACTGCCTTTTTAATATTTAAAAATAAATTATAACCTACATAAAATCTGCAGCATTTTCTTTAGTAACCAAAACTGTTCCTGTATCAATATTATCAGGTATGGTTTCTCCATTAGCTAATTTTAATGCATTTTCAACACCCATGTATCCCATGTTATAAGAGAATTGAGCTACAGTTGCTGACATTTCACCTTTAGCCACACTTGCTGCAGCATCAGGATTAGCATCAAAACCAACTACAACTACATCGTCAAGCATATCTGCATTTTTCAATGCTTCAATAGCTCCAAGACCCATGTTGTCATTTGAAGCAAATACTGCTTTAATATTAGGGTTTCCAGTAATGATATCTTCCATTACCGACATGCCTTTAGCAGTATCCCAGTTTGCTGGCAATTCTGCAACAATGTTCATACCACATTCAGTTAAACCTTTATTAGATCCTTCTGCTCTGTGTTGACCAGTAGTTTGTGTTATCATTCCTTGAAGAATTGCAACATCTGATCCTTTTGGAATTTGAGAACAAATGTAATCAGCTGCTAATTTTGCACCATTGATATTGTTTGTTCCAATAAATGTTACACCTTCGTTAATACCATTAGTATCAATATATACTACTGGCACACCAGCTGCCATTGCTTCTTCTAAAATTGGAGCAACTGCATTTGGATCAGTTGGAGCTATAGCTATAGCATCAACACCTTTTGCAATTTGATCTTCAATTTGCGCAACTTGCGCCATAACGTCACTTTCTTGAGGTGGAGATAAGATAATCAAATCTACACCAAATTCTGCAGCAGCATCTTTTGCTCCAGCTTCAACTGAAGCCCAGAATGGATTTCCTGCTCCTGGTCCTTTTGTGCTCAACATGATAGTTTTTGCATATGAACCAAAAGAAAAAAATATAGATACCGCAGTAAATAAAGTAATTAATATTTTCATAATTCCTCCTATTAATAAAGTTATCCTTAATCAGAAATAAAATTGATGCAAGTTTATTGATTAAAAAAAAATAATTCTTGCTACTTTCTTGTAGCAAATTGTCTTCTCAAAACATCTATATATACAGCTATAATAATAATTGAGCCTATTAAAACCTGTTGCCAAAAAACACTTACATTCATCAAATTTAAACCATTTCTAAGTATTCCCATTATTAAAACTCCTGCAAATACGCCTAACACAGTTCCACGACCTCCAAAGAAACTTGCTCCACCTATAATAACTGCAGCTATTGCGTCTAATTCAGATTGTAAACCAGCATTTGGATAAGCAGAGTTTGTTCTGCCAGCTAAAATTAAACCACCTATTCCAGTTAAAAAACCACATAAAGTGTAAACGATAACCAATATTCTATCCACATTAATGCCTGCTGCACGAGCAGCACCAGGATTTCCTCCTATTGCAAAAATCCATTTACCAATTCTTGTATGATTTAAAAATACCCAAAAAATGAAAAAAATTACAATCATTAAAATTAGACTCGACGGAATATATTCCTTTGCTCCCTCACCTAATAAAAATTCAAGACGTATTTTTCCATTTCCTATAGATCTAATCTCATCACCAAATCCTGTTATGGGCACTCCTCCTGAAATTAAATTACCTACACCACGAAAAATATAAAGTGTACCAAGGGTCATTATAAAAGGATGGGGCATTTTTAAAAGTGTAATGCCTAAGCCATTAAATAATCCACATAAAAGACCTACAGCTGGTGAAACTAGCATTACAACATACCAAGGAAGGCCAGCTTTAGAAGCAATAGCAAGTCCCATTAGAGAAATCATTACTATTGACCCAACTGATAAATCAATACCTGCTGTTACAATAACCATAAAAACACCTAAAGCTAACATAGATTGCCATGATATTTGTTTAAAAATATTAGTTACATTTCTCCAAGATAAAAATACATCTGGTTGTAATATTTGAAGGACAGTAACCATAATTAATATTAAAAGTAAAATTCCATACTTTTCAAAAAAAGGAATTGATTTTACAAAAAAACTTTGATTATTTTTTTTTTCCATTATTAGCTTTTCTTTCCCATAATCCAACCAATGACCTCATCCCTAGATGTATCTTTTAGTTTTGATTCTGCAAAATTAGTTCCTTGAAATAAGGCCATAACTCTGTCACAAACAGTAAAAATATCATCCATGCGATGACTTATTACAATAACACTAACGCCAATTTTTTTTAAGTTAAGTATTAAGTCCAAAACCTTTCCTACTTCTTTTACTGCTAATGCAGCAGTAGGCTCATCCATAATAACTATTTTTGCGTCAAATGCTGTAGCACGCGCAATTGCAACTGCTTGACGTTGACCACCTGAAAGCTCTTCTACTTTTTGATCAGCGCTCTTAACATTAATTTTTAATTTAGCTAGGTGCTCTTCTGTTAATCTTTTTTTCTTTTTATGATCTAGAAAATTAAATGGTCCAAATTTTTTAGTTGGCTCTCTTCCTAAAAAAATATTATCTCCTATGGGTAAGTTTCCTGCTAAAGCAAGATCTTGATAAACCATCTCTAAACCAAGGTTTTGAGAATCTCTTGGGCTACTAAAATTAACCTTCTTACCTGAAAAAGATAAAAATCCTTCACTAGGCTTATATAGTCCCGATAAAACTTTCATCAAAGTTGATTTACCAGCACCATTATCTCCAACAACACCTAAAACTTCTCCCTGATGAAGTTTTAAATTAACACTATCAAGAGCTGTTATAGTTCCAAAAAACTTTGATACACTTTTTGCCTCTAAAACAATGTTAGCTGAGTCAGAATTCATACAAGCACTCAATAATCAAAAAATTAAATTATTTCAACGTAAAAAATAAAATTTAAATACCTTTGCGTTGCCTTTTTTTACCTTCGATATGTTCTTTATGGGCTTTTTTATTTTCTTCAGTAGAATGAACTTCTAAAGTAGGGCTATCCCAAAATGCCGTGCCATCTAACCATTCGTAACCATGTGTTTTAATAGAAATCACATATGTTTTTTTAGATTTTTTTGCTCTTAAAAAAGCAGCTTCTAATTCTGAAGTTGATGAAACGGCTTCAGACTCAGCTCCCATACTCTTAGCATGAGCTGCAAAATCAACAAATTGAAGGTTAGTAGCTCGAGCCGCCCTAAGATTACATATATATTCTTTTCCACCTTTAGCTAATTGCAAACGATTAATGACCATATGCCCACCATTATCACAAACAATTATAATTAATTTTTGATCATAAATTACTGAACTATATATGTCGCTATTTGCAAGAAGATATGACCCATCTCCTATAAAAACTATTACATCCTGATCAGGTTTAGCCATTTTAATTCCAAGTGCTCCAGAGATTTCATACCCCATACAACTAAATCCCCATTCCGTTTCAAAGGTATTAATTTTTTTTGGTTTCCATATCTGAACTGTTTCTCCTACTAAGCCACCTGCAGCAGTCACTACTATATCAGATGAATCAGCATTTCTATAAATCGCACCTATTGCATGTGCATAGGAGGGTTCTTTTTGATTTGTTGGACCACTTTGTTTTTCAATATAACTATCCCATTTTTTTGTTTCAGAAACTCCTAACTCATACCACTTATCTGGGGCCTTCCAATCCCCTAGTTTTTTAGATAGTTCTTGTAAGCCAATTTTGGCATCACTAACTACGGGAGTTGCACGATGCTTAATAACATCAAATCTAGCAGCATTTATAGAAACTAATTTAAAATTATTGTTGTTAAAATTAGACCATGAACCAGTTGTAAAATCACCTAATTTTGTTCCAATTGCTATCGCTAAATCTGTATCTTTTGATAAAAAATTTGCACCACCAACACCAAGAGCTCCTATAGGGCCCATATTATATGGATCATCTCTATCCATACATCCTATGCCCATAGCTGTTTGAGTAACAGGAATATTATGTTTTTTAGCAAAATCTGAAAGTTGTTTTTCTGCCTCTGAATACAAAACTCCTCCACCTGAAATTATAATTGGTTGTTTAGATTCCATTATCAAACTTGCTGCTTTATTAATTTGATTTTGATCAGGGTAAACTCTTCTAATCTCATGAATTTTTTCTTCAAAAAATATTTCAGGATAATCAAATGCCTCACCTTGAACATCTTGAGATATAGCAATTGTAGCTGGTCCACAATCAGCTTGATCGAGCATCATACTTATTGCTTGAGGCAATGATGCTAAAATTTGTTCAGGTCTTGTAATTCGGTCAAAGTATTTCGAAACTGCCTTAAAGGAATCATTTTGGGTTTCGGTTGGACTATAAAAATTTTCAACTTGTTGTAAGACTGGATCAGGAAAACGATTGGCAAATGTATCGCCTGGCAATAATAAAATTGGAAGCCTATTGCTTAAAGCAACACCAGCAGCAGTAACCATGTTTGTTGCGCCAGGACCTACAGATGAGGTAGCTACAAATATTTGCTTTCTTCGCATTGCTCTTGCATAGCCTATGCCTGTTAAAGCCATATTTTGTTCATGATGACCTCTATATCCAGGAAGTTCATTTTGATATTCTTCCATGGCTTGTCCTATACAAGCAACATTACCATGACCATAAATACCAAAAGCTCCAGCAAATAATGGAATTTTTTTTTCATCAACAATAATTTTTTGAGCAATTAAAAATCTTATTGTGGCATGAGCTGTAGTTAGTCGTATTGTTTTCATATTATTTATTTTTAAATTTTATTTAATATAAACATCTATCTATTAGCAAAATGTAAATAAATGCAATTGTTTTTTAGAATTTAAAATTTATAAATTTAAGAAAATATTATCGTCTTCAACAGATATGTCGTAAATTTTTATAGGGTAATCCTCAGGATTACTTATACAGTCTCCAGAAACAATACTGTAAATATTGCCGCAACTTGAACACTCAACTTCTTCTCCTTCCACATTAGCTTCACTTAAGAAAGATTGCTCTTCACAATTACAATGACCTTGAGAAGAAAAGAATCCACTTTCTAAATGATAAATTGCATAGTCTATTTCTTCATGTTCAAAATTTTCTACACTACCTTTATCAACATCTTCACAATTACCTATGTACACTGGTTCAATTTCTCTGTTCATGGAAAAATATTATTATATATTTGCAAAATTATAAACAATTATTTTAATTTATTTTCGAAAATTATCTAAATTTAATATTTTTACGGGTAAGTTGATCTATTGATGTAACACCCATTAACTGCATATCTCTTTCAATTTCATTGCGTAAATTACCCATTGCTTTTTCAACTCCTTTTTGACCTCCCGCTGCAAGGGCATATAAATACATTCGACCACCTGAACATGCTTTTGCTCCTAAAGATAAAGCTTTTAAAACATGGGTACCACGACGAATACCTCCTTCACAAATAACATCTATTTTATCTCCAACAGCATCTACAATTTCAGCTAATTGATCAAAAGGCGATATGGATCCATCTAATTGTCTACCTCCGTGATTAGAAATCATTATAGCTGTAGCACCAATATCAACTGCTCTTTTTGCATCTTCAACTGACATAATTCCTTTTAAGGCAAATTCTTTTCCCCAATATTTATTTATTTCTTCAGCTGCTTTCCAGTCCATAGATTGATCAAGCATTTTTGTAAAATAATCTTGAATTGATAAAGCTACCTTGCTCCCTTGAGGTATCCAATCTTTTAATTGACTCAGTTCAAATTTAGAATGTGTGTAATGATTAAAAGCCCAAGCAGGGTGCATAGCAAAACTCATTAAACTTTTAAGAGTAAGTTTAGGAGGAGAAGTAAATCCAGTATGCAAGTCTCTTTCTCTATTTCCCCCAACAATTGTATCGACAGTTAAAGCTAATCCTTCAAAATTTGCTTCCTTACAACGATCAATCATACTTCTGGTTAATCCCTTGTCAGTATGAACATATAATTGAAAAAGTTTTGGTGTTTTCACTAATTTTGCTATCTCCTCTATACTAACAGTTCCTAAAGAAGATATTCCAAACATAGTTCCAAATTTTTCAGCAACCTTACCAACTGCTATTTCTCCATCATGATGAAATAAACGTTGTAATGCTGTTGGGGCAAAATAAAGTGGCATATCTAATTTTTGTCCCATTACTGTCGTAGACATATCAATTTTTTCGACACCTGCTAATACATTAGGTATTAGATCACATTGTTCATAAGCTGATGTATTACGTTTATAAGTAATTTCATCATCAGCAGCTCCATCAATATAGTGAAAAATAGGACTAGGCAGTCTTCTTTTAGCCAACTTTCTAAAATCTTCTGTATTTCTACATTTGTCAATAGAACCAAACATTAAGTCGCAAAAGTTGTTTGTTTTTGATCGCCTAAACCTTCAATACCTAATTCCATAACATCACCTGGTTTTAAGAAAATTTGAGGCTTCATACCAGCTCCAACTCCAGGAGGGGTTCCAGTAGAAATTATATCTCCAGGTTGCAATGACATAAATTGACTTAGATAGCTTACTAAAAAATTTACTCCATAAACCATTGTTGAGGTTGTGCCATTTTGCATTCTTTTGCCATTGACATCAAGCCACATTTTTAAATTTTGAGGATCAGCTACTTCATCTTTAGTAACTAAATAAGGTCCAATTGGTCCAAAGGTGTCACAAGATTTACCTTTAACCCATTGCCCTGACCTTTCAAGTTGAAAAGCCCTCTCACTTAAATCATTAACAACACAATATCCTGCAATATGATCTTGGGACTGATCTTCTGTTATGTATTTTGCTTCTTTTCCAATAATAACACCAAGCTCCACTTCCCAATCAGATTTTTTGGAGTTTTTTGGAATCATTACATCGTCATTTGGTCCAATAACTGCACTCGTTGCTTTCATAAACATAACAGGTTCAGGAGGTACTTCCATACCACTTTCAGCAGCATGATCAGAATAATTTAAACCAATACAAATAAATTTACCGATAGTTGATTTATTTACAGGAGGCGCTAAACTATCTATGTTATCAATCTTTGGCAAAGTTGATAAATTTAAAGATTTAACTAATTCAATTGTTTCTGTTGTAACAGTTGTATTATCCCAATCATGAATAACAGTAGATAGATCTCTTATGTTTCCATCTGTATCAAGTACTCCAGGTTTTATTTCATTACCTATTCTATATCTTAAAGTTTTCATTATAAAGTCCATCCTCCATCTATTAAATTTAGTGTACCTGTTACAAAAGATGAGTCATCGCTAGCTAGGTACAAGCCAAGAGAAGCTATTTCTTCAGGCTGAGCTAATCTGCCCATTGCTTGTCTATTAATAAAATCAATTTTTGCTTGTTTTGGATCATCTGACTCATTAACTCTTCCCTGCCAAGAAGGGGTTTCTACTGTTCCAGGAAGAATAGCATTACATCTTATGCCTTGCTTTACATGGTCTACGGCTATAGCTTTAACAAAGCCATTTAATGCTGCTTTTGTAGTAGCATATATAAACCTATTAGGGGCACCCTTAACACTAGATGCTGCAGATGATATGATAATTATATTTCCTTTTTTCTTATTTATCATTTTCGGTAAAACAGAATGAGTCATAAGATAGGCTGAATAAATATTAATGTTAATCGAGTTATAAAATTCCTCTGAGGAACAATCTAAAATAGTTCCATTATGAACAAAACCTACAGCATGAAATAATATATCTACATCATCAACAGAATCTACAAACTCTTCAACAGCTTTTTTATTTGTTGCATCACAAACAACAGTTTTAATTTTATTGTTTTCTTTTGATAGTTCGTTTAATTTTTCTTCATTAATATCAGATGCAATAACATTAGCTCCTTCTGAAGCAAATAGTAAAGCTGTTGCTCTTCCTATGCCCTGTGCTGCTGCGGTTACAATTATATTTTTATTTCTTAATTTCATTTATTTTACCTGACTCCAATATTCTCCAGTTGGAAAAAGATATCTTTTAACAGACTCAGATTTCATTTCAACAGAATATCCATGATCTTTTGGTGGCATATAGTTTCCATCTTTTATATTGCATGGATATATAAAATGTTCATGGAGACTATCCTGGTATTCAATAACTTTTTTATCTTTCTTTCCAGTAATTAGTACATAATCTATAATACCTAAGTGTTGAACATACTCACATAACCCCACACCACCTGCATGAGGAAAAACAGGGATATTAAATTTATCAGCCATAAGCAATACAGTTAAAATTTCATTTATACTCCCTAATCTGCAACTATCAATTTGACAAATATTCATTCCACCAGACTCAAAAAATTGTTTAAACATAACCCTGCCTCCACAAGCTTCTCCAGTTGCCAGATTTACATCTCCTATAGCATTTTTTATTTTCTTAAAACCCATTACATCATCAGGGCTAGTTGGTTCCTCTACAAAAAGTAAATTAAATTTTTTATATGCATTTATATGTTTAATAGATTGTTGAATACTCCATTGTTGATTTGCATCCACCATAATAGAGCAGTCATCACCTATCGTTTTTCTAATTAATTCCAGCCTTTTAACGTCCTCTTCTAAATTTAAACCAACTTTAATCTTAAAATGTTTCCAGCCTTTTTTCATATAATCATTACAAAGGGCAACAATTTTTTCATCAGAGTATCCCAACCATCCAGCTGCTGTTGTATAAGATGGATAACCTTCACTTAAAATTTTATTAACTCTTTCTTCTTTGAACTTTTTATTTTTTTCTAAAATTTCATAGGCATCATTTTCAGAAAGAGCATCTTCTATATATTTAAAAGTAAGCCAGCCCATTATTTTTTCTGGATCACTATCAACAATAAATTTCCATAATGGTTTTGAATGTTTTTTTGCAATTAAATCCCATAAAGCATTAAAAATTGCTGCAACAGCCATATGAACAACTCCTTTTTCAGGTCCTAGCCATCTTAGTTGGCTATGATCAACACAGTCAAACCAAAGTTTACCTATGTTTTTTTCAAGGTCATCTAAATCCATTCCCTCAAAAATATAAAAATAATGTTTTATGCAATCTGCAACAATATCGTTCCCCTTGCCTATTGTGAAAGCAATTCCTTGTCCTTGCAAGTTGTTTTCAGATGTAAAAATTGTTACATATGTAGCTGAATAATCAGGATCTGTATGAATAGCATCAGATCCAGTTAAGTCTTTTGATGTAGGAAATCGCACATCGTCAACTGTCATTTTGGTAATTTTCATAAATTATATTCCTTTATTATTTCTTCATTGTGCTGACCAATTAAAGGAGCCGCAACTTCTGATTTAAAAATCTCTTTATTTATCCTAATTGGACATCTTAATGTTTCAAGATTTAATCCATCTGATCTATTTATTTTCTGAAACATATCTAATACTTTAAACCCCTCATGTTCTATCATTTTATCCCATTCTAAAACTTCTGAGCACCAGATGTCTTTGGGTTGTAAAATGCTTAACCAATGAGAGGTTGTTTCTGTGATTAACCAATCACCAATTAATTTTTTTATTTCATCTCGTTTAGAAAACCATTCTTTTGTATCAGTATATTTTGTAATTGTTTTTAATTTTAAAAGTTCTCCTAAGGCAGGAACGGGGGTCATAGATATAGCAATATAGCTATCTTTAGTTTTATATATTCCATAAGGAGCTGCTAAATATGCATGTGCATTATTATATGAACTCCTAACAGGTTTTCTATTCCCATCATTTAAATAGGTTGTTAAAACTTCAAATTGAAAATCTAACAAAGCCTCTAGTAAACTTGTTTCAACCAAACTGCCTTCTCCTGTTTTTAATGACTTTACAAGAGC
>ENA-OSJC01001401-OSJC01001401.1-marine-metagenome-genome-assembly--contig:-NODE-1401-length-19862-cov-5.545969_pt1 | contig 19862 bp, 14 predicted proteins | sample MGYA00237885_ERZ534234 | MGnify/ENA primary metagenome ERZ534234 (study PRJEB26413, sample SAMN06343907) | marine metagenome | isolation source: coastal waters | place: Atlantic Ocean: West Antarctic... | reverse complement strand
CTGTAAACGAAACAAATATTGCTTCGAATGTGGATACCACTAAGGCTATAGATGCTGATGGGCACGTTTTAGAACCTATCGACGCGCTAAAAGATTATCTAGACGAGAAGTACAAAAAACGCGCCATAAAAATAGAAGTTGGCGATGATGGGCTAGAATATCTGTATTACGATAATAAAAAGTCAACGCTTGTCCCTGGGGGCTTCCTTGGTGTTTTGGGAGCAATGGGTGATGCAGACATAGTTCCCTCTCCGGACCGCACATATGCTAAGGGCTGCCCTCTTGCGTCTTATGACGGAGCAGCCCGTGTTTCCCGACTGAATGAAGAAAAATTACGTAAGGCCATACTTTATCCAACCATAGGATTGCTGTGGGAAGCTGAAGTTGAAGACCCCCAATTAGCAACAGCGTACACTCGATCTTACAACCGGTGGATTGTCGATATGTGTAAGGACGGACCTGGTCGCTTATATCCAATCGCGCATATCTCGCTAGTGGACGTTGCTTTAGCAACAATCGAACTTGAAAGAGCAGTAAAAGACGGTTGTATAGGTGCGATGATATTTCCCTTTACAATGACAGGGAAAGCACATGGACATCCTTATTACGACCCCTTTTGGAAAATGGCGGAGGATTTAGGTATACCCATAGGACTCCATCCCTCCTTCGAGCCTACTAGGTTCTCCGTGCACCAGCGCTTCGACGAGTTGAAGCAACCTGAGCCTATAGACTTTTCATTTTACTTCGATGTCTGTGTAACTCAGTCTCTGGTTCAATCTTTCGTAACATTGTTCAACTACGGGACTTTTGAGAAATTCCCGAAAATAAAAGTTGTCGTACTTGAATCTCAAGCAGGTTGGATAGGTAATTTGCTTGACCGAATGGACGCTGTTTGGGAAGGGCCTCTAAAGGCAACAACCCTGCTGAAAGAAAAGCCTAGCTTCTATTTTGCCCGTAACTGTTGGATCTCTGCTGACCCTGATGAGAGGGCTCTCACTCACATCGTAGAACATGTAGGCGCAGATAAGTTTTTTTGGGCGAGCGATTATCCTCACCCGGACCATACCGATGATTATCTTGAGGCATTAAGAGGGCTACTTGCCCCTCTCTCTAAAGAAACGCAGAACAAAATCATGTATGAAAATGTGGAGAAAGTATATGATCTGCGTTAGATGGACTTTCTTAGTGCTAATATCCGTGCTTTTAAATGTTGATTACTTAAGTGGTATCTATCTCTATTGACCACTCTAATTTTGAAGAAGCATCCCATACTTCTGTGGAGCAACTTAACCCAAGGTGATTTACCGAACAATAGGCTTAATTAGCTGATCAGAACGGTATTTGTTCTAAAAACCTTATGGCTTTTTCTCATCTCCACTGCCATCTGAAAAGCCTTTTACCCAGAGACCTTTGCTCTGAGATGCCTCTCTAACGGCTACATATCAAAATTTATCCCACAGTTCAGACGAAAGCGTCACTTTTAGGACTGCGCCTTCCCCGGCGGTGGTCGATGAAAACAGGAGTTTTAAGCAGGTGAATTAGGTCGCTAAGAACGCTAACATGAGTTTTGGTTAGGTTCTTGTATTAAAGATCCCCACAGAAATAGTAAAAAAATTCAATATTGCCAAGTCAAGCAGATACTACATGAAAAACAGATGGAAAATTATTGTCGTAGTTATCGGAATAATTCTTATTAGCGCAATCGCTGTAGGACCAATTATGAGTCGTGTAGAAACACCTGCTTATGAAGTGATTAAATCTCAGGGCAAGATTGAGATCAGACAATTCAGGACGATGATCGTAGCAGAAGTACAAGTGCAGGGGGAACGCGCAGATGCCATCAGTAAAGGGTTTCGGCTGCTGGCTGATTATATCTTCGGTAACAACACCACGCGACAAAATATAGCCATGACTGCTCCAGTCCAGCAACGGGAAAGCACCCAAATTGCGATGACTGCACCGATGCAACAACAATCCACAAAGGACTCTTGGCTGGTGAGTTTTGTCATGCCGTCGGAATATAGTATGGAGTCGCTTCCTAAGCCTAAAAACGATCGTGTCGCCCTCAAAAAAATTCCTCCCCAGCAATTCATCGTGATTACATTTTCTGGAACTAGCTCTGATGAGAATTTGAGAGAGCACGAAGAAGAGCTAATAGAATTCATTAAAGCCAACAACATATCGGTCACTGGCACATCCAAATACGCTTTTTACAATCCGCCATGGACACTACCTCTAATGCGTCGCAACGAGGTTATGACTGAGATACAGTAGTAATAAAATATTAGTAGATCGGTTTAAGCAGTGATAAGGGCATTTATACAGATGCCTCTGGCTTCGCCGGTCGAGGTTCGAATCCTCGCATGCCAGGCAACTTCATAAGCCAAACACCCTTCTATATAAGCCTTAAGCCGTAATTGATTGTGGAATCAAGACGACTTATGCCATTTGAATTTGCGGAACGGTTCATCTAACACCGTATCCGCTAGATGATTGGTGTAGTTCGACATTACTTTTTGAGAAACCCCTAAGACCACCTCCAGGATGTGACGTCGGGTGAAACCCTCATCTAGAAATGCCTGCACCGCATTGTCATCCACGTTGCCGCGCTCTCGCACCACGCTTAAGGTGAATGTGCGCAGCGCCTCCAGTCGAGTGTTGGGTAGCGGTGTCTGATTCCGCAGAGCGTCTGAAATATCGTCACTAACGCCCATATTCTTGGCAATGCCGGTATGCGCGGGAACACAATAATGGCAGTTATGTTCCACGTTGACCGCCTGCCACACAACGGTGATCTCGTCTGTGTCAAAACTAGAGTTACCAAAGAGTTCGTGAGCCATTTGGTAGACCTCTAACAGTCCCGGTGCTTCCGCCATAACCGCGTGCGCGCCCGGGATCATGCCGTATGCTTTTTTCGACTTCGCGAGCAAAGGCTTGCTGGCTTCAGGGGCAGACTCTTCGGTGTGAACCGTAAATTCAATCATGATGAGCTCCAAATTCGTATTTTATCGTATTTGCACCGATCAGTTTGTACTAGAAAGGTGCTCAATCCACTGCAGAACAACTTACTCTTATAAAGAGTACTCCTCAAGTGTAAGGGACTGTAAAAAAGCTTCCCCCGGAAAGAGCAGCACGGAATCAGTCCCGCGCGTTTTGCCGTTGATAAGCACCGATACTGCGAGGCACCACTACTTTTATGAAAGATTTACAGGCGACCACCGCAGCACGAACAATATGAATTAGATGTTTCCATATTCCATAGAATCTTTAATTATAGGACAAATAATAGAAGTGTTTACTTACTCACTTAATTTAATAAAAGTTTTCTATTTTATAAGCGCGCCACATTTAAGCTCTTTCGATGGTGATCGTGCTTCAATTGATGGAGAGTTCTTCTTTCAACTATCTCCTTCCACTTAGCATCCTAAACACTCTCCAAACGTGCTCTAAGCTCTTGCGAAGCCCTTTTTATCTATTTCAGTTTGTACGAGGAAAATTGAAGAGTACAGCAGGACTATTACGAGGAAATTATAGAAAAAAAGAGCATGTTTATATTTAAATATCTTTTTAATCAATTGCTTGCGGTTATAAATATGAAACCAGTATTTTAAATTCTATAGACGAGCTATTTATTCAGAACACGCGTCTAGTGGGTTAGTCTATGTTATTACTGACCGACTCATTGAAGTGCTTACTCACTGGGTTCTTGATTACTTTCTTCGAGTAATTGGGGGGCAGGCTCCTTTTGAGCCGGTTGGCTTTCACACTCAATCGAATCAGATAAGGTGTCATAATCGAGTTTAAACTTCTTCGGTAAATACTTCAGACTCCGCTTAGTCTCAGTAAGTAACTGGCACGCCTCATCAGGCCGATTAGAGTCCCGACGCAAACTAGAACGACTAATCATCCCCTCCCACCAGATGGGCATTGTCGGTATGGCTTTATCTGTAATCGCTTTCCACGCACGATCAGATTCGAATGGCTTGCCTAAAACCCCGGCGGCTTTAGCAAACAGTCGCCACCCGTCCCCCGATGTCACATGGTCTTTTGTAAATTCTTTGGCTCTACGGTAGGCCTCATCACTGTCTCCGCTTTCGAGCATTCCTTCGATAATAACCACTCGGAAACGGCGATCCATTGAAGGCTGCCGCTTAACTGAGTCATGGACTAGTCTTGCTAAAATAAGCCTTTCAGTAACATTCGCTCGATCGGCGATAAAAGGAAAAAGAAACTCAATTTGCCAACTCGGTATCCCTTTAACTGCTAGACCTTCCACAAATTTACGGATCTGTGCAAAGTCATTAAGGCGATTGTATAGTTGAAGTCTAGACCAGATCAGGGCGCGCCTAATGTCTAGAGTCACATGAGCTTCAATTGAAATCTCAAGTTCGGCAGCTTCGGTTGCCATTTTCAATTCAATGGCATCAAGCGCTTTCAAGACGTTTTCGGGTTTTGGATCGATGAGCGCGCGCATTTCCATAAGTACAGCAAAATTATACGCGTTGGTCTTATCAGACTTTGGCAAGCTTCTAAAAGCACTCACGCCTTGTACTGCGAGGGTAGAAGCTTCTTTAATTTTGGACCGGGTGACTTTTGCGCTAAATTCTTTAGCAATCAAGTAAAATGCGGTCCTCTCGACCTCGCCTTTAAATTTCTGAGATGACTTGATAGATTTTAACGACTGCAATGCGACAGACGCATTGGCGGCAGTCTGTGCCACCATCAAACGGGCAGCATCTGTATCCTTATCTTCAGGGCTTTTGCGGATAAATCGTTGTGCAGCTTTACGTAACTGCTTCTTGTTTGCCTTATCCGCCCCCCCTTTCTCTCGCGCAGCGTAGACAGCGTAGAGTAACTTAGCGACTGCTTTATCGAGTTCAGGTTCCAGGTTTTGGATGCGAACGAGTTTTTCCAACAGATCTACAGCAGGCTGGTATATTTTTGCGTTATACGCAGCTAATGCCCATCGATACCGGTACCTAGCCAAATTGACATTGGGAGGAACGATAACGTGGGCGAAAAAAGCTTCGTATTTCTGCATGGCGTTGTAATAATGATCATAGTTAAGGGCAAATTCTGCGCCCGCAAGATCGGTATATACACCAACGTTAGCACCTGATAGCTCCTGACTGTAGACCATCATGTCGTCAATCAACGCTTGATCTACTCGCCCAGAGTCGATCAGCGCGCGCAGTCGCTCAGCGGCTTCAATCGGCCGGCCACCACTTTTTCTGCTGGACTGAAGTAAGCCAAATGCTTCGGCTCTTTGTATTTTCGCCTCATCGTCATCAAACACGTCTGAACGTTGATCTTCAGCAACGTTACCAGTGAGCGCATCAAGAATACGTAGTTCAAATTTAACCGTTTCAAGAATTGGCGAATCTTCTTCTGCCGCCAAAGCCCGCTCTAAATTTTTAAAAATCGCATGCGCATGCTCGTATCGTCCCCGTTCAATCTCAACATAACCACGTCCTAGCCAACCACCGTACACCAAGCCTGGTCGAAACAGCTGCATCGATGCCGCACGAAAACCATTTTGAGCCGGCAACAATGCTGTACCTTTTAAATTATCGATATCCCTGTCATCAACGACCTGACGTGCGATCTCTAAATCTATCCATGCCCTCCAATAAGGAAATGCGGCCAGAGCAAAGCTAATATCGTCCCAATCTTGAGACCTGAACAGCCGTTCAAGCTCCGCCTCGCTGTCATCAGCTTGCATTTCGATATCAAACACTCTTTTCTCAACTATGGCTTTCATCTCATCCAAGAGTGAACGAAAACCCTCAAGTTCGGTTGAACTAAGCTCGGCCGCACGGACTCGATCGATTAAAGGACCTATTCCATTGGCAAGATCAAAGATATCCTTGGCCGATTCTGCCTTTTTCAGGGTGACTAAATAACCCTTCCCCTCAGTCAAAAGCTGATCGTAATTTTTAGCATGAGCGTTTAGATGGCATGCGATACAGGCAATTAAAACTAATATGATGGGGCTACCCAAGAAGCTTTTATAGAAATAATTTTTGATCATAAGACGTCCAACAGAGCTTTCATTTGACTGGCGAATTTGTCGCCTAAAATGAGTTTAATAAGTCTTCGCGTCAATTTGAGTTCGCCATCTAAAGTCGCGGTATCTCCGCCGCCAGCTTCCCCTATGACTAAAAAAGCATGCATAGGCGCACTCCTGTATAAAGAGTGAGCAACTTTTCTGCCAACTTTTGCCTCCAAAAGATGAGGGTTGGCCTGATCACTTACGTCTAAGGTCGATATGGTACCCTCAGCTCTTCTGAATTGTTCCGCTAGCCTAACTACCCCTCTTAACTGGCTCTCTCGTATGGGAGCATCCCCAATTAGGATAATTAAGCGACGGGCTCCTATTCTCCAACCGGATTCTTCAATGGCTACTCTTAACCCTTCATCTATCGCCTCAAACCAGTCGCCACCCCCTTCCGCCTCTAGAGAGGATAAAAATGTTTTTAGCTTATTAGTGCTGTATGTCAGCGGCTCAATACGGGTGACAAACTCTGGGTCTTTCTTATCACGGAAAGCCACAAAGCCGAAACGCGCGATCGGCACCAGTGATCGCACGACTGCGGAAATATCTTCTATGCGGTCTTTCACCTCATCCAAAACCCAACCCATAGAACCTGTCGCATCGACGACAAATACCACATCTAGGCCTGCCTCACGCAATCCCGCAATATATGATGCAAACTGGGACGTTCCATCCCCTAAACCATTGCCAATACCCGTCTTAAAGCCGCCAATACCAGAGCCCTCACTAAGCGGGACCGCCGTCAGCCCGGCCGTTACATCCACGCCTTTAAAACCACCTGCTTGTGCTCTCAGAGTCGCTGCTATGTCAGGAGGAGGAGGAGCTACCGATTTAGGAGCGATAAGTATTTCAGGCGGCTCAAAATCTAGCTCCTCATCAAACTCTAGCTGTTCCTCGGGGGGCTTAGTTTTTTCAATCACTGAATCAGGCGTTTGATCGATGACAATCATGTCTTCTTCAGGAGGCGCGATAACGTTAGCGGGTGATATCTGCCCCCCAATTTGGCCCGAAACCAAAGCGTGAAGTACAGTCGAGATTACGATCAAAATAGTCCATATTATGACTGGCCGTGACGGCTTACGCATATCGTTAACCCCCAGTTCGCTGCTGGGTAATGAGGATAAATTTGAGGACTCCGGCTTCCGAAGCTGCTTTCATGATTTTGGACACCACTAGCGCACTTACTTTAGCATCCGCATATATTTTCAGACTATCTATCCCCGCAATCGACGCAAGCTCCCCCTGCAAGCCTGCTGAGGTTACGGGGCGACCCTCAAATCGCAACGACCCATCCTGATCCACAGCCACGGTTGGAACTTCAGCAGATGGCACAGCTTGTCTCGTCGAGGCCGGAGGCACTATGTCGTAATCAGGCTGAAGATTACCGACGATCATAAAGTATAGGAGCAGTAAAAATATGATGTTGATCATCGGGATGACGTTCTCCTCCTGACCGCTTCTCTTCCCCATGATTCTGTCTTTCAATCCAGATGAAATCGTATTTTTTCTGCGACGCGAAGATCTTAACTGCCCGCTCATTGCGCGAACCTCTGAGTGGCAGACACTGAAATATTACGCACATCAAATTGATTGAAGAGGTCCATCACGTCTACAGCTGCCTGGAGCAAAACCTGTTCGTCGACAGCAAGCATTACTCTAGTTTGTGCTGGGGCAATTAACCCTGCTGCATATTCTTTTAATCCTTCCAGTGAGCTTTCTTTACTGTTGAGCCAAAGGCTTCCGTTTTCATGCACCTCAACCACCACCATAGTTGATTCATTCTCAATTTTAGCGCTGCCAGTAGCTTGGGAAAACTCCATTGCTCGCGGCTTCATGAAATTAGTTTGAAGCATAAAAAATACAAGCAGTATGAACACGCAATCAATCAACGGGGTTAAAGACATCCTGCCTGCCTTCCGCCGTCGGGGAGACAAAACATTATCGCTTAAAAGGCTCACTAGCTGGTTTCAGAGAATGTCAGAATTCGCGTCACAAGATCAGAGACCTGATCGGTTAACATCTCTAGCTTAGCTTCTAATACTGCATGCATGACCGCGAAAGGTATAGCAATAGATAAGCCGACAGCAGTTGTCAGCAAAGCTTCCCAAATACCGCTCGCTAGCGCAGATGATTCGCCCGATGCCCCCGCACTGACAGCTAGACCGCGGAATGCGTCAATCATCCCTAACACGGTCCCTAGTAGGCCCATGACTGGGGCGAGATAATAGATTAGTTCGATAAGCCTAAGGTTTTGAGAATAGCCTCTCAGGTAAGTTGAAGCGCGGCGTAACAACTCGTCGTGTAAAAGATCCGGATTCATTGTTCCGTGTTTTTCGAGACCGAATCTAATATCTATGGCCACCGCTAACTCGGATTCTATTAGCAGTTCGCGGGCCTCTTTTTGCTCGCCTTTGTGCCACAACCCTACCGCGCGATCTAGCTCAGACACAACAGCAGGTGAGGCGCGTCTAAATTGTAAAAACTTTTGACCGGCCAACGCCAGGCCAAAGATGGATGCCAGGAGTAGAATGCCTACGACCACGCCACCGAGTTTCAGCAGCGTCCCTGCTCCCATTATAATGCTCATTATAAAGCCTACTTCAGTGCTCGGATCCATAATACCTAATTCCTTTCGTTTTTCTTTGCGTGCTCATCATATTAAGTTATACGATACATCTCTAGTCACCGTAACTTGTACGTACAAAGATTAAGTTTTGATCTTTTGTGGGAACGCCCATTACCCAATAACCTTCATAGCAATGTAAGCTGAACGTCCTGTTGACTGCACTGTGTGCCGTCGGTGGCGATTGGCTAACCCCATCACAGTATCAGATAGCGAACAAATGTTCGATACTTTTTTCCGAGTGCAGCTGAGCGTCCTAAATGGCTAAAAAAAAAGCCGGCATAAGCCGGCTTTTCCAGTATTCATTATTCTATTTCTTTAGAAGAAATAAGTAGCTCTCATGAATACTTCATCAGCGTAATCGATTGTTTCCATGATGGTGTCGTTGTCACCTCCAGGAGCTTCGATGATATTAGCATATAAATCCCACTGCCAGTTTGCGGCAGGGCGATATCGAACGCCTGGTTGTACCAAATAACCACCAGCTACGTCGACTAATATAGCAAAGTCAACCCGCCATACTAAGTTGGGGAAAGGCTGTTGGAACGCAAACACTACATAGTTTGCATTGTCGTTACCAACTGGCTTAGCACCATTGAACTGTCTGGCTTTATCATTAAAACGACCAGTCGCTTTGTCGACATAAGCACCGATATCTTTCGCACCACCGTTACCAGCTAGGTCACGGCCGAACATGTCGGTAGCAGTTCTATGCATCCACTGAGCGACCATATAGGTTGCAGGGAAGGCATCAGAGATTCTGTGATATTTCTCAAAAACTAACGCTGAGACAATATCGTCTTTCTCTGTTGGATCAAAACTTAATCCTAAGTCGGTCAATTTCTTATCGTGGGTATAAGATACTTCACCACGTATGATTAATTGATCGAAGAATGAATCAGCATCTGCGTTGACTACGTAGTTACCACCAAGAACGAATACGTTCTCTCTGGCAAACTCTCTAGTCGCCCAAGCTCGGAATCCACCAAACGAACTGTGAAACCCTTCAATTGTACGCTGTGCATCAACAACTGTGTATTCGTCACCGAATCCAAACATTTCGCGTGTTGCCCACCAGTCAGCTGGCCATTCATTGACAACTACTCTCAACGCTTTCATTGGATCTAGACGACCCGCTGCAACGTCATGCCAGTACTCAGTAGAGTTAGGCGCATGAGGATCTGGTGCCAATGGCGATCCGCAATGGTTTAACGTTTTATGGCCGCCACCTAGAATTGTAGGCATTTTGGCGTAAGAGTCTTCGTACCCTCTATACCCAATGTTTCCTAGCAAGTTATTGGTGTCATTATACTCGTTAGCACAGAACCTATTCGCATTGAGAGCTGAGGCTGAGTAACCACCAGCCGAGCCCGCACCGACTCCTGCGATAGCTGCGGAGTTCGCACCTTGATGGAAAGCTGGCGCTTCTGCATAACGGACATAGCCGTTAGGATCTCTGCGGTTAACCCAAGCAAACATTGCTGTGAATTGGTCTGTCAACGGAGCAGTCAACTTGAAGCCGTAGTTGATAGAACCTTCAGCGTCGTCGAATTCAGCGCCTTCAGTTAAGGTAACGCTATGAGGTACTACGCTATAAGCGGTATTTTGTCCTGGAAGAATAGTAGGACTCCACATTTGCGCGAACGCATCAACTTCCCAACCATTGTCAAATGTGTAACTTACTCGCACGCCTGGGCTTGCTACACGACTGTCTTGATACTCTTCAGCACCTGGTCCGATAGTTAAATGTCTACGAAGGTCGAGGCCGTTGGCAACGTCCATTACACGGAAGAAATACGCTTCACCCCATGCGATGGTCTGTACACCGGCACGAATCCATAACGGGCCATCGTTCCAATCGACATAAGCCGCAGGAAGGTCAATCATGAAATCATCGCTACTATATATTTCTGTAGGTGAGCCGTTTCCGCCATACCAATATTCGTTCTGGCTGAAGTTATCGCCGCCGGTTACGTCACTGCCATTGAGCATGCTTGTACCGTCGAAGTAAGCACGTACTTTAACGTACGCTGCCCAGTTACGATTAATCTTCGCTTGAATATCAATTTCCGCGCGTGAGTTGAACATGTTCCAATCACGGTCTTCGTTCAAGCCTGCGCCCTGCGCACTTACGGTACCGGAATGGTTTGCATCAGTTGCATCACCATTCATGTTACCGCCAGTTGCGGTCATCTGGGAGCCCATTCCACCCAGCGCGCTGAAATTAGCACCGCCACCACAACTCACACCGATGAAATCATTGGTGCCGTAAAGGCCGGTCGATCCTGCATGGACAGCGTTTATACCACCAAATCGGCAGTTGACAGCTGAGTTTGTGTTATTACCCGCCGCGTGGATGTTTATGTTATTGGCTTTCCATTGCGCTTCTGTCAATGACTCGGCCGTGTTTGTTTTATGCGACCAATTAGGACCAAAGCCACTATTGATAGTCTTGGCTAAGTTCTTTTGTGCTGTAGTAGGAGCAGCGGTACCGGCTACTGCGCCAGTTCCGAACAAGCCTACTGCCCCATTTGTTGGACTGACATAGACACTCGTACCATCTAGGGCATTGGCTGCATTGAAGGCAGCATGGGTGTAGTGAGGCACAATCTGATCGTTGTATCGATCTCCCCCAATATTGTTAACGTTCTTCTGACTTGAAATTCCATAGGCAATTTCCTGTCTTACGAACCCTGTTATGTTCCAATCAATTGCTGACGCTACGCCTGCAAACAAGAAACTGCCAATGACAGTACTTGCGATTGAAATGCGTGTGATTGCGTGTCTTATCACTACCGCTCTCCCCTTTTTTAGTTATTAATTAAGTAACCGCCTAACTTAGACAGTCTCCAGTTAAACTTTATGTTGTTTCCTCGTCACAGGCTGATTACATTTCAGTAATCTTCCTGTAACTTTTACACATTAGCCATTACCGCCCATTTTTTTTGCTATGTCAACGCTTTTTATGCATCGAAACAGTAAATTAGAAGCAGTTTACCACCAAAGGTGTGGTGGAATAACAACTAATTAGTGCGGTTATTTTCGTAAACAATTGTTTTTTAACGCTTATTTACTCTCAGAATACCGCCTTCTACCCTGAGATATATTTTGTTTTTGTAAGACTTAGTAAAGTACCTTAGCTACATTCCCACCGTTACCAACAATAAAAATCTGCTGCTCTCTAATAACACTTTTTCGCCCTGTATCTGATTCTGTTGCTGTCTCAGATACACCTGCACCCACTCCTTGGTACCAAGTCCGGCCGATTTGTGCATCGGCAGAAAAAGAAGTGAACGACTTACCGTCATCAGTCGATCTTAATAAGTCACGTATCGCGGTCACGACGACTTCGCCGTTTCCCGACCACACGCCAAGCAAATTAGAATTCGTATCAACATCAACAGACGACCAGGTTGACCCAGCATCTATTGTTTTTAAAACAAGGCCTTCCTGCCCGACCGCATAACCGCTGCCGGAGCCGTCTTTGGCAAAATGCACAGCGAACACACCCTCGTCCCCGCCGTGTACTTGTTTGAAGGTCTGTCCCCGGTCAGTTGACATCATGATCAACCCAAACTCACCTGCAACAAATATAGTCCCGTCATTTTTAACTATCGTACTATAGAGATGAGGTTCATAACCTTCCTCGTTAACACTTTCCCAGTCTTTAGTCACCATCGTCCACGTCAGACCATCATCCTCAGACTTAGCCATAAAGCCAAATTCGCCCACGATATATCCCAAACCTGAATCATTGAGACTCACATCCATTATTCGCTGTGTTAAACCTGCCTCCACCTGTTTCCAGTCAGCTCCCTCAACACGTCGAAAGATTGTCCCCTGTTGGCCAACAACAATTTGTGTATCTCCTGCAGCAGTCACACCGAGCAACGCTTTACTCGTCAGTGGGTCGGCTGTAGTCCAAGTCTCTCCCCCATCTGCCGTTTCTCGCATTAATCCGTAGGAACCAACGGCCAACCCCCAACTGCCTTTCATGTCTATAGCAAACAACTTATCGTGAGGGATCCCTGATTCAAGTACTTCGACTATTGGGTCGCCTTCCTGCGCAAGCACGGCAGAGCCAAAACCAGCGAGGCAACATAAGGCCGCCATAATAGAGAAGTATCGTTTTATATTTTTCATATTATTTCCATCCAAACTTTTGTTTTGTGTGCATCGCGTAGTCATTCTTAATCTGCCACCATGTGGTCGGCGATATCAATACGCTCTGATGTGATGAGATGCTCTCGTTCGATAAACTTTGGTTTGAACAAGTAAACCAGAAGCGGGAGAACAACTAGCGCAATCACCATGTTAATCAACATAATCGCTACCAATAGCAGTCCCATATCAGCCAAGAACTTCAGTTCAGACAAAAAGTACCACGGGAGAATACCTATTAAGACAATCGTTGCCGTAAAGAATATAGCTTTACCCGTAGTTGTCACAGCTGCCTGTATCGCGGCTCCATGATCCTTACTGTCACTAAATTCCTCACAAATACGACTCAGCAAATAGATACCGTAGTCGATACCCACGCCGATACCAATCGCGGCAATTGGCAAACTATTAACGTCTAGGCCAATCCCCATGAGTACCATGACAGATCCGAGGAGGACGTTTGAAAAGTTGACTGGGATGAGAAGCAAGATCCCTGCCGCAACCGATCGATATGCCCAAGAGCAAGTAATCAGTATCACGAGATTAAGCGCAGCTAGAATGATCCATTGATAATAGTCTACGGTATCATTGACCGACTGCTGCAGGGCAATCGCGCCCGTCCCGAGTCGAACATTAAACTCGTCATGCTCAATGCCAATCAGGTCTAATCCACGGCGAGCCTGTTCTAAAGCCACATCGACAGTTTCTTGCTTGTTGTCTTTGTACCAAAGAGACACTGTACCATTGGCCATAGTGAAATCACTTACGTGCGAATACGCTTTAGGACTTGATCCGACCATTAGAGCATTTACCGCAGCGTTTACCGCAGCATTCGTGTGATCGAGTGGTGCCCATTTAGGATTACCCCCAGAGAAGAGCCGGTTTGCTTCTGGAAGATAGTCTCCATATGACAATGTCGCTTCGGGAGGTGGATCTTGTGCTTCCAAAAAGCGCTGTAACTGAACCATCGATGACAAGGCATCCTGGGAATGCCGCAGAATGCGAACGTCACTGTCTTTTTTCCCCTCGAAAACAATTTCTAACGTCATTAAACCAGGGAAATTAGCATTTACTGCCCTTACGGCTGTATTAAAATCAGAGTCTTCCTTGAGTAAATTACTTCCTTCTACAGGGTTACCCACTTTGATTTGCAGCATTAACGACAGGCCGATTACCGCAAGAATAGAAGTCACCACTGCTGTGTATTTAGCTCTTGGCCCATGGGACAGGCGCCCGACGAAACCTAGCAGGGTTTGAATTTTGGTGTGCCACGTAACCTTATCGGATTTCCCAATCAGTACAGCGACATTCTTAGGCGTTGGGAGCCAGGATAAGAGCACGGGAGTAAGGAACATGTTGCAGGGAACTAAGATCATTGCCCAAAAACCACAAAACAACGCGAACCTTTCCATAACCGGTATCGGGGCCACCATAATCAAAAAGAGACCCGCCGCATCGGTTACAATGCCTAGCACGCCTGGTGCCATCATAACGCCAAGGGACAGCTCTGCAGCTTTCTTGCGATCATTGATCTCGTAATAAATCTCATAATAGCGTTCGATGAATTGAACGCAGTGACTAAAAGAGCGAGCCACCAGCAGTAGCGGGACGACCATAATGAGCGGCTCTATCGGATCGCCAATCCAACCAACAAACCCAAATCCCCAAATTGCCGCCACGACACTTACCACAATAGGCGTCACTACGCCTGGAAGATTCCCCATATAGAGAAGCAGCGAAATGAGGAGCGCTGAGGCTGTAATAGCAAAAATAGAAAGCATTTGGGCTTGGTACTCGTAGACCCACCCCGTTAAAACGGGCTGGCCTGCGACATAGATCATATGTGCATCATCTTGCTCAGCCGCCACCATCTCTTGGATATAATGAAACGTTTTTCCATAGTCTAGTGAATGTTCAATAAACGTCGCTTGTACGATAGCCGCGCTTTCATCTTCTGATATGAAAAACTTTTGAACGTTAGGCGCCTTGTCAACCGCATCAATGAATGCCTCCATTTCTGCAGCTGTCTGGGGGACAGTGTCCTCCATAAGTGGTCGGGAGTTAATCCCGAAAGGGGTAGCCTCCGTGAAACGCGCCTTCTCAGTGGTTATAGACACGATTTGGTCGTGATCTACTGACGGGGCTAAATCGATAGCTCTAGTCAAACGCCATACCTTATCAAGCGTAGCGGTATTGTAGATGGTCCCCTCTTTCGCCTTAACCATTACAGTAACAGTCAAAGGGTTACCGAAATTCGGGTGTGCCTGATAGGTTTCTACAAAAGGGTGGTTTTTAGGGAACAAGTCGGAAAAAATAGTCTTTAATTCGACTTTAGAGAGCCCCACTGCAAAAAAGGCAGTAATGGCAATCATGCCAAGAAGTACTAATCCTCGATGCTTCATGGTCGCATGTGCTAGCGTGAACCGAAAACCTTTCATCAACAACTTCTCCCCTCAAATAATATTTATTTAAATTACTCACTAGTGCCTTCGTCTAACTTCTTACTGCAAATGCGCACTAGTAATTATTCTTTTAACCCGAGTCTTATCACCGCAAGGTGAAAAACCTGCTTTATCTAGCTAAGTATCACTGTTAAGCAGCAGTCCGCTGCTTTACACCCCAAAATAAGGAACATCGCGGTGCAAAAAAATTATTGTGTCCCTGAAACGGACAAATCTCTTACGCCCAAAAAAAGCTATAGCGGCAAATATACGTGCGTCCGACTCCGCATGTCAAACCAACTTTCATTAGCGGCTGCTGATAGATCTCCAAAAAAAAACCTATCAGTCAGAAAATATCTCAACTCAATCCATCTTATGAGCCTCTGAATGCTGTTTATCTGCAGCGCTAGCAGTACATTTCGATAAGGACCACCACACACAGTAGGTCCCACTCTAGCTCCTATATAAGCTAATCCCGCTGAAAATTTATTTTCTCCTTTAGCCAGAAAATTCAAAGGAGCATTTACTCTCCACTCAGGAAGGTCTCAGAAAAGGCACAGGAACGGAGAGGTCACAACACTGGAGTAAACGCATACGGGCATATGATATCCCCTGAGCAGTCGACTGCACCAAGCGACATAGGGTGCTTATACTGGGAGAAATTGGTGCCGGCTGAGGGAATCGAACTCTCGACCTGATGCTTACAAGGCAACTGCTCTACCATCTGAGCTAAGCCGGCAATAAAAATGTCACCCATCTAGCTATTTTCATGTCAGCTGAAATGGTGTGCAAATGTTAACCTGTCGAGAGCTCTGGGCCAACAAGAATTTTCAAAAATCAACGGACATCACGTTGATGGATAGCCCTTTACTCCTTCAATCCACATGTAAACCCAACGCAACCAGTCCCTCAAGGACGAGTCTGGGATTATCGATGTGCTTGTTCGGAATCAGTTCTTTCACAACCTCTGCGGCTCCGCCTGTCAAATACCAACTAGTCGTTTCAGAAATTCCCAACATGTCCAACTGCTGCTCAACTTCTCTGAGCACACCTTTCAGAGCGCTACGACAACCTAAAGAAATAGCTTCAACCGTATTAATTCCAAATCTGTCAGCAGCGCTAAATTGGTCAATCTCTATACCTGCCGTTCCCGACACTAGGCTTGCTTTCAACATATCGGGCCCAGGCGCTATTAAACCTCCCACATGCTCGCCATTAGCAACCACCACATCGACGGTCAGCGCAGTTCCAACATCAACGACACAAACCGAGCCGCGGGACAATGTCCACGCTGCCAACGAGGCTAACCACCTGTCGACACCCAAAGTACCCGGATGTTGGTATCGAGTGGACATTCCCATACATACTTTTTGTGGGACCACAAATTCCGGAGTAATATCCAAATATGTTTTGCAGAACTGTTTAATCCTGTCACGCACTTGACTAGCTGCGACATTTGACACCAATACCTTTCTAATTAGCGACGTATGGGTGAGCCAGCAAGATTCAAAGTCATTTTCTATGTCGCCGCCCAACGTGCCAAAAGAACCGCAGTCAATCAACTGATAGCCATCCCAAACCGCGCTCTTAATATTTGTATTGCCCACATCGATTACAAGCATAGCTTTCTAAACCACCGTTAAATGGCCAGAAAGAAAAGATTCTAAACCATTGTTCGTTTCCAATAATAAGGCGCCGTTTTTATCTACACCTCGAGACACTCCTTTTACTTGCCGCGTCCCAAGTGCTAATAAAATATTCCGTCCGCTAAGGGCATCGGAATCTCGCCAATCATCATGAAAGGCAGCAAACCCAGTCGTTTCAAACCTAAGCAGATTAACACCCAACACATGCAGGATTTTTGCAGCCACTTGATTACGATTAAATTTTTCCGTGACGTGATGTCCCAGATCTCCAACAGGCCTATCAACTAATTTCGCGACCTCCTCCGGCAACTCGAAATTCAAACCTATACCAATAACCGTCCGGCTAGCGCCGCTTGCTTCTGCACGCATCTCTATAAGGATCCCCGCAACTTTCTCATCTCCCCGAACAATATCATTTGGCCACTTTAGCTTAATTCCACGGACTCCGATCTTTTTCAGCGCTTCAATCAGGGAGATGCCCACCACCAAACTCAAAGCGGAAAAAGTCGCAGGAGGGGCATCAAAGACGTATCCCAGTGAGAAACAAATCCCAGAGCCCGGAGGAGACACCCACTTGTCTCCTCTTCTGCCACGCCCGATAGTCTGGAATTCAGCGAATAAAGCTTGCCTGTGGATATTACTTTTTACAGACTGGAGCAAGAGTCTGGTGTTAGTAGAATCCATCACGTCTTCCACACGACATTGAAACAAGGAGCAGCCCTCTTGCTTCAAATGTTTCTCGATCTCCGCGCTGTCTAAACCTTCAAACTTACAGCCCAATTGATAGCCACCTCCAGCAGTCGCAACAATCGATAGCCCTTCGGTGCGTAGGCGCCTAATTTGATTCCAAACCGCTGCTCGAGTGATGCCTAAAGAAAGGGCAAGATCTTCCCCAGAATGCAAGTCTCCGTCGGAAAGCAGTCTCAATATTTCAAACGCACGGCGCATTCATTTCACCTTAAACATCTAGTTATTTGGTGCCTATACCATCGAAATCGTGAACTTAAGGCTACCAGAACAGTACTTGTCGGTAAATTGTATACTTACGTCTAATATTTCTATAGCTCCGTTGATACACCAGAATGATATGAAGTCATACCTCAAGAATTTTACATCCCTGCCTCTGCTATACGCATTGTGCTGTCCTGTTTTATTAACAGGCTGTGCAAGCCCGACGTATTATAGTCAGGCAGCCTTTGGACAACTGGAGCTCTGGACGAAAAGCCGATCGATACAGGAGGTGATAGACGACAAAACAACTTCAACACTCGAAAAGAAAAAATTGATTACCGCCCTAAACATATTGGAGTTTGCTGAAGAACAACTACTACTTCCTGCCGAAGGCAGTTATCAAGCTTACGTCAAATTAAATAGAAGACATGTTGTCTGGAATGTTTTTGCAGCACCTAAGGATTCTCTTAACCCTAAGACCTCCTGCTTTGTCATTGCAGGATGCCTGCCTTATCGAGGCTATTTTTCTAAAGCGGATGCCAATGAACACGCAAGGAAACTTAATAAAAAAGGCTATGACACTTACACTGCTGGAGTAAAAGCATACTCTACATTAGGCTGGCTAAATGATCCGATTCTGAGCACTATCATAGAAAGAGAGGATGTCGGCCTCGCGCAAATTCTATTCCATGAACTGTCTCATCAAAAAATATACGTAAAAAATGACGCTCAGTTCAACGAGGGATTTGCAATGGCAATGGCAGATCATGGGGCAATGCTTTGGGCAACGGCTCGGAATACTAATTTCAATAGTTCGAGAAAGAACATGGAACCCGAACTCATCAAGCTTGTGATTGACACAAAACACAAATTGAACGTCCTTTACTCTAGCAATAAGAGTTTAGAGGCAAAAATGGCTGCGAAGAAAAAGTATTTTCAAGACCTAGCGTTACAATACCGGGCACTTAAACAAAATTGGGGTGGTGAAAATATCTATGACAACTGGATGGCAGAGGGATGGAACAACGCAAAAATTCTCACGGTAGGGACATACTATGATTATGTGCCGTATTTTGAGGCTCTCATCAAACAGTGTAGCCCTGACTTCGAAAGTCTATATAAAAAAGTGATGCAACTCTCACAGCTGAAAGTGGCAGAGCGACGCGAAATTGCTATTTCTTTTACAACCAGTAAGAAGGCAAGCACCACTTGCCGCTAACCTTACCTAGATTGGAACTCTTTTTCTGGATAGTTCAACGTCAGGCTGAGCTAAGGCCAAAGGGATCAAAAGCCAGACGAAACTAGCCCAGTAAGACCCGTAAAATGCTAGATGCGTGTTAAGAGGGAACCACGCGACCAACACGGCTAAAATCCATATCGCTTTCATCGAAATGTTAGCCTCGCGGATAATCTCTCTGAGAAAAAACAGGTATATCAAAAGAAAGCCTATCAGTCCCACAACGCCGGTCTCAACCGCAATTTCCAGCAATTGTAAATGTGGGTGATTTTGCCCTGTTCGACCATCGCGAAGCCAAAAGTCATTGGGATCCGCATGTTCGGCGTAAATATGCCTATAACCTCGAGCTCCTACCCCGTTAATAGGCTCAGATAGAAAAATTCTTGTGCCAGTTCTCCAGAGTGATAGCCGATAATTACTTGCTGTATCTATTTTTTGCAGGTCGCCCGATGAGAAGCTTGAACTTAAAGTCACTTTAGTATGATAGGTAGGCGTATACATGACTGCGACTAAGGAAAGGGTAAAGGCAATCAATATTCCGAAACCCATCGTCAAAAACTTTTTAGCGGTGTCGTTGTTGGCCCAGATCAGGTAAGAAAAGCCCAACATTGAGAGTCCAAACATTATCCACGCACTACGCTTCACACATAGTAATAAAATGAGAACAATCAATGAAAGAATCAAGAGAGAGTAAGCACTTTTATACTGCCGTTTAGAAACCCCATATAGCGCTAAAGGAGATAGAACC
>ENA-OSJC01001400-OSJC01001400.1-marine-metagenome-genome-assembly--contig:-NODE-1400-length-19867-cov-36.241536_pt1 | contig 19867 bp, 19 predicted proteins | sample MGYA00237885_ERZ534234 | MGnify/ENA primary metagenome ERZ534234 (study PRJEB26413, sample SAMN06343907) | marine metagenome | isolation source: coastal waters | place: Atlantic Ocean: West Antarctic... | reverse complement strand
AAAACTAGATTTTCCTTTGTAACCAAAACTTTTTTTCTCTCCGTCTCTTGATGAAGAACTTGATCTGCCGTAGCTAGATGGTTTTGATTTATCACCAAAACTAGATTTTCCTTTGTAACCAAAACTTTTTTTCTCTCCGTCTCTTGATGAAGAACTTGATCTGCCGTAGCTAGATTTTTTTTCATCTCTGAATTTTCTTTTTTTGTTATATGGAGCTTTTCCTTTTTTGCCCCCTCTTGAATCTCCTCTTGCTCCACGCGGTGCAGGTTTAAAGTTTGGATCAATTAATTTGCTAATTTCGTTCCACATTGATCTATCATCAGGAGTTAAAAAAGTTAAAGCAGAACCTTCTGTTCCTGCTCTAGCTGTTCTTCCAATTCTGTGCACATAGTCTTCTGGAACTTGTGGCAAATCATAATTAATTACATGTTGAATTAGAGGAATATCTAATCCTCTTGCAGCAACATCAGTTGCAATTAATATTCTCTTAAGACCTTTTCTGAATGAAGTGATTACACGATCTCTTTTACTTTGACGAAGATCTCCATGAATAGCATCAGCTGAATGACCTTCTTCTTTGAGACGCTTAACCATTTTATCAGCACCTCTTTTAGTTTTAACAAAAACTAATATTGATCCTTTTCTAGCTATAAATTGATCTACTAATTCATCATATTTATTTTCTTTAAAAACTTGAAGAGTTTCCTGTTTAATTTTAGCAATAGGAACTGATGTTGATCCTGTTGAAATTCTTTCAGGTTTATTTAAATATCTTTCTGAAATTCTAACAATGTTTTGAGGCAATGTTGCTGAAAATAATAAAGTTTGATGATCTTTTGGAACGTACTTTAAAATCAGCTCTATTTGTGGAGTAAACCCCATGTCCAACATTCTATCAGTTTCATCTAATACCAAATATTTGGTAGCCGATAAATTTAAACTTTTTCTTTTTAAGTGATCATTAATTCTTCCTGGTGTTCCAACAATTATTCTAGACCTGTTACCCAATTGTCTAAGTTGTTTTTGCATTGCTTCTCCACCAATAAGCAAGGCAGTTTTAATATTAATTTTATCACTAATAATACTCTTAATTGCAGCCATTACTTGAGTTGCAAGCTCTCTAGTTGGGCACATAACTAACGCAAAAGCATTTTTATCTAATATTAATTTATTAATTAAAGGGATACTAAAAGCTAATGTTTTTCCAGTTCCTGTTTGAGCCGTTCCTAAAATATCTTTTCCCTCTAAAGCAACTGGTATTGCCATAGCTTGAATTGGGGTTGGTTTCGTAAACTTCATTTTTTCTAATGAATTTTTTAACGAATCTTCTATTTTTAGTAATTTAAAGTTTTCCATTTGGGTATTTAGATTTTTTAAAACTTAAGGAGATATGCTCTTAATCCTTTAATACGTTTAATTTATATAGCGATATCTATACGTTTTTTTAATAATCACAAGAAGCGAATTTTTTTATTAAAATGCCTTTAATATGGAAATAATGGTTTTTTTTAAGTTTTCAAATGACTCAATTGATGTATAAGAGCCTAAAATTATGAGTAACAATATTCGAAACATCACAATTATTGCCCATGTCGACCACGGTAAAACAACCATGATTGATACTCTTATGAAACAGAGTGGTTCATTTAGAGAAAATGAAGTTGTTGATGAAAGATTGATGGATTCTGGTGAGCTAGAAAAAGAAAGAGGAATTACTATTTTAGCTAAACCTGCTTCAATCAACTGGAAAGATTCAAGAATTAATATTATTGATACACCTGGTCACAGAGATTTTGCTGCAGAAGTTGAGCGTGTATTAAGTATGGCTGATGGAGCATTATTACTTATTGATTCTGCTGAAGGTGTTATGCCTCAAACAAAATTTGTTTTAGCAAAAGCTCTTAAGCAAGGATTAAAGCCAATTGTTATAATTAATAAATTAGATAAAGCAGATCAAAGAGCTAATGAAGTTTTAGACGAAACATTTGATTTATTTGTAAGCTTAGACGCAAATGAAGAGCAGTTAGACTTTCCAGTTTTATACGCTAGTGGTAGATCTGGATGGGCTAGCAAAGAAGTTGATGGACCAAGAGAAAACCTTCACCCACTATTAGATTTAATTATAGAGCATGTGAACCCTCCTGAACTTGATAAAACAAAGCCTTTCGCAATGTTATCTACTCTACTATATGCAGATAGTTTTTTAGGAAGAAGTTTAGTTGGAAAAATATCACAAGGTACAGCAAAAGCTAACCAACCTATTAAAGCAATAAATCTTAAAGGTGAAAAAGTTGACGAAGGTAGATTAACTAAAATTTTTAGATACGAGGGAACAAAAAAAGTACCAATCGAAGTTGGTGAAGCTGGAGATATTGTTATAATTGCAGGTTTAGAAAAAGCTAACGTGGCTGATACTATTTGCGATCTAGAAGTGACTGAACCAATACATGCAACGCCGATAGATCCTCCCACTATGTCTATTACTATAAGTGTTAACAGTTCTCCACTAGCTGGAACAGAAGGTAAAAAATTAACAAGTACTCAAATTAGAGATAGATTGGTTACTGAGGCGCAAAATAATGTTGGAATTTCTTTTTCTCAAAATAATAACGTAGATGCTTTTGTAATTAGTGGACGTGGTGAATTAATGCTTGAAATATTACTCACACAAATGAGACGTGAAGGTTTTGAGATGACAGTAAGTCCTCCAAAAGTTTTGTATCAAAAAGATGAAAATGGAAACAGAATGGAGCCCATCGAAGAAATTACTGTTGATTTAGATGAAGAATTTTCATCAAAAATTATTGATTCAATGAATAGAAGAAAAGGTAAATTGCTTGACCTAAAAGATACCGGTAAAGATAAAAAAAGATTAATCTTTCATGCACCAACAAGAGGTTTAATGGGATACACAAGTAGGTTTTTAACCTTAACAAAAGGTACTGGTGTAATTAACAGAATATTTCATGGTTATGGAAAATTTGAAGGTGAAATGGATGGAAGAAAAAACGGTGCTTTAATTTCAATGGCCAATGGTAAGGCTGTTGCTTTTGCAATATTTAACTTACAGGCTAGAGGTGAAATGTTTGTGACTCATAATGACCCTGTTTATGAAGGAATGATCGTTGGCTTGGCACCAAAACCTGGTGACATGATCATTAACGTTATGAAGGGTAAACAATTAACGAATATGAGAACTCAAGGTACTGATGAAAATGTAGTACTTACTCCTGTTAGACAAATGTCAATTGCTGAACAATTAAGTATGCTAAATACTGATGAAGCTTTAGAGATCACTCCTAAATCCCTTAGATTGAGAAAAGCTATACTTAATCCTACAGATAGAAAAAAGAACGAAAAATCTGGAACGCCACTTTAATTAAAAGTTTTTCCAACAATAAATAATCCTAAAGCAACTGCTGGGCCAATTCCAAAAGCAAACAATAAAGTCCCTATTCCGACTGTTCCACCTAAATACCACCCAATAGACATCACTGTAATTTCTAAAAAAGCTCTAACAGCCGCTATAGGTAAGTTTGTTTTTTTCTGTAATCCTATCATCAGTCCATCTCTTGGTCCGGGCCCTAAATTTGCAACTAAATAAATTCCGCCACCTAACCCAACCGTAAGTACGGCTATGATGGCTAATAACAATTGAGAAATATAATTTTCTGGTGTTTGGACAAACCTGATACAGAGATCTATCATCAAACCAATAATTAGAGCATTTAGAATTGTTCCAATTCCAGGTTTTTGATTTAGTGGAAACCAAAAAAGTAAAACTACTATACTTATAAATATGGTTATTAATCCAATAGAAAAACCAACGTCTAAATGAATACCTTCAGCAAGTACAGTCCAGGGGGAATTTCCCATCGTTGAAACTATTAATAATCCTTCACCCAATCCAAAAAGAATTAAACCAAAACACAAAAAAAAGAATGTAGAAATTTTTGGTTTTAAATTTAATGGCTTTTTTGAGCTCCATAAAACTTTAGGAATACTTTTTATAGATAAAAACATGACTAAAATAATTATACACTTTAACAAGAAATGAAAGTCTATTATTCTTATCCAATTATGAAAATTTTTTTTTCAAGTATTATCTTATTTATTTTTATTTCCACAAATTTAAATGCTCATATTTCTCATTATAAAAATTTCAAAAGAATTAAGATGGAAATTTTTCGGAATAATGAATTGATTGGATATAATTATTATTTTTTTAAAACTAAAGGTGATGAAGTTCAAGTAACCAATCAAATCAAAATTACTATAAAATTATTAGGTGCCACTATATTTGATGTCGAGGGCTATGGAGAGGAAAAATACAACAATAATAAGCTAGTTTCTTTTAATTCTAAAACTAAACAAAATAAAAAAGAAAAATTTGTAAATCTTGAATTAAATGCAGAAAAAAATAAATTTATAATCAAGGGCTCTTCATACTCCGGTGAAGCAAGTAAAGATAATATTATAGGAAACTGGTGGAATCACAAATTACTTCAAGCAGAAAGTCAAATTAGCCCTGTATCAGGCAGTATCAAAAAACAAATTGTAACATTTATTGCAAAAGAAGAAATTGAACTTTATGGAAAAAGTTATGAAACTGAACACTTCAAGCTTAAATCCAAAAACCCAAATTTTTCTGATGATAAGAAGTTAAATTTTGACATATGGTTCGATAATAATACAGGTTTAATTGTTAAGATAAAATACTCAAGAATAGGTGAGTGGGAATATAGATTAAAAAGTTACAAATAAAAATTTATTTCTTAATTTTTAAAGATAAATTTTTGGCACTCAACCAACCGTCTTCAAGTCTTGGACCTACAAACCAATCAGCACAAACTCCAAGCCTAATAGAACTATTCCAGTAACTTTTAATATTAAGTGGCTTAGAGTTAGATGAATATTTCCATCCATGATTTTGAATATGAAAAATTTTATTTTTTTTTAGATTTGTAAGTTCAAAAAATTTGTTGATTAGTATTTTTGAATTATCTTGTTTGTTAACCTTATTTTTATTTATTACTTTGTTAGCCCAATTGTAAGTGCTTTGTAGTGTCCATAAATCATAATCACTTTTAAATCTTTTTTTACTGTTTTCATATGCCGCCCATCCTAAAATTGGATCAGAAAAAAAATAGCTACTAATACTTGGTCTTGTTTTTTTTGTTACGAGCATAACCGTGATATTAGCATCCATCTTAATTTTTTGTTTAATGAACGAGTGCTTGATATATTTCTTAGATAGTTTTTTTAATTGTGGAAATGGGCAAGTTAATATCAAAGATTTATAAAACCTTTTAGTTCCGTTAGAAAAATCTAACTTCCAAACTTTATTTTTATTAGAAATTTTTATAAGTTCACTATTAAAAGTACAGCTAATATTTTTTAGTAAATATTTGCTAATAGAATTGTTTCCTTTGTTTCCAATTATCTTAAGATGTTTTTTATCTTCTTTTTTATCTGTATTTAAAAATATATGTTTTCCTGGCCATTTTTTAACTATTTTTTTTTTAATGAGATTATTTATAAATCTTTTAAATAGGGCACTTTTTGGAGAAATATATTGAACACCATGATCAAAACTTTCATTTTTATTAAACTTTTTATTAGATGATCTTCCCCCAGCACCTCTTGCTTTGTCATAAACATCTAATGAGTATTTTTTGCTAAGAACGTAGGCAATTGTAGCACCAGAGATACCTGAGCCAATAATACAGAAATCCTTCATTTACCTGCAACAACCATGCCTTCTATTAACATTGTTGGAGCATTTGTTGAATATTTAAACTCAAGATCATCTGCTAAAGTTATATTTTTAAACATATCGTTAAAATTTCCAGCTATAGTAATTTCACTAACTGGATATTTAAATACACCATTTTCTACCATAAACCCTGTTGCTCCTACTGAGTAGTCTCCAGTAACTAGGTTGCTTCCATGACCAATTGTTTCAGTGATATATAATGTTCTTTGATTTAACTTTAAAAGATTTTTGTACGAGACTGATCCTTTTTCAAAATATAAATTACTTGCTCCACCACTTCTACCGTTTGATTTTAAATTTAATTTTTTTCCATAATAAGTATTAACCAGATAATGTTTTAAAACACCTTGATCTACTAATTTTAATTCCTTAGTTTTGACTCCCTCGTCATCAAAATACCTTGAGCCTAACCCTTTAACAATATTAGGTTTATCAAAAATATTTATTGAACTTGAAAATATTTCTTCATTTATTTTATCTTTTAAGAATGAGGTTCCTCTTGCTATAGAGGAGGCTGATATTGCATTTGCTAAGACACTTAATATTCCTTTTGAAATTCTTCTATCAAAAATAATACTTATTTTTTCACTTTCTATTTTTTGAGGGTTCAATTTTTGAATTGTTTTTTTGGCTGCCAATGATCCAATTTGATTTGGTCTAATCATGTCATGTAGATGGCAAGTGCTTGTAAATTCATAATCTCTTTCCATCTTATTATTAGCATTTTTTGCAACAGCCACACAAGATGCCGAGAAGGATGAAGACTTATATCCATTTAAAAAACCATCACTGCTCGCTAATATAAAATTCGATTTAGACTCTGAAAAACCAGTTTCTGTATTAATAATTTCTTTCTTTTCAAATGCAGCTTCCTCAACTTCTTTTAAATATTCAATTTTTTCATCATTTTCTATATGATCGTCGTCATATAAATTTAAATCATTAATTTTTGTTGCTAGCAAATCTTTATCTGGCAGAGAATTAAATTCGTCTTCAGGTGTAATTTTTGTTGTTTCAATGCATCTCTCTATTAAAGTTTTAATATTTTCTTCTGTAAGGTTTGATGAAGAAATACTAGATTTCTTTTTACCAATATAAGTTGTTAAGCCAACACCTAAACTGTCCGATCTGTCAGACTCATCTAGTTTTTTATTTCTAAAATTAACTGTTTCAGAAATTGAGTGCATTACTGCTGCAGTGGCATCTGTTGCACCTAATTTTTTTGCTAAGTCTATGCAAAATGATGCTGTGTTTTTTAAATAATCTTGATCTTTAACCATATGATTTATAATTGAGTTCCACCTACAGTCATTTTATCAATTAAAATTGAAGGCTGAGCAACTCCAACTGGCACACCCTGTCCTGCTTTTCCACACGTTCCAATACCCGGATCAAGCATCATGTTATTCCCAACTAATGAAACTTCCTTTAAAATTGATGGGCCGTCACCTATTAATGTTGCTCCTTTAATGGGGGCACCTATTTTTCCATTTATAATTTCATAAGCTTCTGTGCAATTAAATACAAATTTTCCTGAAGTAATATCAACCTGCCCACCTCCAAAACTTACTGCAAATATTCCTTTATCAACTGATTTGATCATTTCTTCTTGGGTGTATTTTCCATTTAACATCATTGTGTTTCTCATTCGAGGGAGAACGGCATGTTTGTAACTTTCTCTTCTCCCACTTCCTGTTGATCTTGTATTCATTAATCTTGCATTCAAACGATCTTGCATGAAATTTTTTAATATACCGTTTTCAATTAAAACAGTTTTCTCTGTAGGAGTGCCCTCATCATCAATTGTTAAGCTTCCTCTTCTATTGTGTAAAGTTCCGTCGTCAACAATTGTTACACCTTCGCTTGCAACTCTTTGGCCCATTAAATTATGAAAAGCAGATGTTTTTTTTCTATTAAAGTCTCCTTCTAAACCGTGTCCTATAGCTTCATGAATAAGTATTGCAGGCCATCCTGGTCCCAAAACCACTTTCATTTCTCCAGCTGGCGCAGGTTTGCTATCTAAATTTACTGACGCAATTCTAAATGCTTCATCGCAAACTTTTTTCCAATTATCATCTTTAAGATATTCGTCATACGATTGTCTTCCACCAATTCCATAAACTCCTGTTTCTTTTTTTCCATTCTTTTCAAGCATTACCGAAACATTAAAACGAATTAAAGGTCTAACATCAGTTAGTACTTCACCACCTGATCTAATAATTTCTATAGATTTATGTTCCCCTGCAAAACTAGCTGTAACCTGCTGAACAATACCTCCTTTTGCTCTAGTATAACTATTAATTTCTTTTAAAAGTTCCAATTTGGATTTAAGTGATTTTTCTTCTATAGGATTAACATCTTTATAAAGCTTCTCATTTGTTTTTGAAATTTCATGATTATAAATTCCATTCTTTGATTTTAATGTTGATTTTAAATTATCAGCTGATTGTTTTAATGAATTTTTTGAAATTTCATTTGAATGAGAGTACGCTACAACTTCACCTGTTACCGCTCTTAACCCATAACCTAAATCAGAACTATAACTAGAGCTTTTAATTTTATTATCATCAAGTACTATTGACTCACTTTTAGAATTTTCCAAATAAAGTTCACCATCGTCACATTTGTTTAAAGTTTCAGAAATAATATTTTCCGCATCTTTTCTTGATAAGTCTGTTTTCGTAAAAAAATCATTCATAGCAATCAAATAGTGGTTATAATTATTTTTTCAATTGGTGTATTTCGCACATATACAAACTAACTAATTATGTTTAATTTTACTAATTAATAAAAAAAAGGATCATAAAATGAAAAAATTTGATGAATTAATGAAAATTTCTAATGAAATAACAAATATTTCTGTAGATGAGGCCAAAGAAAAACTAAACGATCCAAACGTTCAATTTATAGATGTTAGAGATAAAGGTAACTTTGAGGCAGAAACGATAGGTAATGCGGTTAATTTAGAAAGAGGTTTGTTAGAATTTTACTTAGCAGACGGCAGTCCTCTAGAAAATGAAATGTTTAAAAACAACCCAGATAAAGAATACGTAGTATTTTGTGGCCTCGGTGGCCAAAGCACTCTTGCTACAAAAACAATGCAAGAAATGGGATTAAAAAACGTAAAGAATATGACTGGTGGAATGACTGCATGGAAAGAAAAAAATAATTCGTGAAAGTCTATTTTAATAACTCATGCAACATTTGCCGTGCAGAAATAAATTTATATAAAAAACAAAATATTAAAGACATAGATTGGGTTGATATTACTAATAATAAATCTGCAGAAATAGAAACAAAAAAAAATGATAAAACTCTTTTGCGAAGACTGCATATTAAAGAGGGTGAAAAAATAATAGATGGTGCGGAAGCTTTTTTGTTAGTTTGGAAAAAAATTCCAAAATATAGATTTCTCTATACTTTTTTTAAAACACCATTAATTTTTACGTTGTTTTCAATCTTTTATGAAATTATTGCCTTCTTTTTATATTTAAAAAATAGAAAACAACTTTCTAAATAAGTTTTTACTTATTGAGAATTTATATTAATTAAATTATATTTTTATTATGAAAATCTATAAAATTTTTATATTGTTTTTATTCTTAAGTAGTTTTTTTCTTTCCGCACAATCATCACAAAAGATTCTTCTAGATAAACTTTTTGATCAACTTGTAAAAGTTGACGATTCAAATAATGCTGAACAGCTTGAAGAAAAAATTTGGTCTGTTTGGAGTAAACATCCGAAGAACAATAAATTAACTGAAAGATTAGAATTTGGAACAGAGCTTATGCAATATGGAGATTATAATTACGCACTAAAAGTTTTTGACAATATCATATTTACTGATCCTAAATGGTCTGAAGCTTGGAATAAAAGAGCAACAGTATATTTTTTAATGGGTGAATTTAAATATTCTTTAGATGATATTGATAAAGTTTTAAGTATAGAGCCTAGACATTTTGGAGCTCTATCAGGACAAGCAAGAATTTTTATAAAACTTCAAAAATATGAAAGGGCCATTAAAAGTATAGAGAAAGCCCTAAAGTTTTACCCATCATTTAGAAGTCGTGAACTAATACCTGAAATTGAAAGATTAATTAGAGAAGAGAGTATTTAACTTAATCCTTTTTAGCTCTTTTTCTTGAAATTAACTGAGTTAATGAATCTACCATCAAATCTGAGGCTTTAAATATTTCATTAGTTTTAAACTCATGTGCTGAATTTTTTTCTGGATTTGACTTGTCTTCAATAACTATTCCCTCGTCTGGTGAATTGTTCTTTATATAAATTAATAGTAACCACTCTTCATCCGGAGCCTCATCCCACTTAATAAATATCTCACCAGTTTCAAATCTTTTATCAATACATCTAAGAATAGACATGTGTCTAGTTATATGACGCTTGTTAAGTTGAAAAACTAAACTACTTGCACTTCTATAAAAACTTTCAAGAGATAGTTCAATTTTTTGTCTAGCTATTTTATAATCTTTTTCCTTCTGTAATAAGGTCTCTCTATCCTCGTCTCCCTCAATTTTAACTCCTAGAGCTTCTACTCTTTCTCGAATTTTTTGATCTCTTATAATTCTATATTTATTTTTTAATTTTTCTATTCTTTGCTGAAGTCCAGCATAATCTTCTCTTTTTTCTTTTAATGAAATTTTTTCAAGTTTCTCAAGTTCTTTAACTTCTCTTATTCTAAATTTTTCAATTTGTTTTTCTAACTGTAATTGTTTTAAAAATTGTTTTTGTCTTTCTGCATTCTCTATTCTAAGTATGGCTTGTTCTTTACGTAAAAATAATTTTATATCTTTTGTTCTTTCTTTTTCTAATTTAATCTCTTCTTTTAAAGCTTTTTCTTGAAGTTTGGTTTTAAGCTCTTCTTGTTTAATTTTTTGATTATAAATTAATATTTTTTCTTTTTCTTTATTTTCAATTGCGTCTAGTTTTCTTTTTCTTTTATCTTCTTTTTTTAACACCTTATATTCAAATATTTTGTTAGCAAAAATATCAAAGAACGCTTGGATGTGTTTTTCTAAACTAAAATTTATTTTAAGATTAAATTCTGGTTTTAGTAAGTGTTGGAGCCTAATTATTTTTGATATTAAGCTCTCCTTTTTTTTTACTATACTTTTTTTATTCTTAATATTTACTTTTATTTTTGATTTAATTTTTTTTTTGATATTAATAACCTTTTTAGCTGGCTTTTTTTTTGTAGGTATTTTTATTTTTGATTTAATTTTTTTTTTGATATTAATAACCTTTTTAGCTGGCTTTTTTTTTATAGGTATTTTTATTTTTGATTTAATTTTTTTTTTGATATTAATAACTTTTTTAGCTGGCTTTTTTTTACCAAGATTTTTTTTTGAAGATTTTTTTTTTATTTTTTTCATACTGTAAATACTTATGATTTATCAATATATTTCTAATAAATATAGTCTCTTGTGTTAGGTGTGGATGTATAACTCTTTGTTAATTGTAATTGATACACAACTTGGTCGCCCCATTTGAAAGCCATTTCACAACCAGTTAGGTAAAATTCCCACAATCTAAAAAATCTTTCGTCAAACATTTCAATAATTTTTGATTTGTTTTTTATGCAGTTTTCCTTCCAATGCCTTAAAGTATAGGAGTAATGCAGTTTTAGCACCTCTATATCAGAGATGATTAAGCCTGCTTTTTCTATAGGTGTGGTTACCTCACTCAAGCTAGGCGTATATCCTCCCGGAAAAATATATTTTGTAATCCAAGGATGTGGATCTCTGGGTGGATTAACTGAGCCTATTGTGTGAATTAAAGCGACACCCTCATTATTAAGTAATTTTTCAATTTGTTTAAAAAATTTATTATAAAATTTTCTTCCTACGTGCTCAAACATTCCAACACTTACAATTCTATCAAATTTTTCATTTAACTCTCGGTAGTCTATAAGTTTAAATGTAACTTGATTTTCTAACTTAAGTTCTCTTGCTTTCTCAACGCAATAATCAAATTGTTTTTTTGATAAAGTTATTCCTGTTACTTCACAATTCGTATTTTTGGCAATATCAATAACTAACGATCCCCAACCACATCCAATATCAAGAACTTTTTGATTTGGTTTTATGTTCAATTTCTTAATAATGTGTTGTATCTTGTTATTTTGAGCAACTTCCAATGTATCCTTTTCATTCTTAAAATATGCACAAGAATATTGTCTTTTTTGATCTAAAAATAAACCATATAAGTCATCTGAAAGGTCATAATGATGGGAAATATTCATTTTAGATTTTTTTATAAAATTAAAATTTGTCAAATATCTATAAGAGCCACTTAATTTATTAAATAATTCACTAAAAAAATTTACCTCATCTCTTCCAATGTTCATAAGTACAATATTTAAAAAGTCTGTCAGTGTTCCATCTTCAATAAGAATATCTCCATCAGTATAAGCCTCTCCTAAATATAGATCAGGGCGAAATAATAGTTTGTAATGAAGTTTCTTATTTAAAATCTTAAGTTTAATTGGAGTTTTTTTTTCTGGTGAACCTATAATATATTTTTTGGATTCAGCATCAATTAATATGAAGCCATCTTTTTTAAATATATTATTTAAAAACCTTGCTAGATACACTTAGGCCGCCTTTAAAGATCCTAACTTAAAATTAAGTTTATTAAGATCTTCTATTAATTGTTGTTTATCTTTTTCACTTAAAAGACTAACTGGAGGTAAAACATTTTTATAAATCTCATCTTCATCAGACATAAAAGAATGCAACCCTGATATTAAATTAAATTTTTCAAAAGTATTTCTAACATTACACAGTGCTTCATTAGCTGTTTGTTCTTTTTTTTCAATAAAGTCATTATAAACTTTTCTGGATAGGCCCGCTGTTACATTGCAGGTTGCTGTGATAATACCAGAGCATCCTAGCTCAAGACCTTTTAAGAGTTTCGATTCCGATCCTGGTAAGACTGAGAAGTTATCAATTTTTAAGTGTTCATAAAGGTTATAAGAACTATCTTTGACTCCAACTATTTGCTTTGGAAATTTTTTTACAAGCTCTTCAACACACTCGATACTAAATTTATATCCACATAGTTTTTCAAAATTATATAAAACAATTCTACTATTGGGCATTGCTCCTATCACTCTTGAATAAAACTCTACTACCTCTTTATCACCATATTTATAATAGGCAGGCGGCATTATTAAAAAATCACTAAAATTTAAAGATGAGGCTACACTCATTAAATTAATAGTTTCACTTAAAGAATTAAGTCCAGTTCCAATTAGATATTTCTCCTTATATTTACTTTTTGCTAATTGATTCAGTAAACTGATTTTTTCACTTATAGAAATAAGCTGAGCTTGCCCTGTACTCCCAAAAATAGCAACTCCGTGACAACCTTGGTCAATTATTTTTTCAGCATGATCGAGCGTTTTTTCAATATTTAAGCTTAAGTCGGCATTAAACACTGACATTGATGCTGCAAAAATTCCATTTATTTTATTCATATTAATTATTATAATGATTATCTGTACACTTTAAATCATTAAATATAAAATTGAGTTAATCACTATGAAAACTTGCGTATACCTAAGTTACAAAGGATTGGGTGCAAATTTACTTCATCTGGCCTACTGTCATGAGATAGCTAAAAAATTTGGACCTATTACAATTATAACATTATGTAAAAATTTAAAAGAGACTTTAAAAGATGATCCTTTAATTGAAAATATTATTTTTATAAATAAATATCATAAACGCTTTATTGATATTTTAAAATTAAGAAAATTTTTAAACTCGTTCAATTTTAATCAAATTTTTATTTTCTATCCTAGCTTGAGAATTTATTTAGCTTCAATCTTATCTAACATTAAAAATGTTTTTTGTTATCCAATTTTCAAAAAAGAAAAATTGCACCTAGTAGAAGCAGCAAAATCTTTTACTGAAAAATCTCTAGGAATTGATAATTGTCCTACAGAAACTCAGTTTTTTATTAAAGAAAATAAAATAGAAGAAATTAATAAAGATTTTGATAATAAAAAATTTAAAGTTGTTATTGGTGCGGGCTCTTCTGGACCATCAACGAAATGGGGAGCAGAAAATTTTTATAATCTAATTAATAAACTTAACGATACTGGTGATTACTTTTTTTTTATTCTTTGTGGCCCAGATGACAAAGCCTTATCAGAAGAAATTATAAATAAAGTGAAAGAAGACAACTGTCTATCTTTATATAATAAAAAAATTGAAGAAGTGATTCCCTATCTTTGCTCAGCAAACATGTATGTGGGAAATGATTCATTTGGATCTCATATTACTTCTCAATCAGGAATAAAAAGTTTAGTAATACTTTTAGACACACCCAAGGCTTACACTGATTATAATAAAAATTATCATAGAATTGTCCCTGACGACGTCAAAATTGAAAATGTAACACACGGGTCAAATTTAAGACCTGAGGATATTTCTGTTAAAAAAGTTTACCAAAAGATAATCGACAATAAATTTTAAGTTAAACTTTTTAAAACTACTTCCTTTGCTTCATTAACAATTGACGATAATCTAGCAGTTTCTGGGGAAATATCTGGATGGATTTTTTTTTGAATCTTAATACACGCTTTATTAACATCATCTTTTGTATTTTTTTTGTTTTTATCAAGATTTAAAATTTTAAAGGCTTCTTCTAAAGATAATGTAGATGAATTTTTTATATTTTGATTCTGATTAAATGAAAACCTTCCAGATCCTCTAAGTGTTTGGATCAGTCTAAACAAACCAATTAATTGAAATATTGAAAAACCTTTTAACTTTACTATTGCCAGACTTAATATTGTCAATGGTATGCTAAGTAAAAACTTTCCACCCACTGCAAGTATTAAGGCTATGACTATTAAAACAGCAAGAATTGGTTTTCTTAAATGTTTTGATATTTTTTTAGATGATATCTTAGTTAATAGTTTTAATAAAAAGTAAATAATTCCAAAAATAACTAGTGTATAAATGACTATATTCATATATTTAATTTCTACCCATGAAAATACCACAACTTAAAAAAAAATCAGAAATAAAAACATGTCACGATTCTAGTTGGGAGGACCATTATAGCTGGATACATCAAGATGATATTTTAGAGGTTTTAAAAGATAATAAAAAATTAAATCCAGAGGTTAGAGAATACCTGGAAGAAGAAAATTCTTACACTGACTTTCACTTATCTGATGCTCAAAATATTCAAAAAGAATTATTTAACGAAATCAAAGGAAGAATAAAGCTAGATGACGAATCTCTGCCTTTTAAAGATTTTGATTATGAATATTGGACAAAAACAACAACCAAAGGAAACTACTCTATCAAACTAAGAAAAAAAATTGGAACTAATAATATTGAAGAAATTTGGAATGGTGATGAAGAAAAGAAAAAACTTGATGTGGAATATTTTGGTATTGGTGACTTAGAAGTTAGTTTTAATGATAAATATTTAGGATATTCTTTAGATACCAAGGGTTCTGAATATTACACAATATATATTAGAGACATAAAAACAAAAAAATTAGTTACTGAAAAAATTGAAGAAACATCAGGAAGCATTACTTTTAGTTTAGATGATCAATTTTTTTTTTATTCAAAACTAGATGAAAATCATAGGCCAAGAAAAATTTATAGACATAAATTAGGAACTAGTACTAAAGAGGATCAATTAATTTTTGAAGAAAAAAGTGAGGCTTTTACAGTTGGAATTGGCTTAAGCTCAGATGATAAATATTTTTTTATTAACACCTCAGATCATAATACTTCAGAACAATATTACTTTAGCGTTAATGAGAAAAAACCAAAACCTAAGTTAATAGAAAAAAGACAAAGGGGAATACTTTATTCTGTTAATTCTTGGGATGGAAAATTTTACAACCATACGAATGAAAATGCTGAAGATTTTAAAATAAACATATCTGATAGTTTGGAAAAACCAGACTGGAAAACATTTATTGCATCAAAAGAAGAGGTTTTAATTGGTGGTCTAACATTTTTAAAAAATTGGATCATAAGATCAGAGACTTCCAATGCTTTAGATAAATTATTTGTAAAAAATATAACAACTGAAAAAGAAGAAGAATTAATTTTTTCAGATGAAACTGTGTATGTCCCTGGTGCTTCTTTATTACAAAGAGATAAAGATACAGATGAGATTTATTTGAGCTACTCTTCGCCAAAAACTCAATCTAGAGTTTATTCTTACAATCTTAGTTCCAAAAAAAAAAAATTAGTCAAAGAGCAAGAAATTCCCTCGGGTCATAATCCTGATGATTATATTGTTGAGAGAGTTGATTGTAAATCGCATGACGGAAGGTTGGTGCCTCTTACAATTACAAGGCATAAAAATACCAAACTTGATGGAACTGCACATCTATTACTCTATGGTTATGGTTCGTACGGAAGTTCAATGAGCCCTGGTTTTTCTACTACTAGATTAAGTTTAATAAATAGAGATATTATCTGGGTGACTGCTCATATTAGAGGTGGAATGGAAAGGGGAATGAAATGGTGGAAAGAAGGAAAGCTACTTAATAAAAAAAATACTTTTAAAGATTATATTGCTTCCGCAAAATATTTAATTGAAAATAAATATACCTCAAAAAATAAAATAATAGGAATGGGCGGTTCTGCTGGAGGTCTTCTTATGGGGGTAGTTGTTAACCAAGCACCAGAATTATTTTTAGGAATTATAATGGCTGTACCTTTTGTGGACTCTTTGACAACTAATTTAGATCATTCTTTACCCTTAACTGTTGGTGAGTTTGATGAATTTGGAAATGCAAAAGATAAAAAAGATCACTTTGATTATATTTATTCTTACGCTCCTTATAATAATATAAAAAAAATGGATTATCCTCATATGTTGATAACAACAAGCCTAAGTGACAACAGGGTATTATTTGATGAGCCTGCTAAATTTACCGCCAAACTTAGAGAATATAAAACAGATAACAATTTATTACTTTTAAAAACTGAAATGAATGCAGGTCATGGTGGTAAATCTGGTAGAGATGGGGCTATAGAAGAAATTGCACTCGATTATGCGTTCGCATTAAAAATTTCTGAAAAAATTTAGTTTCTACTTTTTAGAAACAACCATTTGATACAAAGCCAATCACAATCGAATTAGGATCTATTTCAAATCTTCTTTCACAAAGTATTCCATATTTCTTGCTATTATAAACAAACTCTAAATTGCCCTTGCCATTTTTAAAATCTTCATCTGGTTTACCTAAATCCATTTGTAAGTTGCTTGAAGTTTCCCCAATGTATTCGCTTAACTTAACATTTTCTTTTTCAATAATTTCGTCTGTTTTATCTTTGATTGTTTGACAACCAGCAACCAGAGTTAAAAAAAATAAACTTATAAAAATAAAATTGAGTTTATGCATAATCCAATGATAACACCCAAAATATGGCATAAATATAAACTTATAAGTTGAAATATGTTAACAAACTTAGATTTTTAAGAGTATTTGCCTGAATAATCTAATATTAGTCAAACTTAATCTTAGGAGGATCAATGTTAGAAAAATATTTTGACTATAAAAAACACAAGACTGATTTTAAGACAGAAGTAATCGCTGGTGTCACTACATTTTTGACAATGGCTTACATTATGTTTTTAAATCCATTTATATTATCAGGTGAATTTGCTGGACCAGAAAAAGGTTTCTTTGATTTTGGAGCCGTGTTTACTGCAACAATTGTTGCGACTGCACTTGCTTGTTTCATTATGGCATTTTACGGAAAAACATGGCCAATAGGTTTGGCTCCTGGCATGGGAATTAATGCTTTTGTTGCATTTGGAGTTGTTGGTGGAATGGGTTACACACCACAGGCTGCTCTTGGTGCGGTACTAGTTGCTGGTGTTTTATTTTTAATCATTTCATTAACCCCAATTAGAGCTTGGTTAATAAATTCTATTCCAAAAAGTTTAAAACTTGGAATAGGCGCTGGAATTGGATTGTTTTTAGCAATTATTGGTTTAGAAATTATGGGTGTTGTTGCTGATCACCCTGTAACTCTTGTCACAATAGGTGATATGAAAAATCCTTTAATTTTACTTGGCTGTCTAGCTTTTGTTTCAATGATAGTTATGGAAAAATTAAACATCAAAGGAAATATAATTATTGGAATAATTGTATTTAGTATTATTGCTTGGGCAACAGGACTTGCAAAATTTAATGGTGTTGTGGGAAGTATTCCTCCAATGACTTATCTGTTTGATTTTGACCTGAAAGCCGCACTTACTGCTGGAATGTCTACGGTAATATTTACGTTATTGTTTATAGACTTTTTTGATACTGCGGGAACTTTAACATCTGTAGCAAACGTTGCTGGTAAAGTTGATAGCAATGGAAAAGTTAAAGATATAGAGAAAGCAATGATGGCTGACAGTGTTGGAACTGTAGCTGGTGCATTAATGGGTACAACAACTGTAACAAGTTATGTTGAATCTGGTGCTGGTGTAAAAGCAGGTGGAAGAACTGGAATGACTTCTTTAACTATTGGGGTTTTATTTCTAGCATGTTTATTCCTTTCACCTCTAGCAACAAGTTTGCCAAAAGAAATTGATGGAGCTGCACTTTTATATGTGTCAGTTTTATTTGTTAGAAATATTGTAGATATTGAGTGGGATGATATTGCAGAGTCGGCTCCTGCAATACTCGCAATGATTGCTATGCCATTAACTTACAGTATTAGTAATGGTATTGCTTTAGCATTTATTTCTTATGCATTAATTAAATTGTTCACTGGAAAGTTTTCATCAACTTCACCGGCAATATGGGTTATTGCAATCTTAAGTGCTATTAGTTTTGCAGTTGCTTAAAAAATAATTTTTAGGGCTGGAATTAATCCAGCCCTATTTATTTCTCTTAATTATTTCTTCCATAGACAATTCTTCATAATGTTCAGTTGGCTGAACAATCCATGGGTCTGAATCTAGTTTTACTGGGCAAAAATCTGGTTCAAATGTAGATGATTTTTTTTTCCATAAACAAGCTGTTTTGACTTCGTTTATATAATCTTTAGTTGGTTCGTAATTCCTTAACCACTCTATACTTTTGTTTAAAGTTAATCCTGTATCAGATAGGTCATCTACTAGTAATACTTTATCAAAATCTTTATTTTCAGCTAAAGAACTAATTTCTCTAGCAAACATGAGTTGGCCTTGCTTATCTTCCATTCCATCCCCTGAATAACTTTGGATAACAATGTAGGCAATCGGTAACTTTAGAACTCTAGAAAGAATATCTAATATAGGGGCTGCTCCCCTCATGATACCAACCAAAACTGTTGGTTTGTAATTATTGTGAATTTCTATTGCTAATTTTTCAACAATTTTTGTATACTGATCAAAAGTGATAATTAATTTCTCTGCCATGAAATCTAATATCATATAAAAAATTATTTAAAAAGGAGAAAGCATGAAAGTATATTGGATAGCGTTATACAAAAGAATTGATAGCCAAGAAAATATTAAAAATTATGGGACAAAAGTTATTGAGATAATAAAGAGTTATGGAGGAAAGCCTTTAGTTAGAGGTGGAAAATTTAAAACTTTAGAGGGTGAAACTTACCCAAGAACCGTAATATGGGAATTTCCAACATACGAAAAAGCTATTCAATGCCATGATTCTAAAGAATATCAAGATGGTTGGGCTCTAGCAAAAGATACCACAGATAGAAATTTACAAATCATTGAAGGTTTTAGTACTGAATAGGTTCAGGATCTATACTTCTCCAAATATACCAAGTTGCAACTGAACAGTACGGTGTAAATCTTTTGTTTAATAATTTTACATAAGACTCAGGTGGTAAATATTTTTTTTTATAATTTTTTGAAATTCCCCTCAAAAGACCAATATCTTGTATAGGCCAAATATTTGAACGATTATAAGTAAACAATAAAATCATTTCAGCTGACCATCTTCCAATTTGTCTTAATTGAGATAGATAAATAATTGCTTCTTCATCTGACATCTTGGTGATTAATCTAGGATTAAATGATTTATCTAAAGTTTGTTTTGCTAAACTTTTTATTCCCTTAACTTTTTGTTTAGTTAA
>ENA-OSJC01001399-OSJC01001399.1-marine-metagenome-genome-assembly--contig:-NODE-1399-length-19868-cov-7.540397_pt1 | contig 19868 bp, 4 predicted proteins | sample MGYA00237885_ERZ534234 | MGnify/ENA primary metagenome ERZ534234 (study PRJEB26413, sample SAMN06343907) | marine metagenome | isolation source: coastal waters | place: Atlantic Ocean: West Antarctic... | reverse complement strand
TATGGCAATGAAGCTGTTAAACGAACCTCTAGAGTATGATTATCTAAAGCAGTAACTCCAAGAGTTTCAGGTGAAGCATCGCCAGATAATACAGCTCCAACATTTTCAATAGCCATAATTTCAGCAAACCATGAATAAGGTGAGGCTGTAGCAGGATCTGCTAAACGTCTCCATGAGTAAACAAAGTCATGTGCAGTAACTGGGTTACCATCTGACCACATTGCGTTATCACGAAGTGTGAATGTATAGACATCTTTTGCATCATTTGTAGTGAAGCCAGTTGCAACGCCTGGAACAAGATTTCCATCAGCATCTTGGTTCATCAAGCCTTCAAAAAGGTCACGAACAATATCGGCTCCTGAGACATCTTCAACGATTTGCGGGTCAGCAGAACTAAATTCATCTAACAAACTGTAAGTAAACGTTTGATCATCGGCTAGGGTTTCGCCTGTTACTGGGTGAGTTGCTGCAAGCACTGAGGCTGAAGCAAAAGACGCCAATACAAATCCCACTGCCAATGACTTTGGCAAATAATTCATATTTTTTCTCCTTAATATTAAAAAAAACTAAAAATCCATCATAAAAAAAATGAGGACTAATGAAAGTTTATACTTTTTTTATATCAAAATTGTGCTTTTTTGATTACTTTAAAAAAAATTAATAACTTTATGGATTATCTTAAAGCTAGAACAGTTTAAAGAGTTTTATAGATTTTTCATCGCCAATTGGATCCACTGAAATTTGAGAGCCACCTGAGGTTATATATATAGGTTTATTCCCTCTTAACATTTTATTCCAACTTTTAAGTGAGTCGAGGATAGCTTCACCGCGACTGAGAACTTCAGAGTCAGCCTCTAAATCCATTAGTGTTGGGATAGAGTCAATCCTCATTGACCCAAGAATTGAATATTTAGCTATTCCGAAAGAATAAATAAATGATATAACAATAATTAAGACTAGTAATGGCGAGCCAATCTTTCGCCACTTATTCCAAAGAAAGATTGAAGCGCAAACAAAGAAACACACGGGCCCCCAAAGAGCTAAATGGTTTAATAACATTAATTATCCAAAGATTAATAACAGTTGATTTTTGAAAATTTTTACATAATCATAAAAATTTTCTATATATTCTCAAAATTTCCATTCAATTTAAGACTTATAGTAAACAAAAAAGCCTGCAATGCTGCAGGTTTTTTAAAATATGGTGGGGCGTGAGCGACTTGAACATTTGACCAGCGGATTAAAAGTCCGATGGCTTAAGCCAATCACCTCAACGAGTAGAGGTTAAATGCTCTACCATACCCAATGTAACAGTAATTCTAGGCATACTTGCAACATCACTATTTTAACATAATCTACTCTATTTCCACGTATATTTCACGGCAAGTGTACGAAATTTGCACGAAATTCTTATGCCGAAATTGGCTAAAAAGAGACCCCTACCACCCCTTTAATATAACTAGCTAATTAGGGAAACTGAGTTAGGTGTGAAATGTAGAATTTTCACTTTAAATACTCTAAGATTGAAGAAGTGTTATCGTTACCTCATAGGATAAAGAATCTTCATTCATCAATCTCTTCTTTTAGATCTATAACTGCTTGCTTACGTGCAAGTGTAGCCTTATCAAGCTGAAAGCGTAAATCCACAACTTCTTTGTCAAGCTTTTGAATAAAGCCGATGATACTTTTTGTTTTATCAGAGAGTTTATCTAGATCGTATTCAGTTCCATCAATATTTATTTTTGGTGTGTCTTTCTTTGCTGGCATGTTTGTATTCCTTTATAAAGCCCTCTATAGATAGAGCTACTTGATTAAAAAATGTATGTTTGGCTTATTATCAACTAATGGATAAATAGTGTCTATATTTATACCAAATCACTTGCAACAATATAGTCATCAGCAAAACTTCCGCTCATATCAACATCGCCATTTGCAACCAGTGTCCATGTTTGCGCGTCACCAGAGGCGTTAACATCTAACTGCGTGACTCTTGCTCCACTACTATCAAGAACATCGAACGTATCAATGGCTTCAAGGCCAACAATGTGTCTTAAGACATCAATCGCATCCGAGATATTGATGGCTCCACTATTATCAACATCGGCTGCGTGAAAGCTAGCAGTGTTAGCTGTGATTGATTCTAGGTCAACAATGTGTCTGAGTACATCAATGGCATCGGAGATATTAATATCAATGACATAAGCGTCGGATGTTGCAAGTTTCGCAACATCAAACTCTACAAACTCGGTGATTAATACGTTTGAGTTGTCGATTACAACTGACTTACCCAGTGAATTATTACCCATGTACAAATCTAGGGTTAGGTTAGTCAAGCCTTTTTGGCTTGTATCATCTAGCTGTATGATTGGGGATTCAGTAATACTTACTGTAAAACTAGCCACAGGAGGGGATGAAAGCGCAGTCACCTTATCACTTGCACTAATTGTTAAGCTGTAGGTCCCAATGTCAGCATTAGTTGGCATTAAAGTAAGTGTATTGGTTAGACTATCGAACTGAGTCCAGGACGGAGCCTGCCCGCCATCTACGTTAAAGTAAAAGGAAAGAGTGTCGTCCTCTGGATCGGTAAATAAGTTTGCCAAATTAATGGCCTTACTATGATCAGCGGAAACAGAAAAATCTGTATTTACCAAACCATGACTTGTGTTAACTATTGGGGGCTCATTGAGACTATTCAGGGCAACAGCAGAGGCACCTAAAAAGCTCACGTTTTCAATATTACTAAGATTTAACACGGAGCTACCTTGAGTTACACTATAGGTTTGATTGCCTAAGTCAACAATTGTGTAATCAGTTTTAGCACCTGAAAGGTTGACCACATCGTTACCATCACCACCATCTAGTGTATCACCGTTAATATCACTGTTATTTGCATAAGTAAAGCTGTCGTCGCTGGCTAAGCTATTAATACTTTCTTGCGCTTCTGTTCCGATAATGACATCTGCTGCTGAGGTGCCACTTAAACTCACCTCACTATTGCTGTGAATTACTGCGCGAGTAACACTAATATTATCAATTGCATTTGCAATAGTAATACTGCCTATTGTTACAGAATGTGTAATATTACTCTCAAGGCCATCACTTGGGATGTTTGCATTGCTCACAGTAGTTGTGTCGCTTACAACAAATAAGCTCGCACTTGTATTGGTACTTGAAAAAGCAACATCTGTGACTGCGTCGCTAACATCTGCACTTGTGGAGATAATAAAGCCATCTAATACTGAAAAACTAACCGTTGCTGGATTACTGTCAGTAAACGAATCTGCATTATCTAAACTAATTGTGTATTGGTAATTACTTGAATCACTTACCAGGGCAACATTTTGCGTAGTAATACTAAAGCTTGGCGTGTCCTCTGAGGTAACAACATTAAGAGATGGAATAAGTAAATTGGTATAACCCGGAGTTGTTGCTGTAAAGCCAATACTAACTGACTCAGCTTCAGAAAAATCAGCATCTCCAGCAATCGCAGTAACAGTTACAGCAATTGTCTGATTCGATGCATCGAAGGTAACTTGATCACTACTAAAACTTAGATCGCTACTCGTATTCGTTAAGCTCACACTAATTTCCTCATCGCCAGTAAGTGCTTGGCTTAAACTTAAGGTAAGCGTAGTGCTTTCGCCTTCTTTAATAGTGCTGTCACTAATCGCGCTTGTTACTCCTTGATCAGTCACTTTAAAACGCGCACCCATTATGGCGGATGCATTGTGTTGACCAACCACGCTTCCATCTACAAGGTTGTCGGCAATTAAACTCTCGTTAACGGCAAAACCCCAAATGGTAAATTCATTGCCGCTGGCATAACCAGTAGATAGATCTATGTGTTGAGCGCTAGAAGCCGCCACGTAATCAAGCGCAACAATACTATTTGCTGTACTAAACGTACCAACACCAGGAACAACATCGTCACTCATAAAGTACATCTTGTCTAAATTGCTTGTCAAGCTCGCGGCCTTAAATACACTGGTTAAATCTAGCCCAGTGGTTGTATTTACTAAGTATTGGGTTAACTTTGCCTCAGCCTCAACACTAAAGTCAGTATTAATAAAGTAATCACTACCCACTAAATCATCAACAGTAAGCTGAGCGGGGCCGTTTGCTCTAGCCGCTAGACCATCAACTTTAAAACTATAGTAACTACTCGAATCTGACGTCAGCGTAAACTCTAGTTTATAAGCAGTAGCAGAGGCATCCGCTTGCATAGTGATTGACTCTCCATTAGCAATAGCTTTAAGCTCAATCGGTGAACCATCGCTATCAAACACAGATCCCCCATCTAGAGTCCTAATAGTGAGAGTAATAGGATCAGTACTCGCTGTACTTAGTACAATATCAAAAGTACTTGCAACCTCAGCGACAGTCGTTTCGAATAAATAAGTATCGGTATCACTCCCCCCTACTGGAGAAAAAGCACTGTAATGATCGATGTCACCAATTAAACTCACAGCACTCAAATCTGACGAGTTGTCTTCAGAGATTTGCTGATGCTGGGCAAATATTAATTGATATTCAGCGTTTGAATTTTGACTTGTACCAGACTTCTCAACCTTTACATAAGCAATCTTAGCGCTATCATAACTTCCACTAAGAGATAACTCACCACTAGCGGCAAAACTAGAAACATCAGCACTATCAACAGTGGATAGCTCAGACTTGCTATTGTCAAGTAAACTAATTTTCCAGCCAGCCTGTGGGTTAAAACTCTCATTTATACTGAATTTGGCATCAAAACCTACACCTGATGCTGTAGGTAGCATCGTGGTTTGAAACTTATAAATATCAATATCACTTGCTGCAGTTAACTGACCGAGAATTAACTGGTCGTTACTATAGGTGATTAAGCTATCACTAAATACGTCGTTATTTACATTTATTTCATTCATTAACTTTAAGTTCTTTTAAATTAAAATGCTAAACAATATCGATATTGACAACACTTAAATCGTCTTCAGAGATATTACTCAGATAAAGGTAATTATCACCCGTAAAGTTAAAAGTTGCATCACCCCTATTCGTATCAAAAGTTGCTGTTTTTAAGATATTACTAACAACATCTAATTTGGTCGCATTGGCATCGTCAATTGATGTTTGAGCACTAGTATCGTTTGTGTCGTCGGCATCTGCAAGTAGTACATTAGCAGCCAAAATGTCACTATTAGCACTAAACCAACTAGCAACGCTTATGCCAAATAGAGTGGCGTCATCAGTAGAATCAAACTGCAAAATATCATTCGAATTAACGGTATCACTTAAGCCAACAAAATCTTCAATAGTTACTGTGTTATACCCACCCTCTTTAATGACAAAGGAATCAGCGCCGTTTCCACCTGTCAGAGTATCTTCATAACTACTAGAAGTCAGAGTATCGCTAAACTGAGTGCCTTCAACGTAGCGAGCATTTTCCAGTCCATTGCTTAGACTAAAACTTGATAATAATTTTTCAGAACTATTTAAATTAACCAAGCCATCTGAAAATTCAATCACTTCGACATCAAGAAGTAAATCTTCATCGTCACCAATCTTAACTTTAAAACCGCTTAGTAAGCCTGATATAGATTCTGTAATTTCACCAGACTCCGATTCTGATAAGTTAATTTCGGTAATGACAGAACCTGCTACGAGTGAATCATAAACTGCAGTGTCTTCTCCACCACCACCACTCAAAATATCACTACCTAAGCCGCCATTTAAGCGGTCATCCCCATCATTGCCATAGAGCGCATCAACGCTAGCGCCAGTATTAATAGTCCACTGCAAGCTAGAAGTCGCTGTTATGTTGTCTTGTAATTCGGTTCCAGTATACAACATTGAATCAACAGTTCCATCCAAATCTTTATCCAACCCAATGGTGGTTGATATAAGTACCACTATTTCATCTGTAAACTGAATTTGTTCAACATTACTAATGGTTTTTGAATTGTTACCATCACTATCCATGATTGTACGAGAGCCATCACCATTGGTAACAATCTCACCCCAGCTTGTTCGGTTTCCAGCCAATTGAAGCGTATCAAAACCAGCACCACCATCATAGGTATCTTCGCCCAAGTATTCGACAATAACATCATCACCACTACCTAGGGTGGCTGAGTCATTGCCTGCGCCTAAATCTAAGTAATAATCGATACTCCCAGAATTATCTGAAAGCGTCCATTTATCATCAACAACATTAAATGTATCACCAGTAAGTGTGCCTGAAAGGTTTGCGAAATCAGTCGTACCATTTTTATCGAAATCACGAGTAGAAATTTGAGCGACTAAGTTGTGAGACATATCATCAAATGCTAGCACTTCAATATTTGTCAAGGTGTCAATTTCTGCCCCTTTTGTCACCGTCCAACTGTTGCCAGAACCACTTACCACATAGTCCTTATAATCACCACTATATATAGCAGTATCAATAAAGGCATTACCAAACACATCTGAACCACTACCACCATCAAGGGCATCTGAACCGCCATCCCCTGAAAGTGTGTCGTTTCCGTTGTTACCAGTAAGGGTGTCATCACCATCATCACCATACAGAATATCGTCTATATCCGTACCATTGAGTGTATCGGCTTCCGTAGTTCCTCGAATTTCCGCCCAATCTGGAACTCCATCTCCATTAGCATCAGTAAAATTTTGAGCCGCAGAAAAAGACACCTGTCGGTCACTAAATTCTAGTCGCTCAATGCCGTAGAGTGTATCAATATCACCTGTACCATCGTCACTTTTAACTTGAACGGTCAAATGACCTTCGGGGTCATTTGATAACGCTTTGACTCCAACACTGTCATAATGATCAATGCTGTACTCATCCCATTTACCACTAAAGCGTGCAACATCTACTCTGGCATTGCCCCACGCATCGACACCTTCGGCGCCGCCATAAATTGTGTCACTACCTTCACCACCTTCAAAATAATCGCCTCCAGCATCTCCAATCATTACATCATTACCATCTTTACCTTGGATGTTATCGGAGACATTACTGCCTATGATATGATCATCAAAAATAGAGCCATTGAAGCTACGCTCAACTATGACCCCATCACCGTCTTTGTGTTCATACATTTCAACACCCACACGAAGCCAACTATCGCTAAAGCTTAACGCTTCAATTCCATACAAAGTATCTGTACCTGTTCCACCTAAATCAGCGCTTAGAAGGTCAGTCACTTGGATGGCACTAATCACAACATCATCAGTGGTAATATCAATTTGACTATAGGAGTATTGAGCTTGTAAACCATTAAATCGAACCACATCCTCACCCGGTAAGACTACACTACTATTTTGGAAGTCACCCCAAATGACATCATTGCCCGCGCCGCCATTAAAATGATCGCTACCCTGTAAGCCAACAAGTACGTCATCACCAGCATTACCGTTAATAGAATCATTGATTAGGGTTCCCGTTAAACCAGTATCACCGCTCGAAGTACCGTTGATCCAACTATTAACAAGATTACCTTGTGAGTCATATTGAAGGTTTCTTTCAACTTCAAGACCCATCCATGATCCATTAAAATTAAGGCTTTCTACATTAATCATTAGATTGACGCCCTCGCCACCCAACACGCCACCCGGCATTAAATCAGTGACTTGAGTTACTTTCTGGTTCGAGCTAAGTTGATCAAGTGAACTATAGCTGTTATCCGAATTGACTCGCAACAGAGAGCCGTCAGTAAGAATTTTAAAGACAGTATTGCCCGCAAGGTCATTAATATCAACCGCTTCTCCGATAAAGGAAAAGCTGTTGATTTCATAACGTGATTCAGTACCACTAAACTCAACAGAGTCTTTTCGTATGTAGCCTGAACCATTGTTCATTCCATTAGCGCCACCATTGATATAGTCATTGCCCGAGCCCGGACGAATATTATCACCACCAGCCATTGCCCAAATATCATCATCGCCTCCTTCGGTTCTGATGAAATTATCGGCATTAAGCAAACGAGTATCTTCAATAGCGCCATCATTTGCTATTGTTGTAACTCTGTCATTCATTTCAGTTCCTCTGATTTCAGACCAATCAATAACACCGTCCTGATTCCAGTCATCTTCATAAGTAGTAATCAATAAATTTATAGTCTGTTCTTTGAATCCGATACGCTCAACGCCAACTAAGGTGTCAGAGCCAAACCCGCCATAATCAGCTTCAACCTTATCCTGCACTTGATAGGCACCAATTAACGTATAACCCTCTCCCAATTGGGATACTGTAGGGTTAAGAAGAACTTCCCTTGATTCATCTAACAACAAGCTTTTACCATCAACGCTTAGTCCGACTTGAATACTGGTAATGTCAGCTCTGTCACTATTGTATTGCCAGTAATCAGCTTGGTCCAGGTCGCGCCATTCATCACCGGTATTGCCATTGCTGCCTCCAATTAATATATCGTTGCCTGCGCCGCCTTGAAGTCGATCACCACCACCGCCGCCGAACAATACGTCATTACCTGAGTAACCTCGAATGTCTTCATTGTAATCGTGACCAATTAGAGTGTCCCCTAAGGCAGTACCTTCTAGCCATGCATGCTGTATATCGCCATTCGCATCTAGATGTTTGCCTTCATTCTGCGCTAACCTCAGGTAGTTATCTTGAAAACTAATGGCTTCCACACCAATTAATAGATTGGTGCCCTCTCCGTCTAAATCGCCCGATGGCGTTTGATCTTGCACAATGGTGTAGCGATCATTTGTGGTAAGTTGGGATAAGAAACTTAAATTACCCTCTGAACTTACGCGCATAACCTGACCATCGGCTTGAATGGTAAACACAATTATCTCATCAAGATCTTTGATGTCATGAGCAGCACCAGCAAAGATAGTAGAGCTTATCTCGTAAGCACTTTGGTTTGAGCTAAATCGCACTTCATCTTGGTTATCTCCTCCCCAATTGTTTTTGCCTTCATTGCTTCCGCCATCGACAAAATCATTTCCAGTACCTGCACGAATCCAATCGCCGCCAGCGCCCGAGAAAATATCATCATCTCCCGCCTTGGTGTTTATATCGTTATTACGATCAAGAAAAGTAACATCATCTATATCACCACCATCAATCGTTGAGCGAATAATATCGTTGAACTGGGAGCCACGAACTTCTGCCCTATCAATAACACCGTCCTGATTCCAATCATGGAGCTGGGTCGTTACTCCTAAATCCACTGAACTGCCGGTTATTCCAATGCGCTCAATACCAATTAATATGTCACTTCCAAACCCGCCAAGTTCGTCACTTACAACATCACTAACTTGGTAAGCGGCTGTTAAAGAAAAATCAGTCGATAGTTGATCAGAGGCTGGGTTGAGCTGGATAGCGCCTTCAGTATCGCGCCAAAGGGCATTTGTTGTGGCATTATAGCCAACTTTAACACTTGAAATAGCGAGTCGATCTAGACTAGAAACATCATAACTTGCCTCATCAAGATCACGCCAATCATGGCCCGTATTGCCGTTACCACTTCCGATAAGCACATCATCGCCGGCACCTCCGGACAACCTATCTCCTGTTACGCCACTACCGATAAGTACATCATCGCCACCCTTACCCTCCAGTCGGTTTTGAACATTTACTGGATTACCATCCTCGCCGACCTTAAAGCTGATTAGCTCACCCAATGCTGTACCGCGCTGGGTGACATCAAAATACTCTATGCCAGAATTACTATCAGTCCAACTACTACTGTATTCTTCAATCTCCATCCGGATTTCTCCAGTAGAAAATTGGATACGATTAAAACCAACCAAAAGATTACTGCCGTAATCTATGCCTGTTTTCAAAACATCGGTCACCAAAACAGCTTCTAGCGCCCCTACTGTTGATGCATCAGTTAATACCCAGTTACCCTGTGAATCCACGGATGGCAGATAAGATTCATTCAATACCACGCCGACAGTTTGAACATCAAATCTGGCCTGAGTAGCACTGTATAGATTAATGTTGTACCAATTGTTCTCACCCAAATCGCCAAGATGATCCCCTAGGTAAGCATAATCATTGCCGGCACCAATACGAACATTAACATTGTGTTCTTTGGATAAAATCACGATTGAGTCGTTACCCGCTTTGTCCTGTATTGAAACTTGGTTGCCATTATTTGCGTTGAGTACATCAAAGTCACTTTGACCAATAATCAGGGTGTCATCAAATTTTGTACCCTTTACGCTAAGGGCTTTGCCACTATCCCAGGTCTCGATTTTGTATTCGCTCGATAGAGCATAATCAGTCTCCCATTCGGCAAACATAATTGTCTCAAAATCAATGATTAATTTTGTGCCATAACCGCCATCAATATCAGCTATTTGATCGGTCAATAGAACTGCCTCTTCCAATTGATAATTAGCAGCAACGGTCTCACCAAAATCATAATAAGTAATTGAACCATCCAGCCCTCTAGCCACATCACTGTAGTCATCGGCGAGACCAATATAGACCCTTTGTGCATCAAAGGATCCAGCACTCGGTGCTATTTCAACGATGTCTAATTTATGAAAATCACCTGAAAATTTATCCTGTTGAAGGCCTATCAGAACATCATCGCCTTTGCCTGGATCAGTAATCACTCCAACAACACTATTGCTATTGATTGCAGCGATGGCTGTATCAATTGTTAGTGGCGCGATGACTTCATTCGCGCCCGTTCCGTCGATATGTAATCTATCTACCCCACTCCAATCAACATACCAAGTAGACAATTCACCAACAGTCCAATCGGTACCATCTGGGGAAATCCAATCAACGTCAAACAGATAGTTGATACCAAGGCCACCCAAATCAGCCGCCAGTTTATCGCTTACACGTGCAAAAGGCGCATTCGCTTCACCAACATAATCAAGGAAGTTAAATTCGGCGTTTGGAATTTTACCAAGACCATCTAAAGAGTCATAAGAAATATTAAAGCGACTAAAAGGCGCACCAAGATCAAGATTATCTTGCAACCATCCAGCGCCCTTCTCATCTTGGGCGGACTCACCTGCTAGATCGATAATGTCATTGCCCTGGCCCAGCGTGACATTTTCTCTTGTATAGAAAGTGATGTCATCACTATTGGAAAAATTAGTCGCCTGAAGTTGTAAGCTTGCATTGTCCCCTAACTCACCGAGTGCAGTAGTTATTATGTCTCCAATCTTACTATAAAGAGGGTCTCCTAGAGATAAAGTCAATACTCCATCAAGTCCAGTAATTGTGCTATGTTGCTGGTCATTAACATCATAAGTTAAGTCGATAGCCCAATGAGTCATATTTGCTGGATCAAAATGGAATGAAGGCTTGATTATTGAGTCGGTAAAGGAGACTACGTTTGTATTTGAACTTTCTATCGTTGTGCGTAGCCGTGTTAAATCACCAGCAATATCATTTACTGACAAATTATCTACATCAAAACTGTAATCGGCTGGGTATGAAGTAATATAGCCAGACCCATAATAACTACCAGTAAGAAGATCAACAACAGAATCAGTCGAGTTAGTTTGGTTGCCCGATTTAACAAGAAATTCAACATTTTGAACAACATCAGTGCCCTGGCCATAGAGCTCATTAGGAACTTCATGAGAGATTTCAATAAAATAGTTATCATTGTAAGTAAACCAACCGGTATCTCGTTCCAGGTGCCAGGTGGTGTCATCGCCAAACAAAGTCTTTCCTGAGTGGTCTGCTAAATAGGTGGCATAATCAATACTTGTATTTCCTTCAATCTTGTAAGGGTTAGCACCATCATAGATAATAACGCCATTGGTCTGAAAGTCTGTAAGGCTTATACCCTCTCCCACATCGAACTGTTTATTGCCATTGGCATCATAAAAATAAGTAAGTTTAAATTCACTTAGGTTAGGGCTCAGTTGATAAATATCTAGGCCATCGCCAGTATTAACAAAATCATCACCATCATTGATTCGCCATTTATCCACATATTCACTATTTACCCAAATTGACCCCTCAGAAATATTAATGGTGTCATTGCCACCTCGCATAGTAATACTGATATCGTTAAGGCCCTCTGGGAAAACAAAATCTGTAATTAATGAATCATCGATTACATCATCAAATAAACTGTCCTCAATACTTGCCAAAGGAAAGCCATAGGAAAACCACTCTAGGCTTGGATTGAGCGCTAAAGGTAGATTTACTGAGTCCCTTGAGCCAGCAGCACTAAATTCTATTTGATCAAAATCGTACAGTCGGTTGGTGCCATAATCTGTGTCGCCCTCAAAATTAGGAGTGTGCACTACCTCTACATAATTTTTAGTTAAAGCTGTATCGTATCCCTGGCTGAAGCTTAGTTGATTTAAATCAACCCCATTAATATAAAAGATATCATCACCAGTGGACTCAGTACTCCAAACTGAATTATTTGCCAACCCAAAAAACACATCGTCCCCCTCGGAGGCCTCGACTTTACGGAAGGAATCCGTAGTCAAATTACCGAATGGAGTTGTTGAAACATAGGGAGAATAACTGTACTGACTTGTAATCGAGCTAATATCAAGCACTTCACCAATATCAGCCGTTTCAATATAAAATGACGGAAAGTCAACCATTTCATCGTCATTTAGATTAACACCGGGGTAGCTGTCTGCTAGGTTGAATGAGTGTTGAGGGAGTACATTGATGGAGCCTCCGTCAAACTCTATTCTCTCTACCCCTATAACAATATCACTACCATCGCCATCTGCACCTGTGTTAGTGTCAGTTACTTTAGTTGCAGCCAAGTAGTTGCTATTAACTTGAGTATTGCTTTCGCCAATTAAGCGATAATTACTGTCCAATAAAACCCAAGTCGAGTCAATGGTGTACTGATCTCTTGCGCCGTCAAATTGTGCTACATCATAAGTATTAGCTCCACCACCGATAATAGTATCATCACCCATACCGCCTTTGAAATAATCTGGACCTACAGTACCAATAAGAATGTCGTTACCCTGATGTCCCCTCAAGTAGGTAGCACCTTGATCTACGATTTGCTGAAAACTGCCACCTTCATTGTTAAAGGAAAAATATGCAAATAAGTTATCTAAGTCTGAGTTTTCATCGGTTGTGGTGATTATTAACTTTACCCGATCTGAGCTTAATGCAAGAGTAGTTAGCAGATCAGCTGCAGACACACCCTCTTGTGAAAGTGTAGTATTAATAGCAGTAGCATCAGCATCGGACACCCATAGTTTAGCAGTCAACGCTGTGCCTACAGGTAAGCTTTCAAAAGGACGCACTGCCTCTGCAACTTGCTGACCCTGAAGGTCTTTAAACATGGCCACATCACTAGTCGAGACCAAACCACTCAACAAACTAAGGTCAAGAGAAATCTCTTGATTAGAGCCTACCGATGGTAAGCTTGGAGGGGCGCCAATTAAGGTGTCGTCAAAACGCGAACCTTCTTGTTGATATACCAATTTAGCATTTGCTAATTTATTGCCAAATACGTCAGAATTTCCGTATTCGTCTAAAAAAGCATCATTTTCAATAAAATAATTCCAAAGATACATTTCATTCGTAGTACCCACCCTGAAATAGGAATCATCGCCTTCAAAGTAGAGGGATTGCAGTCCCACTAAATAATCTGTACCATCACCACCAAGCGCATCAGTGAGCTGATCTGTTACTCGGAAGGCAGATTGATATCCCACAACGTAAGAGTCCGACCAATTGATTTCGCGAATGGGAGGTACAACATCTTCAAGACCCAGTGTATAAACAGGCAAATTATCAGCGCCAATTTCTAGATAACCAGTCTCAATTTGATAACGGGTTGAAGGGCCTGAATAGCTCGCCTGGTTCGATTCCCACCAGTCACCATTCGATGCAACATAACCATTCGGCGCAATAAAGATATCGTTGCCAATGCCGCCTTTAAAATGAGTGCCTAGACTAAAACCAATAACCGTATCATCGCCTTCTTTTCCATCAATTTGACCGCCATGGACCTCATTTCCTTGATTGGTGGTAATACCTAAACGTAAGTCCAAAAAGTCATCGAACTCAGTTAGTTGGCCATTGGCAAGTAAGGTGCTCTCGTTGTCGTTCTCATATATCTCTGGGGTGAGGCGTGGATATTTATCAGTGAAGCTCATTTGCTCAACACCCAGCAATACATCAATACCATGACCGCCTTGTTCATTGGATAACATGTCTCTTACTACATATCCGGAAAGGTGGTGATTTCCGACACTATAAATACTGCCGTCCTCAGTAGTAATATTGCCATTAACTAGATCGGTTAAATCGTAGACAACTCCACTACTACTGTCACCCTTGATTTCGTAGACAATATCTCCCGAATTAACAGTGTCAATTTGATAGCGGATATATTTGCTAGTAAATCTGACTTCATCATTGGCATTTAGCGCGCTATTTGAGGTATCACCCACAAATAAATCATTTCCAGCCGCGCCCGTAAACTGATTTTCTTCGCTGCCTCCGATAAACACATCATTGCCAGCCCTACCGTCCATTTCAACTCGTATGGCAGCACCACTCTCCGTCTGATACAACTCTGGCAATACAGATCTATCCACAATGATTTGAGTGCTATAAATAACATCGTTAAATTGCGTTCCCTCAACACGAAAATTGTCTTTAGATGGGTTATCCCAGTGATCACCAGATACTCGGTGGTTTAATTGAACATTATCGTCATTAAACTCAACCCTATCAATATTGGTAATTAAATTAACCCCAAAACCATCAACAGGGTTTGTGTCTGTGACAAAATAATAGTCTTCAGCGACTTGATATGTAAACGATTGTGTGGCAAAGTTATCACCCCAAAATGCTTCAACCTGTGCTTGTGACGCCTGGGTAATGACAAAGCTATCCTTACTTGTATCAAAGCGCACCCTATCAAAACCGCTGCCTGATAAGCCACCGTCTATAAAGTCATTGCCCTTGCCCGGGTTAATATAGTCAGCGCCGCCGCCTGTACTGATGTAATCATTGCCCTCATCAGAATCCACCCAGTTGTTTAAATCAACATGCTCAGAGTTTTCTTCTGTATTAATAATGTCACCAAAAGTAGTGCCTCTAACATGAATTTCACGAACATAACTAGGGTCGCTTGGATCAGCCCAAGTATTTTCGTAAACTTCGCTTTCTAAATTAATACCGGTGTCACTAAAATTAATGCGCTCAACGCCTAGCAAAAGATTGATTCCTTGACCTTCAAACTCAGCCGGCAAAAGGTCTTTAACAACGTACGCTTTGTTGTAACCACTACCAACCTGGTGCACCGTTCCATCCGCTGTCGTTATTTCTCCATCCGTAAGCTTGGTTAGATCGAAAGTAGTATTATTCTCTGAATCAATTACCACGTCCCCACCACCAATAAGCTCTATTTGATAGCGCGCTTTGACACCACTAAAATGAACTTGGTCTTGGCCAAACCATCGGTCATTTTCTAGGATAGGGGATCCAGCACCCACAATTAAGTCATTACCAGCCCCGTCACGAATACTTGAGCCCATGTCGTCGCCAATAAAAACATCATCGCCGCTATGGCCGTTGAACTCGATATTCCAAAAGTCTTTTGCAACCTGGCTGGACATGATATCAGCAGCAATGATTGTGTCATTAAATTGAGTACCTTCTACCCGAACTTGGCTTCCAGAGTATGGGTCTAACCAGCTAATTTCACTTTGTTCAACAGAGGTGTTCAACCAAACCGTATCACCTTCAAATTCGATTTTGTCAACATTAGTGAGCAAGGTTGCACCATTACTAAATACAGGACTCTGATCAGTAACTAGAAAATAAGATTGGTTTGGGTTGTAGGTAAGACTAGCAGCTACATCAGTGCTGAAATTAGCATCCCAAAATGCCTGAACTTCAGTTTGCTCTATTTTATTGATGCTATAGCGTTTAATGCTACCATCAAAACGGACAGTGTCACTATCCTGCCAACGGTTATTATAGTGATTGCCAGAAGCACCGCCATCGACAAAGTCGTTACCAGAACCAGAATTAATGTGATCTGCACCCGATCCCGCAAGCAGTAAATCATTTCCACCTTTGCCATTAATGTCATCATACCCATCGGTGCCAGTAATTTGATCACTAAATAAAGTGCCGTCGTATTGAGTACCTGAAGGTTCGCTTTCGCCACGCCAATCTATACTTCTGACTTCTGGCTCAAGAAAGATGTTATTATCATTAAATTGAATACGTTGAACGTTGGCTAGAATATCAATCCCATCATCACCCTTTTGGTCATTGACCAAAACATATAGGTCTTGTTTTATAGTGACGTTTTGAAGCCCTAAAACACTTAATAATTCGACAAAATTAGTAGGCGAGTCAGTACTATTTGGCTTTTCCGATGCCCACCAGCTACTAATCAATGTGCCATCAACAAATGTGGTTTCAGAGCCTTCTGTACCGCTTACACTTATTTGTTTAAGTTGGTAATCTTCTGACTTGCCTTGATAACGGACTTCATTATTATTTTCCCATGGTTTTTCAGTGTTATTTCCAGAAAGACCGCCATCTATAAAGTCGTTTCCCTCTCCTCCTTCGATGCGATCGCCAGATACAAAATTTTGACTATCAAAAACATCCAGCAACACAGCTCCCTGCAACGGCGTATCAGTGCCGTCTATATTTAGCGTTAGATTATGATTAACCCATATATCTACTTTGAGGTCCGCACTTCGATATACGCCGACAAGGCCAACAAAATCATCCACGTTAGCCGAAGCGGCTAATGCAGAGGTTGCTGCAGCTGAATTAACGCCGGTAACAATAAATTGAATGGTGGATGGGGTAGATAGGTCAACATTTAAATTTTGAGTGGTTACTTGATCATCTGAGTTGGTCCCAATAAATGCCGCCTGAAGAATTTCTCCTAGTTCTACTGTAAAAGCACTGGATTCACCCTCACTAATATTAGGTAGACTGCGAGATTCATGGTTACCACCTGCAGCAATGATAGCTGAGATTGGGTTAACATTTTTATCAGCAAGAATAATGTCATTGCCATCTCCACCTTTGAGCCAGTCCTGCTGATCAGTACCTTGAATTAAGTCATTGCCAATACCACCTTCAATTGAAATAGCTCGCTTAGGGTCGCCTTGCCAGTCTTCCCACATCCATACATCTTGACGTTGATCCAAGAAAATTTCAGTCCAATTTTCATTTTCACCAAAGGTAATTCGCCCAATATCCCAAAGCGTGTCAGTACTATTAGCGCCGGCTCCTGTTAAGTCAATACGGGTTACGCTAACAGAGTTGTCTGAATTGATTAACACATCAAATGCTTTGATATTCTCACCAGTATTACGGTTATAAACATCAATACTTTGGCTGTATTCAACAGTATCAAAGTCACGCCACCATTTACCGCTACTACCTTTACCGCCACCAGAAATTATGTCAGAACCCAGGCTTCCTATAATAGTGTCACCATTGGAACTACCTGCGATTATGTCGTCATTGGTTGTTCCTTTGATGTATAGACCATTATTATTATGACTCAATTGATAAGTAACCACTTCGCTGGTGTAAGTTTCAAGGTTATCAGAAACAGCATTTGTAACCCATGCCTGCCATTCATTGTTTGTTGTTAAATAATATTGAGCTGTTTCTTCCCAGCTATGTGTACGCGAATAATCAATAAGTTCGCTCAAAGTTGCCGAACTGATGTCGTAATTCTCAAGGAAGGTAGTGACTTCACTATTTTGTTCAGAGAAAGTCTTATTAACAGCAACCGTTACTAAACCGTTAGGATAGCCATCAACACCCAAATTGTGAAGATCATCAATAGGATCATCAACACTTGCTGAGTTGAGCACATCAAGTTGGCTTATATCACTGCCCGGATCGATTCTAAACATATACTTAGAAACGCCTGATGGTTCAAAATAAAAGGTAAACACAGGAGTGTTGTTATCAAGGTAGTTCTGAATATTCCCTTCAGCCTGAGTGAAACTACGGGAGAGGCTGTAAATAGAGTCCAAGCCCATAGAATAAAAAAGTTTTTCAGAAATGTCCCCCCAATTCTCAGGGGGTAAATGGAAGGTCGGGTTACCATCTTCGATAAAAAGTTGGGATATAGCTGGGTCAAACATATCATCAATAGAGTCAATGCCATACAAATCAGCGGTGTACTTATCGATAAATAAACCTAATCCTGCGCCAAGAAGACCATCGCCAAGGTACAAAGCGTTCTCATTTGCAGTTATTTCACTCACCCAAACCTCAGGAGCAATATCGATACTACCCTCTGTCAAAGCTGTGAATGTCGATACATTATCGCCAGGGACTAAGTTTACTGAGTAACCATACCCTTCTTCCAAAATAGCACTTAATATTGCCGTCTGGTTTTGAGGAGATGACCAGTTCGGATTGGCTATGGTGATACCATCGGGTATTGAGTCAAGAATTAGGTTGATTTGATCTGCTTCAACCCAGGCTTGCCACTCATCATTTGTGGTTAAATAACGATGTGCCGTTTGCTCGAAAGACAAATAGTTGTCCTTCATATGAGCAAGCAGATCGCTCAACGTTGCTGAACTGATGTCGTAGCTCTCAAGGAAGGTGGTGACTACACTATTTTGCTCAGAGAAGTCCTTGTTAACAGCAGTTGTTACAAGGGGAGTATACCAACCCTCTACACCTAAAGCTTTCAACGTACTGATAGGGTCATTAATGCTGACTCCTTCTAAATTTCCCCAAGTTGCTGAATCAGTACCAGGGTCTATTCTAACCAGCTCAGACACAAGAGCATGAGGCTCCCAAAGATATGTAAAAACAGGTGTGTTGTTTTCTAAATGTGTAGTGATAATACTTTTGAGCGCACTATCATCAGTTCCAGTGGCATGAACGATATCATAAGTAGTATCCAGGCCCATAGAATAATGGAGAATTTCCGTTTCTGTTTTCCAAGCCTCAGGGCCATCAATTAGTGCCGAACTCGTACCACCATGACTGAATAGACTGGCTATCTCAGGCTTAAGCATATCCGCTATAGAGCTGATGTCATATTTTTCAGCTGAGAACTTGTCGATATAAAAACCTTCACTACCGCCCATTCCAGTACCAACATTCAACACGTTAGCATTGTCTGTAGTAGGTCCAGTCCAAAGCTCAGGAGAAATATCTATAGTACCGTTAGTGATAGCACTATACGAAGATCCTGGTTCGCCTCCTATCAAGTTTACTGAGAAGCCATAGCCATCTTCTAGAATATTTTTTAAGATAACTGCTTGCAGATTAGCTGAATCCCAGAATAGTTGGGAGATAGTTATAGGATTTGACTTTTGTATGGCCATATTATTTCACTAGCTCTTCACGAAAACTTGACTTGAAGTTTACTTGATAAGTCAAATTGTTAAGTGCACTAGATCGATCGCTAAAAGAAAACTGACCTATTTTAAAACTTAAAGTTTTAATTAATTTTTCCAATTTTATTTAAGATTAAAGCTAATTATGATCCATAATATACCGAAACTATTCATAATATGTTAAGGACTTAACTAAAAAAAATCACTTGACAGAACTAGTTAAAAGTGTTTTAGTTAACGTCGTAGCGATTAGGAAGATTTAGCATTATTCACTTTAATAAAACCCTAAATATAATTATCATCCTCTAGGTGTTTAAATTATTAATAACACATCTAAAACTTTGTGATAAAAACCTAGTGTTTTCTCCATTACTATTCAAATTAGTCTTAAGGCGATAATTGTTATAGATAATTCAGCTGGTCTTAAAATATTATTTCTCAATGAGGTGGGTGTATACCTCGTAAGCACCCAAAATAATTTAGCAGACGAAAAAAAGGCCTGAATATCTTCAGGCCTTTTAGAATATGGTGGGGCGTGAGCGACTTGAACGCTCGACCAGCGGATTAAAAGTCCGATGCTCTACCAACTGAGC
>ENA-OSJC01001397-OSJC01001397.1-marine-metagenome-genome-assembly--contig:-NODE-1397-length-19879-cov-3.816887_pt1 | contig 19879 bp, 23 predicted proteins | sample MGYA00237885_ERZ534234 | MGnify/ENA primary metagenome ERZ534234 (study PRJEB26413, sample SAMN06343907) | marine metagenome | isolation source: coastal waters | place: Atlantic Ocean: West Antarctic... | reverse complement strand
CCGGGCATGACACCGCGCAAAGTATCAGGCAAAGGCGCAAAGCCTATTATCGATTTAACAGGCAAATGGATTTTTGAAATGTTTGGTAAAGATCACACCCACGTAAATGTGACTTACCAACCAAATCACATAATGATAAAAGGTATGAAAAATGACTGATAAAGTTATTTTGAGCCTTTGCGATTTTTCCGGGCGGTGGAGCGATCCCTATAGCAAAGCGGGTTATGATGTCAGACAGATTGATATTAAAACAGGCGATGACTGTCGATTGATGCGAATAGTTGACGCCGACATTCACGGCATACTCGCCGCACCCGTATGCACAGCGTTTAGCGCAGCAGGGGCGAGACATTGGAAAGCTAAAGCAGCAGAAGGTGACAGCCAGCTATTAGAGGGGCTTTCTATTGTTGATGCCGTGTTGCGTTTAGTCGCAGTACATCAACCAGAGTTTTGGGTTATGGAAAACCCTGTGGGACGCTTGAAAGATTTCATAGGCAATCATGCCATGACGTTTCAGCCCTGCGATTTTGGCGGATACTTAGAAGATCAAACAGAAGACGCTTATACCAAACGCACGTGCCTATGGGGTGACTTTAAACACCCGACACCTAAACCAGTTGACCCCATCGACGGATCAAAAATGTGGGCGAAATATGGCGGATCATCTGAGAAGACCAAGACCGCACGAAGCATGACACCCCGTGGTTTTGCCGAAGCATTTTACCAAGCCAATCCTTAAATCTACCACAAACCAAAGGACACAAGAAAATGATAAGCACCCAATCCCCAAGCCTAAACCCGAAGACCGGGCCCATCAATACAACGTACCGCAGCGGAGACAAACCGTTTGGCACTTGCCCAACATCCTGCAAGCTGTGCAGCCGACCAGAAGAAGCCACTACTAAAATCGACCATACATATATGAAGGCCGTTTATGATTCCGTACCGCCAGCCGGGAAGGTTTTCACCTACGTGCATTTTCATCATAAAATGTGGGCGAGCAAATACCCGGCAACCAAAGGCAAAGCCGTTTTTAACTATAGCGCCGACACCCTGCGACTTGCTAAAGCATCGCTGGCGGCTGGCGTTCCTACTGTCATTGCGGTGACTGAAAAAGATTTAGCCAGGGCAAAAAATCAGCCTGGCTTAAAAATCAAGGTGTGCCCAGCCGATAAAAAGACCGGGAAAAATTGCAGCAATTGCGGAGGGGCTAAGGGGCCAATATGTAGCTGGACGGATCGTGATTTTGCCGTGGGTTTTTTGGTGCATGGAAACCAGAAGAAAAAAGCCGCCGATCCTAAAACGCCGGGCGGATGTTATGGGGAGGCCGGACACTTTACAAATATGCATTGGAAGAAGTTGAGCAACAAGGAGCAAAACATGACAGACGCAGAAGCGCATACATACTTTATAAAATCCCTTGGCTGGGGCGCGATTGTACGCCCTCACATTGTCGGAGACATGGGTTTAATGTAGGATTATGGGGGCGATTGCGCCCCCTTTTTCCTCAAGTGCATTTACCAGATGCATTTGATGAAGAACTAACCAACCAACCGAAAAGGAAAAGATTATGAAAAAAGAACACACACACACCCCGTGGTTTTTAGAGCTTGAAGGTAACGAACTAGACACCGCCAGACGCTGGACGATTAGCGCCGGGCCTAATCATTCATTAGGCGCATTAAGAATTGCCACCGTGCCAGACCGTGACAAGGAAGACAAAGCTAACGCCGTCCTAATGTGGGCAGCACCAGAGCTATTAAAGGCGCTTGAATGGTGTGAATCTGTTTACGGTGATGATTGGCCGGAAAATGCCAGCATACGCCAGACAATCAAAGCTGCAAAAGGCGGCGCAGCATGAACAACGACCACAAGCGAACAGTGCGCGAAGACCTAGCAGATTTTGCCGGGTTAGTTGCTATCTTTTTAATGTGTATTTACGGAATCCCATTGCTGGCAGCTATCGCCAGTTAATGAATAGGCCGGGCGATGCTACCACACATCCCCGGCCCGTGATTCTCTCAGCCAACCGAAAGGACGAAAAACCGATGAGAACGAAAAAAGTTATACCATACCCATTGCCGCCGAGCCAGCTTGAAACGGAATGTCTGGCAATTTTTGGTGAAAGATGGAAATTTGTATTAAGTGAGAAATTGAACGTGACGCATAGGGCAGTGAATTTATGGGTAACGGGCCAACGTAAGATACCGGGCGCTGTTGTGTTTGCGTTGAACGTATTAAAGGGAGTGAGATAATGATCACAAAAACGAAGGCGGCATATTGGTTAAGTGAGGCATGGGGCCAAGAGGTTAAAGCCAAAGATGTGATTGTTAAAAACAATTGGATGTTTGTGCGCGGCGATAGTGATGTTGACTGCATCCACACGCCACATGGCGATTTGTCTGGTGAGGCATGGGACGGCATCAAGTTAGACAAAAGCCCGTTTGTTATTAAAGACAAGATTGAAGTGAGAAAAATAACGGATGCGCTTGATAAAGATTACAAGCGATATCTGATGGAGCATTGCGGATACACGGAAGATGATTGGCGAGCCGAGAACGAATAACCTACCAGCCCCCGGCCTAATCAGTCGGGGGTTTTCTTTTGCGTCCTTTGTCAGTGATCCGATAGAGCCAGCCGGATGCGCGAACACCGGGCGGTAATCTCTGATCGATGCCGGGTTTAGGTCTGCGTTCCAGCCCACCGAGTTTAATCAGTCTGGCGAGCGTTCCATCCAACAAGGGCTTATCCATGTCGAGGCGTTTTCTAATTTGGGTAGGTGTGCGAAACAAGCCATCATCCATGACAGTGAGAATTGATGACGCATGACCCACGTTCCAATCATAGTGAGAAGTGTAATCCCGCTTGCCTTGATTAACCGTCCTGCGGTTCTGTCCGAGAAGTTTTTCAGCCATAATAAATAATTGTAACCCTTAAGTCATTGATATTAATGGAAACTTAAAAAGTTGCAATTTTCTCTACAACTGTTAAGTCATTGATATTAAAGGGCCAAAGTGAATAAATTGAATAATTGTAATAATTGTAGGGGGGTGGGCCTCTCTTAGAAAGAGAGAGAGAAAGAGAAAGAGAAGGTAAGGGTAGTAGTAAGTAATTATATATATATATACAATTATATACCTTTAACCCTTACCTACCAACGACTTAGATAATTGTAAGATACCTGTATCGCCCCTATAATTGTAGACAATTATTACCCTCTGGCCTTATATACCACTTTTGGCTTTGTCTTAGTCTGGACGAATATCTCAGTGAGTTCCCCCGCCTCGACCATATCGGCCAGCATTTCTTTCCGTTTACGCCGATCCAGCCACCGGGTACGCAGGGTAATTTCAGACAGTGACATGCCATCATATTTACCAGCGATAATCCTACGAACCTTTTTACGCTCACGTTCGGTTTGGTTTTCGCCCATGTGCGATTCGATATGCCGGGTGATTGTATCGGCACATCGCTCCGCAATACGGTGCGCCCACTTAATCATTGCCATGTCGATAACGGGTGTAACCGGGTCAACGGCCCCTGCGCCAATGAGAGCAATCTTGAGTGCGTTTTCAACAATACGAGTGATGATTGGTTCTGTGTTAGAGCCAATGATCAGACGCTGTTGGTCAGTGAGCTTCCGGCCTTGCGCATTGATGTACGCCTGCGCCTCATCGGTTATTGGAACGGTCATGGGGGCTGGCACTGATTTTGCTGTCGCAATATCACCAAGTGAGCGAACCTGATCCTCGCCTATCTCATGTATCTGTTGGAGATGCCCAGTAATTTTAGCTGGTGTTGGTATTTGCTTACCTTGTTGCGGATATGGCACGTTGTCTGTGCTAAAGATCAAAAGCCGCGACAGTGAGCCTTCAAGACTGTTGGCTGCTGTTAAATTATTAAAAAACGAACCGGGCGTTGATAGGCCGTGTATGACCATGTTTGGGTGTTCGATTTCAGCGCGTTCTTTTTCAACGCCAGCGTATTCTATACCACGGAACTTTCTGTTCGCGGCGGAATACAATTCGGTCATGTTGTCCAGTATCTGACGTAAGTGAGGGGGTGCGTGAGCCGCATCTGCCATATGCCCCATCATCATTCCAAACTCATCCAATTGGAACAACATTGCTGGGTGGCGAGCCACGGCCTTGATCATTGCCGGGCCTGATCCAATTTTGGAACCGCCTAAGTATTCTCCTAATTGTGCGTCAGTGAGCAGCTTGTCCACACATCCGATTGCATGGTTTTTACCCGCACCTGACGGAGCGATGCCCACGATATAGACGTTGGTGCGTAATCCTGTGGGTGTTTGGTACTTGCGACCCATGACAGTGCCGAGAAGGGCCAGTGCGGCTCCTATATATAATGTAGGCTGTGGCCTGGGTGCTGTGGCCTCCATCCATTCGCATATGTCTTTTAAAATACCGGGCGGGTTATCGAATGCTTTGGCTAGGTTGATGCGCTGGGTGATTTCGGTTTTTATTTCTGGTTCTGGTTCAAAATCGCTTTTTGGCTGAAAGACCACATCCGGCATCGATTCCCACATTGCATGAATATTATCCATACCAAGCCATTCGCGGAGGAATTTTAGAGCGCCTTCTAACTCACAACCCGCAGATAGCATTGCGATATCTAGGCACGTATGACCAGTGCCAGCGCCCCAATCCATTATGCCGTCTGGATGGATGGATACATTCGCATTCTCTACGCCACGCCAGTGAGCAACCACACGATACCCGCCATCGTGCGTTGGCTTGGCCTGTGGGAATAGCTTTGGAACCCACATATGCAGATTAGCTAACCCGGCATCATTTACTTCTGCCCAAATGGTTTGCGATCCGTCTGGGTCTGGGTCAGAGCGTTTGATGTCGCGCTCATTGCGACCACGATCATCCTCATCCATAAATGGCTGGAGTATCGCTGTCATTTTTGCCGCAAAATCTTCCGGCAACGATGGCAAGTCATCCGGCGTCATGTCATGCAGCGTATCGTCAGTGATCCAAACGTATGCCATTCCGTCTGGATGGATGGATGGCGGCAACACAGTCTGATTGCCGTGGGAAAGCAACTCAAATACGGATTGACCGCCAACAGTCCACTTCTTAGATTTCTCGCCACCATACTTAAAGAACGAGATATAACCTTTAGCGCCCTTCTTACGAACAGGGCTGGGGGGCAGGATGCTTTCGATGGCAGCGCGTACTTCTGGCGAGCCATAATCCAGATCACCACCGACCACGCCCGACTTTTCACCGAGCGCGATCCCGACACCAGCGCCCGGCCATTGTTCCCACTGACTTGTTTCAAATGTAGATGGCAATTGGCTGCAATACTTCTGCCAGTTGGACAACCCAACCCAATTGTTGTTCACATAACGGCCCGGTCTTTTTTCGCCCGGCAGTATCGGCATACAGCTATAACCCATGCCTATTAAATCAACGCCTACTTTTGCAAATGCACTCATTATTTTTGTTCTCCCTAAAACGGTATGTCTTTTTCAGTGAACGTGCGATCACGCAATGTTGCAGTCCACCCATTAATGGCGCACTCGACCATCTGTTCAAATTTGTATCCGTTACAGTTTTCAATGCGTATGCCTTGTTCCTCGCAATACTCACCCACGTATTTACAAGCAGCAACCATTGCCTCTTCTTCATTTTTAGTTTTATCGATCATATCCATGCACTCCATAGAGCAATAATGTTTAACGGGACGTTTTTGAATTGCGAACCCACGGCTCTCCATGCCACAAACATTGCAAATCATCGGATGCCTCGAATTGAATGTGTTATAATTCATTCCCCGTTTCTGGATCACGATCTTGGATGGCCCGTGATAGATAGATACCCAACTCATGCAACAAACTATCAAGGCTACTATCATCATCAGATTTCTTTTTGCATTGAAATGCCACTTCGCGTAATGACCCATTTTCTGGGCTGTACGCCAGCGAGATATAAACCCGGTGATTGCCATTAAGCTGAACCGAGAAAGTTTCCGCTGGTAATCTGTTTGCCGCTTTCATTGTGCAAACCCCCGCAGAAACGGTTTTACGTCTGGTTTCATTTTTAAATTCATGCCGTTGTCATCAAACCGGGCAAGACCAAGAGCCTTGGCCCAAGTTGTCGTGACCTTGGGCCAGTTGGCAGATTGCTCAGTAAGTTTTGCAGAGCTTGCAAGACGGCCCTCAATTCCAGCCGGTGAGAAGTGATTTTGTTTTATAATCTGGGGCATCAGGTATCTCCATTTGTGGGGTAAAATCATAATCGGTGATGCGGGTGTAACGACCATCTATTTTTGTTGTAATCGTCAACGGGGTTGGGATTGCCATGCGTTGAAGTAACGCTTCCGCCACTGTTGTGGGGCAGGGCTTGCCGGGCATACGTTTTGCCCACCATTGAACGGCCTTGGTTCGCGCATACCCGGTGTGCTGAAAACAAATCCATTCGGATGCGACTTCGTAGAAGCCTTTGCGGTAACACACGCGCATCGATGGTGGCTTGCCCGGTTTTTCGTGCATATTGTAATCGGCGCTGGTTACACGATGAATCTCAGGCACGACTTGCGCCGACATAATTGCGGCAGTTGATGCCTTTGCTTCGATCTTAATTTCTGGCGGTGGGAAAACGAATCCACAGTCCTGACAGTCATTAGCGCCGAGCAACACATACGATTGGCATTCGGGACACACCTTGGTCGGTGCTGCACCCGTTCCATCAGACATCTTTTTGTTGTTGGCCTTGACGGTATCTACTGGGCCATGTCGCTCAACATTTCCCGCAAAATCCAACACTAAGCAGTTTTCTTTAGTCGGGTGTGTCCTCGTTCCTCTTCCCACCATTTGCACAAATAAACCCGCCGATCCAGTTGGCCGTAATAGCGCAAGCAGCGAAACGTGGGGCGCGTTGAACCCCGTTGTCAGAACATTCATCGATGCCAAAGCGGTAATCTTTCCAGCCTTGAAGTCTACGAGCAATTGCTTTCTTTCTTCTGGCGGCGTGTCTCCGACGATGGTTTCGCATGATATCCCCCGGCTCCTTATTTCATCACGAACATGGAAGGCATGATCAACGCCGGAGCAGAACAGCACCCAGCCATCACGACCCTTGCCGTACTCGCACACTTCATCGATTGCAGCCTTGGTCACAGATTCAATATCCACCGCTGCTTGAAGCTGGCCGGGTATAAATTCACCGCCACGTTTACCCACGCCTGACACATCCAATTGGGTTGTGGTTGACTTAGATATAAGAGGGGCGAGATAACCCTGATCAATCATGTCGGCCAACGCTGCGTCATAGCAGATGTCATCGAACAGGGCATTGTTGCCTTCATGGAGCATTCCACTATCCATGCGGTATGGCGTTGCGGTTAGGCCAACAAATTTAACCTTGGGATTGATCATCAACAGATCATCCAAAAACTTACGATACATAGTGTCTGAATTTTCTGGGATTAAATGTGCTTCATCGATGATAACAAGGTCAGCCCATTGTAATTCACCGGCACGTTTGTATATCGATTGGATGCCAGCGAATATCACTTGAGCATCGATGTCGCGCCGACCCAGCCCCGCACTATATATACCGGCTGGGCATTCTGGATAAAGAGCCATCGTTTCTTCGTAATCTTGAACGATTAATTCTTTAACATGGGTTAGAACGACAATTTTTGTCCCTTTCCACATCAAAGCCTCTTTGATGAATTGTGCTAAGACCACGGATTTACCCGTTCCTGTCGGTAGCACAATGATGGGATGCCCGGCAGTCTGTTCCCAATACGAGTACAGACTGTCGATGCTTTCCCTTTGATACGGTCTAAGCTGGATCATTCTGCGGCCTCCGACATTCCCTCTATCGGAAAGTTTAATGTGGCAAATTCACCATGATATTCAATAGCTGCGGCATCATATGCTAAAGCGGCATCGTAACGATTTTTATAACTGCCAAGAAAAATAGTTTTGTTATTCATTGAGATTCTTGCTGCAAAACTATCGCCTCTACAAGTAACACCCCAAAATCCCGTAACAGTTTTTGGTCTACCGTGCTTGTTAGCAACATTTTCTGAATGAGTTGCACTACGAAGATTAGAAAGCCTGTTATCTGTTTTAATTCCATTTATATGGTCAATTTCTAAATTAGATATATCAACCCCATAAACCATTACCCAAATAACCCTATGAACGAGTGTTTTTCTAAAGAAGCGCATTTGCAGGTAGCCTTGTCCACAGGGCGACCCAACAGTTTCACCAATTCCTCCGCGCCTACCAGATGTTTTTTTTATTCTGGTTAGAACACCTGTGTGGGGATCATATGAAAAATATTCAAGTAATGCGCTCTGAGATAAGGGAGAAAATTTACTCATATCCCTGTATCCTTCCAAGTTTCACCATTACGCATTTCATAGACAACATTATCGCCATCCATATCGGCTTGTTTTCCACCGACTAAATCGGGGATGAACCGTTGGCTGGTGCAGCCAGCTTTTTGCGCTTCAAGATCAAGTTCTGCGTTGTTAAATTTTTCGCATATCCACCCGCCGGTATCGGTTGGCGTTGAATGCATACAAGTGCGACAGTTTCGGGCCGGTAACTCACCGCCGTGACAATTATCCCAATGGTCACAGAATTTACATTTCCAGAAGGCTGCATCTTCCGTGATCCGCATGGGCGGAACACCGGCATGGATTAACCGGCCAGCCCGTTCGATTTCCCGTTCCGAAAATTCTTTGTCATAATTGACCCGTTCGGAATATAGCTCGTCAGTGTTTTTATTAACGGCCAGATAGAAGGCGCGTTCCATCCCGGTAAGATGCATATAGACTTGCATTTGCACAAAATGCTCACGCTTAGATTTTTCAACGCCTTCCTTTTTTAATTTAAGGAAAGATTTTTCACCGTGGGTTTTAAATTCGGTAACGTGCCATTTTTCGGGCGCTTCTTTTAGACCCTTGGCGATGCCGTCCATCGATCCGCCAAAGTGACCGCCGTGCGCTTCAACGCGAAACTGACGCCCGGTTTCTGGATCAGTGTCCATGCATTGAGCGCCGGTAGCGCGGATGTCTGCCACCATGCGAGGTTCCGCATGATTGCCAGTGTCGAATAATCGCAAAAGACGCCCATTGTGATGGCTGGTTGTGATCCAGCGAAAGATTGACCACACTTCTCGGTCACACTCACGCCCGACAATTGACGCGCCCATGTGAGGACGGAAGCCATCGTCTTGCTTCATTTCGTAGGCCGCATAGATTGCGTCTACGGATGGTGAATTAAAATCAGGTATTTTAGCCATTTCTATTACTCCCAGAGTTAAAAAATGGCCCGGTGTGAAAGGGATAAACACACCGGGCCAAAACGTCAGCCTATTTGGCCCAAGGCATTCCGCCTTGTCCTGCGGCTGACGGCGCTACAACAGCGGCGGGAGGTTCCGCTGGTGCTTGCGCTTCTGCTGGTGAAGCAGCAGATGGTGTGGAACCGCCTTCAAGTTGCTTTTGCATCTTGCGGAAGTCGATACCATTTGAAGCGTCATAACCGTTAGCTGCCGGGTTGATTTTAACCTCGGCGTAAAAGGGTTTGTCGTGCGCCAACGAACTATCATCGAAGGTGGACAGCTTCAGTAGTTTTTGCAGAACCTTCAGAGCGTTCTGGCCCTGCGACGCTACGCTTTCTTTTTCGTGTGCAAAGTTTACATATTCAAAAATCTTGCGGCCTTCAGCGCCGTTATCAAGAAGGTTGATTTCCAATTTCACATAAGCACCAGTTCCAGCTTTGTTAGGCTGAACGTCACTGTCTGTGATCTGCGCCAAGTAAGTACCGGGGCGAACCGGGTCGAATGCAGTTGCTGTGAATGTGTCAGCACCCGCAGCGAAGTCTTGACCAAACTGAGCCATTATTTTTTGTCCTTTGATTGATTAAAGTAAGGGATGTGTGAAGCAACGGATTCCCACGACAGCGGGATTGTTTCCGGCATTGCAAAACGGTTTTTTGCAAGGCTGGTTGGCTTGTCTTGTGTTTGGAACAGGCGCTCACCCGTGCCGACAGCCTTGTTCTGTTTGCGGTTAAATCCGACATCCGTTTTGGTGGATGCAATTTTGTAGGATGCAAACAGGATTGCGTCAGAATACTCACGAACGAGAGCATTCGTTGCCTTGTGCATTTTCATGTCAAAGCGGGTGTAAGGGTCTAATTCTGGATGCTCGACCTTTACGGTGATTTCGTGGGCGATCTGAATGATCGTCATGTTTTTCTCAAGACGTAGTGCCTCAAGACCGGTTAGATACATTTCTTTAAAATACCGGGCGGCTTCTGCAAAACCTTTGCCGTAGGGCACTTCCGCGCAAGATGGAAACCCGGCTTTTTTTGCAGCGTATGTCTGTACTAACAAGTCCAACCAATCGCAACTATCGACAACTAAGGTCTGAAATTCATGGTCTTCGTTGTATAAAGAACCCAGACATTCGATTACTTCCTCAAATGTTTTGCAGAGCGGGAACGTACCGCCACCGTTTGCCAACAGTGTTTCCATAACCGAAGTACCATCTGGCATTTTACCGCCTAACCCGTCTTCAGTACGGATAAAAATAGCCTTTGGTGCTGTAACGCCTAGCACCGTCTTACCGATGCCAGGCACACCATACTCCAAAATGCGAGGCGGGGTTGGAGCAGCAGATGTCTCCAACGATTTTAAAGAAATAGCCATTTAAAGTTTCCTTTCGATTTTGATCGCAGTTTTAGCTTTTTTAGAATTTAGTGCATAAGCTAGTTTGGCGTATAAATAGGGTTCTTTAACCCGCAATTCCCGACAAAGTTTATCCGAAACTTTAAAGGTTTCCTCAATTGTTATAGGATTAAGGTTTGAATCTTCTAGATCATCTATGATTGCATGATACGCATCTAAATTATCTATTTTTCGGGTGATTTTACTAGTGATGATAATTTTGTATTCATCAGTATTGTGAGTTTCCGCGCCCTCGTCTTTTTCACCAAGGCTCGCAATTATCTCTTCTTCAGCAGCAATCCGATCCGTTTTTGCGCGGTCTTCATTGGATTTTGCAGTCAACCATTCTTCTGCCAAAATAGCAGTCGTTCTGTTACTCAACATGAGCATAGCCTTTCTTTTGTGTCTAATTTTATTACCGCCTTTTTCTGTCATTAGTATCGGTAAAGGGGGAGCGACATGGCAAAGGAACCAACGCTCTGGGAAGCGAACTCCCCCTTTTCCATAAAATTAAATTCCTTCGTTCTCCACCATTGCTAGAGAAAGTATGGCAAGTGCATCTGCCTCGTTATCATCAACCGGCTCAAATCCCCACGATCTGGCCGCTTCGATCATAGCTTCTTTTCCTGCATTGCCCTTGCCTGTGGCAAATTTCTTGATTGTTCCAACTGGGTAGCCACAATATGGGGTTTTGTTTTGTTCGCACCATTCTGTAAGCACGGCTAGAAATCCACCGTAGACATGGGCAGCGGATGTGCCAGCGTGACGCCGGACTTCCTCAAACGTGACCAAGTCAAAATCAAATTCTTCCATTTCTTTTAGCCATTTTGTGAAACGGATATAACGCATTCCGCCACCTTCGTATCTAGCATCAAATTTATATGACATCGTTCCCGACATAATAGAACCAGATTCGGTTGTCATTGCAAAACCCATTAAAGTTCCAAGGTCTAGTGCTAAAATTTTCATGGCTGCTCACATTCATAAGCTAACGCAATGTAATTAATTGCGTCTAAAAAAGTATCTTTTTTTGCCTCTTGATCATCTATTCCTTGCGCCAACCGAGCAATTTTCATCTGAGCCATCATAATGGCTGTGTCGCTCTTGCTAATTTCTTTGCCCAAAAAATTAGACCACTGACCCGCAATCGAACCGAATACTTTGTCGGCGCTACCGTAAACCTCGCCACGTTGGTTTAAAATAACGGCGCACTCTAATAAAAGAGCATTTGAAGTTGTAACTGTCTTTTTCATTTGAACCTCCGCTTCTAAAAGGTTCTTTTTTTATAATAATGTCAACCTGACCCAATGCACTAAATAGTTGCACTTTTCCGTGCCCTAAATAGCAACATTTTTTGGCCCTTATTCGTCTAATCCCTCTCTCACAGATATTCGGTTTGCGTCATATTCTGGTGTAATGTTAACATTAAATGTACCGAATTTTAGGGTAATAAGCGACCCAGCCAATTGCGCCATAGAATCTTTGCTTAACAGCTCTTGGGTGTAAAATGTGAACCCGTCGATTGTTTCAACAGATGGCTTAAAGGGACAACCATTAACTGTTAACAGAAGCCCTTTTTCTTGAGCGCCACTTAGAACTTTAGATATAGTGTTTCGGTGAACTCCAAGGTCTTTCGACACTTCAGATATTTTTAGTTTTTCGTTCTTAAAATGACATTTAACGACGGCAAATAGCACGAATCTGTTTAAATCTTCTTGGAGCCAATAATGATAAATGTTGTTTTTTAACAATTTAAGCTGTCGGTTTCTAAAAGCCGTTTGTTCATAAACAAAAAAAGCCCATTGTGCTGCAATTGTTGAACTTCTTTGATTAGCAATTTCTAGTCGTAAATCAGTTGTCGCTTTATCGCCCATAGAAACGACTAAATTTTTATTTCTAATGTGAGTATCATAATCCATTTTATTTTTTTATGCACAATTTCTGTGCAACCTTTACTTTTTTTATTTCATTTTTATGCATTTTTATTCGATAATTAATGATAAATATTAACTTAAAGCTAATATTCGTTTTTAATCGTCTTCAATTACGAACAAATCGCCATATGAAATCATATGATTGGAATTGTGTATTATTTTCCGTTGGGTGCTAAATCGCGGTTGTCGCACCTCACCATTCATGATTCTGGTAAGCGTTGACGTTCTTATACCGCATTTTTTGGCGTATTTAGACGCCGATTGCTTTGTTTGATCTAAATATTGATTTATTTTCATAACATCATATGTCGCACAACCCGCAATTGTCTGCAAGCATAAATCGCAGAAATCTACTACTTTTTTTATTATTCGTTGCATTTGTCGCAATAAAAGTTTAATGCTAATTGTTGTAACGCAAGGCTATAATTTTAAGCGTATTTATAGAAAGCTAGTAAAATGGCAAAATCACCAAAAGATACAAAAAAAATAACTAAAAAAAAGCCACAAAAAAAAGCATTTCATAATGCACCAAGTGAAGGCGCAATAATGGATGGCGCTCCAAAAGAAGCTGTAAGGCGTGAGTTTGGCAAAAGATTACAAGGCGCGATGATTGACGCTGGTTGGAATCAGTCTGATTTAGCCAGACAAGCTGGTTTCGGGCGCGACAATGTAAGCGCCTATATAAGAGGTATATCTATGCCGGGGCCACTACATTTAAACGCAATGGCAAAAGCATTCGGTATGAAGGTAGAAGAGTTACTGCCATCCAAGGCAATGCCATCCATCGATCAAGTTATTCCAGCAATGGACATCCGCGATATCGGCAAAGGTATGGCCTGGCTCCGTATTAACCAAGCGGTTGATTGGGATGTGGCGCTTAAAATTATGGCGATGTTAAAGAGCGATGATAAAGACTAAAGAATTTGCCGCGAAGTGCGGCGTATCAATTCGTACCGTCGAAAGGTGGGTTGCTGCTGGTAAGCTGAAGCCGCATAGAACTCCCGGCGGTCACGCAAGATTTACAGAAAAGGACATGGAACAATGGCACGGCCTAAACGCACAGTCCCTTGGCTCGCAAAACGCGGAGACATCTATTACGCCTACTGGCCTAGACAAGATAGCCCAAAGCCGGGAAGCTGGTCTTTGGGTACAACAGAAGCTGGAGAAGCGCAGGATCGTTTCGCAGCGTACCTGATAAACCGCGATGTTATAACTGACACAGCGGAAACATCAAAAGACATTACTGTAAAAAAAATCCTGTCCGACTACAAAATAGAACACATCGATGAGCCGGGCAAAGTGGCTGAAACAACCGCTGATCGTTTCGATTCCTGCCAAAAAAATTTAAACAGGTTTTTCGGCACAGCAATTGTCAAAGATATTGGCATTTTAAATTGCAGACAGTATAAAAAAGCGCGAAACAGTGGGCAATCGGGTCATAAATCAGGTGATAGTACAGTCAGACGCGAATTGGCCGATCTTGAAAGCGCCATCGGCCACGCAGTCCGGTGGAAACGGTTAAACAAATCCGACGCACCGTTTATTGAAAAACCAAAACAAGCACCCCCAAAAGATCGTTGGCTCACAAACGACGAGCTAAAAAGACTCATGGAAAACGCATCGGGCCGGACGTTATTATTTATCCAGCTTGCATATTGGACTGCCAGCAGGAAACAAGCGCTGCATGAATTAACGTGGTTTCAAGTTAAATTTGAGGATCGCAAAATACACCTTAATGCATTGGGCCGGAAGCAGACATCAAAGAAGCGCCCCACTGTTCCGTTGGTTGCTCAATTATTGCCTATTTTACACTCAGCCAAAACAAAAGCATCAACGCCTTGGGTGCTGGAAACGTCCGGCGATACAAGAACGGGCTTTTATTCGGCCTGTGAGAGAGCAGGGTTAAAAAAGGTGACCAGACACACACTGAGACACACACGGGCCGTTCACCTAGCTCAAAGCGGCGTTAGGCCGTATGTAATCGCCGGCCTGTTAGGCGATACCACCGCCACCGTGGAAGCAAATTACTTGCACCATTGCCCTGATCATATTCGTGCAGAGATAGAAAGTAACAAAGAAATAAATACAGAAGATTTGATGGGTCACTAAACGTGTCATTAAACCACAGTGTGTCATTAAAAATGTCGCGTATGTAGGGTATTTGTAGGGCTTTATTTTATAAAATTGATATGTGATAAAGTAAAATGGCGGAATCGCAACAATCTCATAACCCGCAAGCACTGCATTGACATTGCAGGGGTCACTGGTTCAATCCCAGTCGTTCCCACCAAAAAACCCCTTGATTGCTGCGGCTTTCAAGGGTTTTCTTTTGTCGGGTTTCCAACCTACAAGAGAACAAAACGGGTTTTGTATCACTAAGTGTGTCACTAAAGCTCGCCAGCGCAAAATTTTGCGTGATTAAATAGCTGGGTGTAAATTCTTTCCGCAGTCACATATTCTCCGCGCTTTATCAATTTCACGGCTGGTTTGATATACACGTTAAAAAATCTTTCATACGTTTCGTTATCATCAATGGCATCGATGATACTCGGCGCTTCTGCATAGTATTGATCCACCAATGCCCGGCCTTCGGGTGTCTTCATCATATAATCGTCGCGGAACTGTCGCAGTGTCTGAAGTTCATCGCATCCATCTGGTAGTCCCATGACCTCACACGCCGCTGTTGTGATGAAGCATCCACCACCGCTGTCGCCATTACTTGATCCACCGTAATCCGTACCATAATCGTTATAATCGGTATTCATGCTGGCTGTCTGGGCCGGTGACGGAGTAAATGAATCATTTATATTCCCACCCTCTTTATCATTAACAGCATTACTATAACCTTTATTAACTTTTGAGCCATATTCATTGGCCGCATTCCATAATAAACCACCACCGGGTATAGCAGCAGCTAAACTCAAACCAAAGGGGCTGTTGGCAAACGATGTTACCTTATGAGCATTATTGTAATCACCCAATGTAGCATATGAAGGTGCTGCCGTTGCTAACGCACCACCATTGTATCCTTCTCCACTATCCTGATTTACAGAGCCATCTGGTGCTGAAACAGGTGCTGAAACAGATGCTGGCGCGATAATAGGATTCGGTTCTGGTAATGCGCTAGAGGCCGACGAAAACTGCCGAATCATAGGTGCTTGTTTCTCTAACTGCGCGACAACTGCCGGGCTGGTCATTACGGAGTTAAAGACATCGGCAATGCCGCTGCTTGTGCTGCCTGTACCTGTACCACCAGCCACGTTGGAACCGTTGTATTTTACAACGGAATTTCGGTTGTTGTTCTCATTTACGACAGCCATTATCTGGTACTCCTTAACTTACGTTTTGCACGGGTTGCTCTTGTAGGTCGTTTTCCAGTTTTTAAGCCATGAGGTCCAGCCATACCGCCCACAAATACTTCGCGGGTTTTTCCAGCGCCGATTACTTGGGTTGCAGCAGCAGCAGCAGTTTTTATGACCTTGCCTGTGCCTGACCCAAAACGACGGCTAAGAAAATAGTTAAATGCTGGCTCAATGCCCAAATCATAAATTGCCCGGTAAAATTTGCGGTCTGCTGTATTGGTGTTTGCGGTTCCAGTAGTCATATCTTTAAATGCGTCAGCGCCTTTAAATACGCCACCAATGCCTGGCCCTATTAATGAGTCAATAAGGCTGCGATCATATCGACTTGATGCCTCAAAAGCGTTCATATAAGGATCAAGCGCACCAAACATACCTGATCTCGACCCCCACTTGAATGCTTTCTGCACCCCGGTTTCTTTCTTCCGGCGCTCTTCGTCCATTGTTAATTCATCACGCGCCTCAGAAATAAGGGCTTGAAATCCGTAAAGAAGAGGCAACATAGCGGCTGGAGCGGCAAGACGCGCCCGATCTACCGCAGACAAACCTTTTTCTGACACCGCACGTTTAGCCATCCGGCCAGAGCGTTTCATTACGTTCTGGTAAAACGTCATGGTAAAGGCTTGCAGATGGTAGACCACTTGACCCAGCGGATGGTTTGCCCATTGTGGCTTGGTTGCTTTAGTCGGGCGCATAATGGTCTGATCGACAAAGCGCCAAAGAGCGGTTTTATATAACTTTCCCATGTCGCTGTCTAAATCACTAGGGAACCCGTCAGACTGATTCATCCACGCAGCAAAATCTTTTGTTTTATTTGCCGGAATGCCAAGTTCCATCAATAATTCATGGCTGACTTTTGTTCCGCCACCAGTGATGTCTTTCGACAACCGGCGCAAGAAGACGTTTCCAATCTTGGTTGACGCAATACGAGTGGCCTCAGTAAATTGCTCCAAGCCAATCCGGCGGAAATAGCGGTCTAAAACCTTTGATTGCGTCTGGCCGGAAACGTCATCACCGGCGTAACGTGACACTAGTAAAGATTCACCCATATGGCCGGTTATCATGCCAAGGTCTTCTGCCATCGCCCGTGCTTCTGATTTTTTACCCTTACCGCTAACGCTTTTAACTGTTTCCATAACCGCCGTGCCAAGGGATGGCAAAATATCTTTCGCGTTACCAGACCGTAACGCTGGCATAATAGATTCTCCTAACGAGGATACTGTGGCGCGTTCCAAATACATCAAGGCAGACCAAACACGTATATTTTGCATGATATTGGCTGCTTTCGCTTTAACGCCAATATTACCTGTGCCGGTCATAATTTCAATGTGTGATGCCAGATCAGCAATAGCCTCACCAGAACCCTCGTTTTTAATATCGTTTTCAAGCGCCGTCATGTCGTTGAAATTATCGCCAAATCGACGGGCTATTTCGGCACGTTTACCCGCTCGGTTGACATATGTGGCAAGGGCCGCAACGTGATCGTCCATCAGGAATTTATTTAGCGGGTGATTTGTGTCATCTACCTTTTTCCCGAATACCCGGCCTTTAACAAACGGAGCGGCAGCACCGCCGCTTTTACCGCCTTTAAGGTGACCATAAATGATTTCGTCGTGCAGTGTTTGTGCTGCTTGTTTCGCTGCCTGTGCGCTCAAACCATTTTCACGGTATGCCTGTTCGGCTGCGGCCAAGAACCCAGAAGGGTTTTTAAGAATAGCGGCACTGTCCATTTCGCGGGGAAAGTAGCCGTTCTTCACATCGCCAATATCAACGCCAGCTTCTTTCAAATACTGCAAATGCTCATCAAGTATCTTACGAACCTCAATGGCCGCATCATGTAACGGTGTACCGGCCCGTAAAGCACGGGGATTACCGCGCAATAATTTTACAATCTGGGCCATATCGTCAACGCTGTCACGATACCGGCTAATCGCATTATCTAACTTATTAAGCTGTTCGCCAACACGGGTTTCCACAGCCTCAAAATACGTCTGCCCCACACCATCGGCTTTACCGGGTTCGGCGTAGAACATATTCAATATTTTTTTAACGGTTGGTGTGTCTAACCCACGTTGCTTAAAATCTGCCCTCATATACTGATCAGAGGCGTATAACGCAGGGCCAACAATATTATTAATAGCCGTTGATACGGCTTTCAAGCCAACCTTAGTCAACGATGTCGTGGCCTTCAAAACGTCTTTAAAACTTTGGCTGATATCCTTATATGTTTGCTTATCAAATATCGGGCCGGGAAATGAGTTCAGCGTTGAAGACTTACGATTAACACCCTTAGTCTGTTTGGGCGCGTCCTCAATATTTATCTGGTTACGGGCGTCCTCATCGAACATTCCGCCAGCCGGTTTATCACCGCCGCGCAATGGCTTTTCGCCTTGGCGTTCAGCTAATTCCCGATCACTGATCTTTTCAGCGCCGGGGATTACTTTTTGCTCGCCTTGCTCCGTTTTGTCATGTACGCCGCCTGCTTCTTTTCCAGTTGGTTCCCCTGACTGATTAGCTTTTTGACCTTTTCCTTGTCGGCTGGCGTCACTTTCGGATCGTTCTGCATTTTGTGTAGAACTTCCATTCTCTGGCTGAGTGAACGCATCATGTAACCTTTCAAATTCTGTTTGGCTTATTGGCTGGCTTTCGTAATCGTCAGGATAACCGTATTTTTTCTCAAGATCACTAACTGAATCGTTATGGGTTTCGCCCATAGCGGCAAGATTCTCAAAATCAGCCTTATCGTTTTCGTCATTAAATTGCTGATCATACTGTTGATCAAGCATATCTGGGTTGCTGGCGTCATATGCCTCTTGGTCAGCCTTATACTGGCTGGCATCATTGTCATTCATCTTGTCCCCAGCAAGGGCATCGATGATGTCGGAATGATCAAAGCTCTCTGGTATAATACCCGCTTGCGCCAACGCATGACCAATATCATCCCATTTAGCACCAGCCTGTCCGGCGGCACTCCGCAGCATTCCCACGGTATTACCCATGACATCTTTTAGATTATGCTGTTTAGCATCACCGGCACGGATGCCGCCCATAGACTTAGCGATGCTTCTGGCACTTGATGGCTTACTTGGTTTTGGCGTCCTGCTAGGGCGTTCCTGTTTGACATCTGGTGTGACAGGATCAGGCACGGGGGTAGGCTCGCCGTTAGGGTCATATTGAGCAGTCTTGCCACTGATCCCACGCTGGTTGTCCGGCTCGGACTGTGTCCGGCGTCTTGTGTCTGACGCTGTTTCGGCGGCATCCGCATCTGCGTATGTAGCCTTCCCGGTTTGTGTTTCAGACTTAGCTTGAGCATCCGCTTGCGCTTCTGCTTGGGCATTAGCGTCATTAGCTGCTTTTGCTTCTGGATTGCGTTTTGTCTCAACAACGGTGTAAAGAGACTCCATCATACCTTTTGCATCTGGCTTACCTTGCTTAAATGGGTGTGTCGCAAAGACAAAAAACTGGTCTTCATTTGCATTGTTATTTGCGACTTTGTTAATCCATAAAGCAGCCTGTTTGTGGCTACCAAAGGTAATCGGGCCACCACCTTCTGATAAAACATACCTAGACCCTTTATGGTCATGGGTTGGGTAATAACCATCTTTACCCACTTTTGCTGGCTTGTTATTTGATTTTTTAGCCTCAAACGCACCACCATCATCCTCAAATTCTGGCTCTGGCTCTGCCGTTTGTTCGCCATTTTGACGCGCCTGTTCGGCACGTTCTGCCTGTTCCTGCCGTGCTTGTTCCTGCCGTGCTTGTTCATCAGCATACGCCTTGGCAGCGGCAACGGCCTCTTCTTCTGTCTTGGTGCGTGTTTGCCACGGGGATGGGCCACCGTCCTGTTCTGGACGATCTGCACGGGTTGTTG
>ENA-OSJC01001396-OSJC01001396.1-marine-metagenome-genome-assembly--contig:-NODE-1396-length-19887-cov-4.499950_pt1 | contig 19887 bp, 19 predicted proteins | sample MGYA00237885_ERZ534234 | MGnify/ENA primary metagenome ERZ534234 (study PRJEB26413, sample SAMN06343907) | marine metagenome | isolation source: coastal waters | place: Atlantic Ocean: West Antarctic... | reverse complement strand
AGTGTAGTAATAATTCTTGCTCCTGATGCTCCAAGGGGATGACCTAAAGAAACATCTCCTCTGTAAACATTCACTTTTCTACATCATTTGGATTAACATTTGCTTTTTCCAATGCCATATTTATAGCAGCAGCACCTAGTTATATAGCTGAAAAATTAGTAAAACTCCATCAAAAATCTCAAGGGGTGCGTACAGATGAAACATTTTACACTTCTTTTTCTCCATTATTTTAAATTTATTATCTACTCAAAGAGTATACTTGAAATTTAAATAACGCTTACAACATTAAAAAATTATTTACTATTCCATATTGACAATTCAAAAAATATATTATCAATATATTTTATGATATTATAATTTAATAAGTGTTTAGGTATTTATAAAATTTAATTTATTTTTACAAAACTATATCAAACAATGTACTCAAAAACAAATCAATTCGGACTAAATGAAGAACAAGAAGCTATCTTAGATGCAGCTGATCAGTTTGGTAAAAAAGAACTCTATCCCTTAGCTGAAAAAATGGATAATGAAGAATGGTGGCCAGAAGGGATTTTTAAAAAAATGGCAGATGCAGGATTATTAGGTCTAACTGTTGACCCTAAATATGGTGGCGCGGGAATGAAATATATGCAAGCAGGTTTAGTATGTCAGGCTTTTGGTAGATGGAATCATGCTATTGCCTTAAGTTGGGTGGCACACGACAATTTATGTTTAGATAATATTTATAGAAACGGTTCAGATTATATTAAAGATAAGTACTTGCCAGGTTTATGTTCTGGTGAACTTATTGGAGCTTTGGGCTTAACAGAACCTGGATCCGGATCAGACTCCCTGGGTTCAATGCGAACTTCAGCGAAAAAAGAAGGAGATCACTATATTTTAAATGGTAGTAAAACATATATTACTAATGGATCGATTGCTGATATAATTTTAGTATACGCAAAAACAGATTTTAATCAAAAAAATAAAGGTATTACTGCTTTTGTAATAGAAACTAATAATCCTGGATTTAAAGTAGTTTCAAAATTAAAAAAGATGGGGTTTAGAGGAAGTCAAACTACAGAGTTGTTTTTTGAAAATTTTAAAGTTCCTGCAGTAAATATACTAGGGGAAGAAGGAAAAGGTCATATTACGGTGATGAATGGCCTAGATTCTGAAAGAGCTATGATTGCCCCAATTTGTCTAGGAATTAGTGAAAGAGCTTTAGAAATATCCGTAGAATATTCTAAAATTAGAGAACAGTTTGGAAAACCTATTTCTAGCTTCCAAATGATTCAATCTAAATTAGCCGATATGTATACAATGGTTCAATCCATAAAAGCTTTAGTATACAGCGTATTGGCAGAATGTGATAATTCAGATAAAAAAGAATTTGGTAGAGGAAAAATTCATATGAACACTGCAGCCTCGGTAATGTATGCATCTACTACTTCCAATAAAATATTAGACGAGACAGTACAGATCCATGGAGGTATGGGTTACATGTGGGAAAGTGAAGCCAATCGTTTATACAGATCAAGTAAACTATTGGATATTGGAGCAGGAACTACAGAAGTTCGCAAAATGATTATAAGTAAAGAGCTTCTAAAGTAAGTTTTTTCCAATCTATTTAATCAATTATATGAAAAAAATATTATTTGTTTTTTTAACATTTATTACATTAATTTCTTGTAGCAAAGAAGATCCTGTTGTGGAAGAAAAAGTGGAAGAAAAAAATGATTTATTTTCAAAAAAAGCAAGAGTTGTTGGATACTTGCCAACCTATCGTTTTTCACAAAATGATAAAATTGAATATTGTAAACTTACTCATTTGAATATAGCATTTGCTAATCCTGAAAGTGATGGCACTATTCTCCTCCCTAATAACTCGTCTGGAATTACCCTTGAAAATATAATGTCTACAGCTAAATCTAAAAACAATGAAATTAAAATCTTTATTTCTTTGGCTGGAGGTGGTATTGGATCTACTGCATTAGAAAGATGGAAAAATTTTCTTGCTAACCCTCAAGATAGATCAGTACTTGTAAATAAGATTATTTCCTTTGTAATCGATAATAATCTTGATGGAGTTGATGTCGATTTGGAATGGGAAGCTGTTACTCAAGGTTACAGTGATTTTGTTATAGAATTAAAAAGTGCCCTAACAAGTAAAGGAAAAGGAATGACAGCCGCTTTTCCTGGAGAAACTAAATTTGATAATATTACAGACGAAGCTTTAAAAACATTTGACTTTATAAATATTATGGCTTATGATTATACTGGGCCCTGGAATTCTACAAATCCTGGTCAACACAGTTCATATAAAAATGCGGAATCTTCAGTCAACTTTTGGAAAAATAGTACAGTAGTTTCTGGGGACAAACTTACCTTGGGAGTTCCTTTTTATGGATATGATTTTTCCAACTCTGCAAATGTTACAGCTTTTACTTTTGGAGAAATGGTTTCTACTAATAATTCCTATTCCGAAATTGATAATGTTGGTTTGAAATATTATAACGGAAGACCAACTATAAAATCTAAAGTAAAATTAGCTAGTGAACAAGTTTCTGGAGTTATGATCTGGGAATTAGGTCAAGATTCCTTTAGTGAATATTCCTTATTAAAAACTATTCATAAAGAATACACGGATTTAGGAGTAAAGACTACTAATTTGTGTGATAATTAAAATTTACTTTACTATTAATTGCCCTCTCATTAATTGATAATGAGCTGGAAAACTGCATATAAAATTATATATTCCCTGTTCAGGTGCATCAAAGGTAATGGTAACACTCTCTCCACCTCCAATTAATTTGGTATATGCAATGATTTCATCTCCCTCAGGAATGTATTCATTATTTCTTGCTTCAACTGCTTTTCTTCCAAACACATCTACGTCAACATCCTTTTTTAATAAGACAAAATTATGTCCCATAATCATTTTATTACCCCTACCAGTATGATTTAAAGTTAAGGTTACTTTTTGTCCAGGACTAGCTGATAAAACCTTTTTATCAAACTGCATTTGATCATTTGAGTTTAGAACAATTTGTAAAGAATTAGAAGTTTTACTTAATACCTCTTTTTTGGGAGATTCTTTTGACTTTTTAGCAGGTTTATTACCACAACTATATGTGAACATAACTAACATTAGTAATAAAAATATATTTTTCATTTATTTATTTTTGTTCAGTAAATTTAGATAAGTTTATTTAAAAAATTTCTATAATAGAAATAAAATATTATCTATAGATCAACCTCATTTTTAATTTGTTTTACCCATTTATCTAAACGCTCTTCAGTAAACTCTTGTTGATTATCTTCATCAATTGCTAAACCATAAAACTTTCCATTGGGAGCTAAACCTAAAGACTCATTAAATTCATAACCATCGTTTGGCCAGTAACCAAATATTTCACCACCATTCTTCAAAACAACCTTGCCTAAAATACCAATACCATCTACAAAGTTGTCAGGATATCCGTACTGATCTCCTAAACCAAAAAAAGCAACTTTTATTCCTGTGAAGTCTATTTTTTGAAAATCAGGAAAAAAATCTTCCCAATCGCTTTGAAGATCCCCAACATACCATGTTGGTACACCTATTAATATAATATTATACTTTAAAAAATCAACAGGCTTCATTGTAAAGATCTCGATAACATCTAAATCTTTAATATCTAATTTGTTAGTCAATAAAGTTGTAACATAATCTGTAATTCCTGTGTCGGACCCATAAATTATAGCAATTTTATTTTTAGACATTTTGTATAATTATAATTTACAAAAATAATCTATTTAGAATGATTGTAAATAATTATTTAAAAAAATTAATAAAAAAACTTCTCATAGATTTTATAAAATTTTTAGCTAAACAAATACCATTATTATTTTTTATAAAAAGATTTTTTTAAAAACGATAGATAAAATAATCTCTTCGATTTATTCATATTTAAAAAAACTTATAAAATGAAAATAAAATCTGCTGTTTTGCATAAAATGCATAAAGATTATAAGTTCTTTCATAGCATTTCAACAAGGTGGATGGATAATGATATTTATGGACACATAAATAACGTCACCTACTACTCCTACTTTGATACGGTTGCTAACAAATATCTTATTGAAAATGCAGAAATGGATATACATAATGCTCCAATTGTAGGTTATGTAGTTCATTCAAACTGTAATTATATTTCGGAGGTTTCTTTTCCTGAAGAGATTGAAGTTGAATTAAGAGTAGATAAGCTAGGAAATTCTTCAGTAACTTATGCTCTAGCAATCTTTAAAAAAGGATACAAAGAAGCAGTAGCATATGGCGAATTTGTTCACGTTTTTGTAAATAGAAAAGAAAAAAAGTCCGTTTCTATTCCTCCAAAAATAAGGAAAGCGTTAGAGAAAATCAGAATTCATTAAAAAAAAATTCAAATTCTATATTTATTTAAAAAAACATGCTTTTAAGGATGTTTTTTATTAAATTTGCAAAAAAAATATATATAAATTATGAAAAAAATATTACTAAGTTCAATTATGACATTTGCTTTTTTAATTTCTGCAAATGCTCAAAAATGGATCGAAGAAACTTCGTGTAACAAACAAGCTTCTAAAATAGTAAACGAAGCTATTAATCATCTTTCAAATCTTGAACACTTAATGGCTGTTGGAATGGCAAAAGGTGCTTTGGTAGTGGATGAAGACTGTGAGTGTGCTAAGTTAGTTGTTGCTGCTGCTTCAAGTAACAATAAAGATTGGGGATCTAGAGCAAGTAAGCTCCAAAATATAAATGTAAAATCATTAACTAATATAGAAAGAGCTTGGTTCACAGTGCTATCTTCTTCTAATAAAAATTATGATGAAACTGTACAAAAAGCTATTGATATGTATCCAGCTAGTCCGTTATTGAACTGGTTCAAGACAAGTCCTCGAGATTGGAACTCTTTCAAGACATATGCTACTAATTTCCCTAAAAATGCTTCAGCTGCATATAACATGATGGCATACGCATATGCAAGAGGAGATTATGGTGATAAACCAGATTTTAATGCTGCTTACCAATCAATTTCTAAATCTTTAACAATGCATCAAGGACCAAACGCATTAGATTCACAAGCAGAAATTGCTGCTATGGAAGGTGATTATGACAAAGCTGTTGAAAATCAATTAAAAGCATTGGATTATGCACCTTTTGCATCACCATATCAAGCAAAACTTAGAACATATTGGAGAACTTTAAATAAAAAAGATTTAATTAAAGATTTAAAAGATTTACAGGTTAATGCTCAACAAGCTATTGAAGATCAAAATCTAGAGGAATGGAAAAAATATATTTCCGAAGATATGATGCTTACCACAGGAGATTCAAGTCTAACAAAATTTTATAATCAAACAGAAGAAAAGTTTCTAGAAAAAACAAACTTCCAATGGAATAACTTTGATTTAAGAGACATTGATGTTAACTTTTCCCCCGACATGACTATGGCTATATTAACATTTTATGCAAGTGGAGATTATACCTTAAATGAAACAAATGAAAAAGTTGATTATAGTACAAGAGCTTCAGCAGTTTGGATTGCAACAGATTCAGGTTGGAAAATGGTTCATGCAAATTGGGCCCCATTTGGTGGTTCAGGAATTCCTTTGTAAAAATATTAAAAAATATTAAAAAAAAACCTTCAATTTCTTGAGGGTTTTTTTTTGATAAAAAATTAAATTTATTTTCTGACTTTTCTATTTTCAATAAAACTTATTATAAAATAAACCATTGATAATACAGAAGTTCCTATCATAAGTAATACTCTTATAAGTCCTAAACCTCCCTGATCTATTGACTTAGGAAGTCTCATTCCCACCAAGGCAATTAAAATAACAAGAGTTAATAGAACAGCTATATGTGCTATAACTTTATTTTCCTTTTTTACACCAGGTGAACAAAAAATTAAAGCAGCTCCAAAGCCTACAGGAATAAGTGCAGTTGGCGAAGAAACTTCAAGGTATCCCCATAGTCCAATAACAATTAAACAGATAGAATTTAGAATATTAGCATTTGTAGAATTCATATTATTATATTTTAGTTAATGAATATTTTAAAATAAAAGTACAAGAATAATTACTATAATCCATTGATGTAATCAGAAAAAGAATCACTAAATGACAGACCTCTTGTTGTCCTTGTCACTGTAACTTTTTTAAACGAAGAAAGCCCCCATAGTAAAAATTCACACATAAAATTTTCATCTTCAGATTTTAAGTCTTTTATCTGCTTTTTTACAAATTGTTTTAAAACTTTTATTGTCTTAAAAGTATCTTGATAAGATTTATTATCTAAATTTTCATCAATAAAAAGTTCTTTATCTTTAAACCAATCTAGAATGCTTTGATAAGGATCCAAATCATCTGCTTTACTTAATTTTTTAATTTTTGGAAAAAAATTATTAAAAAATGTTTTTGCTGATTCTACAATCAAGAGTCTAGAGATTTCAGTTGCTCCCTCCTGCTCTCCTTCGTAAACTAATTCGATTTTTCCGTTAATTGCAGAAATTACAGCATTAAAGTCGGTCATTCTGATACTTGTTTTTGATTCTCCATTTATGAGCATTCTTCTCTTTGCAGAACTAATTAAATTTTCATAAGCAGAAATACTTAATCTTGCACTTACTCCACTTTTAGAGTCCACATAAACACTTTCCCTAGCTTCAAAACTAATTTGTTCAATAAGATCTTTAGCTAGTTCTGGAACGTAAATACCACTATTTATCTCAACTTTAGATTCTTGATGCGTGATAGTCTTGGCAATTTCTATAGTTTTGGGATAATGAGTCATAATTTGTGAACCAATTCTATCCTTTAAAGGAGTAACGATACTTCCTCTATTAGTGTAATCTTCCGGATTAGCAGTAAATAGGAATTGAACATTAATGGGTAATCTTAATTTAAATCCTCTTATTTGAATTTCTTTTTCTTGAAGAATAGAGAATAAAGAAACTTGTATTCTGGCTTGAAGATCAGGTAGCTCATTTAAAACAAAAATACATCTGTGAGCTCTTGGAATCATACCAAAATGAATTACCCTAGGATCAGAATAAGATAATTTTAAACTTGCTGCTTTAATTGGATCTATATCTCCTATTAAATCAGCCACAGTAACATCAGGAGTTGCTAGTTTTTCAAAGAATCTCTCTTTTTTATGTACCCATTCAATTGGGGTTTGATCTCCATGGTCATTAATTATTTTTTTAGCGAAATGAGAAATAGGGTCTAACGGATCATCATTTATTTCTGAACCAGAAACTATTGGCATCCATTCATCTAAAAGATTGGTCAATTGCCTTGCTAATCTAGTTTTTGCTTGTCCCCTAAGACCCAACAAATTAATATTATGTCCTGATAATATAGCACGTTCTAAATCAGGAATTACAGAATCTTCATACCCGTGAATACCTTTAAAAGTTGATACCCCATTTGATAAGTTTCTTTTTAAATTTTTTATCATTTCTTCTTTAATACCTAAAGAAATGTATTTTGATTTTTTTAAATCTTTTAATGTTTTAATTTTATTAATCATTCTATTTCAATCTTTTTTTTCTATTAGTTTCATAATCTTCAAATATCATTTCTCCCAAACCTTTTAACCCAGTATAAAAAGCTTTTCCTTTATTTGCTTTGGTAAATTTCTGAACAAAGCTTTTTAGATAAGGATCTTGTGCTATCATAAAGGTTGTTATAGGAATATTTAATCTTCTAGCCTGTTGAGCCATGTTATAACATTTATCTACAATATGTGAATCTAAGCCATTACTGTTTTTATAATACGTACCATCTTTTAATTTCAAACAACTTGGTTTTCCGTCGGTTATCATAAAAATTTGTTTATTAGAATTTCTATTTCTTCTCAAAATATCCATAGCTAGTTCTAACCCCGCTACTGTATTTGTATGATAGGGTCCGACTGTTAAATATGGCAAATCTTTAACAGCAATGGGCTTGGCATCATTTCCAAAAACAATAATATCTAATTTATCCTTTGGATACCTAGTTGTAATAAACTCAGATAGGGCCATCGCTACTTTTTTAGCTGGTGTGATTCTATCTTCTCCGTAAAGAATCATACTGTGACTAATATCTATCATAAGAACTGTACTCATTTGAGCCTGATGAAATTGATCATTAACCACTAGATCCTCTCTAGTTAATTTAAAATCGTCCAATCCCCCTTGAATTTGTGCGTTTTTAATACTTTCAGTAATTGCAATTTTTTCTATTGAATCTCCAAATTCATATGCTTTTAAATCACCTGAATCATTTTCTCCCAGCCCAGGCTGTTTAGTACTATGATTTCCATTTCCTATACGTTTCATTTTACCAAATATCTGCTTTAATGCATGCTGCCTTAAAAGCATTTCTGTTTTAGCAGTTAAGCCTACCCCTTCCCCATTTCCTTTAGGGTCAATTTGTTTTTTAATATATCCTTTATTAAGCAAGTCTTCAATGAAATCATCCATTGTATAATCATTCGAGGTTAAAACATACTCTTTATCTAGTTCTTTTAACCAATCAATTGCTTCATCGAAATCTCCAGATGTATAGGTTATCAACTCTTTGAAAATTTCAAAAAGTTTTTCAAATGGTGTCTTAGATTTTGCTTTAAAATTTGAGAAAAGAAATCCGGATTGATTTAATAAATTCATTAATCTATAAAATTATAATACTTTGAATCTATAGACAAGTTTATATCGATAAATAATTCTAATTATTAATTAGAGGATGAAGTGTGGTCGCTAACTATTAGCCATTTTCCGTTTACTTTTTTCCATAACAAGGTGAAGTGACCAAAACTATCGTCAATAGTTCTTTTTAAATAATACTCCCCAATTAGATAAGCTGAATTTATAGAAAGAGATTTTATTTTATTTACATTGAAGGTTAACTTACCCATTGTTTTCAGATCTGGATAAGTTTTGAGATATCTTTTTTTTGTTGCTTTCCAGCCATAAACAGGACCGCCAGAACCAGAAAAAACTAGTTCCTCAGATTTAAGATATCCGTTCATAAAAGAATCTATATCTCCCTTGTTCCATGCTTTTTCTTGAAAAGACATAACATTCATTATTTCTAAAGAATCTTTAACGGAAATTGGATTTTGGGAAAATAATTGAAAAGCAAATAAAAACAATATTAAATTACTGTACATAAATTTGAATTTAGACATTGATATTTTAAAATAAAAACCCAAGTATAAACTTGGGTTTAGTTATAATTTAAATATAAATATTATTTAGCTATTGTAAAAGTTTTTGAAGGAATCCCCTTACTAGCCCACGTGCAACCTAAAAAAGTAGTTATTTCATCTGAATGATTTTGGTCAATATCCCACATTCTTTTTTGGTCATCTGACATAGGACCAGAATTTTCCAGGCTCTTTTGGTTTTTTAAAAAAGACTCCCATGAATCATACCAAAAATCTGCTTGAAAAGTATAGGAACTTCCACTATAATGTCCAGTTGGAATAATAGCAAGAGCTTCTCCTAAATCAATAGAAGATTTTCTATTATACTTGTTCCATAAAGAAATATATTCACTTCTATTTTCCCATTTTGGATTATTTTTATTTGTAACAACTATATGCTTTTTTGAAAAATCCATGTCCTTTTCTGTAATAAATATTTGTTTATCAAATGTGACCCTAATTTCATCATCGTGACCATCAAGATATAATTGAAAATAAGTAGACCATTCATCTTTAAGCATCTTTTTTTCATCATAGGAAACATCCATTATATCAATATTTTTATAAACCTCAGCTCCATAATTAACCGCACTAGCCTGTGCTACAATATTTGAAAATACATCAATAACTTTAAAAGTAAAATCACTTCCATAAGTATGAGCGAATAGCCAAGTTGAAACCATTTTATTATTTTCAGAACCCATTAAGTAAATATCTATAAACTTTTTATGCATCTTAACAAAATCATCTGCTTTTGAACGAGGAACATCTAAGGTGTAAGTAGAGTGTATTTCTTGAGATAATGAATTAAAAGAAACAAAAAAGATTAGAATTAAGATTATTTTTTTCATATTAAATTGATTATAAATTAGCCTCAAATATACTTAAAACATACTTAATAGTATGTCTATGCTTCTTTTTTAGTATAATAAACCATATATTAGTTTAATATATTGATTACTATATTATTATAATTTTTAATTATATCTACTTTAGTTATCTTAAATACCTTATTTGCAATAAAATGGATCAAAAATTAAAATCAAAAGAGACCAAGGATTTAATATTAAATACCTCTTTTAACATGTTTTATGAAAATGGATTCAATAATACTAGTATTCCTGATATAATGAAAGAGACAAACCTCACTAAAGGTGCATTTTATCATCATTTTGAAAATAAATTAGAAATAGGAAAAAAAGTTATTGAAAAAATTCTAAGTGTAAGGATTTATGATGGTTTTATAGCCCCCCTAAAAGAAAATAAATCAGAAAAAATTTCTGATCTTTTGTTATATACATTTACTAAAAGAATTGAAAATTTTACTGAAAAAGAAAAAACCTTAGGTTGTCCTGCCAACAATATGATTAATGAAATAGGATGTAGCATCCACTCATTTCGAGAACCTCTTAGAAAACTCATGAATGGATGGAAAGAAGCTTTGGTAGAAACAATTGAAATAGGAAAAGAAAGAAAAGAGATTAAATTGGATGTAAATTCTGAGTCTGCTGCCACCTTCCTAATATGTTCTTTTGAAGGTGCTAGAGGAATTAGAAAAATTTATGACAACGATGATCTTTTTAAAAATTACTTAGAAGCTGTAAAAGAATATATTAAAAGCATTAGTCTTTAATAAAAAAAACTTTTGTCTAATTCTTTTGAATCTTTGTATTTGACCTTCATTTCTTTTTATTATTGTATTATAACTGAAAATAAAAAATACAGTTAAATATATATCATAATTCGCTTTTTAAAATTGGTTTAATAATAAAAGAATATTTAAAATTTCCTGGTTGAATCAGATATTTAATAAGAGGTCTTGCTCCCCAACTATTATCTCCACCAATACCCATTTGTTTTAAATCAATATTTAAACTAATAAAATCTCTTTTGGGCACATCGATAGGCTTTCTTTGTTTTTTTACAATTCTAGATCTAGATGATAGCTCTTCCCCTAAACTATTTTCTCTAATTCCATCGTCAAAATCTTCAATTGTATTATTATGAGCACTAAATGAAATACTAGGCTCTCCAAATATCTCAAGACCTATCCCATTTTCATCTGTTAATTTCAACCACTTAGTTTCTGTTCTGTATCCATTTTCCTGTGGCCTTGAATAATCAAAACCTAAATCACCAACAGAAGACTTGTAAATTCCCATAAAAGCCGAGTCCTTTCTATCAATATAATTTTCATGTGGTCCACGACCATACCACGATACGTTATTGTAAATATTTGGTATTTGAAAATTCATCCCAAACCTGGGCATCTCCGCATCTGACAATTTTCCTCTGTATTGAAAATCATTAAAAACTTTAATTACTCCATCAGGATTTATTAAAAATATGCTAGTGTAAGATGAGTTGATATTAGGTAAGTTATACTTCACTATTACTTCGACCATATTATTATTTAAAATCTTATAATTAAAGCTTTTAAGAGATCTATTATTAGAAGCAAATTTCCATTCCTTTGATCTTCCGGGCAAGTCATTGCCATAATCATTGTCAATTGGAGCTCTCCAAAAATTTAAATGTGGAGATTTTTTAATAAACTCTTTTTGATTAACTATATAGTTTTTTAGTTCACCAGAAATATTATCAAACACAATTTGAATATTTTCATTGTAAACTTGAAGGAGATTATCATTTAATTTTGTCTTGATTAATTTAGGAGAATCGATAATTATATAATTAATTTTAGATTTATGTATTTCCATTTGTTCCTTAGCCGTCATGTGACCTGAGGATACTAAATTTTTATCATTAATTAGAAATGCATAAACATTTAAATAATAATCGCTGGTGTTTTTAATTTTATAATTTTCACTATTTAAATATTCAATTAATGGTATGTTTATAATTTTAGATTGTTGAGGTTTTAAATTAATACCAAAATCTCCACTTTTAACAACTTTTCCATCTTTTAAAAGCTCATATTTAAAATAAAAATCTTTTAGATTAGTGAAAAAATATTGATTTTTAACTTTTAAATAAATAGGTCCGTCACTGTTTTCTAAAGAAAATGAAATATCCTGATATACTTTTTTAATTTCCTCCATTGCAGGATGAAAAGTTCGATCAGAATTAATTAAACCATTCATACAGAAATTTGTATCATTATGATAATTACTTGGGGAAAAATCTCCACCATATTTCCAATATTTTTTTCCCTCACTATTAAAATCTGCCAAACCCTGATCTACAAAATCCCAAATAAAACCTCCCTGCATTTGTCTTTCTTTATGAACCATTTCCCATAAGTCTGAAATGTTTCCATTGCTATTACCCATAGCATGTGAGTACTCTGCCCATATAAAAGGTCTATCTCTAAACTTTCCTAAATACTCTCTTTCTAATTGATTCATAGTTGCATACATCCATCCTAAAAAATCCGTATGAGGTTTTAAATTAATTCCTCTTTTTACTACGTCTAACTTATCAGATGTCATTTCGTAAAAAACTAATCTAGATTCGTCGTAAGTTTTAATCCAATCATAACCTTTTACAAAAATTGGTCCATCACCTGCCTCATTTCCTAAAGACCACATGATAATGGAGGGATGATTTTTATCTCTTTCTACCATTCTGACCCATCTATCCATATGCATCGCATCAAACTCAGGTTTAAATGCTGGTGTATCATTTTTTTCGTATCCAAAACCATGAGACTCTACATTAGCCTCATCAATTAAATAAATTCCATACTTATTACATAGCTCATACCAATAGGGGTCATTTGGGTAATGGGAGGTCCTAACAGCATTAATATTATTTTGTTTCATGATCTCAATATCTTTAATCATTGATTCCTTTGAAACGACATGTCCAGTAAATTCATCATGTTCATGTCTATTAACCCCTTTAAATAATATTGGTTGTTTATTAACCAAAATTTGACCATCATGAAGTTCAATTTTTCTAAATCCTACTTGTTGACCTATGGAATGAGTTTCTTTTCCATTTTGAATTAAAGTAGTTGTTAAATAATATAAATTTGGATTTTCAGCACTCCAAAGTGACGGATCCATAATTTGATCACTGAGATTAATTTTTTGATTAGAAAAGGGACTAATCTCAACATCTTTACTAATAGTTTTAATTATTTGATTTTTATTATCATACAATCTTGATTGAATCGAAATTTGTGACTCTAAATCATTAAAATTTTTAATATCCACATCAATTTTTAAATTAGATGTTTTTAAATCATTAGTTAAATTGGTTTTAACAAATATATCTCTAATAGCAACTTTTGGCTGAGCATATAAAAATACATCCCGCTCGATCCCGCTTAGTCTCCAAAAGTCCTGATCCTCTATATAAGTTCCATCAGACCACCTAATTACCTGCAAAAACATAGTATTTTTCCCATTAGTAATATATTTAGTGATATTGAACTCAGCAGGGGTTTTACTACCCTCCGAATAACCTACTTTATTTCCGTTAATCCATAAGTAAAAAGCGGAATTAACTCCTCCAAAGTGAATAAAAACCTCTTTGTTACTCCACTCTTTATCTATTTTGAATTTTTTATGATACAAACCAACTGGATTGTAATCTTTTGGCATATAAGGAGGATTTATCTCATAGGGATAAATAATATTTGAATAAACTGGGAAATCTTTAGAATGAAATTGCCAATTGGCAGGAACTGGAATTTTATTCCACTTTTTTATATTATTTTTTTTTTGATGAAAATTTTGAGGGACTGAATCTATATTTCTATATAGTTTAAAATCCCAATTTCCGTTTAATAAATTATATAAGCTATTTTTTGTCAAATCATTATCGAGCAAAAGCTTTTCACTATTAAATGGATAAAAGGTAGCGTGTGGTTTTTCTGTATTAATTGAGAATATTGAAAGATCTTCCCACTCATAATTTTGTGAATGTAAAAAGGTGAAATTTAAAAATATAAAAAAAGTGAATAAATGAAAATTTTTCATAAAAATTAAAACTTTACTAAACATACATATATTAAACTAAATTATTAAATGAATTTAAATACAATTATATTTAATAAAATTTAAAATTAATGAAATTAAAAAAAAATAAAATCATTGTTACCGGAGGTCTTGGTTTTATTGGTAGTCATACAGTATTGGAGCTATATTTTGCGGGATTTGAAGTGGTTATAGTCGATGATCTATCTAACTCATCCGTTGAGGTTTTAAAGGGTTTAAAAAATATTACTAAATATAATTTTATTTTTGAAAAAATTGATTTAAAAAATAAAAATTTGGTAAAGAATCTTTTTATTAAACATAAAGATGTCATTGGATTAATTCACTTTGCTGGATCAAAGGCTGTTGGAGAAAGTGTAGAGAATCCTCTTAAATATTATGACAACAATTTAAATTCATTAATTAACATTCTTAATGAAATTAAGAATTTAAAAAATTCAATTAGTTTTATTTTTAGTTCTTCTTGTACGGTCTACGGAGAAGCACAAAGCATGCCAATTACTGAAAAAGAATCTATCAAAAGAGCTGAATCTCCTTACGGAAATACCAAACAAATTTGTGAAGAAATAATACAAGATTTTAGTAAAACGTATAATTATATAAAAGCTATTTCTTTAAGATACTTCAATCCTATTGGCGCTCATTCATCTGTTGAAATTGGAGAGCTTTCCATTGGAAAGCCTCAAAATTTAGTTCCATTTATAACCCAGACTGCTATAGGTAAATTCGAAGAATTAATTGTACATGGAGACGACTATCCAACAGCAGATGGAACTTGTATTAGGGATTATATTCATGTCGTGGATTTAGCAAAAGCCCATATAAAATCTTTAAATAAATTAATTGAAAATAAAAATAGTTTTAATTATGATGTATTTAATTTAGGTACTGGAAAAGGAACTAGTGTTTTAGAGATAATTAATAGTTTTGAAAGAGTATCTGGATTAAAGTTGAACTATAAAATCGGACCCAGACGAAAAGGAGATATAACTAAAGCTTTTGCTAGTACCAAAAAAGCAAATATGTTTCTTAAATGGAAAAGTGAACTTAGTCTGGACCAGGCTATACTTTCTGCATGGAATTGGCAACAAAAAACTCAATTACTTGAAAATAAAAAATAATATAACTGTTGAATCTCCTGGAAGAATTAATTTAATTGGAGAACATATTGATTATAATGGTGGGTTTGTTCTTCCTGCATCCATTGATAAAAAGATAACTATAAAATTAAATATTATACCTGGAGATATATGTTTTATAGAATCTAGAACAGTAAAAAAAAACTTCAAATTAAATCTTAAAAAAATATCAAAGAGTAAAATCCAATGGGAAAATTATATCTTAGGAGTATTACATAAGTTGATAATATCAAAAAAATTAAAAGTAAAAGCCTTTAATTGTAAAATAGAGAGTAATCTTCCGATTGGTGCAGGAATAAGCTCTTCATCATCTTTATTATGTGGTTTAATAATTGGTCTTAATAATCTTAATGATTTAAAATTAAGTTCTGATGAAATAATTGATATAGTAAGTGACGTTGAACATACTTTTATAGGATTGAAAGGGGGAATTATGGATCAATTTACTATTGTCCATGGTAAAAAAAATAAATTAATATTATTAAACTGTCAAAACAGAAATTTTAAATACATAAGTTCAAATTTTAGCCCTTATAAAATCGTATTACTTAATACTAAAGTAGAACATAACTTAGCGGATTCATCTTATAACAACAGAGTTGAGGAATGCAATGAAGCATTAAAAATCATAAACAAAAAATATAAAAAATATAATTACCTAGTTGATGTTGAAGAAAAGATATTGAATGAATTTAAAAACACTTTGAAAGAAAAAATTTATAAGAGAGCTCTTTTTGTAATTCAGGAAAACAAAAGAACTCTTGATTCTGCCAATAAAATAAGTGAATTAAAGTTCAAAGAATTTGGAGAATTAATGTATAGGTCACATTTTGGATTAAAAAATTTATACGAAGTAAGTTGTGAAGAATTAGATTTTATTGTTGATTTCACTTTGGATTATAAAAAAGTAATTGGATCCAGAATGATGGGTGGAGGTTTTGGTGGGTGTACAATTAATTTAATAAAAGAAAATTTTCTTGATGATTTTATAAAATTAATCTCTCATGCATATTTAAAAAAATTTAATATAGAGTTAAATGTAATTCATGTTAACATAGCTAATGGGGTTACTATAAAAATTAATAATGAATTATAATCAAAGCTCCCACAGAAGAAAAAATATTTTAACAGGGGAATGGGTTTTAGTTTCAACTAAAAGAAATCAAAGACCATGGCAAGGAAGAAAAGAAAATAAGTTAGAAAAACAGAGTGTTCATTATGAACCTAAATGTTATTTATGTCCTGGAAACAAAAGAGCAAATAATAAAATAACACCAGATTACAATAATACTTTTAGTTTTATTAATGATTTTTCTGCACTAGATTCAAAAGATAGTAATAATAATTTCAAAGATAAACTTCTTGAAGCTAAAACTGAATCTGGAGTCTGTAAAGTACTGTGTTACTCGCCTAATCACTCACTTACAATGCCTTTAATGACTTTAAAAGAAATAATTCTAATTATTAAATTATGGCAAGAAGAATATAAAAAATTAGGGTCTTTAAGTTCTATAAATCATGTTCAAATATTTGAAAACAAAGGAAAATTAATGGGTTGTTCTAATGCACATCCTCATGGTCAAGTGTGGGCTCAGAAATCTATACCAAAAGAGAGTTTGAAAAAAAAATTTTATCAAACAAAATATTTTACACAAAACAACAAAAGTCTATTACTAAGTTATGTTGATCAAGAATTAAAAGCTCAAGAAAGAATTGTTTATGAAAATGATTCTTTTGTTGCCTTAGTTCCCTTTTGGGCAGTATGGCCATATGAAACTATGATTATTCCTAAAATTCATTACAAGTCAGTACTGGAGTTATCGGAAAAAGAAGTAATTGATTATGCTGAAATATTGAAGTCACTTACAACTAAATATGATAATCTTTTTCAAACTTCTTTCCCTTACTCTTCAGGAATTAATCAAGCTCCAACTAACAAGGATGAAAACAAAGAATGGCATATGCACATGTCTTTTTATCCTCCTTTACTAAGATCTGTTGATGTAAAAAAATTTATGGTTGGATATGAAATGTTTGCTGAACCCCAAAGAGATATTACACCAGAATTTGCTGCAGAAAAATTAAGAAATTGTTCTAAAATACATTTCTCTAAAGTTAAGTAGCAATGTGTACTGATCTGGTTTCTCTTATCACTGTAACTTTTACTTGTCCTGGGTATGTCATATCAGTTTGGATTTTTTGAGAAATTTGAAAAGATAACTTGGCGGCCATGTCATCAGAAATCTTTTCGCTCTCTACCATGACTCTTAATTCACGTCCGGCTTGGATAGCATATGCTTTATTTACTCCCTTAAAATCATAAGCAATATCTTCCATCTCTTTTAGTCTTTGTATATAACTGTCCAAAACTTGTCGTCTAGCTCCTGGTCGTGCTCCAGAAATAGCATCACAAACTTGAACTATTGGAGATATTAAATTATTCATCTCAATTTCATCATGGTGAGCTCCAATAGCATTACAAACATCTGGTTTTTCTCCATATTTTTCAGCCCATTGCATTCCAAGTAAAGCATGTGGTGTTTCTATTTCTTCTTCAGGAACTTTTCCAATATCATGGAGCAAACCAGCTCTTTTTGCCAACTTAGGATTTAAGCCAAGTTCCGATGACATAATTCCACAAAGTTTAGCGACTTCTCTAGAATGTTGTAATAGATTTTGCCCATAAGAAGATCTATATTTCATTCTACCAACCGCCTTAATCAGAGCAGGGTTTAAACCATGTATTCCAAGGTCTATAACCGTTCTTTTTCCAACTTCAATTATTTCATTTTCTATTTCATTTGATGTTTTCTTTACTACTTCTTCAATTCTTGCAGGATGTATTCTTCCATCTGTAACAAGTTTATGAAGTGATAATCTAGCAATCTCTCTTCTTACAGAATCAAAGCAAGATAATATTATAGCTTCAGGTGTATCATCAACAATAATTTCTACTCCTGTTGCTGCCTCGATAGCTCTAATGTTTCTTCCCTCTCTTCCGATTATTTTTCCTTTTAAGTCATCAGACTCAATATTAAAAACAGAAACACAATTATCAATAGCTTCCTCCGTACCAACTCTTTGAATTGTATTAATTATAATCTTTTTTGCATCCTGTCTAGCGGATAATTTAGCTTCTTCTATTATATTTTGTGTTAACTCTAAAGCTTCTGTCTTAGTTTCTTCAGTTAATGTTTCTAACAATTCTTTTTTTGCATCAGAAGCTGATAGACTTGAAATCTTTTCAAGTTTGTCAATTTGTTCTTTATGCATTTTTTCTACTTGTATATTTTTCTTTTCAAATAATTCAATTTTATTATTAAATGAATTGACTTTGTCAGCAAGACTTTGATTGTTTTTTTTGTTAAAAGCTAACTCATTTGAAATAAGAGACTCTTTATCTTTTATTCTTTTTTGAATTTCTGTTAGATCTTTTTCGCGATTTAAAATATGCTTTTCATGTTCAGATTTTAATTCTAGAAATCTTTCTTTAGCCTGGAATATTTTATCTTTTTTTAAATTCTCTCCTTCAACCTCATAAGACTTAAGAATTCTTTGAGCTTCAGATTTAGCATTATTAATTGTTTTTGAAGCAAAAGATTTTTCTAAAATTTTAGAAATTAAAAATCCAGCTGTAATTCCAATTAGTAGTATAATTATGTTTGATAAAGTAAAAATTTGTATATCCATAGTTTTTGCAAAAAAAAAGCCTACATCATGAATGTTTGTATAAACTCTTGTTGTAACAAGATTAGGGCTAACACACTGATCAAGTATCCGTAAAGGCTCGCTTTAGCAGTGACGACTCACCCTTTATAAAAAATTCGCGTTGAGTTTATCAAAAAATTTGATGTAGGCAGTAATTAATTATTTAAATGAACGTATTATAAGTCAATAGTTTCTTGAATAGACTTATTTAAAGTCTCCAATCGCATACTGATCTCTTCATTAATTTTAGCTTCAGAAACATTTTCTTGGTCAGATTGAGTCGAAAGTTGCAGAGCACACATAGCTAAAGCATCTTGCTTATCCTTTACAGCATATTTTTCTTCAAAATGTTTTATCATAATATCAATTTTCTTAGATGCAGTTCTTAATCCTTCTTCTTGCTCAGGCTGAGCAGTTAACGGATATACTCGATTAGCAATTTTTAATTTGATCTTTTGCATCTAAATTGATTATGAACTTAAATTCATTATGCACTTATCTAATTCTTTCACCATGTTTTTGATCTTAAGCTTAGTTAATGACTTATCATTACTACCTAAGAAAGTATTTGCAATTTTCAATGACCGATATTTCTCCTTCCATTCTCTTAAATTGTCCGTTTGTTTTAACAAGATTTCATCTTTAGAGTTTAAATCATTAATAATTTTTGAATTTTCGTTTTTTAGTTCAATTATTAATAATTTTAATTTCTCAACATTTGATTCTAATAAAACAAGATTATCAATTGATTTAGACATTAAAATAATACTATCTTACTCAAATTTAGTGTTAGTTAAATTGATAAACAAGTATGGATATAATTTTTAAAATATTATTTTTAGGATTTAATCGATTTAAATGAAAATTT
>ENA-OSJC01001394-OSJC01001394.1-marine-metagenome-genome-assembly--contig:-NODE-1394-length-19937-cov-7.141440_pt1 | contig 19937 bp, 16 predicted proteins | sample MGYA00237885_ERZ534234 | MGnify/ENA primary metagenome ERZ534234 (study PRJEB26413, sample SAMN06343907) | marine metagenome | isolation source: coastal waters | place: Atlantic Ocean: West Antarctic... | reverse complement strand
TACATATACCTTTATTTTACCTAAATATACGACAGATTTATCTAATAGCCACTCTTTCTTTGGATGTTTTTTCTTATTGATGTTCCTACCTCGTTGTTAATCTTTACTTTAACATCTTGTTTTATCTCATCCGTCTTAAAGGGTACTAGTACTCTATGAAATGTTGGTTTATGAAATTTACCCTCCATTAGTACACCACGATTTGAATTAACATGGTAGAAACCCGAGTAGTTTTCACTATCAATTTCTACTTTTAATTCTCCACCACTAGTATTAAAGAAGTTTTGAGTGGTTGGTTTATAGTATTTTACAAATTTACCCCTAAATGAAAATTCAAAACCAAGTAAGTTTAGTGATTTTTGGTTTAATAAAACTATATTTCTATTTACAATGTAAGTATCAATTGGGTCGCCTGTAAGGTCCCAATTTATTTTAATTGGTGTATATAGTTGGTGCTGTGTGTTTGGGTTTGTATTACTATAGTTAGTATAGGTTTGGTTATTTACCTCCATATATTGGGAGGTATTAGATTTTTTTAGGAAATACCTTACAAATTCCCCTGTATTATATTCTTCTTCTGTTGGGAATTGAATACTTGAAATTGGAGGAGGTGCATTATTTACCGGGACAGACATTGCTGATTGGTATGTTGGAGGGAGTAGGTTTATTGTTGTGTTTGGGATTGAATCAAGGTTAGTAGTTGTAAATGAACCTTCAAGACCTGCTTCTACGTCCTTTTGTGCGTTGTTAGCTACATCTTGAACTAACATTAAATTAGGACCATCTTGTGGGGTATTACCCGTAAAGTAATTACCGTCAGATGTAGAATAGTAATTTCCAGTATAAGCCTCCCCAGTGTCTAATAAGATAAATTCTTCATTAGAAGTGGATAAGTTTGTTGTTAATTGTGATAGTGGATAATACATCTATAAGTTTCCTATTTTCATTAATAATTCTAATAATTCCTTTTGTGGGAAAACATCTGCTTTATCTGGTCTGTATGAGTTGTGGGTATAAATACCACCAACGAAAGTACTTGCAGATTTAGAATATTTACCTTCTTTAGGGAAAACATCATCAAAGTTTTTATTATTTAAATAAATTGAAATGTTATAGGTAGATTTCCAATTTACTAGAACTTTTTCTAATTCAGATAACATCGCAGGTGTATATGACTGGTACCTTTCATATCCTTTATATCCCCCTGGCATCTTTACAACATTATTATTATCGTCTAACATATAAGGTTCACTAGTATCACTAAGGGGAATTTCAGAACCAACATAACTATACCACTTACCATCTCTTTCCGTTAAAAACCCTAATGATTCTAACTCAATAGATAAAGACTGTTTGTTTAATTGAACATTATTATGGCTATAAGGATTACCACTTTTTCTACTTATACCTAAATGGTTAGACCAATATACATCAGGAAAAACATGCTCTGAATGTCCTTTTCTTTCTATAATGTAATGGGTTGCTATTGGGTATGTTTTACTAGTCCAGTTTGTGCCAATTTCCTGTTTAGCATCACTACTTCCAGCAGTATGGTGTAATACTATTTGGTTTTTACCTGAACCTGTTGGGTAGTAAATTAGGCCGGATTTTGTTTTATCATTTACTACACTATACCCTGTGGTAAGTGTTACTTGAGGGGCATCTCCTTTATATACTACATAATTATCTGATGCTTGTTTTGTGATTTTACTAATTTCAGTATTAATAAATGCCCCTATATTTTGTTCTTTTGTTTTAGGAGTAGATATTGTAGTTAAGGAGGTAGTCCAATCATTATTTGAAATAGTATGGTTGACTTTAGATATTAAAAATTCTAAAGCATCCGGATATTGTTGTGGTAAAAATTCTTGTCTAATATTTAGTTTTTGATACATTTTTACTCCAGAAATCCCATCACAAGTTAAATCTAAGTTTAAAGGTATAAATCCTATTTTAGTAGAGGGTGTTCCTGTAGCCGCGTATAAAGCATTATCAAGAATATTAACATACCCTTTAAAGGATTGTTTTCCTTGTTTTATGTATTCGTCATTTAAATGAAAATAATAACCTTTAAGTTCTGTTTGTCCTTGTATTTTTCCTCTAAAACCTTGAATTAGGTATCTGATGTAACCATCTGCGAATTTTTGTAATTCTTCAGGTTCAGGGGGAGTATTGTTATTTTCTACATCTTCTATTACTTCCTCTATATATTTAGCCCAAAAAACATTATTATAGTTTTTATTAGTAACTGGTGAGTCATCTACATCTCTTTTACCTGTTGAAGACTTTCCAAATATTGTAGATACAGTGTCATTAGAGGCTCTCGCGAAAATCCCTAAAAAGCTCCTCTTATCTAATACTCCCTTTGTAGTAAAGTGGACATACAACTCATTAACTTGTTTTAAGGTAAGAGGAGCGTAAATATTATCTAAATTGGTTATTTTATCCTTGTTCATTTGTGGGGGATCTTCAAGACCGTATTGATATTGGTCCCTTAACCCAGTATTCCAACTTGAAAAAGCGGTTGCATCATAGTTTTTAGTTGAAGTTCCATTAGCTGTAGCCCCAATAGATATCATAGATGCTAAGTCTGGTCCTATCTTTGTTTTAAATCCAAACTCTCTAACAATATTAGAGGTAGGTATTAGTTTATTTCCTTCGCCTCTACCTTTAAGATTATAACCATAAAGCTCAAAACTTGAAGTAGTGTCAAATTTACTTTTAAAAGAACTATTTTCAATCCCTCTAATTCTATTTTGGTCTTGAATGGTTATAACGTTATCATCGCTTATAATAGGTTCTAAATTTGGTACCCCACCTAGTGCACTGTTAATACCATCACATATTTCTTGTAGAAATTTAAATAAGTATATTTCCCCCTTTTTAGTTACTTTGTCTAAAGCATTAGATATAAAGTCATAATTTAAGTAAACATTTAGAGTTTTTCCATATATTATACTTCCATCATTTTCAGTTACCATCCAATCATTCATTCTCTTAGCAAAGTCCCAATATGATTTTATACCAGTTTTGTTAGCAGAAAATTCATTATAATTGTTTAAGGAAAGATCATCCAGAAATTTTGGTTTTACTAGAGCAATTTTGGGGTTTAAAGATATTTGGTTAGGATAGGCAGACATTATAGTCTCATCTACATTTGTATCTATGTCTAACATATAACCATTTGACAATTTAGGAATACAAAATGTTTTTATCTTTTGTAATAATTCTCCTAGTGTTAAATAATAACCAAATCGGTCAATATCTACTCCCTCACCATCATTTAATGATTTTATTTGGGCTAACATATCCCCACCTGCTTTTTCTTCAGGGAGGTTTAAACTCCAATACAAGTTTAAGTAAGGGTATTTGTATCCCCACCATTTTAAACTTCCTTTACTATCTACAATATCGGTAAATAAATCATATGCCAGGGGAGAGGTACCTGCATTTGTAACAAGGGAAGATTTAGTTAATGTAGTTTCTAGACCACTAATTCCTGTATTGTACCCATTTAGAATTTCCTCTATTTCCTTTTCTGTTTTAATATCTGCAGGATTGTTAACTTTTATTGATTCTATTACATCCCCTACTGATATCAAGTTTAGGGTGATATTATAAGTACCATCTCGATCAAAATCCCAAGAAAAATTAGATACCTTACCTATAAACCCATCATAATTACCACTATATGTCTCTCTATACGTACCTACATCCTTAATTAATTTAGTAAAATTGTAAGTTTTAAAATCTTGAAACCAAATATCTTCCATTAAGGTATTACCCATTTGTTGGAGGTTTCCTTCATTGTTAATGAACTTATCATTACCCCATTCTAACAACATGGTATACCCTAGTCGTAAGTACAGTAACTCGATTAATTCAAATTGAAATTTGTTGTGTGCCTTAATATTAACTGTAGCTTTTCTAATTGAACCCCTGTTTAAGGCTTCTACTTTAGCATCTATTAGACCTGGGGGTGGAGTTAAACCTTGTTGACTTCCTCCTAAACCGTATGCATTTGAATTATTCCATATGTCACCTGTTTGGCTTACTCCTGATCTAAAGTTGTAAGTCCCGTGTGTGCCTTTTCCTTCTCTGTCTTTTACAGAAGATATTACTTCAGAGGTTGAGTTAAACAATACTGTTTTTTTCGCTAACTTATTCCCCATAAAATTCTCAGGGTTTGTTAATCCTATAGCTTCTATTCTATCGGCACCATTTCTTCTGTCACTATTTTTATATTCTTCTTCTGTAAGATTTGGGGCGGTAAGTTTAAGTTCTGCTACAATTTCAGGGGTAGTTAGGAATCTAACTGATGAACCTAATTTTAAAAAAGAATTTTGGTTATTTTGGATCTGGAGTTGCTCAGGTGTCCTACTACCATCAAAACCACTACCAGCAGTTTGTTGGCGGATAGTTATTTGGTTTTTTACAAAATCGTCAAAAGCTTCTCCTACTAATTGTCCCATAACCTTTTATCTTCTTTGATTTAATAAATCATATTCTGCTTGTATCGCTCCTATTGATGTAGGGATTCTTATTTGAACCCCTAAAGGTAAGAAATAGGAATCTTGTTTTAAAAAATCGTTTGCTGTTGTAATAATCCACCAAAGTGATGAATTGCCATAATATTGTTGAGCTAAAATATCAAACCTATCCCCCTCTTCAGCATAAACATATATATCCGAAAATTCTAAAGGAATTGCGGGATATTTAACACCTCTATAATATGGAGTGCCCCTTAAACCCTTTTTGGTTTCTATTGAGGTAGTTTTTATTTTTGTATATCTGCTCATTATTATTTTTTAGGAATATAATTTAAATTATCACCTTGACCGTCATAGTTATTTCCTGAACCTGCTGCTAGGTTAATGTAATGCTCTTTTCCATATTTTCCAACAAATGTTCCTCCTGATCCTACTGGTTTCCCATTAGCAAAAGAATTTTGTTGTACTCTAGGAACAAAATCGTGAATTGGAATAAAATTAAACCCTGTTACTTTAACAATTAAGGGCATTTCTTTAACTGAGGGGTCAGTGAAAATTTCATTACCCTCTGCACCTGTTGTTAAAATATTATTATTATCAGGTATTGCTATTTCCCAAGGGGATTCTTGTGGTATATCAAAGTTAAGACCAGTCATAATACCTACCTGTTCCTGGAAATAACCACCTACAGTTAAAGTTACTAAATTACCCCTCATATATCCGGCATCTGAATAGTCAGGTGCACACACTGATGCTAGGTAATTTAATTTTTGGTACATTGGTATAAGTTCTTGTTTAGATTGAGCAGCTACCGTCCAATCCATGCTTACTGTTCTATCAAACCCACTATATTTGTAAAATTTTTCTCCTCTACCCATGTAAGAGTTGGCTTTCCAATCTGCAGAATACGAATCTGAGAAGCTATCAATAAATGCTCTAAAATGAACATAAGTTTTTAAAGATGGGTTATCGTTATCTATAACACCAATTCTGAATTTTACTAAATCATTTTTAACTGTATTACCAGTTACACCACTTGATTGGTATATAGGAAGAGCAGTAATTTTATCTAATGCTCCTCTTTCATTTAATAAAGCAGAGTCTGGTGTGTTTGTACCCTCTAATCTTTTACCAATAGTGTAGCTACTTAAATTCCCACGCTTACCAGGATCACCTAGATTTACTCGGGATTCAATGTTTTTTCTTGTATAATCTAAAGTAGCAGGGATTTCTTGAGAACCACTAGGTGCAATTACAGTTGTAAATGATGGTTTATTTGTAATACCGTCTTTACTAGTAGGAGTATATTCTTCTATCTGTTTCTGAGTGAATACTTGTATTGGTGTTATGTTTGAAATACCACTTCTTAATTTGTTGGTATCTGTTTTTAATAATGTTCCTGGTTGGTAAACACTGTCTGTACGAAAATCAATATAATCTTCTCTAAATAATTCACTCGCTATTACTGGGTCAAGTGATGAATATACTAACTGTGGTGCTAAGAAACTTAGGGAAAATGGTAGGTTGTTAAATCCATCTTTACCTAAAAATATTTTAGAATTTTCAACAAGTTGTTGAGGTATAAATCTTGAAGGTTTTGATTCATTATTTACTCCAGTTCTTTGGTCTCCTAACATTCTAATATTAGTCTGTCCTACTCCCAAAGTAGCACCAGGTCCTCCACTATATGTGTATAGTATGTTATCTTGTGTTTTAGAATTTATTTTATTTAATAAGGGTGCTAGTCTACTTTTATTACCATTAGAACCATTGGTTGCAATAGTATTTAAGTACGTAGGTAAACCCAAAGGAGTATTCCCATCGGGGGAACCTACTGTTGTATTTAAAAGGGGATTCCAACCTTGTTTAACTAGATGGATACCTAGGGGGTTTGTAGCTGATTGGCCTATGGTACTTAGTGGAAGATATAGACCTTGATTTAGAGGGACATTTGTTTTTATAAATTCACCAATAGCTGAAAGTACACCTCCATTTTCCTCTGGTTTGTACGATTCATACCCTACTTCTGAATTAACATTAGTTAAGGATAAGACATTTTGTTTAGCAACAAATAAAGGACCGTTAGGAGATTTAAAATCAAAGAACATTTGAGTCATTCTTGAAACATCTCTAGCTATAATCTTAGGTAATAGCGTACCTCCTCTTAGTAAAAAATCGGGACCACCTGTTCTTCCTACATCAGAAAGGTCATCTGGGATTTTGGCTACTATATAAGGTTGGTTACTACTTCCTCCTCCAACTGTGTCTTTACCATACCTTAAGGATTTAAGGTTGGTTGTCATATTAACTAATGGCATATTCTACTTTTAAGTTGGAAGATTATCCAAATATCTTGTAGGTGCAGTTGGTGATTCTAAATTTGAGGGTTGTGGTAGAACACCGTTCAATGGTGTTACAGCGTTAGCATTTGGGTTTCCAATAGTAGAATATTCTCTGTGTAAAGTAGACTGTTGGAAATTTGGTGTGTTTGGTGTTAAACCACTCAAACTTGTAGCCGATGCTTGTCCGGAAATTAATTTGTCTAATAAGCTCATAATTGTGTGTTTTATTATAAATATTAAATTATTGTACTTCGTATAACCCTAAAGGAGCCATATCTGGTGTTTTTTTAATAAGTTGTGATAGTAATGCATTTGTCGCATTCATGTCTGTTTTGCTATTTACAACGGTTTGACTTTGTCCTTGGTTTGCCATTTGAGAAGCGCCGGGGAATGCTACAAAGTCATCGTTTTTAGATAATTCAAATAATCCTCCTTCTTTTGTAGATACTTGTGTCTTCCCAAATGCTGGTGAGTTCATATCGCCTACTTTATCAGCACCTGCTAATTTTGTAAACCCTGCTGTAACTATTCCTGCTGCAGCCGCTGCTCCTAAAACAGGACCAACAACGGGGATTCCGGCTAAGGCACCAAAAGCTAACATAGATGCCAATATAATAGCTACTCCTGCAACCCCTTTTAATATGTATTTTATTGGACCTAAACTATCAGCTAAATTTCCAACATAACCAATAGCATCCCCAATAGCAGTTGATACCATCATAAACCCACTAACTATCATACCAACAAATTCTACTACAGGCATTAACATATCAGTTAACATTAAAATTGGTTCTGCGATGGATACAAATAATTCTTTTATTTTACCTAAGGTAGCTCCTAATCTTTCTGCTTGACTGTTTTGATTTCTTAATCCTTCAACCCCACCATCAGCTAGTTCTTTTTGTGCTTGTTGTAACCCTACTTCTGCTATTCTATTGTTTAATAGAGCTTCTTGTTCTGCTGCTTGATCCCCTGTAGCCCCTGCTAGTTGTTCTTGTACAAATAAAGTTTGTGCTAAATCTTCTCTAGACATTCCAATGGATTTAGCTAAGGCTTCCTGTTGTATTCTATTCATTTCAGCAAACTCAGCTGATGACCCTGCTTGTTCTGATATTTCTTTTGCTACTGTTGCTAAATCATTATTTAATGCCGCTTGTCTTGCTTTTTCTAAATTAATATCTTTACCTAATAGTAATTCTGCTTGCAATTCGTTTTCAATTGAAGATTCAAAATCAAGTAAGCTACCCGCTATTGAGTCTACTTTACTTAACTCCATACCTAAAGCTTTAGCTGTAGCTGCCGCCTCCGCTATTAATGCTGGGTTTTTTCCTAAAGATAATGTTGTTGCTGCAGATATGTTTCCTATATCTTTTAATAAGTCTTTTTCATTTAGTTTTACCCCTAGAGCAGTTGATGAGATTTGAGCTTGAGCCATAAACTCACCAGTAATATCATTCATTGATTTACCTGTGGTTAAAGAAATAGCACCAATAGCCGCAACCTCCTTATTAGTAAACCCAGCCATCTCTCTCATTTCAGTCATTTGAACGAGCATATCCTTACTAAGCATTCCTCCTGTGCCTAAGGACTTATTCATGGCTACTAAAGAATCTTGCATCCCCTTTGTATTAACAAAGTTATTAAATGAAGAATCTGCGCTCTTTTTAAGCTCCATCCTAGTAGCTAAAGCAGAATCATAAGACATATTCATACTCTTAGCCATATCCCCCGCAGCGGCGTCTGAAGCTATTAGTGCTTTTAAAAGTTCAGCTAACATTACAGCTGGAGCAAGTGCTGTAGTTAAAGATTTACCTAGTGATTTAATACCAGATAATGCAGACATAAATCCTTTTCTATCAATAACCCCCAACATCTTTTTACCATCAGGTGAACCTAATTTATCGAATTTTTTAGCACCGGCGGTTCCTGATAGAGTGTTTCCACTTTTAGATTTTAATTTATCAGCAAGACCAAGTTTTTTAACCATGTCTTTAGTTAAGCCTTCCCCGGTTTTAAGAGAATGTTCTATGTCTTGTGATGTCTGTAGTGCGGCTTCTGAAGCCGCTTCAAATGGTGCTGAAAATGCTGATATACCCGGGACAGATTTTACAGCATTAGCTAAATTTCCAAATGTTTTAACACCAAAATTATCTTTAATCCTTTGTGAAGACTCTGCTATACCATCTAGTTGAAGTTTTAGTTTAGTGGCCTCATCTACCTGCATACCAATAGAAACTGCTATGTCTTGGTCTAATACGGATTGGCTTTTGGAAAATTTCCCTTGTTGTTGTTTTAGAATCCTTATTTTTTTCTCTAAAGAAACTTTTTGTTTGCTAAAAGTTGCGCTTTGCTTATCTATCCCTAATTGGTTTTTACCTATACTAAAAGTTTCTTGCGATATTTTATTTATATCGTTAGTAGCTTGCCTAAGGAGGGTTTTTTCTGTTCTTTGAAATTTTAAACTTTTAATTTGGTCTTTAATAACATTGGAAATGTCTTGTTGATCAGACAACAATTCAGAGGTACCCCCCGCTTGTTCTTTAAGAATACGTGTTTGTTCAGTTAATAAACGGTTTTGGTCCGCTAGTAACTGTTTTAAAGATTTTGCGTTATTTACTTGTTCACCAGCCATGTAGGTATTTTATTATAAATATTACTAATTATAACTTGTTTTACCCTTATATGCCTTACTTGCTTCGGCAAATGCTGGGGTGTTAACTTTACCGTCGGAGTTAACTAGATTCTTGTCTGATGCTCCACCCTTTCCGGCATTTTCTACCTTCTTTTTTTCATCATCATAAAAATCCGTTATTTCAGAATAAGTAAATTTCCTTAACCATATAGGCATATTATATACAGTATTATAGTCATATCCACCTTTACCATGAAAGAGTAATTGGTGGATCATTCTAAAAAGATTTAAACGTATCTCGGGGGCGTTAGTTGTAGTCAGGCCAAAAAAAGTTTAGACCAATAGGAATGGTCACCTCCTCTCCATTATCCAAAATATAGGATAAATTTACATCAGGTTGAGTTGATGAAATGTGGTCTCTAAATGCTCTTGAATCGCGGGCTAAAAACATATTATCTACAAATTCTCTAATATCTTTCTTTTCTTCACTACCATCTACTGATGTGATTAAGTATTTTAATCTTGTAGTAAGTTCTGTAGAGTTTTCTTTGTTAATTTTTTTAAGGCCTGCTAACTCTCGATCTATTTGTTTTTCTACTTTACCTGTAGCTAATTGGTATGTTAAAATGTTTCCAGTTGAAGGTGTAGTAAAATTAAACTCATTTTTACCTGCTTCAAATTGGGATTCATCAAATTCTTTGTTTTCTAAAGTTGACATATCTAAAGTATAATTTTGCCCCTTTACAACAATTTCATAATCTTTACCATATCCTAATATACGAGTAGCAATTAATAGTGCATTTTTATCACCAACTATTAAATCATCAATTTTAATGTCCTTATTTATAATTACGGATTGCAGTAATTTTTCTAGTACTACCCCTTTTTGGATGAAAGATTGATTAGAAAGAATATCTTCTTCTTTAGCGGTCATGTACTTAATTTCTACTTTACCACTTGATAAAGGAGAGTCTTTGGTGTAGATAAGACCTTTTGACGGTAATTCTATTTCTTCGGTTGGGAATTTAAATTCACTCATATAATCTTTATTTAATTAAAACTTTGTTATCATTTATACATATACAAAATACAAAAAAAGCCTGGCAATGCCAAGCAATTTTTGATAATTTATGTAATTGTTTCCTAGAAATTTAAGATACAGTAATCAGGTTGAACTGTTAATTGTAGTTCTACTGCTGCACTTTCATCATCCCAACTATAATCTCCGAAATTAGCATCAGTAATCATAGCTCCTTTGATAATCCATTCTGAAACGATATCACCTACAGGTCCTAATACGTTCATAGTTAAATCCTTTTTATAGAAATCACTATAACCATCTCTACCAGTTACTGATTCATGGTGTAATCTAACCCACTCCATACATGCTTGTGCACCACTTGGAGTAATTGGATCAAATAATGTCATTTGAATTGTATTCCAAAGTGTTTTACCTTTTACGTATCTTGCAACGTTAATATGGTTCAATTGAACTGTACCTTGTGTTAATGAAACTGCACCCATACCTTTAATTTGGTATGAAGGAATTCCATCTACATACAGTATAAACCTGTTCTTTTGTTTAGGTTCGAATGCTGTGTAAAATATTTCGTTTGGGTCTAATACTGCCATTGTTATATATTTTTATTATAAATATTGTAATTATTTTTTTTATTCAGGAAATGTTGCTCCAGTTGGTAAAACATTGAAATCTAAAATAACGAATTCTGCTGTTTTGGTTGGTTGTAAGTAAATCTGACCTACTAGCTCATTTCTATCAATTACATCCGGTGTATTGTTTGTAGCATCCATTACTACTTTAAAAGCATATAATCCTTGTCTTTGTTGTACTGATTCTAAGTATGGGTTTACATTTGCTAAGAAGTTGTTTCTTGTTGCATTTGTATTTTGTTCAAATACTAAGTTATCTGATACTTGTGTTATATATCCTTTAAGTGCAATTAATAATCTACGCACATTTACTCTATCTAAAGCACTTGCTCTTTTCTGTAATGTTTTTTGTCCAAATACTACAACTCCACTTCCTGGGAATGTTGCTATTGGGTTAACATTTGCTTCGTATAAAGTATCTCTATTACCTGATGTTAATTTTCTTTCTGCTCTTACTACACTTCCTAAAGCTCCTCTAAGCAAACCTGCTGGTGCAAACCATGGATCTGATGAAGCATCTGTAAATGCGTAAACTGCAGGAATATATGTTGAAGCGGGTGCCCAAACTGTTTGTCCGGTTCCGGCATCTACCGTTTGTAACCACGGCCAATAAGTTGCTGCATATGAGCTATCATAAGCTGTTGCTTGTGTTGTAACTGTACCAATTGATGCGTTAAACGCTGCAACATCAATTACTGCTATACAATCAGTTCTACCTTGTGCAAGTGTTACTAATTTTGTAACAGTACTTGAATGGTCTTGAGAATTTAATCCTGGTGCTGTAATTACATTAAATTGGTAATCATCTGAGTTGCTCAAAAGATTAATTGATTCTGTATAATTGCTTGGGGATAAACCTTGTACATCAACTGATGAAATATTTTCGTTAAATAATGCTGTTCTAGTTCCATAATTAACACCTGTAGCATTTGCAAATGAACCTGATTGTATTACTGGTAAACTACCGGTATATATAGATTTTGCAGTTCCGTTATTGTCAAAATATTGTGGTGTAGGTAATGTTACTGATTCTACATAAATATAAGCACTTCTTTGTGGGTAATTACCATTGGTTTTAACAAAGGAATCTGTTCCATCCTCTTCTACTGTATAATATGTGTCACCAATAACTTTTGATACATAGTTTACTGCAGTTGGGTCTAAAGATAAGTTATTATATGTTTCTAATACTGCTCTTGAAGTTGCAGTATCATTTCCTCTTCTTACTAATAATGAAAATTGACCTGATGCTGTGTTTACAGATGCTACTTCCCATCTAATATTTTCTGCTGTTCCTTCATTTAAAGTACCATTAGCTGAATCAACTGCCTGGTAGTTATTCATGTTAGCACCTTCAGATATTGTTTTAATTGTAAATGAAGCGGTTGCATTTAAATCAGAAGCTGTAAGTGTAAAAGTTGCGTCTGTTCCGGCAGGAACTGTTGCTCCTAAAGATTGTGATGTAAAAGTTAATGTATCTCCTACTTCATAACCAGTACCTATAGTTGTAACTTCAATTGAAGATATAGCACTAGAAGTTTGTGCTGCTGTTTGTGTAGCTAATTTAACTGTAAATACTGCAGAGGCACCTGCGCCATCTGTTGCAGGTGATAGGTTTGGTATTACTACATTACCTGTACTACCCGTAGCATTAAAAGCAGCTGCATTTGTAAAAGAAGACAATAATACGTTTTCACCTATTGCTAATGTACCATCAGTTAAGCTACTAGGAATTGCTGAATTTGCTGAAAGGAAAGAACCGGTAACAACACGTGTTACTAGTAATGATTCTCCACCTTGTGCAAAATAATTTCTTGCTGAGATAGAATTTAAATATGTGTAAAATTGAGATCCACTTTCTACTGATGAACCAAAAATTGCTTCATATTGAGAAAAAGTAGACACCGCTGTTGGTATTCCAACTGGTCCTTTTGTTGCTGGGCCAATAATAGCGGCACCAAAAGTAACAGGTCTAGCGCCAATAAACGATTGGTCATTTTCCCTTGCTAATACACCTGGAGATAATAATGTTTCTGCCATTGTCTAAGTATTTGTTATATTGTTTTATTATAAATATTAAAAATTATTTCAAAAATTAAGCTATTGGTGTAAATTCACCTTTATCTAAATCTATGTTACCATTACCATACTTATCTTCTAATTCTTTAGCAGTTTGATTTTGATCTTTAGATAATTTATCGAATTCCTCCAACAACTCTCTTTTTTGTATTTTTAAGGCATTAATCCTTATTTCTATTGTTCCTAACCCACCAATTATTTCGTTGTTTTTTACTTGAAATTCTTGAAGAGTACTTACTTCTTTATTTAATAACTTTTTAACTTCCATATTTAAATTTTTGATTTATTATAAATATGTAGAAAAATTATCAAAATTACATTCTTGTACGTCCATCGTTTGTAGGATTTGATATTGTTTCAGTATCGTTTAAATTAACAACTGCCTCTGTAGTAATACTTATTTTTGCTTTGGAATTGTATATTTTAGTAGAATTTAATTCTTTTTGAATTGTGTCGGGTAGTATGTACCCTCTCATTCTAATATTAAATGTTCCTTTTACTAATCGATCCTTACCCTGTGTTAGTTCAGTTGATGTACTAAAACTATCTATAAAAGCCCTAAATTGGAATCTTTCAGGATTACCCCAATATGCATCTGAAGCGTATTCACATGATTCAATTATTTTATTTAATTGTTCCATATAGTAAGTTTGAACTAATACACTATATTCTAAATTAACATAGTCTGGTTGGGCTACTACATGGTATTTTTCAACTGGTTTCCTGTTATTTAAAGTTCCAAAGTTACTATAGAAGTTTTTTGGGCTAAATTGTTTAGACCAAACCCCATATAAGTTAGGTTGGTTTGCATCTAATTTATTTGCTACTGACCTGTCTTTTGTTAACGAGTCCCTCTTAATTACTATAATAGGAAGCATAATTGCTCCTGCTTTATCTCTATAATACCCATCGCGTTGAAATGATTTCCATCTTTCAGGTGCACCATATATTACAGGTACTTCTCTTCGTTCACCATTTTGGTAAACAAAGGGTTTTATCATGTTATTAAAATAATAAAACACCGCTTCGTCTAAATCTTGTATACCAACAGAATATTGTTTTGTATCATCACCTTTAAAACTCATCTGCTTAGACCTATTAAAGTCAATGCCCGTTTCTGTGTAATTTGGATTTGATGGTACAATTGCAGAATTAGGGTTACCTTGTTCTCCTCTGCCTTCTATGCCTTCAAAGGCAGTTTGTTTTTCCTTACTAATTGCACGTTGGGTTTTTGGTACTGGTTTTCTAGGTTTTGCCATTACATTCTTTCTATATATGGTGAGATTGCTGCTTTATCTGCAGGAATATAATACGTTGATACTAATATTGAAATATTGTTACCAAATTGATGTAATCCAGGATTTAGTGGGTTTGCAGTGCCATCTGAATCGTTGTTTGGGTAATCAGGATTTTTACCACCCCAATATTGGTTGGCAATTGTGCTCTGTACCCCATAATATTTAGCTTCATATAAAACGATATCACCTACTCGGGGGACTACGTCTTTTTCAACTAAATCATCTCTAAAGAAATTAAAGTTAATGCCCTGTTCAAATTGTACCCCTTCTCCACTTTCAGCATACTGTTGGTCACCCCTATCTATCAAAACATTGAATAAAAAAGGACCATTGTAGTATTTTTCTTCAGCTGCTTCGCCATAGATGTTTACTTTAGTTTCTTCTAATTTAAATTGGTATAAGGCACACTGTTGGGTAATAATATTACCCATCAATTCTCTATTAAACTTTCGCATAAGAGAAACATCCCTTTGTCTAGTGTACATTGCCATATTATGCGATATAAATTGTATATGGAACCTTCTGTAGTTCCTGCATTTTGGATTCTCCTTCTTTAGCTCTTCTTTCTAAAGCAGACATTCTTGAGGTTTCATCTAAATAAGTTCTTAATCTTTCTATCAATGATGTTTTTTCTGCTGTTGCTGCTGCTATTAAATCTGATTGATTTAGAACAACATCAGCATTTGGGATTGGTATACTACCATATTTACCCCTTACATATCCTAGCATCTCTTTAGATAATGATAATGTGTATTCAAATATCCATTGACGTCCTACACTATTAATTTCATTATAATTAGGGTTACCATAAGGTGCGTTTGACACGTTAGTAACATTCCCTGGTGTTTGCATTACCGAACTTGCTATTCTTTCATCTCTTAAGATGTACTCGAACCATATTCTAGGTGGTGTGTTTACATCAAAATTAGTATGGTTTGGAATTGGAAATACCCTTAATTGGTCGTTTCGAATTTCAAATGAGTAGTTATTTCTTCTAATAGTTTCACTCATTTCAATTTGTTGGATAACTGCAATTTCATAGTTTAAAGGAGCCATTAAGTATCCTCCTTCAGCACCAAATCCTCCTATACCCATTATACCAGCAGCCATTACTCCACCAAAACCAAAACCATCACCTGCACCTAACATGCGACCTGCTGCCGGGTAAGGATTTTCGTAAAATACTCTTTTTACTTCTAACCCATGAATATAATCAGATCCTGTAAGGTCATTATCAACCATAAATTGTGCAAAAGAATAATCTTGAATACTAGAGGTTAAAGCAAACGAACCTGAATAATAGGTTACATTACCCCCACTACCTGCTTCTTCTCCATATTGTTCTGATAGTCTAACTATTGGTTCAAAACTCGGTGTTATAAGCGCAGTATTTAAGTTTGATGCGGTTGGTAGTCCCTCAAGGGATAATTGATTATCTCGTATTTTATATGCGTAAATCTCGTTACCATATGTGGTTACAGCCTCCTCAAAGGCAGTAAAAAACGATCCTGATTGGAGTTCGATATCTACTAAAGGGTAACCTAATCTTCTAGCACAAAAATCTGCTACTTTTGGAGCATCACTTACAAAGTTAGTGTTAGCATCATAAAACCCAAAGGGGGTTTCATCAGAGTCTGGTGTATATGTACTTGTCCCGCCCCATATTGGTATGTTCATATTATGTTTTTTAAGCTATTGATATGTGTTATATGTTTATAAATATGAAAAAAGTTCGTTAATCTCTAAAGGTTTGATAAACCTTAAGGATAGGTGAAACTATGTCATGTCTGTGGTTTTTTAATAGGGTTGCTACTTTAAATCCTTTTACGTGTTCCTCTATTCTAGATAGAAAAGAAAAACCAGTCTCTCGTTTATCTTTTAAATCGATTTGAGCCATATCGCCACATATCACCATTTTAGAACCTTTACCTAATCTTCCAATTACGGTTTCCATTTGTGTATGTGTAACATTTTGAGCTTCATCTACTATAACAAATGCATCTAAGAATGTTCTACCTCTTAAGAATGCAAAAGGAACCACTTCTATAATTTCATCATCTAGTAATTTCTGTATTTTATCCTTATTATAAAGCATATTAAGGTTGTGATAGATTGGTGCTAACCATGGATCCATTTTTTCTTTAATATCTCCTGGTAAGAAACCTATATCCTCTTTAGACACTGTAGGTCTTGTTATAACAATCTTATCTACCTGTTTTGTAAATAACATATCTAATGCTACTTGTGTCGCAACTAGGGTTTTTCCTGAACCCGCCATTCCTTTAATTACCGTTATTGGTGAATCTATAATTTTTGATTTAGCTTCTTTTTGTTCATCATTAAGCTGTACGTTAAATTTAATTGGATTTTTTGGTCTTCTTTTTTGAACGAATACATCATCCGTGTGGTGTTTCTTTGGCATATAATAACGTTTTGGTTTATCATAAATATGAAACAGATAAAAAAACCCGACCTAAGCCGGGTTTTATTAAATATGTATTTGATTTTAATTCTATAAATTATAGAGAATCTAAACCACTTACAAGGATTTTTCCATAAAATTCTGGACGAACCATTTTCTTAGCATAACGAGTAAGTAAACCTTTTCTCGGTGTGAAAGTTTCTGGGTCATAAATTAATGGAGTCATGATTAATGGAATGTATGGAGCAAATACTGCACCTGTTTCCAAGAATTGAGCACCTCTGAATCCTAATAGGATCGTGTTTTCAGTCATATATGGATTTTTGTACACTTTGTAACGTCCATTTAATTGACCAACTTTCTGTACACCAAATGCGTAAGAAGCTTTAGAAGCATCACCATCAGTATCAGCAGCAAATCCTGGAATTGATTCCATGATCGTTCCTACAGCTGGAGAACATACTAGGAAGTTTGCACCACCTCTTAATGTTTTCTGGTGAATAATATTACTTAATTTTTGGATTTTAGTTCCTAATGTTTGGAACCATTGTCCTTGAGAATTGTAAAAACCTAATGATGGTTGTACTCCTCCAGCAACTGTAATAGATTGGTTGTTGATAGCAGACCATACTTCCGTTCCTGCGGCAGCATTGTCAATTAACATACCAAGAATTTCCATATCAATTTCTAATGAAATATACTCGCTTAAGATTGAAGTTAATTCAGCTTCAGCATCTAATGCATGGTATGCATTTAAATCCTGTGCAAATTCTGGTGTCCAAACTGCTTTCAATTTTCTAGTTTTAGCAACGATTGCAGATGATTTCATCTGTACATTGATTTCTGGAATTGTAATTTTAGGTGAATTTTCTCCATTTGGAAGTGGGTTACCATCTTCGAAATCTCCTCTATCTCTATCAGTTGGTTGGATTTGGTAAACAACAACTGCTTGTGCGTTTGCTGTAGCATATCCTGCTGAAAAGTTTGAATTATCAACGACAAAAGTTATATTTGCACCACCATCATACTTTGTGAAAGCTGATACTTGTTGTCCTGCTGTTGATTCTTTATATTGATCTCCTGCTACTGATGCAGAGAAAAATTGAAATGCTGCAACACCTTCTTTATCTACAAATTCTAATGAAGAAGTTGCTACTGTAATTTTTGATAAAGTACCTGCTTCGATTGAAGCTGAGTATGCTGAGTCAAAGTTTGCATCTGACCAAGTTGCTACTGCTACTGTCATTGAAGCCGCTGCTGTTAACGACTGTGTATTAGCGATTGAATATGAAAAACGTCCTGCACCATATAATCCACCTTCTGCTACGTTACCGAAAGGTGCTGTATCTGCTGATGAGTTACCATATAATGAAGATCCTTTTGCGAAAGGTGTTTTATCACTTCCATATTGAAAATCTAAGAAAAATACTAGACCTGAAGGTAAGTTCATTGGTTGAACTGAAACGAATTCTTTCGCTGCAATTTGTCCAAATACTTTTCTTACCAATGGTAAAGCAACTCCTGCCCACTGTCCACCAGTGTTAACACCAGTTTGTGAAGTAAACGATCCTGCTCCAGCACCACCACCTGTATTAGATGATTCTACTACTAATTGTTTTGCTTGGTTTTCTAAAATGATACCCATGTTGTTTTTGTTGGCACCACCTAAGCCTTCTAAAAGACCTGTTTTTTCCCATTTGCTAGATAATCTAGCCGCATCAGACTGCATAGACTGATATGGGTTTGCGCTTTCTAATAATGAATTTAAGCTCATGTTTTTGTTTTTTAAATTTTAATAATTGTTTTTAGATTAATCCCGCTAACTTACGCATACGGTCATATACCTCATTTGATTCAAGAATTGGTTGCTTTGTTGCTTTTGGTTCTAAACCACTAGCTTTTGAAGCAGCACCCATTTTAACTGATTCACTAATCTTAGAAGTTGTCATTGTGTTTACAATTCCTTCACTTAATGTTTCATAAATAGTTTTTGCTTGATTAACATCCACTGCTTTGTCAAATGCTTTTAATACCTTAACTTTTTTACTTTCAGTTAAGTTTTTTGCTTTAAAGATTTTGTTGGTATAAAGTAACTTAGCATTTAAAAGATTAACTTCTTGAAGTTCAGCTTTTAGCTCATTTATTGCAGCTAATGCTTCACCTAATTCTTCTTTCATTTTAGAATCACCAGCAAACTTTCTTTTACCATCGGATTTCTCAGCATTTTCAGAATCAGCACGACGTTGTTTCATGTCTTGCTTTTTCTTACCATGTTTAGCGCCTTCAGCATCGTCTAATCTTGCATCGTACCCTTGTTTTTCTTCTAATTCTACGTTTGCTTCGTCTACTTCTTTACTGTTTTTCTCTGAAGCTTTCATTTCTTCGTCGATTTCTACGTCTACGTCTACGTCCTCAACATCTTCTATGTCAATTGAGTCTTCAACTTCAACTTCGTCTTCTACGAATTCGTCTCCTGGTTCGATTTCTCCACCAGCTACCATATCTTTAATAACATCTTCGATGAATCCTTTAAGGTCGTCTTCTGACATATCTTCAAGGTCAATTTCCTCGTCGTCTATGTCTTCTTTTTCGTCCTCTTCTCCATCTTTGTAGCCTTCTTCTTCTGCGTCAGTACGAGCATCTTCTTCAAGATCTTCTTTCTCGTCTTTCAGGCCATCTTTGTAGCCTTCTTCTTCTGCGTCAGTTCTAGCATTTTCATCTAACTCAATTTCAGCTAATAATTCGTCAAGGTTGATTTCTTCATCAATCTCTTCGTCTTTTTTAGCTTCCACTTCTTTAACTTCTTCCTTGTCGGATTTTTTTACTTCTTTTACCTCTTCTTCATCATCCATTTCCTGCAATTTAGCAGATAGTTGATTTTTAAGGTAAGGAGTAAAAGCTTCCTCTAGGGCAAGTTTCGCATTCTCGATGGCAGTTTCTTTAACTGATTTAGCATCGGCGATTGCTTCTTTTAACAAATCTCTGTTGTTTGTCATAATAATC
>ENA-OSJC01001393-OSJC01001393.1-marine-metagenome-genome-assembly--contig:-NODE-1393-length-19939-cov-6.281341_pt1 | contig 19939 bp, 17 predicted proteins | sample MGYA00237885_ERZ534234 | MGnify/ENA primary metagenome ERZ534234 (study PRJEB26413, sample SAMN06343907) | marine metagenome | isolation source: coastal waters | place: Atlantic Ocean: West Antarctic... | reverse complement strand
TTGTTATCATTACGGCTGGGTGCGAAGTGAAGATCAGATGAATCTCAAGAGTAGTAAGGTTCAAAAATACTGGGGGACCGAGCATGTCAAGATTAACTATACCCAAATGGACCAAACAATTATTCAAAAATTTAAAGGATCTCATCCAAAAATTATTCAAGATTGGATTTCCAAAGATGTTGGGCTTTATAAGGTAGATAGTTCTTATAAGGCAACTCGAAAGCAAAAAAAACACCAATTAATGATTAAGTTAGAAAATTTTTTTGGTTTAGAATTAAGCAAAAAACATTATAAGTTGGTGTGATGAAGATTTTAATTGAACTTCCGACTTGGCTTGGTGATACAGTAATGGTTACTCCAGCAATTGAGAACCTTGTGAGGCATTTAAGTGATGTTGAAATAACTTTCCTTGGTTCGCTTATATCTATTGATGCTTTAAAAAATCATCCAAAAGTAATTAAAACTTATGTTGTAGAAAAAAATTTTTTTCATTTATATAAAACTTTAAGAGATTTTGAAGATTTTGATGTTTTTGTTTCATTTAGAAGCTCATTTCGAGCAACAATTATTAAATTTTTTATTTCATCTAAAAATAAGTATCAATTTAACAAAAAAAAATATAAAAAAGGCCATCAGGTAGAAAAATATAATAACTTTATTAACGATAGTTTTAAAATTAATACTATTGCAAGTAGATTAATATTGCATCTTGGGAAAGAGAACCTAAATAAAAAAAACAAGCTACTGGGAATAAATCCAGGCGCAACCTATGGAAGTTCAAAAAGATGGTATCCAAAAAAATTTGCAGATGTAGCTACAGATTTATCTAGCCAGTATGATATTATTATTTTTGGTGGGCCTAGGGAAAGAGAAATTGCCAACGATATCGAACAGTATTTAATAAAAAATGGAGTTAGTAATTATCAAAATCTAGCAGCTAAAATAACTATTAAAGAATTAGGTTCTAAAATTGCTAATCTTGATTTATTTATTACTGGTGATAGTGGACCAATGCATTTAGCTGCTGCTTTACAGATCCCAACAGTGGCAATTTTTGGCCCAACTGTGGATATTGAAACTTCACAATGGATGAATGTTAAGAGCTCGATAGTAAAAAAGAATTTAGAATGTCAACCATGTATGAAGAGAGTCTGCCCACTTAAGCACCATAATTGTATGAAGCTAGTTGAGGTATCAGATGTATTAAAGGCAGTTAAGAGTTTAAACTAAGACTTAAATTCTTGGTCAATTAAGTGGCAAATTGTATGACCAATAACGATATGCATTTCTTGAATCCGAGGTGTATCTTCAGAAGATACAGCTAAGTTATTATCACACATATTATTCATTTGCCCCCCATCTTGACCACTAAATCCAATAGTATGGCAGCTTAATTCAGTTGCCCGTTTTAAGGCGGTAATAACATTTTCACTTCTACCACTAGTACTTATACCGATTGCTACATCTCCCTTATTTGCTAAAGCCTCAACTTGGCGAGAAATATATACTTATAGCCAAAATCATTGCCAATTGAAGTAAGAATAGATGTGTCAGTAGATAGAGCAATTGCTGATAACCCTTTACGATTAGTTTTATATCTTCCTACAAGCTCGGCGGCTAGATGTTGGGCGTCTGATGCACTACCACCATTGCCAAATATTAAAATTTTTCCACCATTTTTAAGGCAGTTAATGCAAATTTGAGCTGCAGAAGCAACTTGCTCTGTTAAATTATGAAGTAAATTAGAGGTTTTTATATGCTCATTAAATTCATTTTGAATGGTATCTTTCATATTTTTTTTATCCTTTCAATAGTGTTTGTTGTACTTTTTCCATTAACAAAATTTATTAGTTTTAATTCTTTAGCAATATCTTGTCCAGCTATTTCTTTTCCTTCATAATCAGAGCCTTTAGTTAGAACATCTGGCTGTATGAGAGTGATTAAATCAATTGGAGTATCTTCATCAAATACTACTACATAATCAATAACTTCAAGAGAAGCAAGTATATATGCACGATCATTCTGATGGTTGATTGGACGGTTTTCCCCTTTTAATCTTCGAACTGAGTTATCTGAATTAAGTCCTAAAATTAAAATATCTCCAAGGCTTTTGGCTGTTTCTAAGTACTTGATATGACCAATATGAAGAATGTCAAAACATCCATTTGTAAATACTATCTTTTTCTTTTTCTTTTTTAGTTCATTAACAATAGACGATATTTCATCCCAAGTTTTAATATGATTATCACTAGTAGATTTATTTAAACTTGACTCATATTCAATTATCTCATTCATTGAGGCAGTTGCTGATCCAATTTTCCCAACTACAACACCCGAAGCTAAATTTGCAAATTTCACAGCCTCATCAATACTTTTATTGGATGAAAGTGCAAACCCTAGTGAAGCAAGAACTGTATCACCAGCTCCAGTTACATCAAAAACTTCTCTTGCTACAGTAGGATGAATACGTAATTCATTATCAAATATAGCTACTCCTTGCTCACTCAGGGTTATTAGAGATACTTCAAGATTACATTGGTTTTTAAGAATTTGAATTACTTTGATAAGACTTTTATCGTCTTTGATAGAAATATTTGCTGCCTCACTGGCCTCTTTTTTATTAGGAGTTAGAAGATAGGCACCTTTATATTTAGAGTAATCTAGTCCTTTAGGATCAGCTAATATTTTTTTACTATTTTTACTGGCTATGCTTATTAATGATTGAGTTAGGTCAAAAGTTAGCACACCCTTACCATAGTCCGAAAGTAGGACGATATCATAATTATTAATAATGGCACTAAAGGTTTGATGAATAGCTTGTTGTGATTCAATATTGATTTCATCACTACTTTCACGGTCGTATCGAACTACTTGTTGTTGCTCAGCAATGATCCGACTTTTCCTACTAGTAACTCGATCTTTTTGAGTGATTAAATATTGAGTATCTACCTTAATATCTGTAAGCAATCTTTTTAATTCCTTTGATGTTTTGCATTCACCAATAACACTAATTACATCAACCTTTGCACCTAGTGCATAAAGATTATTAATTACATTACCAGCACCACCAAGAATTATACTTTCACTACTAACATTTACAACTTGAACTGGCGCTTCTGGCGATATACGTTCGCATGAACCCCATAGGTAGTGATCAATCATTAAATCACCAACAACTAAAATTTTGGGAGTTATATTTTGGAAATCAATCATAATATATCAGCACCATGAAGTCGTATAATTTCAGGAATATATTTTTGAATGCCCTGTTCTAAAGAAAATTTGGCTTCAAAGCCTAAGTTTTTTTTAGCACTTGACATGTCAGCTTGAGTACTCATTTGATAGCCATCATATGGGTTAGGGAAATATTCAGTACCTAAATCAGTACTAAGTTCTTTTTGTAAAATATCTGCAATTTCTTGAAAACTCCTCGAGATTCCAGTGGCAATATTATAGCTTCCATTTTTCGTAGTCATACAAGCCCTAATATTTGCTTGTATAACATCATCAATGTAAACAAAATCACGTAATATTTGGTTTGAGTTATCAAATAAACGCGGCGCCTTGCCATCTAAAATTTGATGCCCAAGCTGAATAACCATAGAAGATGTTTTGGCTTTGTAATACTCCCTTGGCCCGTATACATTAAAAAGTCTTAACCCAACTATTGTTAAGTCTGGATTTTCGATTGAATATCTACAGGCAATCTGATCCATAATATATTTGCTAAAACCATAAGGATTTTCTGGACTATCATTACCTTCAATTTGAGGTGAGGGAAGATTACCATATGTAGCTGCTGAACTTGCATAAACCAATACTGCCTTATCATTTTTTGCTTTATTAAGTAAATCATAAAATGAGTTGACATTAGTTTTCATTATTATTTCTTGATCATATACCCTAGTATCAGAAATAGCTGCAAGGTGAAAAATGAAATCAAATTTATATTTATCTAATAAAGACAAGTCTTTTTGATTAACAATATTTCCACAAATAATATTACCCTTAAACCCTATCAAATTCTTATAATGACCAAAACTTTTAAGATTTCCATTATGAAAATTTTCATTACTCCTAAAGCTGTCAAAAACTGTAATTTGAGATTTAGGGAAGTTTTCTTGAAAGTAAAAAGCTAAATTACTTCCTATAAAACCAGCTCCACCAGTAATTAGAATAGATTTATTGTTAAAATCTGTATTGTTGTAAATCATAGTTTAATATTTTTTGATTAATTATAATGCATCATTAATTAGCAAAAATTATATAAATAAAAAAAGACATAATTAAATGAATTAAAAACTTCTATTAATTGAAGATACCTATATTTTTATTTTAATAATCTGAATAATTTATGTTACTAAAGTATCGTAATTTTGCTCTTAATCTCTTGTAGGTAAGTCTTTTGATAAATTACTGAAAAAAGATGACCATTCATTTAAGCTATCTTCCTCCAAGTTTCCACAAGTTTCAAAAAACATTTTACGAGCAAGATGGACTTGATCACTATTCCACCAATCCAAAGGGTTATTCCAGATATTATTGATATGTTCAGCTGCCTGAGATGAATCATAAAAAATCATTTTATTTTGAACGAGTATTTTAACTAACTTGTCGAATATTGGATCAAATTGCCAGTGATCCTTTTTATATAATGAAATAGTGGGTATCCCAGAAAACATTGCTTCAAGATATGTTGTTGATGGATATGTGCAAACAACAATTTTGGAGTTCGATAGCATCTTTTCGTATGAAGTGTAGCTTGATATTTTTTCAATGCCAAGATCTTCTTTATATCTGCTTCTAGAATTAAAATGACCTTCTCCCCTATTTGCCGCTCTTACTTTGATGTTTTGAGTAACTTCTCTAGAAAGATTATTGATAAAATTTATTTTTTGTTTGTAGTCATCTTTAAGAAATCCTGGATACGGTCCTGGCTGAGCCCGATAAACATATAAGGCTGCTTCAAGTGCAACAATACTTAATTCAGTTCCATTACAATATTGTTTGTGTTGAGCAAATTTGTTGACACTTAACCTTACATGATTAGGCTCAATTGGCTTATGCCAAACAACCATCTTATCTGCAATTTTTTCTTGGTGTAAAAACAAATTTTGAGGCTGTTTGAGAGCTCCTCCGTGTTGAGATGTAACTAAGATAGCTCCAGTTTCAATCATTTTTGCACACCAATGATTGAAAAAATCATTACTTAGATGTGAATTGGCTGTAAAAATAATTGAGCTTTTAATTCTGACCCTACTAGCTTTATTTTCTAATTCTTTATAACCTTCTAGATAAGATTTTGGTATATGGAAAAATAATACATCTTTAATAAATGTTTCAAAATCATTTAATGGAGCAAATTCATGTAATTTTAATTTCCTGTCATTATTTGATAAAGGTTTTTTAAATATAATATTTTTCTCAAAGACATTGTGTAATCTTGGAATTTGTTTTAATTTGAGAGATAACTTTAAATATGTGAAAAAATTAAAATAAGGTCTTACAAAAATAACTTTATATTTAAAATTAAAAAGTGATAATAGTTTGTCAACTTGAGCATATATGTGAATTCTTATTGGCTCCTTTCTCTTTTTAATTAGCTCTAAGGGGTATTTTTCTTTAAATCCTATTTTATTAAAGCTCACTTTATTTGCATATTTAGAGATTAGAATTTCTGAAAAAATATAGTTATTCCATGTATGTGTAAATTGTTGAATTGTGTACTCATCAAAATTATTTGGTATGAATTTTTGCTTTTTAAAAGCATGTAAGTCATACTCAAATATTCTATTTGATTCAAAGGCGAGTCTAAGAGTTTCCCATCTATCATAAACTGTTGGTATAAATGTTAATAACCAAGTCCCAATAATAATTCTCCAATACCTAGTTGAGAAGTGAACATTATGATGTTGATTTAATTGCGTTGTCAAAGCTAATATTAATCTCTCATTTAAATCCCCTAAGTAAGAGAAGTCATTTTTATATTTTTGAAGATCTAACCAATGATGCTTTTGAATTATATATCGATAGTTTTCAAAATTTATTTGATCTTTATTTTGCAAACACCAATCACCCAAAAAGTATTTTTCAGATTTGTTATCGTCGAGCTGATCTAATAGTTTGACGCTTGTTGAAATTAATTTTGTTTTAATTACTGACATTTAATTCTCTCAAAAATTGAACTATGTAGTTAGGTTAAATATGGTTTAATTTTTGGAACTTCTTCAAGATAGTTATATATATCATCTACAAAAAAATCTATCGCTACCTCATAAAAATCTTTCATTTTAAATGCGTTAAACTCCAATCCAGAAGAATGAATTATGGTCATGATTAGTCCTTTAGATCTTAGTTTTTCAAAATAATGTTGATTAAGTAAAACTTTCTTTTTTATATCACTTTCCTTATAAAAAACTGACTGATGAAATGCCTTATACTTTATTTGATTTCCATAAACAATGGGATGAATATACTCTTTAGTATATCGATAGGGAGCACCAATAATAGTTTCTACATGATGTATTAAAGTAACTGCTCTTGATGGATCCACACCCATATTTACTTGTATTGCATCAAGATCTAAAAAATGACTCCATGCAGACCCAACACCATAAGCATGACTTGATAATTTTTTTAATCTATTAGCCTCAGGACCAACACCTGCAACTGACCAAAATGGATGAAGACTTCTTATTGATTTTGGCAATTTTCTAATATATTCTGCAAATGAGCCCATTTCATGAGAGGGAGTTAAGTTTAGATCAAATGGAATATCTGTATTGCACAAATTCATTGAAGCAGCTGGTGAAAAAATTGTCCCAGAATCTCCAACATTGTTTAAAAATGAATTAAAAATAATTTCCTGTTTTTTAGATTTTTTTAATTTTATTCGCCCTAAGGGTCCTAAATTCCCTGTTATGTAAAGATTACTACCTTTTTTTATGCCAAGTTCTCGAATACATTTAGTTAATTCAATTTCGAGCTCTTCAGGATTGATTGTATTCTTTGTTTCATTCATTTTAACTTTAAGTTCTTAAGGTAATTTTCTGCAGCATAATATTGGTGAGGAGGAATAAATCTACCATTAGATACTGAGAATGATCGCTTATTTGCCTTGCCTGAAAGAAAGTCTTTACAGATCACTTTAGCCTCTTTTAATTGATTGATATGGGAAGTATCATAATCATTAAAAAGCAATGAAGGAGCTATATCTGGTTGACTTGAAAGCGATAATTCAGAGTTTAGGGCGCAAATCCATATATCTAAAGCTGGAAATAGCTCTTTAAGATAGAACGATGAAGCCCAAAATAAATTTTCATTCTCAGGAAAGGGAAAAGGAGTATGTATATATGTTTTTTTATGCTTTTCGACTAATTCAGCAACATTTTTTATAACTTCCCAAAACTCCATATGATAAGGATCTGTAAATGGCCAGACTTTTGCGTCAAAACAATAATCAAAATGCCCATAATGTATTCTTGAAAATATATTCTTTTTCTTATCACTTTCCAAAATACTAGGCAAATTATTGATTCCTTTCATAGTTTCAATCATTGGTATGATTTCTAGATTGAAGTCAAGATGAGAAAATCTACTATTTATTTCTTGAATTGAGAAATAATCTTCAACTTTGGGAACAAAAATTCCTGAGATAGCAATATTGTTTTTGAATGCTGATATAGCAGCTTTAATATCATCTTCAAAATATTTCGTATTTAAGCCATTTATTCTTAAATATGTTTTACATTTAGGCTTAAAACTTGAATCTTTGGAAATTGAATCTAACCCATTTCTCGCTTGAATTTTTAATTGATCAGTGTTTTCAATACTAAAAGGATCTTGAGCGCTATCTTCTAAATCCAGTATAACCATAATATTTGAATTGTTAAGTCTTTGCGTAAACAGCTTTGTTGCTTTTGGTCTAGTCAAAGGTAAATACTGTATTATGGGTATTTTATTCATCTTTTTGAGTAGTTGAGTATGACCTAAGGTTTAGCATACTTTTTCAATTAACTCAGAATCAATTAACTTTTCAACAATTGGATGAAGATCTATGATGTCCACATTTATTATGTTTGCTAAATCAATTAAATCAATTTCTCCATCAGCATAAGCTAATAAATTCATAAGATTTTTTAAATCATCAGCACTACCACCCTTTATGCTTAGATTTGGATACAAACCTCTTTTTCCTAATTGAGGTTCACAATAAAATATATTTTTGTAATAATCATTAACTTCTATTATTCGTATTGTTTTTTTTAATATATCATATCCACCCTTTAACCCCTCAGGGCTGATGAAAGAAAGATTATCAAGTGAGGTATGGTATTCAGGATAAGTATCATATTTACTTCGCATTATCGAACAAACAGGCAGATCTACTCCTGGACTACAATATTGTCTTTCATCGCTTCCTCTATCTAGATAGCTATATTCATTAAATTTTTTTACAGAATTTTTTAAACAATGAAGTGCGGCTCTATCAGCTAGAGTTCCTCCTTTTCTTGAGGGAAGAAAAGAGTAAGTTCGATTATCTCCAATACAAGTTATGACAAATCCAGCTATAACATTTTCCTTCATATAATCAAGATTTTTACTTAAATATGTTATAGATCCAATTGTTTCAGGAATGAAAATAATTCTATAAGTGTATCTGCGTTTTTTAAGTGACAGTAACCACTGTGAAAGTGCTGCAGTTACTACTGGACCTGATAATTCATTATTAGCCATTGATGGATGACATATGTATGTTGAAAGAAGAACCTCTTCTTTGCTGTCTCCAGGAATGATTAATTCACCATAATTTAAAACTCCTGGAGAAATAGTACTATCTATGTAAACCCTGTATTTACCAGATTCTAATGATTCTCTTTGATTATGGGTAAGGCAAAAACCCCAACTTTTTGAGTAATAAGATGTTACGTAAGGTATTGCATCTGACTGCTCAGGTAAAGAATGAAGATATTTTTGAAGTTCGTCTAATTCCATATATTGATCAACTGCTACTGAGTATCCAACTATGTGCAAATTGTTATTCTTGAAATCCACAATACGATTTCCATACTTATCCTCAATGAAGGCTTCACGAATTTCCCATTCATCAGGCACAGTCCAATCAAAAACTTTAGTACCGCTCGCTACACTTTTAATTTGCAAACCTTTAATGAGGTTTGATAAAAATACTAATGTCTCGCGAACCCCTGGGCCAGTAATACTTCTATTAATGTTAAAAAGGTCAGCGGCCCATTTATGCATTTTTTCGCCAGTTATCACTTGACATGTCTCCAATTTAAAGCCTCACCTTTTTTAATGTCCTTAAGTACTTTAGTGCCTAATAATTCTTCAAAATATCTTGGATGAAGACCAAAGCCCGGCCTTACAACACGAAGATTTTTTTCTGAAAGAACCTCGCCAGACCTAATATCTTGTGAAATATAGAGAGAACGTCTATACTTTAGTGAGCTTTCTTCTGATTTTGTAGGGCCATACTTAACTTCACCTAGACTTTGCCAGGCTCTTTTAGTTTCTGTAACCAAAAAAGACATTTCAGAAGGCTCCATAGAAAACTCACTATCTACACCCCCATCATTTCTATCTAACGTAAAGTGTTTTTCAATTACAGTTGCTCCATGTGCAATAGCAGCAATGCTTACACCAAGCCCCATTGTATGGTCTGATAAGCCGACCTGACAATCGAAACGTTTACGTAAATCTGGTATTGTAAGAATATTGCTGTCTTTTGGAGAGGCAGGATAATTACTCGTACATTTGAGAAGTATAAGTTTGTCACAACCTGCATTTTTGACAGTACTTACTGTTTCCTCAAGCTCTTTTAGGCTAGCCATACCAGTTGAAATTATTATTGGTTTTCCAGTTGCAGCTACTTTACGAAGTAAAGGCAAATGATTATTTTCAAATGAAGCAATCTTATAAATTGGAACATCAAGTGTCTCAAGAAAATCAACAGATGTTTCATCAAAAGGAGAACTAAAGCATATCAATCCTAATTCATTAGCTCTCTTCATAATAGGTTTATGCCACTCCCAAGGAGTGTATGCGAGTTTATAAAGATTATGCAGATTTTGACCTTTCCACAAGCTTTCTTGTTCATTAATTGTGAAGTCACTTTTATTTACATCTAAAGTGATTGTATCCGCCGTATAGGTCTGTAACTTTATGGCATTTACACCAGCTGCAGCTGCAGCATCAACAATATTCATTGCACGCTCTAGCGATTGATTGTGGTTACCTGACATTTCAGCAATTATAAATGGAGGATGGTTACTCCCAATTTTAAGTTGCTCAGTATTTATATTAGAAAAATTCATAGAGAGATTATACAATGCTTATTCATTTATATAAATATGTTCATGGGTACTTATCCCATTTTTAGAAATAATGATATTGAATTAGAATTTACAGGCAGAATTTGTCTACACAGCTTTTATTTTTCTAGCTAATAGTTTGATTGATAAATCCAGAAAGTTGTCACAATTCATTCAATAGGACTATAAAAATAAATATTAAATAAGTTTTAAAGTAGTATTCAAATCTTATTTTTATTTGAGCCCAATCTTTTTAGCAAAATGATTATTTGCATCTAAATATCCTCGAACACTCCCACAATCAAATCTAGTTCCTTTAAATTTATATGCAAGAAGCTTACCTTTTTTGGCTTGAATATTCAGGGCATCTGTTATTTGCAATTCTCCATTTTTGTCTGGCTTAGTTTTCTTTAGAATATTAAAAATATCTGGTGTAAGTATATAGCGACCAACAATTGCTAAATTACTTGGAGCGCATTCTATATCAGGCTTTTCAACCATATTATTAACTTCATAGATGTCGTTTGAATTATTTAGAAGATTTGCAGAAACAATTCCATATTTTTTAGTTTGATTAAGTGGTACTTCTTTGATTGCCACAACCGAACACTTATATTGGTTAAAAATTTCAAGCATTTTTGAAATTAAACCTTGATCAGGGCATTCACATAAATCATCTGCAAGAATAACAGCAAAAGGCTGCTCACCTATAAGGGGTTCACCGGTGAGAATAGCATGTCCCAATCCAAGCATTTGCTTTTGTCGGATATATGTAAAAGTAGATTTATTAATTATATTATTAATTTCATTCAGACTACTCTCTCTGGAGGTCCCTGATAATTGGGATTCAAGTTCATAGGCATTATCGAAGTGATCTTCAATGGCTCTTTTTCCTTTTCCAGTTACAATAGCCATGTTAGAAATTCCAGCTAATAGTGCCTCTTCAACAGCATATTGTAATAAAGGTTTTGTTAAGATTGGCAACATTTCTTTGGGTACAGATTTTGTAACAGGTAAAAAACGTGTACCGTATCCAGCAGCAGGGAAGAGACATTTATTAATCATATTTACCTTAAATTTTAATTAATTTTATAATATGTTTTACCAGAGGTAGTTTTTTACATTAAATAATATTAACGTTAGTATCAAGATATAATTAATATATAATTTTTAAGTTATGTAATAATTTTTCCCTTTACTGTGAATATAAATATTTTTAGTTTTCTATTAAAATTGATTTGTGTTTTTAAAAAGATTACATGCTATTCAATTAAAGATTTCTTTTAACAGATTTAAGAATTTACTTTCATGAGTGTTAAGTTTTTTAAAAAGTTTATTCCATTTAAATTAGTTCAGTATTTTCGATATATTATCTATTTTTTTTTAAATTTTCCAACAAATATTAGGGGTATGTTGGGGCTCTTTAAGAATAAAAGGCGAATATTATTTGTTGCAGCAATTCCAAAATCTGGATCAACTTGGGTTGAAAATTTTTTGTCAAGTCTGCCTAATTGTTTAATTAGGCCTATCAATGGAAGTCCCAAATTAATTTCAGAACTAAATTTACCTAAAAATTCTTTTAATTGCTTTCCAAAATTTGGGTTTTCTACGGTAAAGACACACATTAACCCGAATTTATCAAATTTTAAGGTTTTATCAGATAATGATATAAATAAAATTCTAGTTATTTACAGAGACCCTAGGGATTGTGCAATTTCACGCTACTATCATTTGTTGAGTTATCCAAAAAAAAATCATGAAATCCATTCTAAACCTAATTATCAAAAAATTAGTAAGAATGAGGCAATTGATCACTCAATAAATATTGTTATTAAAGAATATATTCCTTGGATTTCTGGTTGGTTTAATTATGCTAAGGAAAATCCAAATAAATGTTTATTAATTAGCTATGAAGATTTATATGATTCACCTGTAGATCAATTTTATAAGATATGTAAATTCTATAGTTTTCCAATAACAAAAAATAAAGTTAAGCATATACTATCTTCTCTTGATAGGAGAAAAGGTAATCTGAGTGACTTGGGTAAAAACCAGAAACTTGGTGAAGGGTCTACTTTTAGAAAAGGAGGGCATGGTATCTGGAATAAAGAATTTAGCGAAGATCAAAAAAAATATTTTTCTGAACATGCTGAAAAAGATCTTTTAAGATTTGGATATAAGAATTAAATAAATATCTTATGAACAATAAAAGTATAAGTGAAAATATTGCTTTAATTAAGCAAATGTATGGTTTTATTAGTAAAAGACGTCGTACTCAGCTAAAGTTACTTTTAATTCTAACTTTGTTAGGTGCAGTTGCTGAGATAGTTAGTATTGGGGCAATTGTGCCGTTCATTGGTGTCCTTACTCAGCCTGAAGTAATTTTTGATTATCCTTTCACATCTAAAATAATAATATTTTTTGGTATTCAAGATACAAGTGAGTTGGTTATATTTCTTGCCATAGCCTTTATTGTAGCAGCTCTAGTATCGGGCTTTATGAGATTACTTCTGTTATGGGCAACAATAATTTTTGTTAATGCAACTGCTGCTGATATTAGTATATTAGTGTATCGCAATGTTATTTATCAGCCATATGAGGTCCATATTTCTAGAAATAGTAGTGAAATCATAGCTGTTATTACTCAAAAAGTAGCAGCAGTATCAGCTGTGTTATTGTCAACAGTTACTATAATTACCTCAATAATATTGTTAGTTTTTATATTATCTATGCTTATATATATTGACCCTATAGTGTCAACAGTAGCTATAGTTAGTTTTGTATCTATCTATTTTTTAATAATATTAATGACACGAAAAAAAGTATTTTTAAATGGTAGGGAAATAGCTTATGAACAGACCAAAATAGTCAAACTACTTCAAGAGGGTATCGGAGCTATTCGAGATATCTTAATTGATAGAAATCAAGAAATGTATATTGATCTGTATAGCAATTCAATTAGAAAATTACAATTTAAAAATACTAGTAATTCATTTATAAGTCAGGCTCCAAGGTTTGCTTTAGAGGCTTTTGGAATGGCTTTAATTGGTTTATTAGTACTTCTACTTAATAGTTTTGATAATGGTATAGGTGGAGCACTTCCTACTCTAGCTGCTTTAGCAATTGGCGCACAAAGAATGCTGCCCTTGTTGCAACTATTATATGGAAATTGGATGGTAGTGATAGGAAGAAGTCCAGCAATGCAAGACGCATTTAATTTACTCAACCAGTCAGCACCACAAATTAATTCCCCTTTAGAAGGAACAATTTTAGAATTTAATAATGATATTACATTCAAAAATGTTTTTTATAGATATAGTAAAACGACGCAATGGGTATTAAAAGATATAAATCTAATAATCAAAAAAGGATCAAGGGTTGGGGTAATTGGGAGCACTGGGGGAGGAAAAAGTACCACTTTAGACCTTCTTCTTGGTTTACTTGCTCCGACAAAGGGAGATATTTGTGTTGATGGTAAATCAATTGTAAATAATAATATATTAATGAGTTTTTGGCACAATAAAATCAGTCATGTACCTCAAAATATATTTCTCATTGATAATACAATTACAAATAATATTGCATTTGGTATTCCTGATAAAGAGGTAGACCATGAAAGAGTCAAATTTGTTGCATCACAGGCTAATTTAATAGATTTTATAGAGAGTTCTTCAAATGGTTTTGAAACAATTGTTGGTGAGAGAGGAGTTATGTTGAGTGGAGGGCAGCGACAAAGAATTGCAATTGCCCGTGCTTTATACAAGGGTGCAGAAGTTCTAATTTTTGATGAAGCAACAAGTGCACTTGATAATAAAACTGAAGAAAAGATTATGAATTCAATCTATGGTCTTAGTAAAAACATAACCATTATTATGATTGCACATAGATTATCTTCACTTAAAAGTTGTGACAAGATAATTCAAATTGAAAATAATAAAGTTTTATGGGAGGGCACCTATGATAAAGTTAAATTATAAAGACCTATTGTTCTTATTGGGCTTTATAATTATCAGGAATTTATTTTTGTTTCATTAATAGTATCAGAGAGGGAAGTTTAAATGTTTAACGATAGTGTTGTTTTAATAACTGGTGGGACTGGCTCATTTGGAAAAAAATATGTCCAAATATTATTAGAAAAATATAAGCCAAAAAAAATTATCATTTTCTCTAGAGATGAGCTCAAGCAGTTCGATATGCAGCAAAAATTTAATGATAAGTGTATGAGGTATTTTATTGGAGATGTAAGGGATGCTGATAGGGTTAATCAAGCAATGGTTGGTGTAGATTATGTTATTCATGCTGCAGCCATCAAGCAAGTACCTTCATCCGAATACAATCCTACTGAATGTATAAAAACAAATATTAATGGAGCTGTAAATGTAATAAATGCCGCAATCTCCAATGGTATAAAGAAGGTTATAGCGCTATCTACAGATAAAGCAGGAAATCCAATAAATCTCTATGGTGCTACAAAATTAGCTTCAGATAAATTATTTGTTGCAGCAAATAATATGACTGGAAATGAAGTAACTCGTTTTTCTGTAGTTAGATATGGTAATGTTGTAGGGTCGCGAGGCTCTGTCGTTCCTTTTTTTCAAAAATTAATTGAGGATGGGAGTAATCATATTCCAGTTACAGATGAGGAAATGACTCGCTTTTGGATAACACTTAGAGAGGGGGTAGAGTTTGTTTTAAAAAATTTTAAAAGGATGTCGGGTGGTGAAATTTATGTTCCAAAAATACCATCAGTGAAAATTATGGACTTGGCAAAAGCAATGGCGCCCCAATTACCCGTTAAAATTATTGGTATCCGTCCAGGAGAAAAATTACATGAAGTTATGTGCCCTTCAGATGATTCACACTTAACAATTGAATTTGAAGACTATTTTGTAATCTCCCCCAGTATTGTGTTCTTTAATAGAAGTAATGAATTTACAACAAATGACTTAGGTGAGTCAGGCATATACGTAGAAAGAGGTTTTGATTATTCTTCCGGAAATAATGATCATTTTTTAAGTATTAGTGAAGTGTTAGAATATAATCATAAATCTATAAATGACTGATATAAAGCCCCCAGTTTATAAATAAATAATAAACAAAAACTAATAAAGCACTAAATCTAAATATTATGCAAAATTTAAGTGATTTTTATGTCTAAATTATCGTCTTTATTTCGAAAAGAAATATTAGAAAGTAACTTAACAAGACCAGACTGGGTTAAACAAAATCATAGATCTCTAAATAATCTTTGGCTAGATAAAAATGAGTGTTCAGATCCAGAATTTAACAAGATTGTAATGCAATGTTTATTAGACATTCCTGTTGAAGCTGCATTTAGCTACCCTGATCTTGATACACTCTATGCAAAAATTGCAAAATTTTGTAATATATTTCCAGAAAATATTTTATTAACAGCTGGATCTGATGGTGCTATTCGAACATGCTTTGATTCTTGTATTCATCCAGGAGATAAAGTTATCTTAACTAGACCTACTTTTGCTATGTACGATGTTTATTCAAAAATTTATGGGGCTAATGTAAAGTGGTTAGAATATGAAAAATCTCCAAGTAAACCTTTTCTAAAAGTTGAAGAGGTTATCAAAACAATCAAACAATTTAAGCCAAAAATGGTCTGTTTGCCAAACCCTGATAGCCCAACTGGAACAATTTTTTCTTTGTTAGATTTACAAAAAATTATTAAGGCTGCTGAAGATAATAATGCATTGATGTTGGTAGATGAAGCATACCATCCTTTGTATGATATAAGTGTTGCTCCATGGATTAATCGTTTTAAGAACTTAGTTGTAGTAAGGAGTTTTAGTAAAGCTTGGGGTGCTGCTGGATTAAGGGTTGGTTATGCTCTTGGTAATAGTGAATTAATTTCATCTCTTCACAAACAAAGGCCAATGTATGAAATTGGGAATGTATCTGCAAAGGCAATAGAGAATTTATTAGATTATGAGAGCGAAATGTGGCTTTCGGTTCAACGGATCAATGAAGGAAAAGAATTTTTTCAGAGTGCAATGCTTGAGTTGGGGTTAATTTCGTATCCTAGTTATGGGAATTTTGTTCACGTAAAGTTTGGAAAGTATTCCGAAGAAATTCATAAAATATTAAGAGAGAAAGTTTATTATCGTGAAGATTTCAATGAGCCTTCTTTAATAGGGTTTAGTCGTTTTTCATCTACAACAAAAGAAAGGTTTATGCCAATAATTAAATGTATAACTGATGTAATAATCAGTGGTGAGAAGAAAGGGTTTTCTAATAATGAAAATCTTTAAAGTTGCAGTAATTGGGTGCGGCCGAATTGCAGGCCATAATTGCAGGGCTATTATAAATACACCCGGACTTAAATTAGTAGCAGTTTGTGATTTAGATATTGAGAAGGCAAACATATATCGAGATGAATTTAGTGTTCCTGCATTTTCAAATTACCACGCCATGCTAAAGGAAATTTCTGAAATTGATATAGTTGCGATTATTACTCCTTCTGGAATGCATTTTGAACATAGTATGGATGTATTACAAAAATATGATAAACATATTATTGTTGAAAAGCCTACCTTTATGAAACTATCTCAATTGAACGAAGCTTACAAAGTTGCTAGTAAAAAAAATTTAAGAATTTTTCCAATTTTTCAAAATAGACATAATAAAGCAGTTCAAAGAGTCAAAGAAGCACTTTTACAAGATGAATTAGGTGATATAAGAGTAATTGGTGTTCGAGTGCGTTGGTGCAGGCCTCAGCGATATTACGATATGGCAGAGTGGCGAGGAACATTATCGCACGATGGAGGGGCCTTAACAAATCAAGGTATTCATCATGTTGACTTACTAAGGTATTTAGGTGGTGAGGTAAGTCAAGTAAATGCAACAATGCGCACTCTTGGGGCAAAAATTGAAGTGGAAGACACTGTAGTAGCTAGTTTTACTTATGAAAATAACGCAGTAGGAAGTTTAGAAGTCACAACTGCTGCTAGACCAGATGATTTTGAAGCCTCAATCTCTATTGTTGGTTCAAAGGGCTTAGCAAAAATTGGTGGTATAGCAGTCAATGAGTTACAAATATTTACACCTGAACCTAGTGAATGTGCAGAGTTTAGCGAAGATTTTTCTGATTGTGTTTATGGGCAAGGGCATATATTGTTATATAAGGATATTTACGACTCATTATCTCAAGGTGTGGAATATACTGTTAGCCAGGAAGATTGTTTTCGTTCGATGCAGTTACTTCACGCATTCTATAGATCTGATGAAAAAAATAACTGGCAGAAAGTTAATGAGGCTGGAGAATCAGCTCGCCTTGGAAGAAATAATAATGAAATTTCAAATTTATATCGGACAAAACGATGAAAAAAATAATTGGAGTAATACCAGCAAGAATGGGATCTGGTAGGTTTCCTGGAAAGCCCCTGTTTAAAATTGCTGGTATGCCTATGTTGGAACATGTTTGGCATCGAGCACAAATGTTTGATAAGTGGGATGAGTTATTAATAGCAACCTGTGATGTAGAAATTCAAGATTTTGCAGATTTTAAAAAAATTCCTTGTATTATGACATCTAATAAGCATGAGCGAGCCCTAGACAGAGTTGCTGAAGCAATTGAGAATAGTGATTTTGAACTGGATGCTGATGATATAGTTATAAACGTTCAGGGTGATGAGCCTATGATGCGACCTGATATGATTGACTATACTGTAAAGCCAATGCTTAAAGAAGAAGAAGTTAAAGCCGTTGTATTGTCAATGCCAATTATTGATGAAGAACAATTCAAAGACCCAAATACACTTAAAATAATTCATAACATTAAAGGTGATATTCTATACACCTCAAGGGCTCCCATACCATATTGTAAAAAATGGTCGCCTGATATTCAAGCAAAAAGAATTTATGGGATTTTTGGTTTTAAATGGCATTTTCTTAAGAAATTTACTAATATCCCTGAGTCACCTCTTGAAATAATTGAAGCGTGTGACAGTAATCGTTTATATGATAATGGTTTAACTCAAAGAGTAGCTTTCTACCCCTATGTAGATTCATTTGCTGTAGATATTCCTGACGATGCTCAAAAAGTTGAGTCATATATTAAAAATGATCCTTTTTTTAACTCTTATAAAATATAAATTCTTTGTATTTATGAAATCTATTATAAAAAAATGCTTTTAAAATTTTCCTCATTATTTGTTAGTTTTTTATTTTCTGGCAGAGTTGGGCGAATTTTAGGGTTCAAGCTGAAAATGTTATTTAAAATAGAACTTATTTTTAATCAAATATGGAGTAGAGTTGAGTGATAAAAAATAAAATAACTGCGCCTGAACAAGTAAAGCCAAATTTTATAAACGTTAAAGAGCGATGGAAAAATCTTCTCTCAAGGTATTATACTTCAGATAGAAAACTTAATAATAATTTCACAATTGACGTTGATTGTCCACATTGTGGATCAAAAAAAAAGGAAAAGAGTTTTGAGCTAAATGCTTTTCATCATCATTTTTGTATTGATTGTGAGTGTTTATATGTAAGTCCAAGATTGAATAACGCTGCATTAGAGGAGCTATATTCTGATGAGTATTATTCAGAAATGTATAGTAAATCAATGATTCCTTTTTTTGATAAAAGAAAAGAGTTGATTGGGCAATCTAAATACAGCCAAGTGATTGATTCAATTGAATCTGTAAGACAAAATAAATCTAAATCTTTACGTGTACTAGATATTGGGGCAGGCATAGGTGAGGTAATTTCTGTATTTAATGATAATGGTCATGATTGTATAGCTGTTGAGGTTAATAGCACAGCAATAGATCAATTAAAAAATATTGGAATAAAAGTTTTTGAAGATAGTTTTTATAATTATGATTCAAATGAAAAGTTTGATGTAATTATGGCCTGGGGTGTAGTTGAACATATAACAGACCCATCATTATTTTTAAGTAAAGTGTATTCATTGCTGAATCCTTCTGGTATTTTTGTTTCTGAAGTTCCTCACTCTCAATCTGTTTTAGTAGATTATTGTCAAAAAACAGGCCAAGATCCTTTAAGAATATTACAGGGAGAGCAGCATATTATTCTTTATTCTAATAAAGCTTATTCTGAGCTTCATGAAAAAGCTGGTCTACAGCTGCATCATGTTCAAACAAATGGTTTAGATATATCGACAATTTTAAGTATTAACGAGCAAGAAATAGATCAAGACATAAAGGCTAATATTCAAAGTTCTTTAGATGATTTAATGAAAGGAGATTTGTTACGTGGTTTCTGGATTAAATAATGAGTGCTAAGTTAAAGGTTGGGATAGCTGGATATGGTATAGTCGGAAAGCGGAGGCATGATTGTGTTGAAAAAAACCCAAATTTAGAATTAATAGCAGTTTGTGATCAAGTTTTTCCTGAAGATATTTCTATAGTAAATGGAATTAAAAGCTATAAGCATTATAAGAAGCTATTAAGTGAAGATTTAGATATATTAATTGTCTGTCTGACTAATGATGTTGCGCCTAAAGTTACTATTGCTGGGCTTGAGGCTGGATTGCATGTTTTCTGTGAAAAGCCTCCAGGTAAAAATATTTCAGATATTACTCAAGTTTTAGAAATTGAAAAAAAGAATCCAAACTT
>ENA-OSJC01001389-OSJC01001389.1-marine-metagenome-genome-assembly--contig:-NODE-1389-length-19976-cov-3.789236_pt1 | contig 19976 bp, 19 predicted proteins | sample MGYA00237885_ERZ534234 | MGnify/ENA primary metagenome ERZ534234 (study PRJEB26413, sample SAMN06343907) | marine metagenome | isolation source: coastal waters | place: Atlantic Ocean: West Antarctic... | reverse complement strand
TATATAAATTACTTAATCCAGCGATAATTTTATTATTGGGAATAAATTTACCTTTTCTAATTCTAATATAGTATTCTGGATCATATTTTTTTTTAGATGTAGTGACTTTGCCATCTTTTATAAAAAAAACTGAATCATTTTCTTTTTTTGTTTTTAATGCTAAAACATTCATTCCACTTTGCTCACTTTTAGAATTCCAAATAATAGCTTTTTTAGTATCAAAATTAAACCTCAAAGAATCTGGATTTACTTCACTTCCTGCCTGTTTAAAAAAAGGCGGTTGTATCAATTGTCCACTAGAATCTTTTATACTTCCAGCGAAGACTTCATTATTATTATAATCAAGAATGATTATTCCTGCTTTAAGTTCTGTATCTAAGTAGTATAATTCTGCTTTATCATATAAATATAATTTACCTTTTTTTTTATCAATTTTAATATATCCCTTAGCATTTCTAGTAATTTTCCCAAGAAGTAAAGGTTTTTTCACAAGGGAATCATTTTTAGAAATAGAATCATTTTCCTTAATATCTTGTGAATAATTTATTTTTATACTACAAAATAATAGAAAAATAAAAATTAATTTAATGATCTTAGATTTATATAATTTTTTAGTTTGCAAGAACAATAATATTTGACCGTAAAATTACATATAATTTTTTATGAATAATAACATTAAGCTTCTATCAAAAAAAATTACAACTTTATTTGTAATAATGTGTTGTTTAACTATTTGTTCTCAGGAAATTAAAGAAAATTTCGTTGTTGTTTTAGATGCTGGCCATGGTGGAAAAGATCCTGGAAACAGAGGAAATGGATTTTATGAAAAAAAGATATCACTTAAAGTAGCCCTTCTTGTGGGAGATATTTTAAAAAGATCAAACCTTAAAGTTATATATACTAGAAAAAAAGATGAATTTATAACCTTAAATAAAAGAGCAGATATAGCAAATAAGTATCAAGCTGACTTATTTATTTCTATTCATTGTGATTCTCATTCTTCAAATGCTTATGGAGCAGGAACATTTGTTTTGGGTCTACATGCTAATGAAAGAAACTTTAGAGTAGCTCAAAAAGAAAATTCAGTTATTTTTTTAGAAGAAGATTATATCCAAAAATATGAAGGATTTGATCCAAATAATCCTGAATCTGTTATTAGTTTGGTATTAATGCAAGAAGAATATTTAGATCAAAGTATTTTAATAGCAAGTTTGATTCAAAATAATTTTGTTAAAAATTTAAAAAGAAAAAACAGGACTGTCAAGCAAGCTGGTTTTTTAGTATTAAGAAATACTTATATGCCTAGTGTTTTAGTAGAGTTAGGTTTTTTAACAAATAAAAAAGAAGGTTCTTATCTAAATTCTAAAAAAGGTCAAAAAGATATGTCAAAGACTATTGCAGATGCAATAATTAGATATAAAAATCAGATTTCAAAAGGTTCAACAACTATATCAAATGATGTTATTTTAGATAATTCTAATTATAACAATTTAAACCTTAAGGTTCAAATTGCTTCTGGATCTAAACTTCTTGACTTAAAGCCATATAATTTTAAAGGTTTATATCAGTTAACCTATGTTAAATCTGGAAACAATTATAAATATTTTTTTGAAAATACTGACAGTTATTCAAAAGCAAAAAAATATCTTATAAAAGCAAAAAAAGCTGGATATAAAGATGCTATTATAGTAGCTTTTAATAATGGAAAAAGAATTTCTATAAACGATTTCTTTAACTTAAGTTCTGATTGATGTAAATGAGTAAATTATTCCTAACTTTGATATAAATTTAAATTATTTTCTTTTGAATATTTCCAATGAACTTAAGACAGGTATTCTAGTAATTTTTGGTGTTGGGTTATTTATTTTTGGATTTAGTTATTTAAAATCTAATGATATTTTTGTTAGCGATAGAACTTTTTATGCTATATATTCAGACGTGGAGGGAGTTGTTAATGGTACTCCTGTAACAGTTAATGGACTTCCGGTTGGTAATATTCAAAATATTTCTTTTTTCAAAAGAAATCAACTACTTGTTAAGTTTAGAGTTGAAAATGATATTGAGTTTTCTGTTAATAGTTTAGCTCAAATCTATGAAACAGGTCTTATTGGCGGGAAAGCTTTAGCAATTATTCCCTCTTATGATAAATCAAGAATAGCAGTCTCTAATGATACATTGAAATCTGCAATTGCACCTGGTTTAACCGATTTAGTAAACAAGAAAATCACCAATCTTCAAGTTAAAATTGAATCTATGGTAATGAGCGCTGATTCTGTATTGTTTAAAATAAATAGAGTTTTTGATGACTCCACAAGATACAATTTGCGTAAAAGTGTCTCAGATTTCAATCTCACTATTAGTGATTTAAAAGAAACCTCTTCCCTTATTAAATCAATAGTTCAATCCAATAAAAATGAGATTGATTTAACAATTAGTAATGTTTCCAAAATTTCAAAAGATCTATCTGATATTTCTTCCACATTAAATAAAGGAGAAATGGATGTAACATTATCTAACTTCAAGAAATCTTCAGAGGATCTATCCCAAATATTAAAAGATATTAATAAAGGAAAAGGCTCCATCGCTAAAATGATTAATAATGATTCTTTATTCAATAATTTAAACAATGCTTCAAGATCTATTGATCTTTTACTGGAAGATATTAGAATAAATCCGAAACGATATATTCATTTTTCCTTTTTTGGAAAAAAAAATAAACCCTTTAAATCTAAATAGTTTAGATAATTAATTTAATTGTAATTTATTATGCACGCATAATAAATTTTTAATATTTTAGTATTTTTAATATTTAAAAAAATAATTATTTGATAACTTTTATTCCAAATATAATTTTTACTATTTTTTTTACTATTGCTATTTATTTTTTCTCTAATAATGTAAAAAAAATGTACAGAAATATCAACTTAGGTATATCTGTTGATCGAACTGATAATAAAAAACAAAGATGGATTCAAATGTTAAGAATTGCATTTGGACAATCCAAAATGATCGATAAACCTATTGTAGGGATTTTACATTTAATAGTTTATGTCGGTTTTTTAGTAATTAATGTTGAATTATTAGAAATTTTATTTGATGGTTTTTTTGGTACCCACAGAGTTTTTGCTCCTTATCTTGGTTCTTTTTATAATTTTTTAATTGGTTTTTTCGAGATTTTTGCTTTTCTCGTTATAATTTCTGTTGTATTATTTTGGACAAGAAGAAATGTGATAAAAATTAAACGCTTTTTGAGTAACGAAATGAAAGGTTGGCCTAAAAGTGACGCTAATATAATTTTGTATATAGAGATAATATTAATGAGTTTGTTTTTAACGATGAATGGATCTGATTTGTGGTTACAAATTAATAGTTCAGATCCTCATTATATTTCTGCTGGTTCCTTTCCAATTAGCCAGCACATAATGCCATTGTTTGATAATTTTTCAATTGATTCTGTAATTATTATAGAAAGAGCCTCTTGGTGGCTTCATATAACAGGAATTTTGCTTTTCTTAAATTATTTATACTATTCAAAACATCTTCATATTCTATTGGCCTTTCCCAATACTTATTTTGCTAATCTTGAGCCAAAAGGAAAGTTTTTAAACTTAGAATCTGTAACAGCTGAAGTAAAAATGATGTTAGATCCTAATGCAGATCAATTTACTGCAGCACCTTCTGATCAAGAAATTGCAAAATTCGGTGCCTCTGATGTTTTTGATCTTTCGTGGATACAATTATTAAATTCATATACCTGTACTGAGTGCGGAAGATGTACTAGTGAATGTCCAGCTAATCAAACTGGAAAGAAGTTGTCCCCTAGAAAAATTATGATGGATACAAGAGACAGATTAGAAGAAGTAGGGAGAAATATTGATAAAAACAAAGGAGAGTTTAAGCCTGATAGAAAACAGTTATTAGACAATTATATCACGACTGAAGAATTATGGGCATGTACTTCGTGTAATGCATGTGTGGAGGCTTGTCCAATAGGAATTGATCCACTTTCTATTATTATGGAAATGAGGAGATACTTAGTAATGGAAAAATCAGCTGCTCCATCAGAGTTAAACAATATGATGACAAATATTGAAAATAATGGTGCTCCATGGCCATTTAATCAAATGGATAAATTAAATTGGAAGAATGAATTCTAAATCAAAATCATTTTAATGAAAAAAGAAGAATCTGATAAAATATTAAATGAGAAAATTGAAGATGGAGAACTTATAAGCCCTGTCTTGCCCGATGGCGTCAAAAATTATTTAATTGATATTGACGGTACAATATGTGATGATATTCCAAATGAAGAACCAGAAAGAATGGCTACGGCTAATGTCTATCCAGATGCTTTAAAAACACTCAATAAATGGTTTAATCAAGGACATGTAATTTGTTTTTTCACCTCAAGAACTGAGAGCCATAGAAAAGTAACGGAAGATTGGTTAAATAGACATGGTTTTAAGTTTCATAGTATGGTAATGGGAAAACCAAGAGGGGGAAACTACCATTGGGTGGATAACCATTTAGTTAAAGCTACAAGATACAATGGGAAGTTCACAGATTTAATTGACAAAGAAGTTACAATTCAAGTATTTGACGACGGACAACACGATTAATTATGGATAATATAGAAATTCACACTTTCGCAGACTTATTAGCACAGGGTAAAACACCTGAAATTCTTTTTTGGGTTGGATGTGCTGGAAGTTTTGATGAAAGAGCAAAGAAGATTACTAAAGCATTTGCTAGAATACTTAATAAAGCAAATGTTTCTTTTGCTGTACTTGGTTCTGAAGAAGGATGTTCAGGTGATCCCGCTAAAAGAGCTGGAAATGAATTTTTATATCAAATGCAAGCTTTAACTAATATTGAAGTATTGAATGGTTACAATATAAAAAAGATTGTAACTACATGTCCCCATTGTTTTAATACATTAAAGAATGAGTATCCTGAACTAGGGGGTAATTATGATGTTATTCATCACACACAATTTATAAGATCCTTATTAAATGATGGAAGATTAACTGTAAGTGGAGGCGCCTACAAAGGTAAAAGAATTACTTTCCATGATCCATGTTATTTAGGAAGAGCAAATAATATTTATGAAGCACCCAGAGAAGTTTTAGAAAAATTAGATGCGCAACTTTCTGAAATGAAAAGTTGCAAACAAAAAGGTTTATGCTGTGGAGCCGGAGGGGCTCAGATGTTTAAGGATTCTGAACCTGGAAATCAAGAAGTGAATATAAAAAGAACTGAACAGGCCTTAGATACTAAACCTGAGATCATAGCATCCGGTTGTCCATTTTGTAATACCATGTTAACAGATGGTATAAAAAACAAAAAGAAGGAGGAAGAAGTGAAGGTTTTGGATATTGCAGAGTTAATAAATCAAGCTTCAGATTTATGATCACTTCATTTTCTCAAATGGACAAGAGTTCCAGAATTTGGATTTATCAATCCAATAGAAAATTTATCGATTCAGAAGTGAAGGAAATTGAAGGATTGCTCACTGATTTTTTAAAAAGTTGGACTGCCCATGGATCTAAACTTCAAACTGCTTTCCTGTTAAAGTACAACAGATTTATTATAATTGCATTAAATGAATCAAACGTTGCTGCTACTGGTTGTTCTATAGATTCTTGTGTTCATTTTATACAAGAACTGGAATCAAAGTATGAAGTGAACCTTTTAGATAAAATGAATATTTCGTTCAAGCAAGGCCAATACGTTTCTTATAAACCTATTGATGATTTCAAGAAATTAGTTAAAAATAAATCTGTTTCTATAAAAACTTTAGTATTCAACAATTTAGTTGTTGATATTTCTGATTTTGAGAAAAATTGGGAAGTTCCTGCACAAAGAAGCTGGCATGCTCGTTTTTTTTAAAATGTAGTTTAGTCTAAAAATTTAAATTTTTTAATATTTATTCAATAAATTAGAACACTTAAAATTTTTTAAATGAATCGCAGCATCATAGTATTATTTTTTTCACTTTTTTCCTTTTCTTTATTTTCTCAAAACCCCTTATTAACATATGACCATGAGAATCAAAAAATTTGGGTAGACAGTGTTTATAATAGTTTAACTGTTGACCAAAAAATAGGACAATTATTCACCATATGGGTAGCTACTAAACAAGGTCCAAAAAAAATGAAAGAGGTTTCAGAAAAAATCAAGAAAAATTATTTAGGTGGATTGATCTTTTCTTTAGGAAATATAAAGGATCAAGCTGTTGCCACAAATACATTTCAGTCTATTTCTAAAGTTCCTCTTTTAATCGGTATGGACGCTGAGTGGGGGTTAGGAATGAGATTAGATGATGCTTTTTCATTTCCATTTAATATGACTTTGGGTGCAATTAAAAATGATTCTTTAATTTATGAAGTTGGAAAAAGAATTGGAATTCATGCTAAAAGATTAGGAGTTCATATAAACTTCGCTCCGGTAACAGATATTAATACCAATCCCAATAATCCAATAATTGGAAGCAGATCTTTTGGTGAAGATAAAATGAATGTTACTAGAAAATCTTTAGCTTATCTAAAAGGAATGCAATCTCAGGGAATTATGGGTTCAGCCAAACATTTTCCTGGACATGGAGATACTTCAACAGATTCTCATAAAACATTACCAATCATTAATTTTTCTTCAAAACGAATAAATAACATTGAACTTTACCCTTACAAAGAATTAATAAAAAATAATTTATCAGGTGTGATGGTTGCTCATATGGAAGTTCCTTCTTTAGAAAAAAAACCAAAACTTCCCTCGACACTTTCAAAGAAAATTATAACTAAAATTTTAAAAAAGAAATTAAAATTTAAAGGACTAGTTATAACAGATGCGATGGACATGAAAGGAGTTGTGGATTTTAATAAAAACGAGTCTGCAGATGTTGCTGCTCTTTTAGCAGGAAATGATATTTTATTAATGCCTGATGATTTAGACCAAAGTACAATTAGCATTAAAAGTGCTCTTGTTAGTGGTAAAATCTCTAAAGAAAGATTAGCTCACTCTGTTAAGAAGATTTTAATGGCTAAGTATAAAGCTGGATTACATAATTTCACAGATATCAGCCTTGAAGATTTAAATAAGGACATGAACTCTGAGAAGGATAAAGCTTTATTTGACGAGTTAACAACACAATCTATTACTTTAATTAAAAATGACAAGCAGATTCTACCTATAAAGAAGATGTCAAGTAAAATTGCTTACCTAAAAATGGGGGATTCAAATTCAGACGAATTTTTAAAAATGTTGAATCATTACACTAAAGTAGATCGGTTAGAATACGATTTTGAAACGTATCCCAGCAATTTATTGAGATTATTAGCCCCTTATGATTTAGTAATTGTTGGCCTTCATAAATCTGATGAAAGCCCTTTTGTTTCCTATAAGTTTTTAGAAAATGAAATAAAAGCTTTAGAAATGATTTCAAAAGAAAAAGATATTATTTTAAATATTTTTTCAAAGCCTTATGCGTTAATGGATTTAGAGTTGAAGAATATAAAATCTATTTTAATATCTCATCAAAATAATAAAACTTCACAAAGTAAATCAGCACAAGTTATTTTTGGCGCTATTTCTGCACAAGGTATTTTACCAGTTAGTATTGGAGATGATTTTCCTGTCAATACGTTTATAAATACCAAAACTTTGGATAGACTAAGCTATGCTCATCCAATAAATCAGGGTTTTGATATAAATAAATTAAGTAGAATCGATTCAATTGCATTATTTGCAATAAACAAAAAAATGACACCTGGTGCACAGATTTTAGTTGCTAGAAATGGGGTAGTGGTTTATGACAAGTACTTTGGAAGTAAAACTTATAATTCTGAAGATAAAATTAAGTGGGACGACATGTATGATTTAGCTTCTTTAACCAAAATATTGTCTACTGTTCCGCTTATGATGAATGAATTTGAGAATAAAAACATTACTTTAAAAACGACTTTATCTGAAATGTTTCCTACTAAAAATTTAAAAGAAAAATCTGATTTAAATATTAAAGAAATGTTTTCTCATCAATCAGGTTTACATCCTTGGATTCCATTTTATAAAAAAACTTTGGATAGCGTAACTAAAAAACCAATGTCTCTATGGTATAGCAAATCAAAAGATGAATACTACACAATCAAAGTCACAGAAAAATTATTTTTAAAAGAAATTTTTTTAGATTCAATTAGTTCTGGTATTTTGAAAAGTAAACTTTTGAAAGATAAATCTTATGTATATAGTGATTTGCCCTATTATTTTATGAAGACGTTCTTAGAAAAGAAAAATAATGGTGATTTAGATTTTCAATTAAAAAAAAAATTCTATTTGATCTAGGGGCTAATAAGACTACTTATAATCCAACTAAATTTTATAATATAAACAAAATTGTTCCCTCCGAAATTGATAATTATTTTAGGAATACTATTCTTCAGGGTTATGTTCATGATATGGGCGCTGCTATGCAAGGTGGAGTAGGTGGGCATGCAGGATTGTTTTCAAACTCAAATGATGTGGCAAAAATTATGCAAATGTATGTTCAAGGAGGGTATTATGGAGGTCAAAGATTTTTTGATAATTCTACTATAGAATATTTTAATACTTGCTATTTTTGCGATAATAATAATAGAAGAGGGATAGGTTTTGATAAACCTCAGCTAGATAATAGTAATCCTACATGTGGATGTGTTCCAATGTCTAGTTTTGGACATTCAGGTTTTACTGGTACTTATGCTTGGGCAGATCCAGAAAATAAAATTGTATATATTTTCTTGTCTAACAGAACGTTTCCAACTATGGATAATAAATTATTGTCCAAAAATAATATTAGAACTGAGATACAAAGAATTATATATGAATCATTTAATTAAATTATAAATGAAAATTGCAATAGTTTGTTACCCAACATTTGGAGGAAGTGGAGTGCTTGCAACTGAATTAGGAATTTCTCTTTCTAAACACGGACATCAAGTACATTTTATAGCCTATAAAAAACCTGTTCGATTAAAAAATTTAAATGAAAATTTATTTTTTCATAAAGTGAATGTCCCAGACTATCCTCTTTTTAACTTTCAACCATACGAGCTTGCTTTGTCTACAAAACTAGTTGAAGTTGTAAAATCATATAGTATCGATTTAATGCACGTTCATTATGCTATTCCTCATGCATATGCTGCTTATATGGCTAAAAAAATGTTGAAGGATCAAGGTTTTATCGTTCCAATTGTAACCACTTTACATGGTACTGATATCACCTTGGTAGGAAATCACCCATTTTATAAGACTGCCGTTAATTTTAGTATAAATAAGTCAGATATAGTTACATGTGTTTCTCAAAGTTTAAAAGAAGATACATTTGAACAATTTGATATTACTAAAGAAATTGAAGTGATTCCTAATTTTATAGATATTTCTAAATACAGAACACAACAACAAAAATGTATAGAAGAGAATTATAAATTTAATGATGAACTTATTATTACTCATGTAAGTAATTTTAGACCTGTAAAGAATATTAAAAATGTAATAATGGTTTTTAATAATATACAAAAGGAAATTTCTTCTAAACTTCTAATGATAGGTGAGGGGCCTGAAAAAGAAATGGCAGAACAACTTTGTAAAGATCTATCAATAGACAATAAAGTAGAGTTTTTAGGTAACTCTGATCAAGTAGAAAAAAACTTATGTCATTCAGATCTATTTTTATTACCATCCAACACAGAAAGTTTTGGCTTAGCTGCCCTTGAAGCTATGGCAAGTAGAGTAGCGGTAATATCATCTAATGCTGGTGGATTATCCGAAATTAATATACAAGGTGAAACCGGATATTTAACTGATTCTAATGATATTGAATCCATGTCTAGATACGCCATTTCAATATTAAAAAATCCTGATATGCTTGAAAAATTTAAAAATAACGCCTTCTTAAAAGCAGAAACGTTCGATATTAATAAAGTAGTTCCAATGTATGAAATGATTTACAATAAGGCCTTAAACACTTTAAAATAGCTATTTAAGGAACTAATTAATAAAACAAACATAAACTAATAATGAATTGATTATTGAATTAAGTGTTTATTTGGGATTATAAATTTTTTGAGAAGTTGCGTAAATCTTTTTTTTATCAAAAGTCATTTTTTTTGTTTTGAATTCTGAAAGTAATTCCATTTGATCATCATAATGGGATGAATTAGGATCGTCACTAGTTCCAAAAGGAGAAACTGATTCGTACTCAGGACCATTTTCTGTAAAACGAACTAGTCCAATGTATGATTCTCCGTGACTTATTTTTATCATTCCATCTTTATGTTTAACTCCTCTCATTGCAGTTATAACATCTGGAAGACCAAATATTGGGATTTCTTTATTTCCTCTCACTAACTTTTGGTAATCACCTAATTTTACCCTTGTAGTTTTAAAATGATTTAGCATTTTAGATTTAACCTCTAATAAAACATCAGCAATTAATTTTTTTGAATATTTTTTATTGATGTAAGATTTGTAGTATTTATTTGCCTGGTAATAAAACATGGCATAAGTTCCTGCTCCATATGAGTCAGCATTTGCTGTTTTATCCCAAGATTGAATAGATTCTATTAATTCAGATATTTCTGGATAATCTTCAGGAAGCATTTCGAAAACGTTATTAATATTTATATAATTATAGTTCATTGGAGTTGGAAAAGTCCTGTCATTTTTAATTTTTTTAAATGTTTCGTAATCTATTGTTTCATGTGATTCAATTAACTGTAAAAGTCTTGTACTTCTGTTATTGTCATAAAGTTCATAACCCATTGTAGATGAAAAATTTTCAGCTTTTGGATTTTCATTTTCACTTGTTGATTTAAATGGAGAATGATTTGCATTATAAATAAATCCAGATTTAGGGTTTATTACCTGAGGAAGGTCTTCAACTTTATAATATTCTGTCCAAAGTGTTTTTTTAGTGTTTCCTGGGACAACTCCTCTCCAATTGTATCTTTCATCCCTTTTAGGTATAATTCCATTTGAAATATAAAAAATTGTATCATTTTTATCTGCGTATCCAATATTGTAACCTGGTAAATTTCTAGATTTAATTATTTCATAAAATTCTGAAAATGATTTAGCTTTATTCATTTTCCACCATTGTTCAAGGGACTTTATATTGTATAAAGAAGGTGTTCTTACTGAGTAAAATCCACTTTTATTTTTTAATGTAGGACCGTAGATACTCTTGTAAAATTTACGGCTAATCTTGATAGGAATACCTAGTATTTTGACATATGCTTTAGCTCTTTTAGTCTCTAATTTATATTCTTGATCGTCAACTAAATAAATATTTTTTTTCTTTGGGTGCATTTGCAATTTGAAAAGATCTGCTTTATCAGGATAATTCACAGTATGTGTCCATGCCAAATATTTGTTGACACCAATTAAAATACAAGGAGCACCAGCAAAAGTTGCACCAATTATATTTGTTCCTTCCTCGCTAACTAGATGGGCTTCATACCAAGATGTTGGACCATTAAAGGGTTGATGAGGATTAATTGCTAAAAAAGTTTCTTTTAACCCTGTTTTATTTGAATTTAATGCAATCGCATTTGATCCGTTCATTTCATTTTCATAAATGAAATCTGAACTAATATTGTTCTGAAACACACTACCAATAAGTCTATCTGCTCCATTTGCTATAAATAACTGTAAAAATGAATACCTGGCCATTTTTTTAGGAGTAATTGGAAATAGTTTTTTGATTAAAACCTTATTAGGATAAGTTTCGGCATATTTATTTATTCCAGCAGAGTAACCCTCTAGAATTTTAATAAACTCAGGACTCAGAGTGTGAAATAATTTATTTACTGTTTCTTCAGATTCAATTACCTGAGTTATAAAATCTGCTCCAGCTCCATTAATACCAATATGTTTACTTAATAATCCATTTCCAGCCAGGTAGCCTTCTTGAATAGTTTTGAAATCATCTTCAGAGTGAGCCCAAGCTAGTCCATAGGCAACCTCCGCATCTGTTTTACCATAAATGTGAGGTACCCCGTATTGATCTCTAACTATTTCTATATTTTTAGAGTTAATTTGAGATAAAATAGGGGAGAAGGTTAATAGAATTATTATAAGACTTAAGTAATTGATTTTCATTATTATAGATACATCAATAATCGTACCAATAAACGATCATTTAAAGTTAAATTTTCAATATAAAAATAATCATATATTAGTAATAATATTTAGAAATGTTAAATTTTATAAAAGGTCGAACAAAAGCAATATACTTTTCACTCAAGGGTGCTTTTTTACTTATTAAAAATGAAAATGCCATACAAGCACAACTATTTTTTTCCATATGCTCAATTATTGCTGGATTTTATTTTGATATTTCTAAAACAGAGTGGTTATTTCAAATCTTAGCAATTTGTTTAGTTCTTTCAACTGAATCTTTAAATACTGCTGTAGAAAAGGTGGCTGATTTTATTCACCCTGATTACAATAAAAAAATAGGAATTATAAAAGATGTATCAGCTGGAGCAGTGTTCTTTTCTGCTATTTATGCAATTTTTTCAGTAATATTAATATACTATCCTAAGATTTTTTAAATCCTTCAAATAGTAGATCTATTTTTTTAGCTAATTTAAAATCCAAATCACTTAATCCACCAATATCATGGGTCCATAGCGTTATTTCTAGCCTGTTATAGGTATTAGTCCAACTTGGATGGTGGTGTATTTTCTCTGCTAATGTTGCTATTTTTTTCATAAAATCAAACGTCACAACAAAATCTATAAATTTAAAGGATCTGATGATTTTATTATCAACTAGAATCCATTCCTCACTGATTCCTTTAAGTTTAGTATCCATTTTCATAAATAAATTTATTAAGTAGTTTCCAATATTATTATTAAAATATCTAAATTATAGAATTAATAAATATTTTTCATTAAATTATGTAATAATTCAAGCAAATAATAAATATTATATTTTTATCAAAACAGCAAACTTTAACATATTAAAAAAAAATGAAGTTTATGGAGCTATTTCGATAGCATTATTTCCTTCCAAATTTAATGATGTTAAATTTGAATACAAAGCTTTAGCTCCAAATTACAAGATTCTAGATAATTTAAAAAACAAAAAAATTAACCAAGAAAAATTTATTCAACTCTACAAGGAACAATTAAGTGAATTAAACCCTAAAAATGTTTTTGAACATTTAATAATTCTTACAGGAGGTTTTGAGCCTGTATTAATGTGTCATTGTGCTAAGACCAAATTTTGCCACAGACATTTAGTAGCAGATTGGTTAGAAAAACATCTAGAAGTTGATATAAAAGAGTTTAAACAACCAAATTACAAAAGAAGTCGGGGTTATTTAATTAAAATTACACCTCCTTCTTTATTTATTGAGGAAGAAATAAACACATAATTAATGTTCCAAGTATAATTCCTTTAAAAAAACCACATACCCTGGTAATTAAAATAACTAAGTATTTTTAATGAGTTTTTAACTTGTTTTTTGTGCTAATTCGTCATATTAATTTTTGTTTAGTATAATACTAAAAAGCAAATTTTCAAAATCTTTTTTATTTTCCATATTTGGAAGGTGTCCAGATTCTGAAATAAAATATTCATTTCTACGTGGCATTAATTTATTTAGTTTGTCTTTAAAAGTATTGAATACTACTACGGAATCGCTATCTCCCCATATAGTATGAAAAGGAATTTTAGAATCATTAATAAATTTATTTTCTATATCTAAATTGACATGATTTTTACTTGTAGAAAGCAAAGCTTTTGCAAACCCCTCATATTTTAATAGTTTTTCATATTTGGATTCCCAACCTTTAAATTTATTAGGATATTTAAAATCTTGTAATTGACCTTTAGAAATTGTAGGGTACTTATTTCGAATAAAATCATTTATTTCTTTTCCACTAACAGATTTATTTTTTGGCGGATTATGTTCTAGAAAACTAGATGCTGAAATGTAAATTAATCTTTTCACAATCTCAGGTTTAATAAAGGCGATTTTCGAAATAACTCTTCCTCCATTTGATAAACCTAAAAAAGTTGCTTTTTGAATCTTAAGTTTACTTAAAAGTTCAATAACTTGATTGGCAAATAATTCATCAGTATAATCTATATTTATGTTAGAAGAGTAACCTCTTCCATATAAATCTAGTTTCACAACATTATACCCTTTTTTTATTGCTGAATTGTAAGTGTCGTTCCATATGTAAGAAGGAACTGAGAATCCATGGATAAAAACTAGTGTGTTGTCTGATTCCATGTTATTAGATTCATAGTAGGTATATCCCTTCTTAAGTTTTAAAAAGTTACCTGTCTTAATTTGCTCTCTAAAACGAATATTTTTATCGACAGTTTCATAATTGTTAAACTGACATGAAACAATTAAAATAAATAAGATAAAATAGTTTAAAAATGTTTTTTTCATTCTTCAATTATATTGTTAATAGACTTAGATTTGCAATGCTTAATTCTATGTAAATATATAATTAATGAATAAAAGAAATTTAGGTTTATTAGCTGCTTTAGGTGCAACCTTAATTTATGGTTTTAACCATACGATAGCTAAAAATGTAATGCCAACCTATATTGAGCCTTTCGCATTTATTTTATTGAGAGTCTTAGGAGCTGCTATTTTATTTTGGATTTTGAGTGCGTTTTTTAAAAATGAAAAAATTGATAAAAAAGATTGGCCAAGAATTATTTTATGTTCTTTTCTTGGAATGGTCATCAATATGCTTGCTTTTTTTAAAGGTTTGGAACTTTCAACTCCGATAAATAGTTCTGTTTTAATTACCGTGATACCAATTATGGTTTTTATTTTTTCTGCAATTATTATAAAGGAAAAGATAAGCTTGATGAAAGTAATTGGGATATCTTCCGGTTTTATTGGTGCTTTAATTTTGATATTATATAGTCCTCTTTCTGGATTCAATGCTCCGAATATTCCAATAGGGAACTTACTATTTGTTCTAAATTCTTCTTCTTTTGCTCTTTATTTAATATTTGTTAAGCCTTTGGTGGAAAAGTACAATATAATAACATTGTTTAGATGGTTGTTTTTATTTGGATTTTTAATAAATTTCCCAATTACTATTCATAAATTTTCTCAAGTAGAATGGTTAAGTCTGCCCATTTACGATGCAGTTCTTCCAATGGTTTATGTAGTGGTAGGAACTACATTTTTCACATATTTATTAAATGCATATGCGTTAACAAAACTTAAAGCATCTACAGTAAGCTCTTTTGTATATATGCAACCAATTGTAGGTATTGTTTATGCATTAACTACGAACAACGATACATTAACTTTAACAAATGTGATAGGAATGTTAATGATTTTTTTGGGAATTTATTTAGTTACAAAAAAATTAGAAATAAAAACTTAGAAGTTTATTTTTAAATTAATAAAGACTAACCATAATAAAAATTAAACGGCTATTTCAAATAAATAAGAGCGAGTAATAAGAAACATACTGCTCCTATTAATTTTTCTCCATTTACATGGAATAGCCGAAAAACAAGTGTTCTTAATAACAAACATGTTATGTTAAGAACGATAAGTGTGTGCCGTTATAAGTAGAATTAGTCTACTTTTTTAACGTTTATTGCACTCATTCCTTTAGGACCTTCTTCTAATTCGAATTCAACTTTATCGTTTTCATCGATTCTGTCAATAAGTCCTGACACGTGTACAAAGTGGTCTTTTTCAACACCGTCTTCTTTGATAAAACCATAACCTTTGGATCCGTTAAAGAATTTTACAACTCCATTTTTCATAATATATATTTTTATTAAATTTCTCGCGAATGTAGTGTAAATTATAGAATTATTAACTTATATAAACAATTTTTATTTCTATTTTTAAGAATGATTGATAAAGAATTAGAGAAACATTGGGAAAATGTTCACTCAAAAAAAAAGGAAAATGAAGTTAGCTGGTATCAAGTTTTTCCTCAAAATTCAATAGATTTTATAAAATCTTTAAAACTTGAATTAAACACTAAAATTATTGATGTTGGTGCAGGGGAAAGTCGTTTAGTAGATAATCTTTTAGAAATTGGCTTTACCAACATAGATGTATTGGATATTTCAAAAAGTGCCATAGATAAAGCTAAAAGAAGACTTGGAAAGAAATCATTATTAATTAATTGGATAGTTTGTGATATAAATATGTTTAAAACAACTAAGAAATATGATTTATGGCACGACAGAGCAGCTTTTCATTTCTTAAAAAATGAAATAGAAATCAATAATTACGTAAAACTAGCTGCTAATTTGATGTCAACTAATGGAAAAGTAGTTATAGCGACGTTTTCGTTAGATGGTCCAGAAAGTTGCAGCGGATTAAAAGTTAAAAGATACAGTGTTGAATCAATTAAAAAAGAGTTTGAACCACATTTCGTATTGGAAAATCATTTAATAACCAATCATTCTACTCCTTTTAACTCTGTTCAAGAGTTTCTATTCGCTTCTTTTAGTAAAAAGTAAAATAAAAAACTCAGATTAATTATATCTTTAATTACAAATTTTAACTTTTTAAATATTACAAAAAATTATGACTTATTTAAATAAACTAATATTAGTATTTATCATATTTCTTTGCTTATCATCTTGTACTAACAAAAAATCTAATTCTTTACAATTACTAACTTTTGAAAATATAGAACTAAACAGAGGAGATTTATTGTTATGTGGAGATCCGAATTTTGGTGAAGTAAGCTTCTTACTATCATGTAGTTATGATTTAAGAGAAACATTTAATCTAGGATTGACCTTAATACACTCCTTTGAATATGCAGAAGCAGAAAAAGTGTTTGTAAGTATTTTAGACGAAGATCCAGAATGCTTAATGGCTTACTGGGGAACTGCAATGAGCATTTTAAATCATCCATTATCTTTTAAACAAAACCCAAAATCTTTGAAACGCGGCGAAGAACTTTTGAAAATTGCAAAAAAATTAAATCCCAATAGCGAACGCGAAAAAGATTATATAGATGCAGTAAGTATTTATTTCAAAGATTGGCAAACTTTAGATACGCAAACTAGAAAACTTAACTATGAAAGTAAAATGGAGGAGTTGCATATAAAGTATCCTGATGATGTAGAAACAGCAGTTTTTTACTCACTTTCAGTACTTGCTACAGCTGATTTAAATGACAAGACTTACAGTAAACAAAAAAAGTCAGGAAAAATATTAGAAAAATTATTTAAGAAATATCCCAATCATCCTGGTATTGCACATTATATAATACATAATTACGATTCTCCTGAACTTGCTAATATGGCTCTTACCACTGCTCGTAAATATGCGATAATTGCACCATCTTCAGCACATGCTCAACACATGCCTTCACATATATTTACAAGATTAGGGTTGTGGAATGAGTCAATAAAATCTAATATTGATTCTGCTGATTCTGCAGTATGTTATGCTCAATCTGTAAATCCTGATGCGAATTGGGTTAGTGAAATACATGCTTTAGATTATCTAGTATATGCATATCTACAACTTGGAGATAACGCCAAAGCACAGTTAGAAATGAAAAAAATACAAGAAATAAAAGAAGTTTTTCCTGCTGATCACTTCGCATCTGCATACGCTTTAATTGCTGTACCATCTAGATTAGCAATAGAAAATAAAAACTGGAAATTAGCAACTCAACTTGAACTACCAAAGACTAAAATAGATTGGGAGAAAGCGCATTGGCCAAAAGCAATGCTCCATTTTTCTAGAGCATTAGGGTTTTCAAATATAGGAAATTCCACAGCTGCAGAAAAAGAATTAAAATCATTAATAGTCCTCAGAGATAAACTAACCAAAGCAAAGAATACTTACGAAAGTGGTCAAGTTACCATTCAAATTGAAGCTGTAAGAGGATGGATCGAATTCGCCAAAGGAAACTCTAAAAAAGCCATTGAGTATATGAAATTAGCATCTAGTTTGGAAAGCAAAACTTCTAAAGCAGCGGTTACACCAGGTGAAATAATTCCAGCTGATGAACTACTAGCTGATCTTTATTTAGCATTAAATAAACCTAAACTAGCTCTTGAAACATATAAACTAAACCTGAAAGGACATCCTTTTAGATTTAATGGTATATACGGAGCGGCAAAAGCTGCTGAAAAACTTAATAACATTAAATTGGCTTATTATTATTTTGATCAATTAGTTAAACTAAGTGCAAAGACAAATAGCTCACGTCCAGAAATTTCTGAAGCAAAAGATTTCTTAGTCAATAATTCAACTATTATTATAAAAAATGTATAAAATCAAACTAATTTATTTTTTAGCAGTTGTATTAATTTCGTGTAATCAAGATTCGAAAAAACAACTTCCAATATTTAATCCTGTAGATTTTAATGCAAAATTAGTTGACAAGAGTATTAGAAATATTAGTAAAAACCATACAGTAAAAGATTTTAATTTAATTAATCAAAATGGAATTACAATAACATCAAAAGACTATGAAAATAAAATTTATATAGTTGATTTTTTCTTTACTAGCTGTCCTAGTATTTGTCCGATTATGACAAATAACATGTTAAAAATACAAGAAAAATTTATTAATAATGATGATATAATGTTATTGTCGATGTCTGTAACGCCTGAAATTGACAATATCAAGATCCTAAAAGATTACGCAATTGATAAAGGTGTAGACGATTCTAAATGGAATATAACAACTGGATCGAAAAAACATATTTATGAACTAGCAAGAAAAAGTTATTTTGCTGTTGTTGAACAAGGAGATGGTGGTCTCCAAGACTTTATTCATACGCCTAATTTTGTTTTAGTCGATACTAAAAAACAAATTCGTGGAGTTTATGATGGGACTGAAGAAAAAGAAATATCGAGATTAATTGAAGATATTAATTACTTGATCAACTAAATAATTTTATTTTTTAAATATTTGTAAACTTGGCAATGTTTATTTTAAAATTATAATATCTAAAATATTCAACTTAATTTTTATTTGATAATTCCACAAGTTTAACACTTAAATCAGGTTTTATTTTAAAATCATCTAATGGAAACATAGGACGTATTATTCTTTTATATCCCAATCTAAATAGATCTTGATCCACTCCACCAGGCGTTAAAGCCATTATCCATCCCTTATTTATATTGTATAACTCGGGAACTAAATAACCAATTTTTACAATTAAAATATTGGCTTTTCTAGGGTTAATTCCTAATTCTAAAAAATCAGATTCTTTATGGTAAGGTTTCCTTTTTTTAGTAACAATAACGTGAATACTTCCAGATTGAACCACAACTTCTGTTTCAGCATACTTATCTCCATATTTAATTGCTTTTATTTTCCCTTTAATTTTAATAGGTGGGGAGTAACGATCATCTACCTGAGCTCCAACAAACTCTTCTATTTCTTTTCCTATTCCAAGTTTAATTGCTTTACTAACAAGCTTAGGTCCAGGAATGGATGCATAAACTACACTAGGTCCGTTAGATTTTTTAAATTCTTTTCTTTTAAGCAATTCATTTAATGTCCAAGTAACATCTCCTGCTCCTCCAGCTGTTGGATTATCACCCATATCACTAATTATATAGGGTATTGTTTTGCTATCTAAGGCTAAATTCAAACTTTCTTCTAATGATGCAACAGGTGCTACAAATTCAAACTCTTCTTTAACAGACCAAAAACTTTCGGCTAGGTATTCAGCAGCCTGAGAAACTGATTTTTTATTATCTCCAGTTACCATTATAACAGCATGGTTTCTAGGTTCATCTGCCCAGGCATATCCAATCCAAATAGCAGCATCAATGACTCCTTTGTTTTTTGAAGTAGGTTCAACTTTTTCGTAAAGACTTTTTCCTGGCTCTATTCTGGTACTAGTTTTTTCACCAGGCAATAGGATAGGCACTTCAATTCTAGCTTTATAAAGTGGTTTTCCTTTACCATTTTCTAGCCTTTCAAGCAAATTTTCAACTGCTCTTT
>ENA-OSJC01001387-OSJC01001387.1-marine-metagenome-genome-assembly--contig:-NODE-1387-length-19977-cov-3.670804_pt1 | contig 19977 bp, 19 predicted proteins | sample MGYA00237885_ERZ534234 | MGnify/ENA primary metagenome ERZ534234 (study PRJEB26413, sample SAMN06343907) | marine metagenome | isolation source: coastal waters | place: Atlantic Ocean: West Antarctic... | reverse complement strand
TATTCTATTTTTGTTTTCCTTAAATCAAATAGGTTTCAACTGGCTTGAAGTACTTTTTGCTGATTACAAAAGCTACTTAAGCAATTTATTTACTTAAAATATTTCTTAATTCATCATGTGAATTACCTTGAAAATTTTATGGTTAATTGTGGAGAGATATTACAGTTTAAATTTATTCTTCACCGTTTTCTTTAGTAAACTTTTCCATAAACTTCTATAGATCTCTGTGCTTTATTATTTGAAAAAACTCGAACTCCATTATCTACGGCGCCTCCTTTTTTATCCTCAGCGCCATAATATAATCTTCTTATTCTAGCTTGTTTTATTAAACCTGCACACATAACACATGGCTCTAAAGTTACCCATATATCACAATCATCTAAAAAACGACTGCCTATAACCTTTAATGCCTTTTCAATAACTAATTTCTCAGCATGACATGTGGAATTATTATTTTTTTCAACTAGGTTATGGGCTTTAGCAATTATTTCACCGTTATTATTTACTATTATGGCACCAACTGGTACCTCGTTTTTTTTATCAGCTTTAATTGCCTCAATAAGAGCTAATTCCATATAATCAATTTGATTAATCACTAATTTGTTCCTTTTACTTTAGAAATATTGCTTATATTTATTAAAACCTATAATACAAAACTATGAAAAATACATATATAAATAAAAATAAAGCTGAAACAGATAATATTGTCCAAGTTCCAAATAATTTAAAAGCTAGTATAAAATCAGAACGTATTGCCAAAAGAATTGCTAGATCAGGATTATGTTCAAGAAGAGAAGCTGAACGTTGGATTATAGATGGAAAAGTTAGATTAAATAATAAGATTTTAACAGAATGTGGAACTAATGTTACCAAAGTAGATTTAATTGAAGTGAATGGAAAATCTCTTCCAGATAAAATCAAAACTAAACTTTGGATTTATCATAAAGAAAGAGGTTTTTTAGTTACTAATAATGATCCTGAAGGTAGAGCAACTATCTTTGAAGATTTGAAATCTAAAATTAATCTAAGGCTAATTGCAGTAGGCCGATTAGATATGGATTCTGAGGGGTTGATTTTACTAACTAATGACGGTGATTTAGCAAGGAGACTTGAGCTACCTTCGACAGGATGGTTACGTAAATATAGAGTTAGAGTTCATGGTTATGTTAATCCACAAGACCTTGAACCTCTCAAAAATGGAATTACTGTTGACGGGATTAAATATGGTAGGATAGATGCTACTTTGGATAGACAACAAGGAAGCAACGCTTGGCTAACTCTAGGGTTTCGCGAGGGAAAAAATAGAGAAGTAAGAAATGTAATGAACCATTTAGGTTTTTCAGTAAACCGTTTAATTAGAATATCATTTGGTCCATTTAGCCTTAAAAGTTTACCTCCTAAGGGGCTAGAAGAAGTGAAACAAAAGATTTTGCATGATCAATTAGGGATATCCAAACCTCAAAGAACCTATGCCGATGAAAGTAACGAATTAATAAACGATCAGTAAAACAAATGAGAATTATCAGCGGAAAATTTAGAGGATTAAAACTTCACTCTCCTACAAATATTGAAATAAGACCAACTTCAGATAGGCTAAGAGAGTCTTTATTTTCAATAATTAACTCTAATAAATATGATGTAAATATTATAAATGCAAATGTAATTGATATTTGTACAGGTACTGGTGCCCTAGGAATTGAAGCATTATCCAGAGGGGCAAAAAACTTATATCTAATAGATAATGAACAAAATTCTCTAGATATTGTAAAAACAAATTTATCAAAAATAAAATCGTATGATATTGAATCATCCGTTTATATTCGTAAAGCAGATGCAAAAAAACCATTCAAAAATATAAATTTAATTTTTAATATTGTTTTAATAGATCCTCCTTATAACTCGTCTATAATTCAGCAATGCTTGCCACTTCTTAAAGAATATAATTTAATTGACAAAAATAGTCTTATTTTCGCAGAAACTAGCAAGCAAGAAACAATTAGTGTGGAAAATTTTAAGGTATTGGATACCAAATTTTATGGTAAATCTAAGTTAACTATAATGAAATTGTTAGATTTAAGTTCTATTAAATAATTTTTCAATATCCTTTAAAGAAAGACTAATAGAAGTAGGCCTTCCATGATTGCATTGGCCAGAGTTTGGGGTATTTTCCATTTCTCTTAATAATGCATTCATCTCATCTTGATTTAAAACTCGTCCTGACCTTACTGATCTATGACATGCAACGGTACCAAGAATTAAATCTATTTTTGCCTGATAAGAGGATGGTAATCCAGTTGACGACAAATCATCACCAAGATCAATAATCAATTGTTTAACGTCAGCTTCCCCTATTAAAGAAGGTACCTCACGAACAATAATCATTCCTTCTCCAAAAGGCTCTATTACAAATCCTATTTCATTTAACAATATTAGATTTTCTATAATAAATGCCAACGGAACAGGTTCAAGATTTATAATTTCAGGCAATAACAAAATTTGTTTTTCTATTTTTTTATGTTCACGTGCGGTTTTCATTTTTTCTAAAACTAATCTTTCATGAGCTGCATGCTGGTCAATTATTACAATTCCGCTCGAATTCCTTGATATTATATAGTTTTTATTAAACTGTGCTAGCGCAACACCTAATGGATAATTTTCTGTTAAATTATCATTTAAGTTCTTATGATTTTCTAAATCAGAACGATGTTGATCTGAAGCGTAAATTGATTTGATTGATGGGTTAACATTTATATTTTTTAAAAAAGATTGAGATACCATATTCTCAGAATTATTTTTTATTTTTGAACTATCAAATCTATCAATCGCCTCTTGTGATATTTCCTTCGTAGTCTGACTAAAATTAATGTTTAGCTCCCTACTAATGGAGCCTACAATCAAACTTCTAATAAGTGCATTATCTTGAAATCGAATCTCTGTTTTGCCAGGATGTACGTTAACATCTATAAAGTCACCAGGTACATCAATATATAAACAGAAAATAGGAAACCGTCCTTTTGGTAAGGTATCTCTATACGCTGCTCTAATTGCGCCTGATAAATTTCTATCTTGAATAATTCTTCCATTTACGAACAAATGTTGCTGAGTATAGTTTGATTTATTTAATGTAGGTAAACCAATAAAACCATGAATATTTGCATATTGATCATCATTAATTAGTTTAGCATTATTAATCTTAATAGATTCATCAATAAAATTTAAACCCATAATGTTTGCCATTCTATTAGGATAAAGACTTTTTAAGTCAATTTCAGCTCTAATATTAAGTAATTCACGACCATTGGCTTGCAACCGAAACCCAACAGATGGATTTGCTAAGGCTTGTTTTAATATCATTTGATGACAATAGCTATTTTCAACTTGAGAAGATTTTAAGAACTTTAATCTAGCAGGTGTTGCAAAAAATAACTTTCTTACAGTTATAATTGTACCAGATTGACGTGAAGAAGGATAAACTTCTTTAAACTTACCTGCTGTTATATCTAATGACCATGCATCTTTTGATTTTTTAGCTCTTGTTTGAATATTTAATTCACTTACTGCAGCAATTGATGGTAACGCCTCACCCCTAAAACCTAAATACTCCATAATAACAAGATTATCATTAGGTAGCTTAGAAGTTGCATGTCTTTCTACTGCCAACGGTAATTCTTTTTTATTAATTCCAATGCCATTATCTGAAACAGAGATTAAATTTTTTCCTCCATCATCAATAATAATATCTATTTGTGAGGCTCTAGCATCAATTGCATTTTCAACCAGCTCCTTGAGAGCTGAGGCTGGACGTTCTACAACTTCACCTGCTGCAATTTGATTTATAAGATTCTCTGGAAGTCGCCTTATTTCCATAATAGATCCTTATTACTTGATAAGCAAAGTACTACCAGAATTTATATCAAAAGCTGGAGATGCCTCATCATCAAGTTTTTTCCCAGATTTTTTGTTATTTCTTATTCTTAAAGATTCTTTTTTTGCATCAATAACAAAGCCTGTTTGTGGGACATTTCCAAATAATGTTTGTATTCCTGTGCGTTCACTTAAAGATATTCCTAAAGTTTCTTCATCAACAATACTTCTTATATTTTTAGGAATTTTTTTTGATACAAATAATTCAATGAAACTATTAGCATTTTTATTTTCTTTATTATTTGTAATGTTTAATCTATCGGATAAATTAGTATTTTGATTTAAATTAACTAAACTATTATTAGTAATAAGTTCTGGTTTTATTCTATAACCCGGCGGCACTGCCAGAGATGGAGTTATAACTGTTAAATACTCGTCTGGAATCATTTTTTCTTTGCCTACAGCTTTTCTAAAGTCTGAACAACTAGATATAGATAACATTACAGGCAATAATAAAATAAAGATTTTAGGTAAATTATTTTTCATAATACGAGCTTTCAAGAGTAAAAAATTGATTGTAAAGAAATAGCGATGCACCTATGAATATTACTGTATCAGCAAGGTTAAATGCTGGCCAGTGTAAATCATTTAAATAAAAATCTATGAAATCAACTACTTTTCCATAAATTATCCTATCAATAGCATTTCCTATTGCACCACTTGCAATTAAAATAAAACCTAAGGACGAATATCTTGGCAACTTAAAAGAAGAAAGAATTAACCATATACTCACTGCAAATGCAAAAATTGTAAAAAAGTATCTACCTATATCTCCTGAATTTTGAAAAAACCCAAAAGAAACTCCACTATTCCATACAGGTGTCATAGATAAAAAAGAGGTGATCTCTATTGATTTTAACTGATTAAAAAGATTTTCAATAGCCCATAGCTTTGATACATAATCAAGAAAAATAAAAAGTATCAAAACTATAAGAAGATTAAATATACCAATATTTTTTTTCATCTAACTATCTTTTAATTACACTTTTACATCTATTACATATTTCAATATCATCTTTTACCTCTTTAACCACTTTCCAGCATCTTAAACATTTGCCTCCGGATGCAAGTTCAATATTTACATCAATATTATTATCTTTAATCTCATTATTTATATTTATTTCAACATCCGAGCAAATAAATAGATCAGATAAGTTTATATCTATTAACTCGTCATACACATTTTGATTTGTAAAAATAATTACTTTCGCTTGTAGGCTTGAACCAAGTAATCCATCTTTCCTTTTTTCTTCAATTGCAGTTGTAACAATAGATCTGAATTCTCTTATATTAGTCCATCTAGTTCCAATAGTTTCATCAAACCAGCTTTCATTTGACTTAAAATAAGTTTGAAGATGTACAGAATTTTCTGGATCATTATATCTACTTTGCCATGCTTCTTCAGCTGTAAAACATATTATTGGAGCTAACCAAGTGGTTAATGAATTAAATAAAATATCCATTACCGTTCTACAAGCTCTCCTTTCTTTACCATTTAATTCTTCACAATATAAAGTATCTTTTCTTATATCAAAATAAAACGCTGATAAATCAATTGCGCAGAAATTATGAATATCTGTGTAAATATCATGTAAATTAAACTTCTCAGTATTTTCTTCTATTTTTTTACCTAATTCAGCAACTCTATGTAAAACCCATTGCTCTAACTCTGGCATTTCATCAAAATCAATTCTTTCCTTTTCTTCAAAACCATTTAGAGCTCCTAAAAGATACCTAAGAGTATTTCTTAATCTTCTATAATGATCTGAATGCCTGACAAGTATCTCTTTACCTATTCTTAAATCATCATAATAATCAGAACCTACAACCCACAAACGAAGAACGTCCGCTCCAAATTCGTTTATAACTTTTTCAGGAGCCGTAATATTTCCTAAAGATTTAGACATCTTCCGACCTTGTTGATCAAGCACAAAACCATGCGTTAAAACTGCATCGTATGGCGCTCTTCCTCTAGTGCCACAGCTTTCTAAGAGAGAAGAATGAAACCATCCCCTATGTTGATCAGTCCCTTCAAGATATAATGAAGCTGGCCAAAATAAATCATCTCTTTCTTCTAAGACAAAGGCATGTGTAGATCCTGAATCAAACCATACATCGGCTATATCCATAACTGCTTCAAAATCATCTGCATTATATTTTGATCCAAGAAAATAAGATGAAGGTTTTTCAAACCAAGCATCAGCCCCATCAGTTTTAAAGGCTTCTACTACTCTATCAACAACCTCCTGATCTCTAAGAGGCTCTTGTGTTTTTTTATTAATAAAGATTCCTAACGGCACACCCCAAGCTCTTTGTCGAGAAATGCACCAATCAGGCCTATCTTCAATCATTTTTGTTATTCGGTTTACTCCTTGAGGAGGAAAAAAAGTCGTTTCTGAAAGAGCTTTAAGAGCTGTATCCCTTAGATTATTTGTTTCCATAGATATAAACCATTGAGGCGTCGTTCTAAAAACTAAAGGAGCTTTTGATCTCCAACTGTGAGGGTAGGAATGAGTTAATGTCCCTCTACCTATTAAACCACCATGTTCAGACATTATATCTGCAATTTTTTCATTATCTTTAAGAACACGAAGCCCACCTAGAAGTGGTAAATCAGGATCTAAAATGCCATTATCTGATACTGTTTCAGGTATTGGTAAATTATTTTTTTTACCTAGTTCGAAGTCATCTGCTCCATGCCCTGGGGCAATATGAACAAATCCTGTTCCTTGATCTGTTGTTACAAAATCAGCTTCTAATAAAACAACATCATGTTCGTAACCATGGCCCTTTAGAGGATGGGCTAAAATTATACCTTTAAGATCACTTCCTTTTAATTCCATTATTAATTTATAATCTTCAATTAATAATTCTTTCATCACAACATCTAATAACTCAGATCCTACAATTATCTTATCTTTACCTTTAGCTAATGAGCTCTCATTAACTTTTTTAATTTCAAGCAATGAATAATCAATATCCTTACCATAGGCTACTGCTCTATTTCCTGGCATTGTCCATGGTGTAGTTGTCCATATTATAACTTCACTATCTCTTAGTGCTTCAACTGAAGTTTTAATAATGGGAAATCTTGCAAATATAGTAGTGCTTGTGTGATCGTGATATTCTATTTCAGCTTCAGCAAGTGCAGTTTTTTCAACTGGCGACCACATAACTGGTTTCACACCTCTATATAAACTTCCATTCATCAAAAACTTTCCTATCTCAGACATAATAATTGCCTCAGACTCATATTTCATAGTGGCATATGGAGCGTCCCAATCACCATATACTCCTAATCTTTGAAATTCTTCTGACTGAATGTCCATCCATTTTTGAGCAAAATCTCGGCATTCTTTTCTAAATTCAACAACAGGGATATCATCTTTATTTTTTTTCTTTTTTCTATAGTTTTCTTCAATCTTCCATTCAATAGGTAATCCATGACAATCCCATCCAGGAACATAATTTGCATTTTTCCCTAACATCGATTGAGAACGATTGATAACGTCTTTAATTATTTTATTAAGCGCATGTCCTATATGCAAGTTTCCATTAGCGTATGGCGGTCCATCGTGGAGAATAAAAGGTTCAGCGTTTTTTCTTTGCTCTCTTAATTTCTTATATAAACCAGTTTCTTGCCAAGACTTTAAAATCTGTGGTTCTTTAACGGGCAACCCAGCTCTCATTGAAAAATCTGTTTTAGGTAAATATACGGTATCTTTATAATTAGTCATTAACTGTTCTCTTTTTTGTTCAAATAATTATTCTATTATATTATTTAAAAAGCAATCATCTTACTTTTGAGTAAAATGTATTAAATTGATTATTTTAATTTATGAAAATCATATGCCTTTTGAGTATCTATTTCTATTTGATCTTTTAATTCGCTTAAAGAGTTAAACTTCTTTTCTGGCCTTATGAAAGTCAACAATTCAATTTTTATTCTTTTACCATAAAGATCCGTATCAGTATTGTTATTTTTAAAATCAATAATATGAGTTTCTATATTAACTGATGCTCCTGAAACTGTTGGCCTTGTTCCTATATTTGAAATAGATGGAAGCCATTCACTTTGTTCATCTAATGTATTTTGAGATATTATTTTTAATCTAGTTACATAAACTCCAAAAGGTGGCTTTAGAAAATAATGCATATCAACATTGGCAGTAGGAAATCCTAGCTCTCTACCTTGTTGTTTTCCTTTAATAACAGTCCCAGTCACACACCATTTTCTTCCTAACAAATCTTCCGCAGCATCTAATTTTCCATCTTGAATTAAACTTCTTATTGCTTGAGAACTTATAATTTTAAGTTCAGTATCATGTTTAGATTCTAGTGATTTTATTTGAGCCAAGTCAACTCCTTCAATTTCCAAACCAATTTTATTGGCATATTTTTTAGAACCAGCAATCGTACCTTCTCTATTTTTACCAAATTTAAAGTTTGATCCTGCAAACATCTTCTTAACACGAAAAGTTTTATACAAAATATCAGATAAGAATTCATTAGAACTACAGTTTTTTAACTCTTCATTAAAATTTATTATTATTAAGTAATCTGCACCAAGATGCTTTAATTGATATTCTTTTTCTTCGGGATCTAAAAGCTTAAAAGAAGAGTTTTTTGAACTAAAAAAATCTCTAGGGTGAGGATCAAAAGTTACAACTCCAAATGACAAGTCACTTTCGATTGCTTTATTTTTTGCTTTCTCTAATAATTTTCGATGTCCCTTATGAACACCATCAAAGTTACCAATAGCAATTACAATATCTTCATTAATTGGTGAAAAGATATCATTATATTTCCATTTTATAGTTTTCATAAAATCTTTATAACCTTTTTAGGAATTTAAACTCAAGCTCATATATGATTAATTTAATAAAATTAATTCTATATTTGTGTTATTAAAAAAGTAACATGTATAAAATAACTTTTTAAAAACATAATAACCATTTTTTATTGATTAAATGGAGACTAATTAGTTGGATCAAAATATAAATATAGACTTTGAAATTATTTCAAATCTTGTAAATAACACAGTTCAGATATTCGTTACCTATGCAGGTCAGGTTCTAGGAGCGACTATTATCTTAATATTAGGGTTCTACTTTGCAGGTAAACTTAGTAAAATTGCTAGAAGAAACCTAAGCCTACTTAATAAAATTGATCCCTTAATCGTTCCAATTATTGGTAATATAATAAGATATGGAATTATAATCATTACCTTGATAGCTGTCCTAGGTCAATTTGGTGTACAAACAACTTCAATAATAGCGGTTTTAGGCGCTGCAGGTTTGGCAATTGGACTAGCTCTTCAAGGAACATTATCAAATGTAGCTGCAGGGGTAATGTTGTTACTATTAAGACCTTTTACCACTGGGGACTGGGTAGAGACTGGGGGAGTTTCTGGAACCATTAAAGAAGTAGGTCTATTCACATCAATTATTAATACGTTTGATAACGTGTATGTCTCTATTCCTAATTCTAGTATTTGGAATAGTACTATTAAAAATCATTCGCATTATAAAACTAGGCGTATTGATGTAGATATTGGTATACATTATGACACAGATTTAGAATTAGCCTCTAAAGTGTTATTAAAACTAGGCGAAGATCAAAGAGTTTTAAATGATCCAAAAAGCCCACAGTTCCTTGTTATAAAATATGATGACAGCTCAATTGTTGTTAGACTTAGGTTATATGCACATACTAAAGATTGGTACGCATTATATTCTGATTTAATGAAACAATTAAAGCCTGCATTAGATAAAGCTGGTATTGAAATACCATATCCACACAGAGTTATCACTTCAAAAAGTGATGGATAATGTCTACTACAAAAAAAATTAATGATGGAATAGTTAAGCTTACAAGAGAAAATATATCTCAAGGTCATCTTGGAAAAACAATTAAAAATATACCTGGGAGTGATAGAGTTCTATCAGATGAAGACCTAGTTAGAGAAAGAAGAAAAATTATACCTGATACAGGAATTGGTGAAGATATTTATATTTTTGGATATGGATCTTTATTATGGAATCCAACAGTTGAGTATCAAAAACAATTCATTGCTAAGATATTTGGTTTCCATAGAAGTTTTTGTATGAAGACTAGACTAGGTAGAGGCTCATTTGAAAACCCTGGACTAATGTTAGGGTTAGATAAAGGTGGCTCTTGTCGAGGTTCAGCTTTTAAATTAAAGACAAAGACTGCAATTAAAAACATAGATATATTGTTTAGAAGAGAAATGGTAACAGGAGCTTATAGGCCTAAACTTTTAAAAACTAATCTTGAAAATGGAGAAGTTGTCTTGTCTCTAGCTTTTACCGTGGATAAAAAACATAAAAACTATTTTCCTAAAAGCACACCTAAAATTAAAGCTAATTTAATTTCTAAAGCCCATGGATTCTTAGGTAGTTGTGAAGAATACTTAAATAATACCCTAGAAAGTTTATCAGAGTTGAATATTACTGATAAAGAAATGAATAGTATTTCTTATTTTTTAAAAAAAAATAAATAGAATATCATACATCTTTCTTTATTAAATCTGAAGCCTTCTCAGCAATCATCATAGTCGCAGCGTTAGTGTTTCCAGATGGCATGGTTGGCATAATTGAAGCATCAACAATTCTTAAATTTTGAATTCCATTAACTTTTAATTCTGAATTTACCACTGCACTTTTATCCATTCCCATTCTACAGCTTCCAATTGCATGATAAACTGTGCCACCATTATTTCTTATAAAATCTAAAATTTCATTGTCAGTTTTAATATCTTTTCCAGGAAGATTTTCTTTTATAGAAATTTTATTAATATTAGATGTTTTTAAAAGTGCTCTACACCTTTTAACGCCTTCTATCATAAGATCTTGATCAATTTTTTCTTTAAGATAATTAGGTTGAATTAAAGGAGACACATTAATATCATTCGATACCGCTTTTACATAACCTCTACTATGAGGCCTTGATTGCCATACACCACAAGTAATACCTGGTGTATTTTGTAATTTTCCTATCATACCTTCAGTGTATGAAGCAGGTGTAAATACAAACTGTAAATCAGGGAAATCTATCGCAGGAGAAGATTTTAAAAATGCACCTACATGAGCTGGGCTGTAAGAGATCAATCCTTTTTTAAAAATAAACCATTTCATTACTTCTAATGCTAATTTATAACCACGAGCTCTTTCATTTAAAGAAACTGGTTTATTAATACTATTTGAAACTCTGACCGCATAGTGATCCTGCAAACCTTCACCAACATTTTTACTTTCATGTAAAGTTGTCAATCCGATATTTTTTAAATGTTCTGGATTACCAACTCCTGATATTTGAAGCAGGTGTGGTGTTCCAATTGCACCTGCACATAATATGATTTCTTTTTCTGCAAAAATTTCAAATTTCTTATTATCCTTTTCACAAACTAAACCTATAGCCTTTTTATCTTTAAAAATAATTTTTAAAACCATAGTATTACTATATATTTGAACATTCTTTCTTTTCAAAGCTGGCTTTAAAAAAGCATCAGACGCACTAAACCTCATCCCATTTTTAATTGTACGTTGATAATAAAAAATACCCTCTTGATTACTAGAATTATAATCTTCTTGAAAAGGAATGTTTAATTCTTTTGACCCCTTAATAAATTCTTCACATATAGGATGTTTGTCAACAATATCAGTAACGAATAAGGGTCCATTTTTACCTCTATAATCATCATTCCCACCCTCCTTATTTTCTGACTTTTTAAAATATGGAAGTATATCGTCATAACCCCATCCTAAATTACCAAGTTGTGCCCACTGATTATAATCATCTGGCTGTCCCCTGACATATAAATGGCCATTAATAGAACTAGATCCTCCGAAGCCTTTTCCTCTTGGGAAAAAAATTTCTCTATTATTTACTTCTCGGCTAGCCTCTGTTTTAAAACACCAATTAAATCTTTTATCATTGATTGTTTTTATAAAACCTGCAGGCATTTTAATAAATGGATGAGTATTACTTCCACCTGCTTCTACTATTGATATTTTGATATTGGATTTTTCGGATAGTCTATTCGCAATTATAGAACCAACAGACCCAGAACCAACTATTATATAATCAGACTTATCCATTTTCAGCTAACTTACTAAAGGTTATAATAAAACATTTGAATAATGACGCACTAAAGTTAATCTCCACCCATATGATTTTAACTTTATTAGACATAATTATTTCTCTATTCGTGATTACTTTATCTTCAAGCATAATCAAACTTACATATAAGATTAAATAAATTGCTTTTGATTAGCAAACACTAATAATTTTTGATTTTTATTAAAGCCTTCTCAACAAGTTTAATTATGAGCTTTATACAAATTTTATTAAGTTTTAAATAAATAGTATCCAAAATAAATTATGGTTAAATAATCTTGATATATATTTTCAAGTTATTAAATATATAAATATTAAAAAATTGATTAGAAAATTAGGTTCAATAATGGAAAACCATCAAAATATTAATGATGAAATTACTTCTCTGAAATTAATGATCTTACAAAATAATCTAAAACAAAACTGGAACCTAGATAGCGAAGTATGGAATGAAGAATTTCCATATGATTATAGATTTGAGGATACATATCTTCAATTAAGTTTTATTTTAAGAGACTTTAATGTGGAAGAATTAAATGATCTGTGTCTTGTAACAAATGTGTTTGATATAAATAAGTTTAACCATACTATTTCTACTTTGATTAATAATTACATTAAAAGCTGCGTAGATTATTTAAATCATGAAATTGATGGTAAAACAGAAGAATATTTTATGGAGTTTAATAAAAATAACAACTGTTTTTCTTATGAAAAAAAAATAAAAAAAGAATTAGCAAACAGTATAAAAAAGTATGCGATGTTTTTTTACGGAACATTAAGAGCTATAGAAGTAAGAGAAGCCGTTCTTGGAAAAGATATCGACAAACATAAATCTAACAAAGCAATAATATATAAACATCAAGTTTATAAAGTAATGAACGCAAACTACCCTCTTATAACCTATACAAATAATTCTCAAGATAAAGTGGAGGGTCTTTTAGTACACAACATTAGTGAAGCAGAGTTAAAAAAATTAGATGCTTTTGAAGGTAAAAATTATTTTAGAGCAAAAGCACAAGTAGAGGTTCATGGACAATTATTTAATGTTGAAATCTATATGCCTGATAAAACAATGGTATCAGATCAAATATGGGATTTTGATGATTGGTATAAAAACAATATAGAAGACTTCTTTAAAAATGAATTTAATATTAACGGGGTAGGAACTTCCTAATTAAAAAATATTTATTATTATATGTTATTTTTTTAATTTTTGTATTTGTGCCCAAGCAGAGTTTATAGACCTCATTTTATTCTTACTCTCATTGATAACCTCGACTGGAACACCTTTACTAAGCAATAGATCTGGGTGATGTTCTTTTGATAGCTTAATATATTTCTTTCTAATCGTTTGAAGATCATCAGAGGGAGAGCTTTCTAAAACTATATATGGGTTTAATTTGTCCGAAGATTTTCTACTTTCTTTAATACTTTCAAATTGGGTTTGACTAAGGCCAAATATATGAGCGATGTCTGTAATCATTAATATTTCAGCTTCGCTTACATGTCCATCCGCTTCAGCAATATAAAATAAAATATTTATTACTTCTTCAAGTACATTTAAATTTCCTTGATAAATTTCAGAAATCTGTTTTGCATAAGGCTCATATCCAGTACTTTCTTCTTTAGCCTTATTAAAAATTTTAGCAACTTGATCTATTTCATTATCAGGAATTTGCAGCTTATCCTTGACTGCCATCAACTCTTCTTTGCTGACTTGACCGTCAGCTTTACTTAATTTTGCAGATAAAACAATTAGAGATAAAGCAAAAACTTCTTGAGAGTTAGCAAAAGATTTAGTTTTATTTCCTGAATTAAGTTGAGAAAGTTTACCACCAACAAAGGATCCTAGTAATGCACCAAAAGGTCCTCCAAAAGAAAACCCAATAACTCCACCTATTAAACTTCCCCAAATAGACATATGTGACCTTTTATAAAATAATAATTAATTGAAATTGAGTTATTTAAATAACCATAGCTAATAATAGTTTTAGAAATGGGCAGACATAGTACCTAGTGGTTTTTCTGTTGGTGGAACAAAGTTGGTAAGATCAATTCCTTCTACAGCAGCTTTATATTCTTCTATAGTTGGAGTTCTACCTAGAATTGCAGAAAGAACAACGACTGGTGTCGATGCAAGTAAAGATTCACCCTTCTTTTCAGCAGAATCTTGAACTACTCTTCCTTCAAAAAGACGAGTAGATGTAGCTAAAACTGTATCTCCTTTGGAAGCTTTTTCCTGATTTCCCATACAAAGGTTACAACCAGGCCTTTCTAGATATAAAATATTTTCATACTCTAAGCGAGCTTCGCTCTTTGGCTTAATGTCGTCGAACTCAAAACCAGAATACTTTTGTAAAATACCCCAATCACCTTCTACTTTTAATTCGTTAACTATATTGTAGGTTGGTGCAGCCACTACCAAAGGTGCTTTAAATTTTACACTTCCAGTTTCCTTTTCAAGGTTCCGGAGCATCTGAGCAACAATTTTAATATCACCTTTATGAACCATACAAGACCCAACAAAACCTAGATCTACTTTCTTCTCAGCTTTGTAGTATGAAATTGGCCTTATTGTATCGTGAGTATAACGCTTTGATATATCGATATTATTAACATCGGGGTCAGCAATCATTGGTTCGTCTATTTGGTCTAGTTCTATAACTACCTTTGCAAAATACTTAGCATTATCATCGGGTATTAACGCTGGTTTTTTACCTGATTTAATTTCTGAAATTCGTTTCTCAGCAATATCAATCAAACCTTGAAGCATTTGGCTATTATTATCCATTCCATTATCGATCATGATCTGAATACGACTTTTAGCAATTTGAAGTGATTCAACAAGTGTATCATCTTCAGAAATGCAAATAGACGCTTTCGCTTTCATTTCAGCAGTCCAGTCTGTAAAGGTAAAAGCCTGATCAGCTAATAAAGTTCCAGTATGAACCTCGATAATACGACCTTGGAAGACATTATCACCAAATTGCTTCAGCATCTGAGATTGTGTTGCATGCACAACGTCACGAAAGTCTACATGTTTTGCCATAGTACCTTTAAATGTCACTTTTACAGATTCAGGTATAGGCATAGATGCTTCTCCAGTAGCAAGAGCAAGCGCAACCGTTCCAGAGTCAGCTCCAAATGCAACCCCTTTTGACATACGAGTATGAGAATCACCACCAATGATGATAGCCCAGTCATCAACTGTTATATCATTTAAAACCTTATGAACCACATCCGTCATGGAGTGATATACTCCTTTTGGATCTCTGGCAGTTATCAAACCAAATTTGTGCATAAACTTCATAAGTTTAGGAGTGTTTTCTTGTGCTTTAAAATCCCAAACTGAAGCTGTATGACAGCCTGATTGGTAAGCTCCGTCCACAGTTGGTGAAATAATTGTAGCTGCCATAGCCTCTAGCTCTTGTGAAGTCATTGAACCAGTAGTATCTTGAGACCCAACAATATTCACTTTTACTCTGACATCAGACCCTGCGTGCAGAACAGTATCCGTTTGCACGCCTACTGCGTTTGCATTAAATATTTTCTCAACTGCTGTTAGACCTTGATCTAGATGGAAAATTTCCTTCGAAGGTGCAAACGCAGATTTAAAATCAATACCGAGCGTTTCACAGGCAAAACTTTGTAGCTTTTTGCCAAACACTATTGCATATGAGCCTCCAGCTTTCATGAATTCTACTTTTTGTGGGGTAAAGGACGAAGACAAATCAACTAGTTCTTCGTCACCTTTTTCATTATACAGCTTTTTATTTTTTGTATTAATCTTTAGAACAGTTCCTGTTTCGACAGAGTAAACCTGCTCAAGCACAGGATTATCATCATTATTAATAATAGGATTACCATCAGAATCTAATTTTTTAACCCAGTTCTTAAGATCTAATCCAATACCTCCAGTTACACCTACAGTTGTTAAAAAGATGGGAGAAATTCCATTTGTTCCTGCAACAATAGGTGCATTGTTTACAAAAGGCACATATGGGCTAGCTTTCATTCCGGTCCATAAGGCAACATTATTGACGCCAGACATCCTAGAAGATCCAACCCCCATTGTTCCTTTTTCTGCGATTAACATCACACGTTTACCTGGATTTAGTTTTTGAAGTTCTTTGATTTTGACCTGTGCCACCTCTGAAATCATACACTTACCGTGAAGCTCACGATCTGCCCTTGAGTGGGCTTGATTTCCTGGAGACAACAAATCAGTAGATATATCTCCTTCGGCCGCTATATAAGTAACAACCTCAATTTCTTCTTCAATATCTGGAAGGTTTGTATAAAACTCGGCTTTGGCATAACTTTCCAGTATGTCTTTAGCAATTGCATTTCCACTTGCATAAGCCACTTTAAGGCGTTCTGTATCTGCTTCATACAACAAAACCTGCGTTTTGAGGATGTCTGCAGCTTCTTGAGCGATTAATAAATCAGAGGTCAAAGCTAAATCTAGAAGAACTTCAACAGATGGACCACCTTTCATATGAGACAGTAGTTCTAAAGCGAAAGACGGTGAAATTTCTTCTACAAGAGCATCACCGAGAATAATTTCTTTTAAAAACTTTGCCTTCTCATTAGCGGCACTAGTTGTTCCAGGAATCGTATTGTATATAAGAAAATTAAGAGAGGCCTCTTTATTACTATTGCCACTATCCTTAATTTGAAAAACCAGTTCTTTTACTAACGCACCATCTTCAATCGGTTTAGGCTTAAGATCCTGTTTTTTTCGTTTTTCAATCTCATCTAAATAAGCTGTATATAAAGTCATGTTTATTCCTAAAAAACCATTATTAATTGGAGCTTTACAGCTGATTGGCGGCCTCTTATCAATCCAATATAAAGATGAATATTATGCGTTGGTATACTAATTTCGTCAAGATGCATTATGTAATAAAAGTTTCTAAAACATCTAATTAAAACTAGATTATACTTATAACGAAGTGTTTTATAGGTTACTTCTTTACGTATATTAAATAGATACTAGCTAGATCACCCCTTTTATTGTAACTGAAAATATCAAACAATTTTATAAACTATTCTAATATTTCATTTTAATATGTCAGTTAATCGGTAAAGTGATTTTTCTATATAATCTGCTTTATTTTCACTTTTATGTTTTAAGCCAATTCGATTATGCCAATAAACATCCATTCCCATTGCCTTTGCTCCTTCAACATCAAAAGGTGATCCTGCTACAAATAATGTTTTTTGTGGAGAAGATTACAATTTTTTAAGAATACCCTCGTACATTTTTGGATGTGGTTTATAAAAACCAATCTCTTCAGCAGTAACTGAACAATCAAAGGATATGTTGATCAATTTAATTGCTTCATTTCCTTCTTTAATAGAACAGTTAGTGGCTATTCCAAGTAAATAGTTCTTACTAAGAACTTTTAATACCTCGTCGACTTCTCGCCAAGGCCTTAGAGAAGACCATTGTTGGATGAGGTTTTGTGCTATTTTAGAATTCAAGCCTACATCTTCAGCTGCTGATAATACTAAATCTTCATATTTCTTATAATTAAACGTACTATATGTGATTTCAAGATATCGTGCTCTCCATTTACGCCCCATCAACTCTGATCCAGCTATTTCATTCCATAAAGACCAAGAGTCTATTAAGCCTGTGAGCAAATCAAAAACTACAGCATCATATTTACATTTATTCATTATAATCTCTAAATTTAATAGGTCATAATTTCTTACCAACCATTAGTTCTAGACCATGTGTCTGTAATCATATTATTTTCTAATATATTATAATTTGTAAATCCAGCACAGGTCAAACAAGAGTGATTAGGCAAAATTCTAACTAAACTTCCTATTGGTAATTTATCAAACCAATCAAGATTATAAATATTTATTGAGCCATGCTCTTGATGAATTTCAGATACATTAAGTCCTAACAAAGGTATTCCTGTGTCTTGATTACAAATCAAACCAAATCCAGCTTCAGGCATGAATTTATTTGCACTAGTATCTTTTGATAACGCTAATGAACCTGCATCAATGATTATTTTTTTCTTTTCATGATTATGTCCTATTACACTCGCTAGGATAGTTATTGCTATGTCTTCAATTTTACAAATACCTCTAGAAGCTTGTGCTAAATCCCAAAACATATATATACCTGCTCTAACCTCAGTTATATCATTAAGATGTGAAGCGAATAACATAGTTGGAGTTGAACCAATGCTGATGATTGGTTGAGGTTGATTAAAATTCACGATATTTTTAACAGAAGCTAGTGCATCTTCACGTTCTTTATTAGCGATTAATAAAATTTCCTTTTTATCATTGGTTGAATAGCTATGGCCTGCGTGTGTTAAAACACCAACCAAATGAGTATTATTACAATTACTAAATATTTTAGATATTTCTAAAATATTTTGATCTTTAAAACCTATGCCACTTCTTCCTTCACCACAATCTATCTCAATTAAAATTTCAAATTTTGCATTATTCAAATTACTAAAATCTACAACCGCTTTTGCAACAAAAATAGAATCTAAAACTAAACGAACCAAACAATTATATTTTTGCTGAATAAAATTTAATCTAGTTAATTTTCTTGGTATAATACAAACTGCATACAATATGTCTTTAAAACCAGCAGAAGCAAAATATTCAGCTTCTTGAAGTGTCGATACTGTTATAGGTCCTATTTCTTGATCGAGAGCTATTTTTGCAATTTCAATACTTTTTGGTGTTTTAACATGAGGTCTAAGTATAGTGTTTAATTGAATACATTTTTGCCTTGCCCTAAGGCAGTTTTTTTCCAAGATTTTTTTGTCTAGAATCAAACAAGGTGTCTCGAGTTCTTCTAAATTATTTATTTTCATATTCTTTGACTCCATAATCTATACAGAAAGTTAAAGATTTTTTTTAGTTTATCAAAGTTTTTATTCTTTAAATATAGGATTTATTTTTAAGAAAATATTTGTAGAGACAGCCTGACAAATGCTTTTTTGCACCACATTTAAAGTAAAGATTTAATCAATATATATTGAATTAAAAGATTTGGTAGGGATACCCGGAATCGAACCGGGAAGCCTTGCGGCACTGGTTTTTGAGTTAGTTGATGACACTAATGTATAGTCAACATAGTCAAGTAATTCGAGGCATACTATAGGATAATTATATCTCCTCTTTATGTATTGTAAACATAGTCAGGCCAGTTTGGTTGTTTTTCGTACACTTTTTCGTACACTGAGTTTAATAGATATAAAGAGCCTATTGATTTTAATTTTTTTGCTTCTTTAGGAAAATTAGAGGTAATATCAACGCCAACTAATTTATCTTCCATACCTAAAAAATAAATGATTTCAGTAATTGATCCTCCAGCCACAACAATTTTAGATCTAGACATTGATTGCTCGCAAATCGCATAAGCATTTGATATTGACAATAATAGAATTAGAATAATTATTCGCATTTTTTACCTTCATAAATATTTTTAATTTTTAACAATTATTTTATGGAAATGACTTTTTAATTTCAGATACTAAAAATTCCTTAAAAGCCTTCACCCTGGGATCATTTTTTAATTGATCTTTAAATGAAAGAGAAATGTTTAATTCAGGTCCCATTAATTCAGGTAAAATTTCAGTAAGTGAATTAGGCCGATACTTAATCCCCATATCGTAACCACCATAAGAAAGAGGTTGAGTTGAGGTTATAATTGTAGGTATTGATGGTTGTGTACTTGGCGCCAAAGAAAATGAGTTATCACACCAAATAGCCTGTTGAGTTAGCTTGTCAATATTAGGGGATGTATTACGTTTATAGCCTGAAAAACCTAATCTGTCACGCCTGAGTGCATCAACTGTCAACAAAAGTACATTCGTATTTTTCATTTACTTAATTGTTCGATTAATGTTTTTGCAGGATTGGTAAACT
>ENA-OSJC01001384-OSJC01001384.1-marine-metagenome-genome-assembly--contig:-NODE-1384-length-20009-cov-7.826109_pt1 | contig 20009 bp, 21 predicted proteins | sample MGYA00237885_ERZ534234 | MGnify/ENA primary metagenome ERZ534234 (study PRJEB26413, sample SAMN06343907) | marine metagenome | isolation source: coastal waters | place: Atlantic Ocean: West Antarctic... | reverse complement strand
GATCCGTTAACATGCGTTGCTAGAGGCGGTGGTAAGGCTCTTGAGATCATCGATAAGTATAATATTGACTTACTTTCCACTGAATAAATAATTAAAATATGGCGAGAACTACGCCTACATTCACTCCGGTGGGCAAATACGCTTTAGCAATTTTAGTTTCTCTTTCTTTGTTGATTAGTGATATAAATTACCAAACTTTTTCTAGCATTAGAGGCTTTGTTCAGGCTGCTGGTATTTATAGTGAATTATTAATTGATAGTTTTACTACCAAGATTACAAAATTTAATTCAATCTACGAAGACAAGAAAGAGTTAATTAAGGTTAACAAGGACCTTCAAAATGCACTTTTAAAGCTCCAGAACAAGATATTTCTAGAAAAGAAATCACAAGTTTTAGCAAACGATTTAATAAATTTATATGATGAAACTTTGGATTTATCACAAGGTAAAGAAGCCCCTGTATTTAAAATCGCTTCTTTTGGCTTAAAGAATTATTTATGTTGCTCATCTCACTCCTTGTATCTTAAAAATCCTAAAAAATTAAAAGTTGCAGTAAACCTTCCTGTAACGAATGGAGATACTTTTATAGGACAAACTTCCTCCTTAGATCTTAACCTCATTAAAGTTATTTTATTTTCAGATTCAGCGCACATTTTGCCAGTTAAGATAAAAAACTTTTTTTGCAATGCTCGGGGAGCTGGCAGGCCACTCCTAATTACTTGCAAAGTTTATAAGAGCTCAGAATTCCTAAAAATTCAGAATAATGATCCTGTCTTTACCTCAGGTCTTGGGGGTATCTTTCCGCGAAATATACCAATTGGCAAAGTAATCAAAATCAATAACTCTATCGTAAATGAGAGCGAGATAACCATTACCCTTGATGCCAACCCCCTAGAGAGTAATTACTTTGGAGTGCTGGTAAATTAATGAAATTATCACATCATTTTATTATCTTTATTACTATCTTTGCTGGGTTCTGGGTGGATGAATTGATCTCTCAGTTCAATGTAAGAGAGTATATTCATCTAGCTAATAATCTTCCCTACCTAATAGAAACATGCATTGGGTTCTTAATTTTTTGCTACTGGGTTTATGCAATGCCAGAAAAGCTTCACAGCTCTGCTGCATTAATGCATGGATTAATAATCGATCTTTGTTTTGGAAGTGCAGTTGGTTTTCATATGTTATTTTTTGTCTCCATCTCTTATATTATTCACGTGTATGTTTTTAGGTTTAGAATATTTTCCTATCTCCAGCTAATTATTTTCTTTGGTGCCGCCTCAGTTTTCTACCTAGCCTGCAAGTATCTAATTTTCTTTCCTACAAATTATTCCTATCTCTTATTAATATTTAGTTTTCTTATCAATGCTGGGGCTTGGTTGCCAATATATTTTGGTATGCGCTCATTTAGAAGAACATTTATTAAATAAAAAATAAATAAAAAAAAATAAAAAATAAATGAAAAAGCTACTAATTAATTCCATGCTTGGAATATCTTTGGTGAGTTGGATATTATTTTTTGTTTTAAGCGCCTTGTATTTTTTTCCAAACCAAACTTTAAAAACGGCAAGCAATGCCATACTCCCTGAATATGTTATTTCATTCTCAGCTATATCAAATGAAGGAACAGTCTTAAACCCCATTCTTACTTTCTCGAACCTTGTTATTTTGCAACAGAGTATAAAAATATTTTCAGCTGATCAATCAAGTATTGGCATAACTATCTCTCCACGGATATTGTTTGGAAATCTTGATATAAACATTTTGCATGTTAAAGACGCCTACTTACGCATAGCAGAAAATATAGATAGCCATCCTTCATTTTTAAACATAGCTATTGACGATAATCTCTCATTGGATATTGAGGATTTATTTCTCGAGACTATCAATGAGCAACTGCAGATTAATGCGAAGTTAAATAATTTGTTAATTGGTTCTGTGAATGGAGAGCTAAAAATTATTCAGGCAAATAATGTAAGTAATTTCTCAATAAGCTCGGATGGTTTTACATCAAATTTTTTACTTAATCTCCATACATCCAATTGGCTTAGTATATTTCCTAAGAGTTTTTTGAGTCCAGCAGCTTCAATTAATTTTGGGACTAATATGGTTGGAACAATTAGCCCTCAGGGTTCTTCGCTAAGAGGGTCTATAGGCTATGAGGATTCTTATTTTCATAACTTTTCTCTACAAAAGAATCATGGATCCTTTATATTTAAATCAAAAGATGGACTTGCCAGCTTATCTTTGCAGAAATTTTTACATCCTTTTGTTGATGAGAGTTTTCTCATAAGGTTGAATCTTGTTAAAAAATCTATCTTGATACCCAAACTATATATTTCTAATCAATTGGTGTTTCAAAAAAACCCTATACTTACAAATTTAGCAGTCAATAATTTTATTGCGACTATTCACAATAATGCAATAAAGTATTCTGGAAAAGTTATTGATCTTGATCTTTTAAATGTATATTTTGATGAAGTAATAAATCTCCAAGGATTTTTTTCTGGGCTTAATAATGATCTTAAATTTAGTATCAATCCTAGCAAGTCTTTAATTAAGCAGATAGGCGGCGACTTTCACCCTATTCAGATTGATGGAAAAGGAATTTTGAGCAATCTAGGCTTGCATCTAGAAGCTAATGTTAAAGAGGCAGAAGGTCTTTTAAGCTTAAAGCTAGATATTCCCTCTCAACAAGATCGATCTAGCATCTTAAATCTATCCGGCCAGAATATATCTAAAAAATTTATTCTAATGTCCCTTCCAAAAAATTTTACTAACGTGCATCAGTTTATTAATCAAAATATTAAACTAAGCTCCTCAAACAATATTTTCCTTGATTATATTAGCCCTAGTGCTGAGGTAGCCCCAAAATTAATTTTAAAATTTTCTCTTGATGAGCCAATACTTCAAATTACTCCAAGTCTTAAATTTACAATGAAGAAAGGAATAATTGAGATTACCAATGATCATCTTTATATTTTCTCGTCACCAGGATTTATAAATCAGTTTTCTATAGAGTCATTTCATGGAAATTTAAAATTCTCAAATCAGGATTTTAAATACACCTCACAACACGAACTCTCAACCAAAGAAATTTTGAGAGCACTGGGAAATATGACATCAACTTTCAAGCAATTGAGTGCCTCGGGAATGAGCAAGGGAATATATAATGTTTCTTCAAAAAAGACTTTCAATACACTCTCATTTGACACTGCAGGTTTTGAGATACCCATTTATAAAGATTATTTATTGTTGCTGAAGAAGGGACAATTTTATGCCTTAAATTTCGATAAGGTTTTTGGCCGACTGAACTCACAATTCTTAAATCAAAATCCTATAATTGTTCTTAAGGGTAAAAATTTACTTGATCAATATAGATTAGATTTTATTTCAGAGATTTCTCTGAAGCCAAGCATTTTTATTCCTGATTCATCTCTTTTTCAATTATCCGGTGTTGATAGTTTTTCTCTAGCATTAGAGATAAATAAAAATTTTACCCCTGTCCTAAATATTTCTTCAGAGCTTGGGAGGATTGCATTCAATTCTCAATTACCATTTTTACAAAAATCAAAAAATACCATCTTATCAACAGATATAGCAATTTCTAATTTTGCAAAACCCAATGTCTATATTAAAAATAAATTATTAGAATTGAAAATTAATTCCCTCGAGAAACCCTCGGGCTATATAGCTATTGGTAAAGAAATTCCAATGAAATATAATTTTCTGAGAAAAGCACAGGGCTTAAATGTTTATCTAGGCTTAGATAATTTTAATTTTGACCAGCTCAAGGGTTTTTCAAAAAGCCAGGTCATAGATCGGAATATTGAGTTAAATAATTTTATCTTTGATATTGATAATGTTGAACTAGCCAATAATCAATTTCATCAAATGAATGGCTCTCTCTCACTTAAAGGCAAAGAAATTAAAGGCATAATTCAGTCTGACAAGCTTAGTGGAAACTTTATCCGTGACGAGTCTGGTTTTTTAAAAGTGGAGCTGCAGGATACTCAACTCCAAGATATTAGTTTTCTTAAGAATCAAAAAGAATCTTCTGTCATTAAAAATATCAATGCGAGGCTAATAGTAAAAAATTCCTCTATCAACAAACTTCAAATTAAATTATTAGATGTTTATCTTCTGAAAAATAAAAATGCGTTAACGCTTGATAACATAAATTTAAATTCAAATTTAATTGCTATTTCCCCTCTTTCTGATGGCTCAAAAGCATATTTCTCGATCGATAATAAGAATGATGTTTATAAACTTAAAGGAAGTTATATGGTCAAAGACTCTTTGGAGATTCCGGTAATTAAAGACCTTGGAAACTTCTCATATTTTAATGGCAATCTTAATCTGCAATGGCAAAATTTACAGAGATTGAAAGATATTGAAGGAACCGTAGATTTTATTCTTAAGGATTTAATTGTGTCGAATAAAACATCAAATTCTATTGCTTTTAATTTACTGGGTATTTTAAATTTAAAAAATATTCTTGGGAAGGTTGCAAATTTAGATTTAACAATAGGAGAGTTTAGGTCGACAAAGCTGAATCGAGTCCAGGGAGAATTCGTGTTTAGCAAATCAAAAGCGAGGTTAGCAGCGCCATTGTTTGTTGATACTAATGCAGCAAAAATGAAATGGATTGGTCAAATCACAAAAAATGCTCGAGGTGAATTAACCTACTTAGACTTAAGTTTAGATTTAAGGATTCGAATTGGTGAAAATATACCTTGGTATGCTGCTGTGCTTGGAGGAATACCAGCAGTTGCTGGCTCAGCTTTAATTAGTGAAATATTTGAGAACAATATTGATGATCTATCAAATTATCAATATGAAGTATCAGGAATGCTCAGTACCCCAAAAATAAAACGAATCAATTAAGTAAGAAAGATCGTTGCTAAGCCCAGGAATGACAAGAAGCCAATTACATCTGTAAAAGTTGTTACAACGACGCTACCAGCAATTGCAGGGTCCTGATTAAATTTTCTTAAGAAAATTGGAATAAAAATTCCAGCTACCGCAGAACTGATAAGGTTGATCATCATGGCGACACAGATCAGCAGAGATATAATAATTTCTTGAAACCAAAGATAGGTTATCCCACCCACTAATACCGATAGCAATAGTCCATTCACGATTGACACTGCCACTTCTCGTTTAAACAACCATTTAATGTTTGTTGCATTAATCTGCTGAAGAGTTAAGCCTCTAATCATAATAGTTAATGTTTGAGTTCCAGCTACACCTCCCATACTTGCAACTATTGGCATTAAAATTGCCAAGTAAACAATTTGATCAATGGTTGCTTGAAATAAACTGATTGTCATAGATGCTATAAAAGCTGTCATTAAATTGATTGCAAGCCATAATACTCGGCTTCGAGCTGCTCTTGCAGGGGCCGCAAATGTATCTTCAGTGATACCAGCCATACCAAGAAAATTTTGATCAGCATCTTCTAGAATTACATCAACAACATCGTCAATGGTAATTCTGCCGATTAAATATGAGTTTTTATCAACAACTGGGGCGGATACCCAATCATTTTGCTCAAATAACCTTGCCACATCTTTATCTCCAAGGTCAGCAGCCAGAGGTTGAGTTGCAGTTTCCATTAATTCTCTTGTATTTAATGAGGGCTCAGAAACCAGAATGCTTGAAATAGGCAATGATCCTAAATACTTATTTTCTCTAGAGACTACAAAAATCTGATCAGTATTTTTAGGGAGCTGTTTTTGGGCTCTCAGGTAGCGCATAACCACTTCAAGGCTATGCTTAGGCCTAACACTTATAATATCTGTGTTCATCAGGCCGCCCGCAGAATCCTCAGGATAAATAAGAGCCTCTTTAATTCGCTTGCTATCCCTTTCTGACATAGCTGATAAAATACTCTGAGTTTTCCTCTGTGGTAGGGCTTGCAGAATATCTACAATTTCATCTAGTTCTAAATCCTCTATTATTTTAATGAGCTCATCTGTAGAAATTTCAGCAATTAATTCTTGCTGAATCTCATCATTTAATTCAGCAATAATCTCTCCCTCGTCCTTTATTTCGATCATTGACCAAAGTAATTTTCTCTCTTTAGGAGGTAGTGATTCGAGGCTATGTGCAATTTCAGAGGAATGCATATTTACCAGCATTCTCTTTATTTGATTGAGAGATGAGCTTACATTTTTCCCTTGAATACTTTCGATCAGCTCATCGGATGGGAATTGATGTAAGTTACTATCAGCCATAGAATTCATTCTAACTCAATGAGCTATGGAGTTATCTTTTTCTTGAATTAGGGATGAGCATCTTTGTTCGATACTTTGCAATTGTCCTTCTGGCCAAACTAAATCCACGTTGATTAAGCTTTTCAGAGATTTTCTGATCACTAATCTTTGAGGGACTAGCTAAAATCACTCTTTGGATTTCTTCCATAAGCTGAAGAGAGGTAACTTTTCTAGTTTTTGATACCGAAGCCGATAATAGTGACTTCATTAATATTGCTCCCTTTGGAGTCTGAATATATTTTGCTCTTAATATTCTTGAAATTGTAGATGGGCTGAGCTTCAACTCTTTTGCAATCTCTACATTGCTAAGGGAGTTGAGTTGAATAGATTTATTTAATAAAAATTCTACTTGTTTGTAGCAGATCAAAGTACCCACTTTTTTAATAGTCTCATTTCTTTTTTCTACAGATTTAATGAGCCATTTTGCCTCTGAAATTTTTTCTTGAAGTTTTATGTTACCGGGATTCTCCTTGGTCAACTTTTCTAAACTAGTATCTAAATGTAATTTAGGAAAATGATCATTAATAAAATTTACTGTTAAAGTTTTTTGCTCTTCAACTATTTCTATATCAGGCTGAATAAAATCAATTGATTCGAAGTTCAAGCCAGGAGATAAGTCACAACCTTTAATTAGAGCTAGAGTATGCTCAATTTCCTCTATTGAAAATTTTTTAATTAGCTCAGATTTAGCCTCCTCAAAATTATTTAAAGTAGGATTGTATAGAATCTCACTAACCAACAGTCTTTGATCATCAGTAAGATCTTTTCTTTGCAACTGAAGAAATATCAGTTCTTTAAAATTTCTTGCTCCTATTCCTGCAGGATCTAAAGTTTGAATAACATCTTTCAAAATAGTATGAATTTCATCTACTGTATTCTCATACCGCATTAATTCCTCTAGCTGCTCAAGCCCCATTGAGAGCAAGCCATTATTATCTAATGATTGAATGAGGGTGATACCAATTTTTTTTTCACTTTCACTGAGACTCAAATCATTCAATTGATTTTTTAGAGATTGTTGCAATGAAATGGGCTCTGCTAAATTAGCTAAAATCTCTTCGTCATCATAGTCAGCAATTAGCGCCTCTTCTGATTCTTTTATTAGAAAAGGATTATTCTCTATTTCAGTATTAATTTTGTTAATAATTTCTAGTCTAGATAGCTGCAGAAGATCAATTGATCTTTTTAGTTGAGGGGTCATAGCAAGCTGTTGCTTTTGTTGAAATTCTCTTACTAGCTTGATGGCCATTTTTTAGCTGTACATATTCCCAAAATAAGTTTTTTTTACCAAATCATTAGCAATCAGCTCTTGAGCACTTCCCTCAGCTATTATTTTGCCAGCATCCATAATAATGGCTCGATTACATAGATTTAATGTTTCTCTAATATTATGGTCTGTAATTAAAACCGAAATATTTTTTTTAACAATTTGGCCTAGAAGCTCTTTAATTTCCTCTATGGCAATAGGATCAATTCCTGCAAATGGCTCATCAAGTAACAGAATGGAAGGTTGGCAAGCTAGAGTTCGAGCAATCTCAACTTTTCTTCTTTGCCCACCAGAAAGCATTCGACCTTTCTGCTTAAGAATTTTATTAAGATTAAATTCACTTACTACCATATCAATGAATTTAATTCTTTCGGATACGGTATTCATTTTCAGCTCAGCAATTCCATTCAGGTTTTCTTCAACCGTTAGATCTGAAAATATTGAAGCCTCCTGAGGTAAATAGCTTAAACCTACTCTAGAGCGAATGTGCATTGGTAAATTCGTTACTTCCTCTCCATTTATTATTACAGTACCTTGATCTGGAGTTAAAAGACCGGCTGAGACATAGAATGCAGTAGTTTTACCAGCACCGTTTGGGCCTAGCAACCCCACAATCTCTTTTTTGCCAATTGAGAAGGTAATATCTGCAAGAATATTTCTGCCAGCAATGCTTTTATGGATACCCTTAAGGGCTAGTGTTTGATCAATCATTTGGATCGATTTGATATGTAATTTGCTGCGCGTAAATTGAATTACTTTCTTCAAAAAGATTTGCATCTCCGAGCATTTCTAATGAGAGATTAGGAGAAATAATAAAGTGTTTGGCAGTCCCATTAATATTTCCATCTTCAGAGGTAATTGAGGCAGGAGATCCATCAACCATTAACTTATTATTTTTATAGCTCAGCAGCGCTTTATTACCAGTAATGGTGAAAATTCCAAAGCTGATAATTACATTTGTTTTAAGTAGCAACTCATTTTTTGCCTCGTCTAAGGTAATTTTGTCAGCCTGAATGTTTATATCACCATAGTTACCTATTTCATTAGAATAAGTATCAGCTGTAGCAAAAACTAATAACACACAACAAAAAAATTTTAGATTTCTATCCATTTGAATTTATATAATTCCAGACTCGAGTAACTGGTGCATGGTAATAACACCTCTAGCATTACCTGAATCATCGGTAACTACCAAGGTAAAAATTTTGTTTTTTTCCATAATCTCTGCTGCATCTATTGCCAAGTTATCATGAGCAATACATTTATAGCTTGCGGTCATCACACTGCCAATTAATGTATGTGCGAGGTCTTTCTCTTCATGCAGACATCTTCGCAAGTCACCATCTGTAAATATACCTGTGATTTTTTTTCCATTAGAGACCATAGTGATCCCAAGTTTTTTGTCTGTAATCTCAATCAAGGCGTCTTTTAAAGAAGCATCTTCTAAAACAACTGGAGCATTATTGTCCATAATGGCTATATCTTTAACTAAAGTAGTTAGCTTTTTTCCAAGCTGCCCAGCTGGATGCGATTTTGCAAAATCGTCCCTGGTAAAGCCTCTATGCTCCAGGAGAGATATGGCAAGAGCATCTCCAAAAACTAGTGCAAGAGTGGTGGTGGAGGTTGGAGCTAGATCTAGGGGGCATGCTTCTTCGCTTGCAGAAATTGTAATATTAATCTCTCCATTCTTTGCAATAGTAGAATCCCCATTATTGGTTAATGTGAAAATGTGACCTGCGCATCTCTTTAATGCAGGTAAGATTTCAATTATTTCCTTAGTTTCTCCGGAGTTAGACAGAATTAAAATCGCATCCTTTTTATCTATCATGCCAAGATCACCATGTGCCGCTTCTGTTGGGTGGATAAAAAAAGATGGTGTTCCGGTGCTTGAAAGGGTTGCAGAAATTTTTTGAGCAATATGACCAGATTTACCAATCCCCATGAGAATTAATTTCCCTTCAAGTATTAAAATATTTTCACAAAGCTCTATAAATTTTTCTGAAATCTGATCTTGCAAAGCAAGAATAGCATTACCTTCAATCTGTATAACCTTTTGCGCATTGTTAATAAAATCGTTCTCTTTCATGACTAATTTATAAGTTTGTTCTAATGTTATAATACCTGCATGAATATAACTATGAAATCTATTCTTGTTCTGGCAATGCTTTCTAATATTTCTTTAGCAGCAATGGCGCAGACTAATCCTAATAATTTTATAGATACTAGAGCCCAGGATATGGTCGAGGTCATAAGGAACAATCAAAGTTTATATGCCTCAGACCCTGAGAAATTTAAGGATAAGATCCATGCTATTTTTGAACCAATGGTTGATTTTAGAAGAGTGGGCGCCAGCGTAATGGGAAAGAAATTTTATTTAGCTGCAACAAAAGATCAACGCGCTAAATTTATTCTTGTGTTTAAAAAATCTTTACTAGATACCTATTCATCTACCTTAGCTCAATGGGGAGATCAGACTATTGAGACCATCTTTCCGGATCAGCTATCTTTTAGCAGGACTGAAGATGTTAAGCAAAATCTAGTAACTTCAAATAATATCTATCCAATAACGTATAAGGTTCGAGATGATGGTAAGGGTAACTGGCTTATAATTAACATTATTGTTAATGGTGTTAACCTTGGGCTCACCTTTAGAAATCAGTTTCAGGCCCTAGCCTCGGAACATAATGAAAATATTGATGAGATTATCAATAATTGGACTTCAGAAGCTAACTTTTAAAATTTCAGGCTTAATTTTTATGAATATTGCAGAATTTCTTCAAGCTAGATTTCCTGATGCTGAAATTTCAACTGATGGAGAGGACTGCTCCTCTAAATTGTTGATAGTTAGCTCGAGCTTTGAGGGGTTAACTACTTTGAATAGACATAGATTGGTCCTGAGTACCCTAAAAGATAAATTTAAGTCTGGTGAGGTGCATGCTTTAAGTCTAACCACCAAAACTCCTTTAGAGATCTCTTAATAGTGGAAAAACTAAAAATTGTTGGTGGAAATAGATTGTCTGGCTCAATCTTTTGTTCTGGAGCAAAGAATGCTGCTCTTCCGATGCTTGCTGCAACGATCTTATCTGATAAGCCTGTAACCTTTAAAAACCTTCCGTACCTTCAAGATATCACAACTATGTTTGAAATTTTGGGTTCTATGGGAGCTGATATCACGCTAAATGAAAATATGGATTTTAGAATCTCAACTGTTAATTTACATGACTTTGAAGCTCGATATGAGCTGGTAAAAACTATGCGGGCATCAATATTGGTTCTTGGTTCTCTGGTTGCTCGATATGGATTTGCAAGAATTGCATTGCCTGGTGGATGTGCCATAGGGACCAGACCAGTTGACTTCCATTTATCTGCATTGGAGCAACTCGGCGCGAGAATTGAACTTAAAAATGGATACATAGAAGCTAGTGCAAAAAAATTAATTGGTTGCGAAATAAACTTTCCAGGCATTTCAGTTACAGGAACTGAGAATATTATGATGGCGGCTGTTCTTGCAGAGGGTCAAACGATTCTTCGAAATGTTGCAAAGGAACCTGAGGTAGAGGATTTAGCTAATTTTTTAAATTCTATGGGGGCACAAATCTCAGGCGCAGGAACTGATGAAATTATTATTAATGGTGTTACGGATCTACATGAGTCTATTTTTACAATTCCAGCAGATAGAATTGAAGCTGGAACTTATCTTATTGCGGCTGCGGTGACATATGGCGATATCACAATTAAAAATATTAATGCTAGTCGCATGAATAATATCCTTGATAAGCTAAAAGTTAGTGGCGCAGATATTGAAATCAATGAAAATAGCGTTCGATTGTCTATGTCAAAGAGATTGATTAGCCCTGTTGACATTTCTACAGCTCCTTTTCCAGGGTTTCCTACAGACATGCAAGCTCAATTTACAGTATTAAATGCATTATCCAATGGCTCAGCCCTAGTTACGGAGAATGTATTTGAGAATAGGTTTATGCACGTTCAAGAATTGAATCGCATGGGCTGTGACATAACAGTTAAGGGGAGTAATGCATTTATTAAGGGAGTTTCTTCTTTGACCGGAGCGCCTGTAATGGCAACGGATCTTAGGGCATCAGCCAGTCTCATCCTTGCAGGTTTATGTGCTGAAGGGGAAACAATAGTTGATAGGATTTATCACATTGATCGGGGTTACGAAAGAATAGAAGAAAAGCTCTCATTTCTAGGTGCGAATATCACACGTCTTCCCTCCTAATTGCCTTGGGCTTTTGTGATCAACTCCTTTTTAATAATTTTATTATCATGAAGAATTTCAACTGTAATTTTGTCACCAGGAAAGGAATTTTTTAGAGCCTCAGTAAGATTTTCCCATGAAGCCACTTGGTTATTTATCGAGATAATAATTGATCCAAGCTGAATTTCACCATCCTCGTATAAAGGACCATATTTTTTGAATTCTAAGATTTCTAGGCCATAAATCAATTCATCATTTAGTATAAATCTCTTAAATTTTACCCGGAAATCGCCTATCCAAGATCTTTGAACTTTGCCATATTTGATAATCTCAGAAGCAACATCAATCATCTTATTTGAAGGAAGAGCAAAGCCAATTCCAGCATAAGATCCAGTTTTAGAAAATATTTTTGTATTCATTCCAATTAGGTTGCCCCTATGATTTAAAAGTGCCCCACCTGAATTTCCTGGATTAATAGCTGCATCAGTCTGGATTAGTTCTAGGTATGGATTTCCATAATCTCTTCCAGTTGCGCTGACTATTCCTCCAGTAAAGGTCTTTCCTAAACCAAAAGAATTTCCAATAGCAATAACGCTATCACCTATGCGCACTGTTTTACTATCCGCTAAATTTATTGGAGAAAGCTTTTCTTGATGTAAAATTTTAATTACGGCTAAATCAGACCTTTGATCAAAACCAATAACATTTGCTAATTTCATTTGACCATCATCTAGCTCAACATTAATTTTTTGTTGCCCTTCAGTAATATGCAGATTTGTAACAATATAACCGTCTTCTGAAATAATAATTCCAGAACCTACTACATTCTCATTACCTCTGGCTTGGAAAACTTTATTGGGAGATGAATTTGTTGCAACAATATTTACAACTGACAACGCAGCGTTACTTATGCCAGATGAATTAGAACTATTAGACATATCCACATAAAGATATGACAAAATAACCATCAGTATTAAAAAATTTATTCTTGAGAGTTTATTATTAAGAAATTTCATATACCTATTAAATCAATATTATGAAGGATATAAGAATTGTACTTGAGAATCTCGCATCTCAGGGGATTAAGCCTGATCAGTCGCAGCAATTATTTCTAGAAACCTTTTTAGAATTTGACTCTCAATATAAGCCTCCATCTCTATTTCGAAAAAATTCAAATTCCGGAAGTATTTACCTTTGGGGTCCAGTTGGCAGAGGTAAAACGTTACTTTTAAAAGCAATTGGTGATTGTTATTTTGAGGACTCAGGGACATTCCATTTTATTGAATTCATGCAATTAATTCATAGCCGATTATCGGACATTGGAGGGATCAAAGATCCTTTGCCACAAGTTGCTAAAGATCTTTCGACAAAATATAAAATGCTACTTATCGATGAATTTCAAATTGAAGATATATCTGATGCCATGATTGTTGGATTAGTTATAAAAGGCTTAATTAAAAATGGGGTTCGAGTAATGCTTTCTTCGAATGCTCCACCAGAAGATTTATACAAGGAGGGGTTACAAAGAAATAAATTTCTGCCGACAATTAAGCTTATCCAATCTCACTTTTCGATTTTTTATCTTAAGGGAGCTGAGGACTATCGACTGAGAGAAATTTCACTATTTAATTCTCCCAATAAAGATATTGAAGGGCTGCTTCACAGAACATTTGACGAGGAATGGTCTTTAAGTCATAGCTTTATTGTTAATAATAGAGAGTTTAGTTGCAAAGGACGCTCTAACAAATTTTTATGGCTTTCATTTAAAGATTTCTTTTCAAAACCTTGCAGCAGCAAAGATTTTATAGAAATTTCTAAAACCTATGAGTGGATTTTTCTTAGTGATTTCCATTATTGCAATGATGAGCATTTAGATGTGATGAGACGTTTTATTAGCTTTATTGATATTACTTATCAGGAACGGCAGAAGATGAAATTATTCTCCGAAGCTCTATTGCTTCAAAATTTATATGAAGGAACACAGCTAAAATTCCTATGGGAAAGATCTGCAAGTAGATTACATGAAATATCCAGTAAAAAATATCTTGAAGATTTAGAGAAAAAGTAAACTAAATGCATTAAAATATTGATTAAATTGCGCTTAAACATTAACATTCGCATCTAATTTTTCTTAAAACATATATAAAATGAAAACTCTTTCTCTTAGAAAAGAAGACGCCACTCATGAATGGGTCATTGTTGATGCCTCAGATAAAATATTGGGTCGCCTTGCTACAAAAATTGCAGACAAAATCAGAGGAAAGGATAAAGCAACTTTCACTCCCCATACTGATGGTGGAGACTTTGTTATAGTAATAAATGCTGAAAAAATTAAAGTAACAGGAAATAAGTTAGAGGATAAAAAATATTACACTCACACACTTTATCCTGGCGGCTTAAAAACTAGAGTCTTAAAAGATATTCTGGAGACCAAGCCAGAATACATTATTGAAGAGGCTGTAAAAGGAATGCTACCAAAGAATAAGCTTGGAAAGGCGATGTACAAAAAGTTAAAAGTTTATAAGGGGTCTGTGCACCCTCATGAATCACAGCAACCTCAAATATGGGAACCAAAAATATGAGTACAGCTATTCACTATGCAACTGGCAGACGTAAGACGTCTTCCGCAAGAGTATATCTCTCTAAAGGCAAGGGTAAAATCATGGTCAATGATAAAGAGCTTGCACATTACTTTGGGAGAGAGGTAGCGCAAATGCTTGTGCTGCAACCACTTAGATTAACTGAGCTTGATGAGCAAATCGATATCAAGGCAATGGTAAAAGGTGGTGGAAGTTTTGGTCAAGCTGGAGCTATTAGACATGGTATTTCTAGAGCTTTGTTAGAATATGATGAATCTCTTAGGTCGCAGCTAAAATCTGCAGGATTTTTAACAAGGGATGATAGGAAGGTTGAAAGAAAAAAACCAGGTTTAAAGAAAGCCAGAAAAAGCTCTCAATTCTCCAAACGTTAATTCCTTTAATGGAAGACAAACTTACCACACGAAGAAAAGTTTTAATTGGTATGACAGCAGGCTTTGGTGCTGCCGGAGTTCCTTTTGCTGCTGTCCCTTTTTTATCTGCCTGGAATCCAAGCGCTAAAGCCAAGGCAGTTGGTGCTCCTGTCAAGGTGGATATTTCTAAAATTCAAGTTGGCCAAAAAATTCAAGTTGCATGGAGAAAGCAACCCGTTTTTGTTATAAGGCATTCAAAGGAAGCCCTTGCAAACCTTTCTAAGATAGAAGATAAGCTAGATGATCCTAGGTCCAATAATATTGATGAGCCCTATAGGAATATTAACCCAACAAGATCAACCTCAGATGAGTTTACGGTTATCGCTGGAGTATGCACTCACCTTGGCTGCTCTCCTAAATATTACCCTGAGATGGAGCCTCAGCCATGGGATGAATCATGGATTGGAGGATTTTTTTGTCCCTGTCATGGATCGATGTTTGATATAGTGGGCAGGGTATTTAAAGGTGTTCCAGCGCCAACGAATTTGAAGGTTCCACCGCATACTTTTAGTGGAAATATTTTAACCATAGGGGAAGATGGAGCAATAGCATAATGTCAAATCAATCTTCAGGATTATTTAATTGGGTTAATGACCGACTGCCAATTAAAAATACTTATGAACGTCATTTATCAAAACATCCTGTACCCAAGAAAGTAAATTTTTGGTACATGTTTGGAGCACTAGCTTCAGTAGTTCTAATTATACAGATCGTGTCTGGTATTTGGCTTATGTTTGGCTATGAGAATACTGAGGAAGGTGCATTTGCGTCTGTTGAATACATCATGAGAGATGTTGATTACGGTTGGGTTGTGAGATACATGCACACAACTGGGGCTTCATTGTTTTTTGCAGTAGTTTATTTGCACATGTTTCGTGGCCTTATGTACGGTTCTTATCATAAACCTCGCGAATTAGTTTGGATCTTTGGTATGACAATTTACCTTGTCATGATGGCTGAAGGATTCTTAGGGTATGTATTGCCCTACGGACAAATGTCTTATTGGGGAGCTCAGGTTATCATCTCATTATTCGGAGCGATTCCATACATAGGAGAGTCCTTAGAACTATGGGTAAGAGGTGACTACTATATTTCCGGTGCAACAATTTCTCGTTTCTTCGCTCTGCACGTAGTTGCATTGCCTTTAATTCTAATAGCTTTGGTGTTTATGCACTTAGTAGCATTGCATGAGGTTGGAGCTGGAAATCCAGAGGGTGTTGATATTGAAAAGCATCTTGATGAGGATGGTGTTCCACTTGATAGCGTGCCTTTTTTTCCATATAAGATTTTAAATGCCCTGGTGGCAATTGGCATTTTTGGAATAGTTTTTTCAATAATTATGTTTTTCTTCCCCGAGGGTGGAGGATATATGCTTGAGCTTGCTAATTTTGAAGAAGCGAATCCGCTAAGCACACCTGATCATATTGCACCTGTTTGGTACTACTCGCCCTATTACGCTATGTTAAGAGCTGTTCCTGATAAATTAGGTGGCTTGATAGTAATGGGTGCAGCCATAGCAATTCTTTTTGTAGTTCCTTGGCTGGATAGAAGCAAGGCTGCCTCAATTCGTTACAAGGGCAATTTAAGTAAAATTGCTATGGTTACCTTTGTTTTAAGTTGGTTGATGTTGGCATGGCTTGGTACTATGCCGGTAACGGAGCTGCGAACAACTTTAAGTCAGGTAGGCACTGTGATTTATTTTGCATTCTTTCTTCTGATGCCGATATATACATCTATAGAAAAATCAAAGCCAGTACCAGAGAGATTATGAAAAAATTACTGATTGTAAGTTTTTTATGTTTTATTTCTGCTTATACATTTGCTTCAGAGTCTGCTCCATGTGGAGATTATGGTGAATGTGAAGCATTTAAACCTCAGCTAAATAATCTCGAGTCACTTCAACTAGGCTCTGTAACCTTTATGAATAATTGTTATGGCTGTCATTCACTTAAATATTCTCGCTGGAATAGAATTGCAAAAGATTTAGAAATACCTGAAGAAATGCTCTCTTCAAACTTAGTTTATGGCCAAACAGTTAAACTTGGCGACAGAATGACTGGCTCGATGGATAAAGTCAGTGCAGAGTCTTGGTTTGGAATTAGCCCTCCTGATCTCACATTAGTTACTAGATTGCATGGATCTGACTGGGTCTATACATATCTTAAGACTTTTTATGAAGATGCATCAAAGCCCTATGGTGTGAATAATATGGTCTATCCAGGTGCTGCTATGCCAAATGTGCTTGCTTCAATGCAAGGGCAGCAAATATTATCTTGCAAAGATCTTCCAGTCATAGCATCTAACGGAGGAGTCAAGAGAGATTTATCAGGAAACGATGTTACAGAAGAGAAGTGTGGTTATCTTAAAACCATTGCTAATTCCGGTACCTTAACCCCTGCTGAATTTGATGAAGTGATATATAATCTTGTAAACTTCATGACTTATGTTGGAGAGCCAAGCAGAGCAGATAGGGAGAGAATAGGTTGGTACGTAATTTTGTTTTTTATAATCTTTACATCCTTTGCATACCTTCTATTTAGAGAATATCAAAAAGATTATCACTAGAATTTTAATAAATAACCCAGAGGACTCATGATTTTATATTCTGAAAAAGACGATCACTATAGCCATAGAGTAAGAATAGTTTTAGCTGAAAAAGATATTGCATGTGAAATAAGAGAAACCTCCAATGAGGAAGCTCCAGATGACGTTCTTGCCCTCAATCCCTATCATTGTCTTCCTATCTTATCTGACCGCGATTTAGGTCTTTACAATACTGGTGTGATGCTTGAATACTTGGATGAGAGATTTCCACACCCCCCACTATTACCTGTTTATCCAGTATCAAGGGCTAATAGTAGGTCACTAATGCTTAGAATAGATAAAGAGTGGTGCTCACTAATTGATACCTTGAGTGCTAAAAAATTAACAGATAAAGAACTATTAATTGTGCGAGAAGAATTGCTGAATGAGATCAGCACCATTGCTCCAACCTTTAAAGAATTTAACTTTTTTATGAGTGAAGATTTCTCAATTATTGACTGCTATCTGGCTCCAATCCTCTGGAGATTACCTTCCTTAGGCATTAATTTACCTTTGAATAGACATTTAAAGCCGTTACTAGATTACCAAGTTAAAATATTTTCGAGGCCTAGCTTTCAAGCTAGCCTATCTATGATTGAGAGAGATCTGAGGTCTTAAGAGGTCAACCAAGTTGACCTAATTCTCTGCATTGGGATAACCCTTTTGGTGCAACTACCGCGTTGATAACTTAGGTTACCTGTCATTCCTGAAATCTTTGCATTCTGAATCCCTGCTTGCTTAATAATTTCTAGGATGAGCCAATCATTCAGCATGGACAGTTGCATTATCTTCTCCATGGATAAAATCTCTTTGCTCTGAATCTTTTCAGAAAGATAAAATGGAAAAGGAATTAAAGAATTTTCAAAATCTAACAGTTGATTTGCAGTATCTAAATTTTCGAGTGAAGAGATAAAATTAATGTATTGAAACTTATCCCCTCCGTGATATCTAAAGGCTGGTAATACAGACTTATATTGATCTGGCTCAAGAAGTAAGACGATATTTTTGATGTCACCCCTTGGCCTAGGATCAAATTTTAATTCCTGATTAGGGTTTAAGTTAACAATTTTCTTAAATCGCTCTTTGCTTTTATTTATCCCTAAAACTATCGATGCAAATTTTTGTTCATCACCCTCATTAAACTGCATGGCTTGCATTTCAGGAAATTGCTTAGACAATAGTTTTTGAATATTCTCATATCGTGTCGAATATATTAGGAGGGTAGAGAGTTGCAAATTATTTATTTTTTTACTAATAGATTTTTGAGCATCTCCATAAATACTAGAGCAAAAACCTGAGATTTTTTCTGTTACAGAGCTCTGAAAAATATCTTTTTTATCAGATTGATCCCATTGAATTGAAATTGGCAAACCAAAGCTATAGATTAATTCCATTAATTCAAATGAATAGATCTCTGAGCTTTTTAAAGTTAAAGTAAATTGCTTCTTAGATAAGATTTTGCTTATATTACTTCTAAGGTTTTTTATCTCTTTAGTTCTGTTGGTTTGAAGTCTTGAATTTAATGTATCTAAATCCTCCAAGGACCTTCCACTGAAATCCTGATATCTAAAATATTTATTTATATCCGTTTCCTTGAAAGTCTTATTAGATTTAGATAATTCATTGGGGTAATTAATTGTCGCTGAGGAGCATGATGCTAAGATAGCAGCTGTTATAAATGTAATAACAATATTTACTCTTAATTTCATGTTTGTAATATTATGCTCTATCTAATTTGCACACCCATTGGTAATTTAAATGATTTATCTTTTAGGTCAATCAATACATTGAAAGAAGTGGACCTTATTTATGCAGAGGACACGAGAGTTGCCGCTAAATTACTTCAACATTTTAATATTCCTAAAAAGACGATACCTTTCCATGAGCATAATGAGGCAAATCAAATTTTAGAAATAACAGCCCGTCTATCAGATGGTGGGACTGTAGCAGTTATGTCTGATGCAGGAGCACCATTAATCTCAGATCCTGGATACCCCTTAATAAAAAAATGTATAGAACTGGATCTAGAATTCACAGTTTTACCAGGTCCATCCTCCGTTATAAATGCTGTTCTTTTATCTGGCATCCCCTCTAATCAATTTGTCTTTTTTGGTTTTCTTCCAAGACAAAATGCTGCACGAAAAAAAGTTGCATTAGACATTAAGCGAGATGGAATGCCTTATGTATTTTTTGAATCTGCTAAAAGACTATCGCAAAGCTTGGAGGTATTTTCAGAAGTCTTGGATCAGAATACCCAAGTGTCTATTTGTCGAGAAATGACAAAGGAATACGAATCAATTTATCGAGGCTCGCTTGAGCAGATAAATGCACAAATGCTTGAATCAAAAATTAAACTCTTGGGAGAATTTGTTTTGGTTATCCAATCTTCTAAAAAATCTCAAGGCTCTAAAGATCTAGACGAAGATTTTTGTAACTCATTTCTTGAATACCTATCTCCTGCAGATGCATCAAAATTAATAGCAAAAATAACAAACCATTCAAAGCAAGATGTTTATAAGTTTCTTTTAAGCATTTCTAATTCCTCTTAAACGCATTAGAATGCCACTGAGTTGATCGGATGGCTGCTAGTTAATGCTTTTGTATTTTCTAGAGGAAAGTCCGGACTTCATAGAGCAGGGTGCCAGGTAACTCC
>ENA-OSJC01001382-OSJC01001382.1-marine-metagenome-genome-assembly--contig:-NODE-1382-length-20055-cov-6.252328_pt1 | contig 20055 bp, 39 predicted proteins | sample MGYA00237885_ERZ534234 | MGnify/ENA primary metagenome ERZ534234 (study PRJEB26413, sample SAMN06343907) | marine metagenome | isolation source: coastal waters | place: Atlantic Ocean: West Antarctic... | reverse complement strand
CTTAAATTTATAACAGATGCACCACCTTCAAGTAATGGTAGGAATTGTTGTGTCACAAATATAATAGACTTCAGATTGACATTCTGGACTAAATCATAGCTCTCTTCAGTAATATCTTCTATCTTAGATGCAACTATTCTTCCAGCATTATTAACTAGTATATCAACATGATCCTCTCTTTCACTTACATAATCAACTAGCTTTTTTATGCTATCTTTCATAGTCACATCAACTACAATAGGTTCACACCCTATCTCTTCTGCTGTAGCTATATTCTCTTGCTCATCAACATGATGTGAAGCAATGTAAACTTTACATCCATTCTGAACTAGATGTGTGGCTATCATTCTACCTATTCCTCTTGATCCTCCAGTAACTACTGCTACCTTACCCTCAACAGAAAACAAATCTTCTATTTTCATAACTTTTCTCCTTTATCACCCCAAAAAGCATAAGTGGGGTTCTGTAATATACAGAACTTTCCTGTATTAATAACTATCGTCCATGGACTTATACTAGTGAAGTGGAAAGTTTAGATATCAATTCTTCGTAGCTAAGATTAAAGAACGATAGTTTAATTAACACTCTATCTTCATACCCACTATTCTGTACATTATGCTCACGTTGTGTATTAAACACTGCTGTCTTATATTGATATTCTTTCTTCTCAATAATCAACGGTGCACAACTGTCCGTTAGTATATGATTTACAGCACATAGAGTCATCAAATCTTTATGAGGTGGAACTTTTCCTCCAGCTTCAAGTAGATAATATCTAGGCCGAATGTCATAATCATGAAGTCCATAGCGATCCACAAATCTTTCACACTCAGCCGTCAACACAGGAAGGTCATGTTCAAAAGCTCTTAGATATTTAAAGTCTTTTAATGCTTTTCTATATTCTTCATTTGTATCTTCATGGCATGCAAAATGATCTCTGTTTTTAGTATATTCATTAATCAGTTTACCTGTTTCAAACTCATATTTTAAGTGTCTTATTGGTGCTACCATTTTACTCCTCTCTTGCTTCCTCACTGTAACAGTTTTTATTTTTTTCAATAATAAATTTAGGTTCAGAGGTATTGCTTATAGGGAATGTTAGTCTATGTAAGATTCTTTTTTTGAAAACAGCATCTGGTCTCAGTGGTCTACGGTGTAAAGTAAGTAGTTGATCGCTTAATACAATGTCACCAACATCCCACTCGTGATGATATATAAACTTTTCTTGAAATAGGAATTCTTTTAATTCTTCATATAGTTCTATGTCATCATTCCATATTTCCAAATCATTATTCGTATAAAAATATAAGCCTTTAACCCCCGCAATGTTCTCCTGCTCAATCCACATCCGATATGAATCGTCTTTTTTATGGACATGATTTTTCACAAGACCCTTCCATCTCTGATCATGATGCCAAGGAGTTCCTGCCCACTTTGCCATATTGTATGTGTATGTACAGTATTTGTATCTAATCTTATCTTTAAGACTTTGAGGCATAGCATCATATGCTGCAGCAGTGTCTAACCAAGAAGTAACAGTGTCTTCAACACCAGCATATCCTTGTAGTCCAACGCCGTCAGCTCTATCAGGCCCATTTAAATTTGAATGCCAGTCTAGTTTACCTTTAGGAAAAATACCAGTTGGCTTATCATCTTTTTCCTCAGCAGTAACTCTCTGGACTAACACTCTATCAGTTGACCAAGGATCTAGAGGTTCTTTAGGAACCCCTGTATAGTTTCCTTCCGTGTCCCAGATACATTGAGCCCAGTTGGCTATTTGGCTCATGCCAGAAACGAGACGGTGAAAGCCAAGAGGATTGGTAGGTGCTTTTTTTATAACAACAACAAGTTCTTTTTTTAATAACTCAAACGTTTTTAAGCAGTCATCCTTAGTTAAGTTATCAAAATCTATTGTATGATGTATCATTTTATTCTTTCTTCAGCATTTTATAATGGCTTATCTGTGTTGGCTAACATTCTTGCTATTATCTTCTTACCACTATCTGTTAAAAAAGTTGAATGTAGTGCTGCTTGTAGACACTCTCTTACAAATGAGGGCTGCATAGTATATAGATCATCTATAGATAGTATGATGTGCTCTAGATCATCTGGATTGTTATGCTGTATGCCAAACATATTGCAAGCCCACAATGCAAATGCTGCATCAACATTATCGACTAACTGAATAGGTGCTATCTCTTTATTACTAGCAAAGTCTACTGATATTACATTGTTAGCCATAATCTCTAAATCCTCAATCTTATAAATGATAGTGTTCATTCGAACAAGATCAGTTTCCGCTAGCCCCGCTCTAGGACCCCATGAAGTACTTGATCACCCCATTGATGTATATAACCAGACCAATAGTATTGATTACTATCAATGCGCGATCATTCCACATAAAGGCTACAGTAACCCATCCCATTAGACCTATGATATGAAACACTAGGTTGAGAGGGTATATATTATTAGAAGTAAACATCATACCAATAATAAGAACAATAGAGGATGCCCACTTGAGGTACCAGTCCTTAGTATGAGTAGGAGTTACCTTCTTGAGTACATTACCCTTATTATTTTCAGCCATCTTCATCTTTATGTATTCTTCGTCCTGCATAATATACTCCTATTTTGTTTTAAGATATTCAACCAACTCATTCATCTCTTGTTCCTTCTTGATACCAGCAAATATCATCTTAGTCTTAGGTACCATATTTCTAGGACCGAGTAACCATATCTGTAGATTAGTAATGTCCCATGTCTTATCAACACCGTACTCTCTCAGAGCCTTACTATATCTGTATCCTTCTACACCAGCTATAGGTCTACCTATCAGACCTCTCAGGTGAGGACCTAGTTTATTCTTCTCAAATCCATGACACGCCATACACTTATTGAATGCTTTAGGTGGTTTGATGACAGCTATCTCTTCATTCTCTACTAGCTCAGCTACCTTATCATTAGCTATACCGTGAGTAGTAAACAGTACAGTTAGTATTATTAACCATTTAATCATAGTAGTCCCTCCTTATCCTTGTCTATATATTTATTGATATACGACATACACTTACCACACTGGGCAGGACCAATGATATCATATACCTGCTTAGCAGTCCTTAGCTTATCTTTTCTAATCATATCTCTGATAGTACGCTCATTGACACCATTGCAAAGACACAGATACAAACTAAAACCCCACAGTACAGAGAGTGAATCCCCCAAGCACGATAGCTACTATTAGCCATGCTACGTATACATTCATCTAACTACCCTGCCCTCTATATCTCTTCCATTGAGCTCTCTTGTTCTTATTCTTAGGTGTACTTCTTGCTGCTCTTCCATCAGAGGTAACCTTCTTATGCTTCTCATGCTGTATTACATCAGCACTATAATTAGCCTTCTTTGCCATCATCATTCCCTGTTATAGTATCACTAATAGACAATCCATTAGCTTTTCTCATAGGTTGTTTACGTATCCAGTCTTCCATCTCTTTAGAGTAGTTCTTCTTCAGGAGAGATATCTCTCTCTCAAGAGCAAACAACCTCTTCTCCAAATAGCTCTTAACACCCTCAGCTGATGCCATATACCCTGCGTGAGTGTACACTTCTTTCAGTTCAGCTTTAAGAACCTCATAGGTATCTAGCAGTACTGTCATTCTTCCTCCATGCATCATATCTTATCTCTCTTCCTATTCAAGTAATCGTCCCATTGCCATATCTTACCAGCACTATCAACCTTGATCAGTTTCTCTATTTCCAGCTGATCCAGAGCAACTTCCGCTCCTTGTACCAGACCTTCATTAAAGCTATACTTCCATAGGTAGTAGTGTGATCCAGCTAAGACACATCCCAATGCGACAACCTCCCACAACACTATACCATCTCCTCTAATATACCAAGCACTTCAGCTCCTATCAGTAGACCACCACACCAAGCAAGAAGATTAACACCTTCCCATCCAGTAACAGTCCATACGGTAGGTATCATTATAAGGCAGACACCAGCAGCTATACGTACTACAGATTTAACAAGGCTGACATAGAAATGTCCACGTCCAGGTTCTTTCATTACCATATTCATACTTCCATACTCCTCTTCATCATCATTATTCATCATCATTACGTATTAACTCCTCAATAGTATCAAGTCTATCAACAATGATACGTATACCATTGATCACCAAGTTAAGCTTCTCATCTAGTATAAGCTGAGCTGCATTGAGGGGAGGCTTACGACTATCAATATCAGTTATATCACTTATATCGGTATTAGCAAAGTAGTTATCATCTAACGTATAGTCTTCACCATCATTACCATCACCCATAGTATCATCTCTATCTTCCCTGTAGTTATCAATAGGATTCACCATTTCACCTTTATCTTCATTATGTGGGTCATCAACATCCTCATAGGGAGAGAAGGTACCACCATAGTTATTACTATCATTCATATCAGTATCCAATCGCTAGCATCTTAGTAGGTAACGGACAGGACAATGGTATATGACCTCCGTCAAACAGTATCTGTACTAAGTTGTATTGTAGTATAGTATCCTCCTCAAATCCCTTCTCAAGTAAGTCTTCCAGTATAGAGAACTTCTTAATAGTATCAGGATTCATATCATCAGGTACACTCATAAGGTCCTTCTGTACTCCGTCATCATCAATATTCATCTAAATCTCCTATATTATCTATATCATTACTATACATCAGTACGGTATGGGGGGTCAACATCTAATCTCTAAAAAGGCGTGCTTTATTATAGCTTAAACAACAGTATTTGTGCTATATTCTATCACTCTAGGGTCAATTGGGGCTATTTCTGGTGTTTAATATGATTAAATATGCAATTAAATATGGCTCTATTGTTGGTTCTTAAGCAATCTTTAAGCAGAAATCAACAGGGCCACGCTACTTTATAGCTCAGAGGGCCACCAGGAGGGCCACAAAGCCGCACTGAGTGCGGGCCACAAGGCTGGCTCTCTTCCTGATACCCACTGCGGGCCACTGTGAGGGCCACTAGACCAGGGCCACACTTCAGACTTTGTATGAGGGCCACGCTTTAACTGATTGTTATTGCAGGGTTTTTTGGTTGGTATGAGGGCCACGCTGAGGGCCACGTTTGTTTGTGGGTATGAAAGGACTAGAAACATACCCACTCTCTCTCCTCTTGACCCCTATGCAGAGGTACCCGGGAGAAACTGCTTGCGGGCCACTGGGGGCCACACCGAATTTTCTTGCCTGCCTGGCTTGCATGAGGGCCACGCTTTTTTTGCTTGCCTGGTTTTTCCCACAAGTTTAATTGTATACTTTATCATACAACATTTTCAATCTCTACACAACATCTAATTTCAAATTCTTATCCCTCAAACTTCACACACACCTCTCCACCAATCCCTTCTTCTTCCCCACACACCTATCCACCAATCTCTCTCTCACAAAATCTCAAACCCTAAAATCTCAAACCCTAAAATCTCAAAATCTCAAACCCTAAATTTTATTCCTACTCACTATTATATTTCAAATTTAACATATTCCAATAATACCAATAATCCTTACTTCCTTTTTCTACCTTCTTCATTTCTTTTCTAATTTCTTCTATACTATTATTCATATTCATTCTATTAATCCTTTTTAATTTATCATCCATCATTTTCATTCCTTCTACAACACTTAATCCATTTATTATTTCTTTATCTATATCCATATCCACATAATCAATATTATCCATTATTCCTCCCCCCAACAATCTTCTTCTTCAACTTCAACCCATCTAAACCATTTCATTTTATATACATTACACAAACTATCCCCAAAATCATAACAACATTTAAACACTCCTCTTTTATTAACCAACACTTCTACATTATTTAAATCCCATATTAACATTCATTTAATCCTTTTTTTATTATTATTATAAACAATCATACCACACTTCTATATCCAATACAAACAAATAATATATTATTATCCAACCTCCATTCTATCAATATAACTTTTATTCTTTTTATAATTAATATATTCATAATCACCAACCAATCCAATTTCATTATCAAATACATTATCAAATTTATCAATATTCAATTCTAAACCAATATATTCAATACTTTCAATAATACTATCATCAATACATTTAATTTTATAATATCCATCAACATTCAATTTACTAACACAATCAATATTACTTTCATCAAACCTATACCAACCATCTTCTCCATCATTACTCATACCTAATTCAATCATATTCATTTCATTTAATTCTAACATTCATTCAATCCTTTTTTATTATTAATATAATATATTATAACACATACCTATATACAATACAAACATTATTATTCAATTATATATATTTTATTTTTAAATTTATATACAACATCAACACAATCAAACCTCCAACCAAAATTATATATTTTATTATCAATACAACAATCAAAATATAAATCATTTTTAAATTCTAAATCAAACAAACAATTCAATTCATTACAATAACAATACAATCCATTACTAACCACACCAACATTTTTCAAATCAATATTTTTTAATAATTTATAATTATTTAAATTAATAAATTTATATTTTTTATTCATTTCAATCCAATCAATTATTAATATACAATCATACCACATACCTATATACAATACAAACAAATAATAACAATATATACACATACCACCTATACCTAAAACACATACCTACCTTTCACCATAAAATACAAAACCTTCACCATACTATTTAAAATCATCACTTAAAATCTTAAACCCTCATTTTACTCACACCTATCTTCTTAAACCCTCACCTTATAATTTAAAATCTTCATCATATAATTTTAAACCCTCACCTTATAATTTAAAATCTTCATCATATAATTTTAAACCCTCACCCATAATTAATTTTACTTTCACCATAACACTATAAACCCTCCTCCTATAATTCCATATTTTACTTTAAATTAATTAATTAAAAAGTTGACTTTTGTAACACGCGAAACTCGCCATTTTTGCCTACCTTGAGACTCGCCAAACTCGCCAAAAAAAGCAACCTTGAGACTCGCGAAACTCGCCAAATTTTGCACTCCACCAATCCCTCCTCCCTCTTACAGAGGGGGGGCGTATATAAGGGGGCCATATAGAGACTGAAACTAATTTAAAGAAAGTGAAGATAGTTGTTGTCCGATATATAGAAATGTGGGACGATAGGGTATAGGGCTTTTCCTATAGATAAGAAAAAGGACTTAAAAATGACAAACACAATTACACAAGAAGTAAAAAACACAATCACAAACATAGCTGCTTTCGGAAGAGCATCTGTAACAAGATTTGAGCAAGATGGAGATACTGTTTATTTCGATATCGATACTTGTGATGTTTTAGAAGTTACAGCAGTAGCAAAAACATTAGCTAAATGGTTAGACGGAAAATATTGTAACATATATGTAGAGAGATTTTGTTCTACAGATTGTACTACAATAGCGATAGAAAATCCTATCATGACTCAAGACGAAGATGGAGTTAAGAAGGACAGTCAAGGAAGAGTGAGAGAAGGAGCTTCATTTGTAGAAGAAATGAATACTCACGAAGCTGATGGAATGGAGATCGCAACATATTGGGATCAAACAAAATCTGGAGCATTCAGAGACTGGGTTGGAAAAAGAATAGTAGGGGCAGCATAATAGTTGTTGCCGGATAGTATTAAATGTAGGACTATAGGGTGTAGGGATTTTCCTACACCAAATGAAAAGGACTAAAAAATGAAAATATTAAACAAAACATATAGAGTAATAAGATTCATAGTTAAGTGGACGTTACTAGTAATCTTCTGGCCATTTGAGCTTTATCATCAAATAAGAAAACTTGGAGGGAATGCATAATGTCAAACATAAAAGCAAATACAGTATCGACTTATATAGAAGGCGGAATTAAAGTAACAGTATTAAGACCAGCTAAACGAAGAAGTATGATCACAATTAAGGGAAGTAGTAGAAGGAATAGATCTGCAGGAGATTATGCATTCATGCATAGAGTAAATAAAAGGACATAGTTGTTGTCCGATTATCAGAATGGTAGTACAATAAGGTGTAGGGACTTTCCTACGGAAATAGAAAAAGGACTTAAAAATGAAAAATCAAAAAGTACAAATAGACTTAACAGAATTATCAACAATAGCTACTTTAAAAAGACAAGTAGCTCTTCAGCAAATCCATATAGACAATCTAGAGTCTGATTTAGCAAAAGCAAAAGCTTCTGCTAAGGCTTGGTACAATGTAGCAGCTCAAAGAGTTAACAGAGCAGATGCTGCTCAGAAGGGAGCGTAATTATGACATTCAATTATAACGAATCTAAAATAGAGGCTGTAGGGCCAATCACATATACAGGTGTTGATCATACCGGTCCGGTATATACGGGGGGCGATATAGAAGACCCTTCATATACAGATGTTATATATGAGACATTACAGGATACAAGAAGACACATTATCAGATTAGAGAAAGAGGCATATGAGAAGGATGCTGAGATCAGATCCTTGAAGGAGAGGATTAAGTCCAACAGAAATACAATGGATGCTATGATTAAGATGGCGGGGGGGAGATAATGAGAGAAGTACTTAAAGACTTATGGGTAGTATTACCCTTCGCATTATTTGTTGCACTATATCTTACAGATAGTATACCTATAATAGTTTAGTTCAGGAGATGCTGAATACATCTAGGCAGTAGCGTATGATAGCTAGCTGCACTGCTTCTGAAGTTAGAGCCCAGGTTGTTAGTCCTACCTGGGCTCTTCCTATGTGAGGTCGGATATAAAGTTAGGGTGCAATATAGGACCGATATATAGATTAAATATAATGGTGGTTTAGATTGTGGACTCCTTTCTTATATAAAACGGTTCAAATAAATCACCGAAAAAAAATTCACGAGAAAAAGGTTGACCCAGAAACACTTATAGGTTACAATAGGATATGAGAAAGAAACTAAAGAAACAGTCTGAGAACTTGCGCGTTGCGAAACTTAAACACGATAAGTGGCTGAGGAGTATGGGAGCGCATAAAGATCAGCGAAGTGCAATACCAACATTCACAATACACAAGAGTCCGTGGGAACAAGATATGGGACCTGGAGAAGAAGAGTCAGAGATGTCGGGTACCCACAAAAACACTAAATGGGATGCTGGAGCAAAGAAACAAACAATGAGGTATTCAGGTAAACGCAGACTGCTAGGGATAGCTACTCTGCATAAGTCAAACCTTGTCCCAGTGTTTGAGAGGGAAGAGCTCGAAGCTATAGGACATATGAGAAGATGAATAGAACAATATTCTCAGTAGTATGGGTTGCGTTTTGGTTGGGCCTGTTTATCTATATGATAGCAGAGCACACTAGAATCTTTAATTAGTATGAAAGATAAAGTATTACAAGAATTAAAGACCGTATCGGACCCAGAGATATCTTTAGATATAGTAGAGTTGGGTTTGATATATGATATATCTTTTGTGGAATCAAAGTGTAATATAATAATGACACTTACTACTGCATGGTGCCCAGTGGCACAGGAGATGCCTGTATGGGTCAAAGATGCTGCAATGAGAGTGTCTGGAGTGGACAGCTGTGAAGTGACAGTGACGTTTGAGCCACCATGGACTCAAGATAGTATCTCTGAGGCCGGCAGGTTGGAACTAGGATTAGTATAAAAAGGAGAACGGGTATGGCATACAAAAAGAAAAGAAAGCCTCTGAGTGAGGCTCAGAAACAAGAAAGAAGAGAAAGGCTTGCTCTTGCAAGGGACAAGAAGCCAGAGCCTAAGTATATAAGTGTTGCTGCTAATGTGCGCGAGCTTGAGGATGACCATCCTTTAAGCCTCAAGAATACTAGGAAGCATGTCAAGACCAATAAGGATGAGAGGCAAAGATTACGTGTTGTACTCAGAAGGTCTACTGATAGAAAGACATTGGATAGGTTCTGTATAGTTGATACCTTTATCCAGAACATGGAGTACTATATTCGTAACGGGGTATGGCTGGATCTGTTTTACGGGGAACAACAGGAGAATAAGATAGGGTTTAGATCCCATACGCTGGCTTATGATAGTGATGGTATGATTAAGCGTACTGTTAATTGTTTCTATCCTGATATTGGAGGATTGTATACTAGAGAGATGCAGGATACTGATATGGGAGTGTTCCAAAAAGCGGCGAAGAAGAAGGGTAAGAAGAAAAAGAAGTAGGAGGGGTTGACTTCATTCTCGTTATATGCGATATTAATAGAGTAAAGAGAGAGGGAGAAAATGATGGATTTAACTACTAATGAAATTAACTTTAATATTAATAAAGTAAAGGAAGAAAACATGAGTGCATTAAAAAATTGGTTAATAGAGCATGACGAAGCTATTGGAGATGCAATTGAGCGTGGTGCTAGTTCAGTACAGGATGTTATTTCATATTGTGCTGCTAACATGCAGATGATAGATCCTAAGTATATCACAGAACAGTGGAATGAGTTTATAATGGATCCACGTGATATGGTTGATAGTATGACTAAAACACAGATAGAAGATTTGGACAATTCCCATCTATCTGAACAAGAACATAACTTTGGGGATGCACTATAGGTTTTAGTATCAACCTTAATTGATACAAATTAGACGACACCATATAGAAAGGGTGAAAAGATGTATAACTTTGAAGACATAATGTCAGAAATACAAGAAGTACAAAGTACGAACAACGAACTACTTGAAAGAGTAGCTTTCCTATCTGAGTTAGTTGAGAAACTACTCCTAACCAGATCAAGCTATGAAATGCGTAACCCTGTACAGGAGGCAAAGTAATGGCTAATAGGTATGTAGATAGAAAGATCTATAAGCTAGACTGGGAGAACCTAGCTAACTTTGGAAAATACTCTAAAGCAGGTGTACCAATCTACGATCCGTGTGTATATCTTATGTGTAATATGACTATTAATGAAGGTATGCTTCGACGTAGTATACAACATAGAATAGGTAAAGCTACTAATATGTTATACAGATTACAGTCATATAAGAGACCGAAAGGCTCTAATGGATATAGAACACATTACGATAAGATACAGAGTGAAACTACTCATGTTATAGTATTAAAAATGCCTGATATGCCTCATACTACTGAAGAACAGAGACGTAGAAAGAACATTGCTATGGAAGAGTTAGAGGATACTTTGATAAAGCTTAACAATCCTAAGTATAATATAAGACAGAAAACCAGATGGGAGATTATAGCAAATGCTTAAACCTGATAACGATAGTGTGAAAGAGAGAATATACGAGGATCTACTAGAGGCTGGATTTGATGAGTATGAGATCGAAGAGCTGGATATGGTAGATAAGATATTCTTTGAAGAGTGTACAGAAGATAAATTATGGGAGATGACTGCTGCAGTTCAGCATGATTTAGACATGATCAACGAAGATGCATTTGGAGGTTAGAATGGCTAGAAAACTTACAGACAAATTAGTAGGCGGTATCTATGAGTACTATCATAAAGATACAAGTGATGTATTCTATAGAGGTTCTTCTGAGAAGGACCTGGATGGTTTAGATGGCTTTCATAGAGTAGGTCATACCTATCAGATATTTAAACAGAAGAACTGGAAGTATACTTATACTGTCTTTAGGTCTAACCTTAGACGACCTATTGGAGATGATCTTATAGTACGTTGGTGTGAAGAACCTAAAGAGATGACTCGTAAAGAGTTGTTAACATTAGAAGGTGAGAAGATTCAAGAGATGATTGATCTTAAACAATGTATCCTTAATCATGATCCTAACCCTTTAAAGTCATTTAAAAAGTATAACAAGTGAGGAGAAGTAGTATGAATTTTATATTTGGAATTATAATTGGTAGTTTTGTTACATTATTTTGTATGCAACCACAACATTTGGGCAATGCATTACATTGGGCAGGCGATAGAATAGGTGATCGTGAGCAAATGGAGATAGAAATTGGTGATTATTAAAGCAAAATACCTTGCTATACCACTACTTGTTCTATGTAATAGTGTGGTTGCAGCAGACGTAAACTGTGATTATAGTGATAAAACTGTTGTTCAGACCACTGGAAAGATAGATGGAATACGTAATTATAGTAGTAAAGTAACTGATTATGCAGAGGAAAAACGCGTTTGTGCAGTAAAATTTGACGCTAAAGTGGGCAAAAAGTGGTATGAAACCAAGAATTTCTACATATTTGGCCCGGATATGAGCCAAACAGAGGCTTGTAACAAGGCAAAAGACAAAGCTAAAGTGAAGGTGCTAGAACAGCATACACCTCAATTAGTAACTAGTGATGTTGAGCATACATGTACTGAGAAGACACCTGTGAAGGTAGTAAAGAAGGATCCTAAACCTACAAGAGAACAAAATGTAGTAGTAAATAAAGATCCTAACGTGTTCTATCATTCTAATGGAAATTGTTATGTAAAAGACACAGCGCTTTACCCACACTGCCATTTATATAATCCGAACTCTGTTAACATGCATAAAAGTAGAAGGCACGACAGCAACGTAAGTCTCATGAAACTTTTTAATTTTGGAACCATGCTTATTGGGCAGTGGTAATAAATAGTTCCGGGAGGGAACGAAAATGATAAAGGTATTTGTAATCATGTTTGTAGTAATATTTGATTACACTAATGGGGCACAGAGATCTATGCAGTTAGAATTTGAAACAGTAGAGCAATGTTTTGAGCACAAAAGAGAAGTTGACAAAGATCCATCTAAGTTGTACTATGAAGGTAAGCATATTGAGAACTTAGAATATGGTTGTGTAAGGTATTTAAAAAACTATGTTGAGGAATGTGAAATATTACCAATGGATTTTGTAACCAAGAAAGAATGTATACCGTACTGGGACCACTGGGGTAAACATAATAGAAGTGAAAGTGGTACATATAGAATTGAGGAGTAGATGATGATAATAATATTTGGAGCGCTGTTAGCTATAACATTAGTGTTTAGTGACCCAGCCTACAGTAATGACAGTATAACAATTAAATGTAGTAATACTGTTGACCGAGGTGTAATTATATTGGATAGTACACCTATAATGAATTGTAAGGATATGGAATTAATACAGATGTTTGTAGGTTCTGCTTTATCGTTAGGTCCTATACCTAATATGGAAGCCCTAGCTGAACAGCTTGAGGCTTTAGCAAAAAAAGAACCGAAGACAGACCCACAAGAAGTATTCGAGCAACGAAAAGAAAAGGCTTTTGAAGAAATTTAAAAGATAGGAGTATATTATGAAAGTAAATTTGAAAATAATTAGTATTATGGCTATTGTAGCTATATTAGGAGCATGTTCATCACTTAAAACTGACAATGCAAATAACTGTCTACCAACTGAGAACGAAGAGCGTTGTAAGATACTAGGAAAAGTAGTTGAGAAAACTGCTGATGATGTTCCTGAGTGGATGTTAATACTACCAGATGATGACAAAGCATTTTATAGTGCTGGTACAGCTGTTAGTAGAGATATGCAATTAGCTATCGATAAAGCTAACTTAGCTGCTAAGAGAAATCTAGCAGATAGAATAGGTGGAGAACTTTCAAGTCAAATTAAAGAGTTTGTTATTGAAAGTGGTGATGTGTATAGTAGTGATCTTGTTACAGTTGATGTTGAACGTGTCACTAAGAATATTATGGCTCGTATTAATGTAGCTGGATATGTACCTGCTAAGATGGAGGTATATCCATTAGGTACTATGTATAGAGTGTATGCTTTGATTGCATATCCTATTGGAGCTCATAACGATATCTTAATTGAGCAGATTAGAAGAAACAGAGCTTTATATGCTCATGTGAGATCTAGTGTTGCTTTTAAAGAACTAGAAATAGAGACTAATGAGAAACGAGAAAGAGACCTGGTAGATCGTGATAATGTCGTAATTGATATTGTTGAATCAGCTGGTGGCTCGGAAGTTGAGTAGAATCATGAACGAAGAAGAAGTTTTAGAACGCGTAGAGAAGGCTTATAAAGCACATAAGTCATCTACAAGTAAATGGGCTAAGAATTACTGGCTGTCAGTAATTGCAAGTCTAAAAAGAAAGTATCCTACCTATTAGGATACAAACCATTAACCAAGGAGTATATTATGGTAAGTTTGAAAAGTAAAATTCTGGTTGCATTAAAATCAGGTAAAGCAGTAAGTGGCAAACAATTTGCTGCTAGACATAACACCTCAGTGACAACTGTTGGTGCTAGGGTGTCAGAGCTACGTAGAGAAGGTTTTGCTATCTACAACAATAAAAAAACTGACTCACAAGGACGTAAAGCATCATTCTATAAACTAGGTGCAGCTAGACGTTCAATAGTAGCAGCAGGTTATGCTGCTCTAGGAGTAGCTGGCTAAATAAAGAGCTATATACTTAACTAGTATTGCGGGTAGTTTCTGACTGCCCGCTTTCGTTATAATAATTATGAGGTTTAAAATGGCAAATGAAGTAAGTAACCCAGATACTAATATGGATCTGGTTGATAAAAAAATGTTAAAACTAGCAGCTTTAATTGATACAACAATAAGATTCCATGTAGCAGACATGGTCTTTGATGAGATGGAAAATAATTATGTAGCTACATGGCTACGTAAAGAAAAAGATCCATTATTAGTAACTATTTTAGCTACGCAAACAGGTGATCGTAATCCACAAGAAGAAGGAGCTAACGACACCACTGGGAGTTAAAAATGCAGACCGTATTTCAAGTCGCGTTTATAGTAATGTGCTGGCAAGGGGATTGTACTAGGTTCGAAAGCGTACCTTATGCAATAAATAGCAGTCCCCAGCACTGTGAGAAGATGTTAAGATGGATGTTTACAAATTCTGTAGGTCCTTATTATGATGATAAGATAGATTTTGATAATAGCAGTCCTGAAGATATGATTATAGATGATGCAGGATGTGAACCTACTGAAAGAGAACCTCAAGACGGTGATGAGTGGCGTATTGAGAGACAATGGGATTCACCTAAGAATGAGAAGTTCCTACAAGATCAAAACGATCTACAATGGCAACAAGAGCAGGAACACAATATAGATGATTAATCCATTAATAAATTCAATGGGAGAACTTAAATTTAGACTCCCAAAGATCTTTGTTTACTTTATCTTTATATGGTTTAGAAAAATAGTAAACCGTGGACATTATCAAGAAGAGATAAAAGAAGCATTAGATAAACAAGTTCTTGATTATGCATTGGAACAACTAAAAGTTCCAAGTGGTTTTCATCCTGATCTAGAAAGAATGAGAAATTTCAAACTTAAACAATGATATACAAAAGCTAGATTTTAAATTTGATATAGAGAAACTAAATCAATCTTTAGATTGGATTTTAAAGCAAGCTGATATTGATAGAGTTAATCAGTTATGCTTGACACATGCTCCTTCTGCAGCAGCACACCCAGATGGTAAATGGTATCAAGGTGCTGGTTCTTTACATTGGCAATATAAAGCAGTAGGTAATGGTATTGAAAGAATGCAAAGAGACCCCGTGCTTGTTGAAGATCAATTCAGCAATTTTATAGAAGAAGCAAAGCACACATATTTCTATGATGTTTATAAACATCTTCAAACACAATTTGATATAGGTAGAGTTAGAATCATTAAGATACATTCTTGTCATTGTCTTACATGGCATCAAGATCTAGATAAACGTATTCATGTACCTATAGTAACTAATGAAGGTAACAGGCTTGTTATAGACGATAAGTGTTATCATTTACCAGGTGATGGTAGTGCTTACTATGTTAACACTATGAAGCCACATTCAGCATTTAATGGAGGTACAGAACATAGATACAATCTATTATGTACAGTTAGAAATTGAGTATAGATAAAGACCCAGCATTTTGTGTACATCCATGGACTAATCTCATGGTTAATAATCCTGGCACATATAACTTCTGTTGTATAGCTTGGAAAGCATTAATCACTGATGAGAAAGGTAATCCTGTACTTGCTGCTAACACTATGCCTGATGAAGCATGGAATGCTCCTAGCTTACGTAAGGTTAGAAAGGCTATGGTTAACGGTGAAAAATTAGATGCATGTAGTAAATGTTGGACGCAAGAAGATGTAGGTAAAGATAGTTATAGACAAAGACACAATAGAGAGTGGATAGGAAGACTAGGACTTAAAGAAATAGAAAAAAGAGTTCAGTACACAAAGGATAATGACTATTATTTAAACACACCACCTGATTATTTAGACCTTAGATTAGGTAACTTATGTAATCTTAAATGTAGAATGTGTAATGTATATAATAGTAGCCAGATAGAAAAAGAACATCTACAATTAAAAACCAATAATATGTATGCTGATATGTGGGGTCGCCAATGGGATGGTGATATTAATGGTCCACCATATCCTATGGATTGGGTAGACGCTCCTAAGTTTTGGGAGAAGATGAGTGATTTTATACCTGGGTTAAAAAAAGTTTACTTTACAGGTGGTGAACCTACATTACTACCATCTACATATACGTTTATGCAAGAGATGGTTGATAAAGATATGTCTAGTAAGATAGATTTATTGTATAACATTAATTGTACTAATGTAACAGATAGGTTTGTAGAGTTAGCAAGTAAGTTTAGACATGTACAGATACAAGCTAGTATAGACGGTACAGAAAATGTTAATGATTATATACGAGCTCCTTCTAAGTGGGCAACAATAAAAAAGAATTTAATTAAAGTAGCAGAAGCGCCAGGCCTTAAAGTTGGACTATCTCCAGCTATACAATCTTATAATATTTTAGATATAGATAATATACTAGAGTTTGCACAAGATGTTAGTAGAAACCATTCTAAAATAAATCCACCTTATAGACCAGGTGAGTCTGTTATAGATGTAGATTTCTTATTTGTTATACATCCAACATACTTTGATCCATTAAACTTACCAGAGTATGTAAGAGATATGGCTTTTGTTAAGTTGCAGAAGTGGCAAGGGTCATGGATATATGAAAACTCTGGCGTAACAAGAAATTCTATAGACTCTTACTTAACACATTTGGAGTCTAAAAGAAATCCTAAGTGGGAAACCAACATGAAAGAGTTTTGGGAGATGACTAGAATATTTGATAAGAGTCGTAAGCAATCATTTAAAGATAGCTTACCAGAACTTTATGGAATGTTAAATGGAACGAAGTAAGACCTTTTGTATTAAACCATGGATGCATATAGCAACTTATACTACTGGTGAAGCTCTTATGTGTTGTGTTGCTAAGAAGACAGCTGGTAACCTTAATAGAAATACATTAGAAGAAATATGGAATAGTGATCACTATAAGCAAGCAAGATTAGATATGCTTGCAGGTAGAGAAAATGCTGCCTGCGTTAAGTGTTATTCGGAGGAGAAAGCGGGTATAAACTCTCATAGAGTGGTAGAGAACCATATTTGGGAGCTTAGTACACCATCAGCCATTCAGCCTTCTGTAGGTAAAGAATTCATAGATAATTTAATATCTAAGACTGATAGTGAAGGTTACTTAGATAGTAAACCAATTACGTTTGATTTTAGATTAGGCAATACCTGTAACTTACAATGTGTAATGTGCGGACCAAAGGACAGTAGTAAATGGGTAAACTTTGGACATAGTATAGGTGAAGGTAAAGATCCAAAGCTATGGGATACGTCACCCTTTAATTGGGTTGAAGATCAATCTTTTTGGGACAACCAATTTTTACCATTGTTATCTAATGTTAAACATATGATAATAGCTGGTGGTGAACCTTTACTACTTAAACAACATACCAGATTGTTAGAAAGATGTATAGCAGAAGGATATAGTAAAAATATAACTATAAGATACCATACTAATGGTACTGTTATGCCTCCACATTTATTTAAACTATGGGAACAGTTTAAGCATATTGATCTTTGTATATCTATGGATAGTTGGGGTGCAAAAAACGATTACATTAGATACCCTGGTATGTGGAATGACATAGTACAGAATATTAAAAATTTAGAAGACTCAGCTGATAATATTATTCCTAGAATTATATCAACTGTAAATGCTTATAATGTATTTTATATGCCAGACTTTGCTAATTGGTTATTAGAACAAAACTTTAAAAAATTATGTAAGTTTAAATCCTCTGGTGCTGGTTTATTTACTATTGCCTATGTGCATGGACCAGTACATATGAACTGTAAGGTATTTCCACAATCTATAAAAGAAAAAATAACTAAAAAATATGATGACTGGTATACAGAAATGAAAAAATCTAGGAGTATGTTTATTAGTAAAGCTTCAGATTTTGATATAACATCCGTGCATGATTTAATACCAAGAGGATTAATGATAGATGTAAGGACTGCTGAGCAACATAGAATAGCAAAAGCATCTAAAAGAATAGATGACATATATTCAATTAAAGATTTTATGAATAGTCAAGATTTATCCAAACACTTTCCTAAATTGATAGATTACACACATAAGATAGATACAGCTAGACATACAGATTTTACAAAAGTATTTCCTGAACTTAGTCAGTTAGTCAATGAAAAAGATTAAAGTAGAGAATTATAATATGATTTTGTGGACTGTTAATGATTACTGTCCATTTAAATGTTGGTACTGTCCTGAGACTACATGGGGTGGATCTAAAGATACTTATAGTTGGGAAACTACAGATAAGTTTTTAGATAAATTATTTGATCATTTTGGTAAAGGTTATGTTGAGATGTCTGGTGGTGAGCCAACACAGTGGCCACATATACACAAAGTTGCAAGAAAATTTAAAGACAATCCTAATTGGAGTTTAGGTTTAATATCTAATCTAGGAAAATCTGTTGACTTCTATGAGGATTTAGGGGTTAATAACATAACAGCAAGTTATCATCCCAATGTAATTGATACGGATATAAAAAGAAAGATATGGTTTGATAAAGTTTATAAATTAAAAGATCATGTGTTAATGAGTATAGCATTAATGATGGATCCAAAACACTTCGAACATTGTATAGATGTTTTAGACTGTTTATATTATCCAGGATTATCAAACTCAAAAATTAACATACAAACAACAAGAATAAATGATGTAGAAAATATGAAATATCAAATTGGTTATACAGAAAAACAAGAAGAGATGTGGAAAAATTTACCATTAGGTAAGATGGGATTAGATTCTATTACAAATGGGTTTATGGATGATGTTAAAGTAACTATAGATGACACAGAGGTACATAAAGGTGCAATGGAGTTTCATGGATGGATAAGAGATACTTTAAATAAGGGTAATAATAATTTTAAAGGGTGGTTATGTGACACTGGTAAAACAGGTATACACATTGCTCCCAATGGTAATATTTACAAAGGTGTATGCCATGTGGCATATGATATGCACAGTAGCATAGGTAATATAAATAAACCAGAAGAAATACAGTGGGCAGATAAAGCTATGGTGTGTCCATATGATATGTGCTTCTGTGGTTTTGATTTAGCAGTTAACAAAAAGAGGATTTAAATGTACACTATATATACTAGAGCACTTTGTAATTATTGTGATATGGCAAAGGCTGAAATGAAAAGATTAAATATTGAGTTTAAAGAAGTAAAACAAACTGATGCTTCTAAACAAAAATTAGTAGAAGTACTTAATAAGAAACAATATACATACCCACAAATTTGGGATGATAAACATCACATAGGTGGATATACTGACTTATTAGACTACACAGAAGAAATGACTTCGACAGGATTAGCAATGTAATATTATGGAGATATATTATGAGTTTGACTATATTAGATACTAAAAAATACAGTAGAAAAAAAGATACTAAGAAAGATCTTTCTGAACCAGAAATTAATGAAATTGATAGAAAGGCTATGGGTGGTACAGAGCTTATGAAGTTTGCTCTACACGAAAGGCTAGATGATAACCTTCTTAGTAAATTTCAAATTATACCATCACGAGTAAGAGATATTGATCCTGATCGTATTCCAATATTATGGAACCATGATCTTGCTGGTGATCCAGAGACTGAACATCTTAAAAATATTAAAGCAGAAGATTTAAAGTTTAA
>ENA-OSJC01001379-OSJC01001379.1-marine-metagenome-genome-assembly--contig:-NODE-1379-length-20080-cov-13.462681_pt1 | contig 20080 bp, 20 predicted proteins | sample MGYA00237885_ERZ534234 | MGnify/ENA primary metagenome ERZ534234 (study PRJEB26413, sample SAMN06343907) | marine metagenome | isolation source: coastal waters | place: Atlantic Ocean: West Antarctic... | reverse complement strand
GATAAAAATATTATAGTCACTGGAGCCTCAGGTGGAATTGGTAATTCTATAGTTGAGAGATTAAACCAAAATGGTGCAAATATTTTAGCTACTGGTACAAGAATGGAAAAGCTAGAAGAGTTAAAAGAGAGATTTAATAATATAAAAATTCTTAAATTTGATATTTCTCAACATGAAAAAATTGAAGAATTTATAGAAAATGCAACAAAAGATTTAGGAGGATCATTAGATTGTATTGTTAATAATGCAGGCATTACCAAGGATAACCTCACTATTAGAATGAGCTTAGAGGAGTGGTCAAAAGTGATAAATATTAATTTAACTTCCACATTTCTGATGTGTAAATATTCAATAAAAAAAATGCTTAAAAATAAATCTGGAAAAATTATTAATATAACTTCAGTTGTTGGGCATACTGGCAATGCTGGACAAGCAAATTACACAGCATCTAAGGCAGGTATAGTGGCAATGTCAAAAAGCTTAGCAATTGAATATGCAAAAAAAAATATCAATGTTAATTGCATATCACCTGGCTTTATAAGTACCGCCATGACAGACCAAATAGATGAAAAATTTAAAGAAACGATAATTGCTAAAATTCCATGTAATAGACTAGGTAAACCTGGGGATATAGCTAATGCTGTTACTTTCTTAAGCTCGGATCAGTCAGACTATATTAATGGTGAAACATTACATGTTAATGGAGGCATGTATTTGGGTTGACAAAGTTGCTTTTTGAACTATTAACGAAATATAACAAAAAAGGAACATTATGTCAGAAGATATTTCAAGTAAAGTTAAGAAAATTGTAGCAGACCATTTAGGTATTGATGAAGCTAAAGTTCTAGATGATTCAAGTTTTATAGATGATCTTGGAGCAGATAGTTTAGATACAGTTGAATTGGTTATGGCTTTTGAAGAAGAGTTTGGGTCAGAAATTTCAGATAGCGAAGCTGAAAAAATTCTTACGGTAGGCGATGCTGTTAATTTTATAGCAGGCAAAACAAATTAGAAAATTTAGATGTCCATAAAAAAAGATGGGATAATGGTAGTTTTATCATCCCCATCTGGGGCAGGTAAAACCACTTTAGTAAAACTTCTATCTAAGAATAAAAATTTTCATATATCCGTATCTCACACTACGAGAAAACCAAGATCTAGCGAGATCGCAGACAAAGATTATTATTTTGTAACAAATGAAAAATTTGAAAGATTAATTAAAAATGAGGAGTTCTTAGAATACGCAAAAGTCTTTGATCACCTTTATGGAACAACAAGAACACCTGTAATTGAAAAGCTAGAAAAAAGTGAGAATGTAATATTTGATATTGATTGGCAAGGAGCAGATCAAATTAAAAACAAAAGATTAAATTATAAATTGATCACTTTTTTTATTCTTCCACCCAGTAAAGAAGTCTTATTTGAAAGGCTATCAAATAGAGATATGAAAGATAAGTTAATAGCAGAAGAAAGGATGAAAGAATTCAGTAGAGATGTCTTGCATTGGATAAATTATGATTATGTAATTATAAATGATAACCTTGATGAATGTTATACTAAAATCTGTAATTTAATTGATGCTGAAATTAATAATGGCTCTAAAGATTATGATAAAGAATACATAAGAAGTCATGTTAACTTATTGACTTCTTAATTTTTCAAATTCTTTAACAAGATTAAAGTAGATTTCAGGTTCTAAGTTTTGTGGTCTAAGATTAAGATCAATATTAAATTTTTCTGATACTTCTTTTGCATTTTTAAATACTTGATTAAAGGGTTTTTTTAACATTTTTCTTCTTTGGCTAAAAAAAACTCTAGTAATCATTTCAAGATTTTTAGCATTTTTTAATTCAAAAAAATTTTCCCTTGGAGTAAATAATAGTAGTGTGCTGTCAATCTTGGGACGAGGTGAAAAACTTTGTGGTTTAATGTCTATTATTTTTTTTATATTTAATTTCCAATTTGATAAAATAGATAATCGTCCATATTTTGAGGAATTAGATGTAGCTATAATTCTCTCTGCAACTTCTTTTTGAAACATTAACAACAAGCTATCAAACCAAAAATTATTACCAATGTTTGCAATCCATTTGGAAAGAATTTCTGTTGAAATATTGTAAGGTAAGTTTCCAAATACTGTAAGTTTTTCACTTGATATTTTATTCTCAGATACTTTTAAAATATCATCATTAATAATAATGATTTCATCGGTAAATTTATCTCGCAATAATAAAGCTAGATCATTATCTTTTTCAACTACATAAAACTTTTTTGGATTATTTTTTAAAATAAATGTGGTTAAATTTCCACTACCAGGGCCTATTTCGAGAATTTCTTTATTTGTAATCTCAACAGTATTAACAATCTGCTCAAGAACTTTGCGATCTATTAAGAAATTTTGACCTAAACTTTTTTTTGGTTTAATGAACATTTATTTATCTAGGAACTTTAAAGCTTCTATTAAACTTTTTGGATCAGACAAGTTTTTACCTAACATAGAAGAATTTGGCCCATGATCTGGCGAAATACGAATAAATGGCAGGCCAAGGGTTATATTAATTGCATCAAAGCCAAATAAAGCTTTCATAGGTGTAAGAACCTGGTCATGGTACATTCCGACAATTACATCTAGCTTTTTTAAATGGTCTTTCATAAAAATAGTGTCTGCTGGAAAAGGGCCTTCAATTTTTGAATTTTTATTCTTTAAGCTTTTAATCGCAGGTATAATTATTTTATCCTCCTCACAATCTTTAAAATTACTTTCACAATGAGGATTTAGACCTGTTATTGCAATTTTTGGATTTTTTTTAAAATTTTTTTTATAAAACTTACTAATCAGATTAATATGCATATTAATTTTGTTTTTTGAGATGTGTTTATTTACATCTTTTAAAGCAAGATGAGTTGTTACCGGACTTACAGATAATTTTTTGTTAAAGATTAACATTGCCACCTTATTTTTTCTTTTAGTTTTTTGAGCTAAATATTCTGTTATTCCTAATTTTTTTCCTTTTAAAAAATGTTTTTTAGAAATAGGACCATTTATAAACTTTGATAATTTTTTTTTTTTTAATATTTCTAAAGCAATATTAAAACAATTATTTATATAATTATTAGATCTTACTGTAATTTTTTCAAAAGGTTTTTTAAAATCGTAATTTACATTTATTAAATTAATTTTTTTATTATTTAGCTTACTAAAATCTTTATAGTTTTTTTCTATCAAATTTATTTTATATTTAAATCCTAGCTTTATCATTTGTTTAACTAGTAATTTTTTTGAAACGATGATTATTAATGGACTTGAATAGTTTATTTTTTTAATACTCTTAAAAAAAATTTCTAAAAAGACACTATTTGGCTCTCCTGCTACAATTAGAATAGGTTTAATAGACATTAATCACTGATTGATTTTTTATCTTATTAAAATAAATATTGGAGAATTGATTTAATTTATTATTTTTTTCAAAATCCACAGCTTTTTCTAGTTCTTTATCAATGTCTAAATATATTTCTTCTTTTTTTTTATCTCTAAGCATCAAAATTATTATTCCACCTGGTATTATTATAGGTTTTGTATATTCACCTATTCTTATGTCATTAAGTGAGTCTTTAATTTTTTTTGATAATTGGGTAATTCTAATCCAGCCTAAATCACCTTGATTTTTTGAACTGTCAGAATTGCTATATAGTCCTGCTGTTTTATCAAATCCAATTTCATTTATCTTGTCAAAAATAAATTTTGTTTTTATTGTTATTTTTTTTTTATTTTCTCCTGAAATTAATATTTCAGAAAGAAGAAAATTTTCTACAGCAGTATCATTTTGTAAAATTTTATTTCTTATCTTATTTTCATCAATTAAAATTTGTTTATTGTATCTTTGATAAATAAACTCATTCCAAATTATCTCAATCTCAATTTTTCTTTTAATTTCCTCCAACTTTAAATTATTTTTTGTTAAATATTCGGAGAATTTGTCTATATTTTGTAGACCAATTCCTGAATATATACTTTTAATAACTACATCAACGTATTTATTTGAATTATTGATTTCGTAATATTTTAATAGTTCCCTCTCTTTAATTTTTTCTTTTATTATAGATTCAGTTGCAAGTTTATTTTTTTCCTCATTATTCAATTTATTTACATTGGGGTTAAGAGCTCTTAGGTAGAAAAATTCTTTTTTCACATCATAATTAGTTATAATTTGATTATTTACCTTGATTAAAACTTTAATATTTTCAGCACCACTTATGTTGCTAATTAACAAGAATAAAAAATATATTAAAATTTTATTAATCTGAATAAACATTTATTCCTTACCTATAAGAGATTCCCAACCTTTTGCTGGTATTAAATTTTTTGTTTGAGCTTGTCCTAATGGTATAATTGTAATAGTGAACATCATGCTCTCAGCTGGTTTGATATCATTATTTGCATAGTAACTTTTATTATATCTTAAGCTGGCTGTTAAACAGTCATTTTCATATTGATAAATCAAATTATAAAATTCTCTTAAATTAGTTTTTTTATTTTTTCTTGTTGAGTATAATATGGAGCTATTTTCATTTAAGGTATACCCAAATTTTTCAGATAAGTAGCTTGCCCCACCCATTAATTCAGATTGCTCAAGAAATTCAAAAGAAGCTACAAAATTATTAATTTTAATCTGTGGTTCTAAATAAGTGTAATTTATATCAGATAAATTATTATCTATTGAAAAATCATAGTTTAAACTTAAAAAATCATTTGGACTTATTAAAATATTGCCAACAACATCTGAGGTTTTTTTCCCCAGTGTGCTTGCTAAAGGAAGGTTATCATCTCTCTTATTTTTAAAAATTGCACCAATATCTAAACTTAGTATATCCTTATACTCTTCATTTACTTTTTTATATTCGGCACCCAATGTCATCGATGAACCACCTTCTATCGCATCACTATCCCCAATTCGATTCATAGCAAAAATATTATTAATTTCAATTTGTGTGCCCAATTTTTTTAGGTTTTTAGTTTTATTTGGACTATGCATGAAAGTCATTTTAGGAGTCAAATAACTTATATTTTCATTTAATTTTTGAAGAGGATACGTTATATTGTATGACAGCATGCCAAGCAATTCGCTTTGTTGTTTGTCTTTATATTTGCTAGAATTTCTACCTTTAGAATTTACATTTTTCAATATTATCTTTGTATTATTATCAAACCCCTTTTTTAAAAAATGATTATTACTTAAAATTAGATCATTTATTAATCTTCCTTCAAACACGTTAGTTTGAATTTTTTTCTGGTGGCCATAAGTATTAATTGTTGAACTATCAAATAAATTTTCTAAAAAATTAAAACTTTTGGATAAATTAAAATTTGGATATATATATTCATATCTATCACTACTAATTACATCAGCACTCTCGTAAACTTGAAATGCCACATCAAAGTTTACCTCATCTATTATACCTTTATATTTAAGATAAGAATTGAAAGTTGATGTGTTTTTAACAATAGGAGATTTGATTGTAAATAAATCTAAGTAAGTATCATTAGAAACTCTTTCAACATTCAATTCAAGTGAACTTTCTTGTTGATTAAAAGTATTAAAGTCAAATAAGGTATTAGAGTAAATATGGGATCTAGAATTATCCTTTGTATTAGTTTCAGTAGCGTAACCTTTGTTGAAACTAACATCCATTTGGTGAATTACATTCTTTGTTACTTTTCTGTATTCTGTTTGAAGCACATATTTTTCATGTGAAAACATTCTTGGAGTGAAAGTAAGATCAGAATTATCGTCTATAGCGTAAAAATAGGGCATAGTAAGAGAACCTCCAAGCAAACTGTTATTGCTAGTTCTTGGAGTTAGAAGCCCAGATTGTCTTTTAACAGATGGATCTGGGTGAAAAAACTTTGGAAAATACATAACAGGTATATCATAAATTTTGAGCCAGGCATTTTTGTAGGCAATAGTTTTTTTAGTTTTATCGTGCGTAGTTTCTTTAGAAGTCATTAGCCAGGGTGGGCAATCATCATTTTGCTTACACGTTGTAAAAACACCATTTTTAATTATTGAAATATTATTTCCAGAAGTAAAGCTGCTACCTTTAATTCTTGGATCATTTTTTTTATTGCCAAACATGTCATTCCTAAATTTAACATTAATATCCTTGCCTAGCATTTTATTGTTTTTAATATTTATTATTCCTTCACTTGATTTATAAATATTTTCTTCAATATCTCTGTATTCTACATTTGAACCTTTTAATAAATTTGTATTATTGTTAAAAATAAAATTATCAAAAATATATTCATTCCCAATGGAGTCATTAGCTTTAGAGAATTTTTCTGATGATAATTCACTTTTATTCTGGTCAAATAAGATATCTCTAGATTCTATAAAATAAGAATTTTGAATTATGGCGGTAGTTTCTCCAAATGTGTAAAGTTTTTTTTCTAATTTATAATATTCAGCAAAATTTGCCTCCATATTTACATCCTTAATTAAGTCAAAAGCTTTTACATTGCCCTCTGCTTTTATTAATGATATTTTTTTAAAATATATAAATTCATCAGCGGTGATTATGAGTTGCTTTGGGTCTGTAAACCTAGAGCTACCTTTTGTGTAAAGCTCTTCATCTAATCTATGGTATTCAGCAAAGCTTGATTCCAAAGTCATATTATTTGTTAAGTCAAAAGCGTTTACATTACCATAAGCCTCTAATATTAAAGATTTCTTATTATATACAAACCTATCAGCAGTAATTATGATTTTATTTGGTTCAATAAATTTAGGATCTCCTATGGCAGTAATTATATTACCTTTTTCTGTAGCAATAATTTCTTTAGCAGTTAGATTTAATACTTCAGATTTTGAATTGGTAATTATAAAAAAAACTAAAAATACAAAAGTAAAGAATTTTTTATTTATCATTAATACCAACCAATCCAATAGCAGTTAAAAAAGCAAGTATAATTATAGGTAGCCATATCGACAATATAATCGGTAGTGTATTATTTACACCCATTAAATTAATAAAATAATTTATATAATAAATAATAACAGAAAATGAAATACCCAAAACAACATTAATAAAAGCATTTTTTTGACGACTAATATTAATCATTAAAACAGCTGACAAGATTGTCATTATCATTAGATAAAAAGCATAGGAATAAATTTTCTGTATTTGAATCTCTATGTCATTTGTAGAGTATCCAATTTCCTTGTAATCACTTTTTAATTTGAAAAGTTCAATAAAAGTTAAAGAAGACAGATTGGAAAACATGCTATTAATCTTATCTATATCAAAACTGCTAAGAATATTCATTTTTGTAATAAATTCTGAACTTTTATTTTCTTTAACAACTATAGAGTTGGTTAGTATCCATTTTTTATTACTAATATCTGCAGCTTCACTGGTGATATTTCTTATTAAATCAAAATTTTCATTAAATTGGCTAACTGAAATATTTATTAATTTTTTTCCTATAATTTGGTCAGCGTTAATAATGCTTGTTACATTTTTTATTTCGTCTTTAATCCAAATACCATTTTCTGTAACTACAGCAAGATACTTATTATCATTTGAATATTGGTTTTTAATCTCAAGGTAGTTATGTTTCAATATAGATGAAAAATTATAAAAAAAAATTACAGCAATCAAGCCCAATCCAAAAGAGATTACGGATAGATTTTTTAAAACCTGAATATTTGTTAAGGTAAAATATCTTAAGGCTGTTAATTCTTCATTTTTTTGTAAATGCATAAAGAAAAATTGTGTACTAATCAAAAAAATAAATGGAAGCATTTCGTAGATTACTGATGGTGCATTTAAAAGAGATAAGCCCAAAGGCAACATTATACCTACATCTGTATTTGAAAAAAAATTGATTTCTTCAAATAAGTTTATAATTAAAACTATTATAACAAAAATTAATAAAATATTAATCAATATTGATGAAAACTTTTTTAAGAAATATAATCTGTATGTTTTTAAAATCATTCTATAATTTAAAATGTTTAGTACGTACTGATATAATAGAATAAATAAGAGTAAATATTATTATGGGTAATAGTAAAAAAATGAATGTGCTTAAGTTAGTTAAACTTAAATAATTGATAGATATTTCGGATATTATTATAATCGTCACGCCTAAACAGAAAATTGCTAGTTTCCAGTATGAAAAATACTTATAATTTTTTGACACCAAAGATATCATGGCAGCTATTAAGGCAATTAAAGGGATGTACATTGGTAATGTTAACCTTTTAAACAGCTCTTGCTTTACCTCTTTGTGGCTTGCTAAAGAGCAATTTTTTTCTCCATTGAAGATAATTTCATGAATTGAAAAATTTTTTTTTACTCTACTAATCTTTTGCAAACATTTAAATAAAGATGAAGACGAAGTTTCTTGAATTTTAGGATGTGTTGTTGTCTTGGTTTCATATTTGGAAAGATTGATTTCAGTTTCCGAAAATTCAAAAAGATTTTGTTTTTCTTTTGAGATGTTCATAAATCTTCCATCATACAATTTTAAAATATCACCCCTTTCTGTATTAATTATCCTCCCTGTTTTTGCAAATATAATTTGTGATTGAGTTCCATCTAACACATCTTTAAAATAAACTTTTTCTAAATTATTTCCATTTTTTTTCTCCACAAATATTGTTAGATTAGTAACCGTATCTATAAATTTTTTTTCTTTTATTAAGGAAGAAAACAAATCAAGATCAGAGTCTCTAAAGTATGACCTTGCTTTATCTAATGATGTTGGAATTATAAAAGTTAAAAGAAGAATCTGCACTATTAAATAGATAAAAGAGAAAAAAATAATATAATTTATAAATTTTAATTTACTTATTCCAATTGACCAAAATATAATTAGTTCATTTTTATTCTCATAAATAATTAGTATATAAAAAACTGATATAAAGAAAATTAATGGAAGAATTTTACCAAAAATTTTTGGCAAACTATAGATAGTATAAAAAAAGTAAACTCTCAGACTATGGCCATCCTCAGAAACAATATCTAGAAAATTAACAGCCTGAATTACCCAAATAATTAGACCAATACTAGCCATTGTTAATAAAAAAAAATAACCAATGTCTATACTCAAGTTGTTAAATATGTTTTTTTTCATTGAAATTATTTAATTTTATACATATATAGCATCGAACACGCACCGAGTGTATTTAAAATTTATGTCTATTGAAATTAATTATAAAAATAGTGACCCCAAAAAAATGGCAACTAATATTGTTCTATTTACTGATGAAAAGTTTAATATTAATGGTTTAAAAAAATATCTCTCCAACCTTGAATTCTCTTACATATCTGACTTATTAAAAAATAGTGACTTTAAAAAAGACTTACTTTTTTTTGAAATTAATTCAAAAAAAATAATATTTTTAGTATCTATAAAAAAAGATTTAAAAACCTCTGATATAGAAAGTTTGGGAGCCAAATTTCATGAATATGTTAATTATGATAAAAAAAATGATTATTTAATAAACTTGGATTCTATAGACTGTAAAATTGAAAATTTTGTAGGATATTTTTTACATGGATTAAAATTGAAATCTTATGAATTTAATATTTATAAATCAAAAAAAGATAAAAGAAGTATTTCTATAAATGTCATTGGAAATAAGAATAAAACATCCGTCCAAAACCAATTAAGATTTAAAGCATTGGAAGATGGAACTTTTTTTGCAAGAGATCTTGTTTCTGAACCAGGAAATATTTTACATCCAGATGAATATGCAAAAAGATTAAGTTCTCTAAAGAAATATGGTTTAAAAATAAATATATATGATGACAAAAAATTAAAGAAATTGGGAATGAATGCTTTGTTGGGTGTGGGGCAAGGTAGTATTAGAGGGTCGTACCTTGTAACAATGGAATGGAATGGAGCAAAAAATAATACTAAACCATTAGCATTTGTTGGTAAGGGAGTCTGTTTTGATACGGGTGGTATTTCACTAAAACCTGCAAAGTTTATGGAAGACATGACTTATGATATGGCAGGTTCTGCTACAGTGGTTGGTCTAATGAAAACCCTAGCATTAAGAAAAGCAAAAATTAATGCTGTAGGTGTTGTGGGACTTGTAGAAAATATGCCTGGAGGAAATGCTCAAAGGCCTGGAGACATTGTAAAATCTTATAGTGGCAAAACAATAGAAATATTAAATACAGATGCAGAGGGTAGATTAGTTTTAGCTGATGCATTAACATTTACTGAAAGAAAATTTAAACCTAAATTAATGGTTGATCTAGCAACTTTAACAGGTGCCATAATAGTTTCATTGGGCTCTGAATATGCCGGGTTGTTTTCAAATAGTGAGAAATTATCAAAACAATTATTGACTGCAGGTGAAAAAGTTGATGAGAAATTATGGAGAATGCCTCTGCATAAAAACTTTGATAAACTTATAGATTCAAAAAATGCTGACATGCAAAATATAAATTATGTTGGTGGAGCAGGAGCAACAACCGCTGCACAGTTTTTACAAAGATTTATTTTAAACAACACACCTTGGGCTCATTTAGATATAGCTGGTATGGCTTTTTCAAAGTATGGTGGAGCTTTAAATTCAGGTGGAGCAACTGGTTATGGGGTAAGATTATTAAATAAACTAATAGAGGATGATTATGAGCAATAAAGAACAGACGCTATCAATTATTAAACCAGATGCAGTGGAAAGAAATTTAGATAATGAAATTAAAGAGATGTTTAGGAATAAAGGTTTTAACATTGTCAAAGATAAAAAGATCCAAATAGCAAAATCCGAAGCAGAACAGTTTTATAAAGTTCACGAAACAAAGCCTTTTTATAATGATTTATGTGCATATTTATCATCAGGACCAATAGTTGTAATGGTGCTTGAAAAAGAGAATGCAGTATTAGGAAATAGAGAGTTAATGGGCGCTACTAAGCCAGAAGATGCTGCAGAAGGAACTATAAGAAAAAAATACGGAATTTCTATTGATAAAAACTCTGTTCACGGTTCGGATAGTGCTGAAAATGCAAAAACAGAAATTGATTTCTTTTTTAAAGACTAATTAAAAATTTTCATAATAGCAGCAGAGTACAATTTGTGCTCTTGTTTCAAAACTTTTTTTGCTAACAAAGCGGGAGTGTCTCTAGCTGCTATCCTAATCTTTTTTTGTATAATAATTTTTCCAGAATCTAACTTAGCCGCAACATAATGAACGGTGCACCCAGCAAAGGTTTCTTTATTTTTAATAGCTCTACTATGAGTATTAAGACCTTTATATTTAGGAAGTAGAGAGGGGTGAACGTTAATTATTTTTCCATTAAATTTTTTAATAAATTCTTTAGATAGAATTTTCATAAAACCAGCTAAGCAAATAAATTTTATTTTTTCTTTTTTAAGCATTATTAATATATTTTTTTCAGTATCTTTAAAATTTTTAAAATTAAATACCTTTTTTTTAATATTGAATTGATTGGCAAATTTTAATCCTTTAGCATGATTGTTATTAGAAAAAACTAAATCTATTGTAATAGGTGATTTTTTTAGTTTAGAAAATTTTATTATATTTTTTAAATTACTTCCCGTTCCTGAAATAAAAACGGCAGTTTTTATTTTATTAAGACCAGTCAATTTTTCCATTAAGTTTAACTTTATCTTTTCCAGCTATTATTTTTCCAATAATATAAGGTTTAAATTCTTTTGTAAAATACTTTGTAATCTTTTTGAGATTTTTTGGATTAACTATTAAACAAAAACCAACTCCACAATTAAATGTTTTTAACATTTCATTATCACTAATGTTATTTTTTTTTAACCATTTAAAAATTTTTTTGGTTTTGACTTTCTTTAAATCTATATCAGCAACAAGCCCTTCAGGAATAACTCTTTTAATGTTGTCTCCAAGTCCTCCACCCGTTATGTTAGCACATCCACTTAGCAGGTTGTTATCTATTAAATTTAAAATTTCTTTTACATAAATTTTTGTAGGTTCTAATAATTCTCTTTTTAAAAATTGACTATTTTTTAAATTAATTTTTTCTTTTTTTAAAACATACCTTATAAGAGAATATCCATTAGAATGAACTCCACTTGAGGGAATAGCTAACACCAAATCGTTTTTCTTAATATTTTTTTTGTGCAGAATTTTTTTTTCATCAACTAGCCCTACAGCGAAACCAGCTATATCGAACTTGCCTTTCTCGTAGGTACCAGGCATTTCTGCAGTTTCACCACCAACCAGTTCACAGTTAGAAATTTTACAACCTTTTACTACTCCTTTAATAATAGATTTTAATTTTTTTAAATTAATCTTATTAATTGAAATGTAATCTAAAAATAATAAAGGTCTTGCCCCCTGAACAATTAGGTCGTTTACGCTCATAGCAACTAAATCAATACCAATTGTATCATATTTATTAAGTACATTAGCGATCTCCACTTTTGTTCCAACACCATCTGTACAAGCTACAATTTTGGGGTTTTTTAGATTTTTTGGAATGTTAGAAATCGAGCCAAATCCACCAATATTATTTAACTTCTTTTTGCCTTTATTTGTTGATGAGATAGAAGATATAAATTTAATAAAGTTGTCAGCAGCATTTATGTTTACACCACTTTTTTCATAGGTAAATTTTTTTTTTTTCATTAGTATAAAATATGCAAATTATTAATAAAATATTAGGGTTACAAAAAGTATATATATTTTTTATTTCATTCGTTCTATTTATAATAATTTTTTCCACAACTTATTTGCATGCAAATACTTTTAGAGTGTCTGATATTGAAATTTCATCACCATTTGAGCTTAATTTTAGGAAAAATAGTGTAATCGATGAAGGGTTTCAGATTTCTTTTTCAAACATGATTTCTATGGTTACAACCTCAGGTGATAAAAGTAAAATAAAAAATATTTCAATAAAACACATCAAAAGCATGATTGATTCTTTCACAATAAGTGATGAAAAATTTATAAATAATGAATATTTTGCAAAACTTGAAACAACATTTAATAAAAGAAAAATTTTAAAATTTTTAGAAAAAAAAAATGTTTTTCCTTCAATTCCAATAAGGAATAAAGTTTTGTTAGTACCAATATTAGTAGATACAAAAACTAACAATACCTATCTATTTAATAATAATATTTTTTATGACCGATGGAATGATACAAAAAAAAATTATCAATTATTAGATTACTTGTTGCCAAGTGAAGATATAGAAGATTTAAATAAACTTCAAGAGATGTCGGATTCTATTGAAGCATATGATTTTATCAATCTAATAACTAAATATGATTTAAAAGATTATATAATTTCAATAATATTTAAAAATGAAAATGAGGTTAAGATACTTTCAAAAATTAACTTAAATAATTCTCTTAAAATAAAGAATCAAAAATATTCTAACATTGATTTAACCAATGACAAAGACTTCAATATAATATTAGCAAATATAAAAAATCTTTATGAAGATGAATGGAAAAAAAATAATGAGATAAATACATCAATTAAACTTCCTTTAACTATCTCTATAAATTCAAAAGATTATAAAAAGATTATCAGCTTGGAAGAAGCACTGACTAATATTGATTTGATATCAAATTTTTATATATTAAATTTTAATAATCAAAATACTAAATATAGAATAGTTTATAATGGCTCTCCAAAAACTTTCTTAAATGATATGGTTAATAGAAATTTTGATCTAATGATGGAAAATAATGTTTGGACAATTAAATGAAAAGTTTAAATCAATTATTATTAGATTTTGATTATGAGCAAAACTTCAGAGATGATGATTTTTATGTTGGGAAAAGTAACTTCTATCCTTTTGAATTAATAAATAAGTGGCCTAAGTGGGAAAAAAATTTTTTAAATATTAGTGGAGAGAAATTTTCAGGCAAAACTCATTTAACCAATATTTTTTTAAAAAAATTTAATGGGATTAGGGTTGAATCGACCCTACTCAATGATGAAAACTTAAAAGTAATCAAGCCATACCAAAATGTTGTTTTGGAAAACCTAAATTTAGATATAAATGAGAAGCTTATCTACACTCTTTTTAATATAGTTGATCAAGATAATAAATTTTTGATAATTACATCTTCAGTACCGATAGCTGAAATTAATTTTAAGTTAGAAGACCTTAAATCAAGAACTAAAAACTGCCTTTTGGCAAAAATCGAAAACCCTGATGATGAATTAATGTTTGCTTTAATATTAAAAAATTTATCTGATAGACAGATTGCTTTAGATAAAAAATTGATTGATTTTATCATTAAAAAAGTTGAGAGATCGTATGGCAAAATATTTGAATTCATATATAAAATTGACATGATTAGTTTAAAAAAGAAAAAATCAATCGATTTTAAGATTATTAATGAGGCATTAGAAGAATAAGTGAATAAATATAGAACACATAATTGTAGTGAATTGAATAAAGATAACAGTGGGCAAGAAATTGTATTATCTGGATGGATTAATAAAAAAAGAGATCATGGAAATCTTTTATTTATTGATTTAAGAGACAATTATGGGATGACTCAATGTATTATTGATAAAAGCAATGCGAGTTTTAAATTATTAGAAAAAATTCAGTTAGAAAGTGTAATTAAGATAAATGGAAAAGTGGTTAAGAGAAGTGACGATACTATTAATTTTGAACTACAAACGGGTGAAATAGAAGTCAATATTGATAAATTTGAAGTACTTGGAACATGCAAGGAGCTTCCGATGCCTGTCTTTAGCGATCAAGAATATGCTGAAGAAATTAGACTTAAATATAGATTTTTAGATTTAAGAAGAAAAAAAATTCATGACAACATCATATTGAGATCAAAAGTTATTTCATTCATTAGAAATGAAATGTCTAAATTAGGTTTTTTAGAATTTCAAACCCCAATACTGACATCTTCAAGCCCAGAAGGAGCTAGGGATTTTTTAGTACCTAGCAGATTAAATCCAGGAAAATTTTATGCCTTACCACAAGCGCCTCAACAATTTAAACAATTAATAATGGTATCTGGATTTGATAAATATTTTCAAATTGCTCCTTGTTTTAGAGATGAGGATGCTAGAGCAGATAGAAGTCCAGGTGAATTCTATCAGCTTGACTTAGAAATGTCATTTGTTGAGCAAGAAGATATTTTTCAAGTTGTGGAAAAATTAATAGTAAATGTTTTTAAAAATTTTTCTTCAAAAAAATTAATGTATGAAAAATTCCCAAGAATAGCTTATGACGAATCTAAACTTAAGTACGGATCGGATAAACCTGACTTGAGAAACCCATTAATAATTTCTGATTTGTCAGACATATTTACACGTGATGATGTTACTTTTGAAATATTTAAAAAACTTGTAAAATCTGGCTCTAGAGTAAGATGCATAGTAACTAAGAGCACAAAAGAAAAGCCTAGAAGTTTTTTTGACAATATTGATAAATGGGCCAAGGAGCAGGGAGCATCTGGTCTTGCTTATTTTACAATTGAAAAAAATGAAAAAATTTCAGCCAAGGGTCCTGTGGGAAAATTTTTCTCCATAGAAGCGCTCGAAGAAATTATGAAAATTACTGGAGCTGAAGTGGGAGATAGTATATTTTTTGCTTGTGGAAAAATAAATGATGTTGAAAAAATAACCTCTCTTGCTAGAGATAAAATAGCTAAAGATTTAGATTTAATTGATGAAAATGTTTTTGCATTTTGTTGGATTGTTGATTATCCAATGTTTGAAAAAAATGAAGTAACTAATAAAATTGAGTTTAGCCACAACCCATTCTCAATGCCTCAAGGTGATATTAAAGATATTGATTTTGACAACCCTCTTAATATTAAAGCTTACCAATATGACATTGTTTGCAATGGAATAGAGTTGTCGTCTGGTGCAATTAGAAATCATGTACCTGAGTTGATGTATCAATTATTCTCAATCGCAGGTTATCAAAAAGAACAAGTTGATGAAAAATTTAGTGGTATGATTAATGCTCTTGGTTATGGTGCACCTCCTCATGGGGGTATAGCTCCAGGAATAGATAGAATTGTAATGCTTTTAGCTAATGAGAAGAATATTAGAGAGGTTACAATGTTTCCAATGAATCAAAATGCTCAGGATTTAATGATGAATGCACCTTCAGAAGTCAACGAAGAGCAACTTAAGGAACTTGGATTGGCCTTAAAACTAAAAAAATAATATTACTTTTTACCCTTTAAACTTATTTTAACATCAGACAAATCAACAAGATTTTTTTTATAATTATTTCTAACAAAGCCTTTGCTAGTAACGTCTTTTATAATCTTAAGTAATTGATTTTGATCTTCTGTATTTTCTTCTTCAGGTGAAGATCTGTCAGATCCTCCAATAGCAGGTGTATGTGCAAGGTCCTCTCTATTTTGATAAGAAATAGCTAATTCTCTAAATATATAATCTAGTATTGAAGAGGCACTCATTATTCTGTCATTACCATGAACTTTTCCAGATGGTTCAAATTTAGTATCAACATAAGCACTAATAAACTCATCTAAAGGTACGCCATACTGTAGACCAAGTGATATTGCTATTGCAAAATTATTCATTAAAGCTTTTACTAACTCTCCTTCTTTACTTGTATCAATAAAAATTTCACCTATTTTTCCATCCTCATATTCACCTGTATGTAAATAAACTTTATGATCACCAATTGTTGCTTTTTGAATATAGCCTTTTCTTCTATCGGGCATGCTAAATCTTTTACCCATACCTTCGTTTATTTTTTTAACAAATGTAGTGTTATTTTCTTTTGAAACAATTTTAGGCTGGCTTTGCTCAGAAATAATATCTAATTTTTTAGATTCAATTATCTTATTATTTGGATCTAAGCTTTTTGTTTTTCTCGTATCCAGCTTAACATCCAAAACCTCAAATTTTCCGTCATCTCGCTTTTCAAGATTTGCCAATTCTGTTTCATTAATATCATCGAGATAATGATTAACTTTAAAGCTACAAGTATAATAAGTTTCAACTAAGTATTTTGCCATTTTTCCTTTAATTAATTTTTATTTTAAATCGTAAAATAATTAATTTATATACAAATCCTTACTTTAGTCTAATTTAAATAATACAATTTAGGATTGAAGAAAGAATAAAAAAATATGTTGACATTTTTAAAACAAATTTTCATTTGGTGGAATCGAGAAACACTTGGAACAAGATTAAAGACAATTTTTTATGGTAAGCTTGTTGGAAGAGATTCAATTGGTAATAAATACTATGAAAGTAAAGCTGGTAAAAGATGGGTCATATATAATGACGAAATAGATGCCTCAAAAATACCAATTGAGTGGTACTCCTGGATACATTTTACAAATAATAAAATTGAAAATAATCATGATTTAGAAAAATATGATTGGCAAAAACCTCATCAATCTAATCAAACTGGTACAAAAAATGCCTATCATCCAAATAAAGATAATGAAAAAATTAAAAAAAAATATACTATTTGGAAAAAATAGTCTTGTAGTAATTTTTTTTTTAATATGTTTTGTAAACCAAACGCTTGCTCTAGAAAAAGCAAGTAACCTTGAGGGCCAATTTATTGAAATAAAAATTTTGGATAGAGTTAGCTCAAAAAATTCTCTTTTAAAACTAAAGATTGGAGAAGAAAAAAAATTCAAGAATTTATTAATTAAAAGTTTAAAGTGTAAAAATTCTGAATTTGATGACAATCCAGATATAACAGCTTACATACAAGTTCAAGATTTAACAAGTAAAGACAATGATGAGGTTTTTATATTTAATGGGTGGACTTTTTCATCTAGTCCTACGATAAACCCTTTTGACCATCCGGTATATGATATTTGGCTTATCAGATGCTATTAGAAAACTTTTTCATTATCTAGCCAGCTTACATTAAAATCAGAATCAATAAATTTTTTATGGTTAAGTAAAATTTTATGAAGAGGTATTGTTGTGGTAATACCTTCAATTACAAACTCATCTAAAGAGCGATTCATTCTTTGAATGGCTTCAGTTCTGTTTCTTCCTTGTGTAATTACCTTGCAAATCATACTATCGTAATATGGTGTGACTTTGTAACCCTGAAATATTGCACCATCTACTCTTGTTCTAAAGCCTGATGGTTGATGACACATACCTATAGTTCCAGGCGATGGCTGAAAATTTTTACTAGCATCCTCTGCATTAATTCTACACTCAATAGCATGGCCTCTAGGGTTTATATCGCTCTGTTTAAGTGCAGTTTCACCTGTATAAGCTATCCAAATTTGTTCTTTAATTATATCAATACCAGTAACCATTTCTGTCACAGGATGCTCTACTTGAATACGTGTATTCATTTCTAAAAAATAAAATTTTTTATCTTCATAAATAAATTCAACTGTTCCAGCACCCTCATAACCAATTTTACTAACCATATTTACTGTTCTTTCAAAAAGATCTTTTCTGATTTGATCTGTTAAGACAGGGCTAGGGGTTTCTTCTATTAATTTTTGATGTCTTCTTTGTACGGAGCAGTCTCTTTCATGCAAATGAACAGTTCTATTTTTCCCTGACAACACCTGAACCTCTATGTGTCTTGGATTTTGAAAAAATTTTTCAATATAAACCTCATCGTTACCAAAATATTTTTGTGCTTCAGATTTTGCTGTTGAAAATAATGATTCAAATTCTTCTTCTTTACGAACAATTTTCATTCCTTTACCACCACCACCAGCGGATGCTTTAATCAAAACTGGAAAGCCTATTTTTTTACATAGTTCTTTAGCCTCTTCTACGTCTGTTATGCCACCTTCAGAACCTTCGATAACAGGCAAACCATGTTCTTTAGCAATTTTCTTTGCTTGAATTTTATCTCCCATCATTTGTATAAGTTTTGAAGATGCACCAATAAATTTAATATTATTTTCTTCTAACACTCTAGCGAAATTTGCATTTTCAGATAAAAAACCATATCCAGGGTGAACTGCTTCTGCTTTAGTAAGTTCTATGGCAGACATCAATGCAGGCACATTTAAATAACTATTTGCTGGTTGATGGGAACCAATGCAAACACTTTCATCAGCGAGTCTAACGTGCATACTATCTCTATCTACATCTGAATGTACAGCAACAGTCGCTATTCCCCATTCCTTACATGCACGAATAACTCTAACAGCAATTTCTCCACGGTTTGCAATTAGAATTTTTTTAAACATTATTCAACAATGATAATAGTTTGACCATACTCAACAGGTTGGCCATCTTCTACACAAATTTCTTTTATAATCCCATCTACTGTTGAAGGAACATGATTCATAGTTTTCATAGCCTCAACTATCATAACTGTTTCACCTTTTTTAATTTTTTTACCAACTTCAGAAAATTTTTTAGCTCCAGGTTCTGTTGCAAGATAAGCTGTGCCAATAATAGGAGACTTAACTTCAGTTCCAGATATGACTTTAGATTTAACTTCATTAGATATTGGGGTAGAAGCGGCTACACTTACAACCTGATTTGAGCTAGTTGTGTTTGATTTTGATACTTTGATTTTGGTATCTTTGTCTGTGTATTCAATTTCAGTTAAATTGAACTCATTTAAGTAGTCAGTTAATTCCTTAATAATTTTTTTATCTATTTTCATTTCTGTAGCATGTTTTGCATTGCAATTATGGCTAAAATATAACCATTATCACCTAAACCAAAAATTCCTCCAGTAGCAATATCACTGATCAAAGATTTATGTCTAAATTCTTCTCTTTTATATATATTAGATATGTGAAGTTCAATAATTGGTTTTTTATAAATATCCAAGGCGTCTCTGATAGCAACAGATGTGTGAGTAAAACCAGCAGCATTAATAATCATGCCATCAAACTTACTCTTAGCTTCTTGTATAGTTGTAACTATTTCACCCTCTATATTTGACTGAGAAAACTCTAAATTAACATTTAATTCTTTAGCTTTACTTAAGCAATTTGCTTTTAATCTATCAAAAGTTATTGACCCATATTGTGATTGTTCTCTTTGACCTAATAGATTAAGATTAGGACCATTAATAATTATAATATTATTACTCATCAAATTCTTATACATTATGAAAAAAATAAAAAAAATAAAAAT